>Ga0123337_10001218_pt1 | contig 34554 bp, 31 predicted proteins | sample frozenSSSSmetaG_FD_89792 | JGI IMG/M metagenome (GOLD analysis project Ga0123337, IMG submission 89792) | Glacier valley bacterial and archeal communities from Borup Fiord, Nunavut, Canada, to study Microbial Dark Matter (Phase II) -... | ecosystem: Environmental > Aquatic > Freshwater > Ice >...
TCAATGAGAAAAAACAAGATGAAAAAAACACAGATTAATTAATAAATTTGGCAAGGAAATCATCCCTTTTTTTGTGGCACAACATCACCGAAACAAGTGGCACAATTACACCGAAATATCAACCAACCCAATATAACCTAAGTCTCGGATTAGTAAATCTTGCCCATTTACACTTTCTATAGTCTTATAGCTATTTTTCAGATCTGTTGTGGTGTAGGGGCCTATCGACAGATCTAATACTTTCCCAGACTTCAGATCATACTCGAATTGAATCTTCAAACAAGCTTTTGAAGTATGTCCTCCACTTCCAGGATAAACCTTTTGTAAATCCTAAGGCAATTGAAATGATGTCGCATCTTTTATTCTGATTGTCTTGCAGTCTGGAAGTAAATCCTTCAACCTATCTGATGGCACATGACGCGAAGGAACTTCTTGAATCAACATTTTCAGAAATACTACAGAGCGCTCGTTAAACCGTTCATCTAATGATTGTTTTGACAGCAATTCTCCATAACTGTATTCATAATCCTGACACATTTCCAACATACTGGTTTCTGCCAGGTTGCCATTTGAGAGTACCAGTAAATTGGTAAAACGCGATCCGGTTAGTTTTGTTTTTCTTTTTACAAAACCGCTCTGGCGCGCTTTGGCTTCAATCAAGGCTGACTTGAGAAGCACTTCAAAATCTTTTTTGATCTCGGCAAATACTGCCGCAATATTAATCCGTTCCCTCTAAATACTATAACTTTATGTTCCGCACAGGACTCCATAGATTACGACATAACCTTAGCCTGACGGCTATGCGAAAAAACGGGACAGACTGTTGCAAAACGGGTATCCCAGGCTTGTTGTTTTATCAATTTTTACTCCGGCAACTTTAATGAAGGCATATCCTTCTCACCTACTAATTTCCCAATTTCTAATAGAATCTCATACTCTTCTATTGTAGATGGCTCAACGGATATAGTTATGTTCTTCCTTACGAAATGGAGTGGCTTAGGCAGTAACTCTCTGCCAGCAACTACTTTAGGATCAATGGTTGATATTTTGACTTTGGTACGGTTTTCATCAATTTTTTCCAAATGCAAGTAAAACGATACCCAATAGTCCAAAAACTCTCCTTTTTCAAATTTGTAAATTTTTGATTTACAATAAGAGTCAATAGACTCAAGGAAAATGTCTTGATTATTATTCACTTGAAATAATAACTCCGAAATTTTGGATGGGATAATTCTCTTATTTTTTATTGTCATTACTGCCAATCTCATGAAAATTATGTCTTTAGTTAAAGACATAAAAAGGCTATCCTTAGAAGCGTTAAAAATATACTCAGTAGGATTTTTATTGATCAGTTCAATTTTGGTTATCTTATCTTTACAAGATACAAATGTGGTCTCTAAACACAAAATTATAAGGATTATAAACCTTTTAGTAAACATTGTAATTCTTTTCATATTAAATACTTTAAGTTAATAGTTACAAATTATCCCTTAGGCTGAGGTATAGTTAATGGTAACTGAGGCCGATCAAGTGGTGCTGGTGTTGGTGCTGGTAAAGGGATTGGTACCCACGGAAGAGGTATCATTGGTTCTGGAACTGGATCCGGTTCTCGGGCTGGATCCGGTTCTGAAGTATTCGATGGAGTGAAAGACTCTGGTGCAATTGCTTCCTCATAGGTTTCCCGAACTAACATTATTGAAATAGTGAAATTTATACCATAATTCACAAAAGGGTTTACTTCTCCAAGCATGTGTGGAATACCATATCCATTAGACCAACTATAACCACTCCATGGTTTCCAACTATGAGTTGGAGCATACTCATCCGACATAGCATGAATGGCTCTTCCAAGATATTTATATTTATCCTCTCCTGTTGCTTGTTTAAACAACTGTATTTGTTTGTCTACCCATTCATCCCTTGCCGCAATAGCCTCTGCAATAGTTTCTCCAGATTTTCCATTTCTCATTGAATGCATTTTTGATTCCTCTGGACTTTGATGTTCTGCGTCGACTACTTTCCCTTCTTCAATAATTTGGTCTAGCTGTTTATATGTTAAACCATGACCAATATAAGGATTTAAAGCCCACCTGATAATTGTCGGATGAAAAAAAATACCTGGCCATTTTCCTGTTGGCTCAGTGTAATTAATGGGGTTATTATAACAATAAGCATATGTGCTAATTCCAGGTACAAGTTCAGCATATGGTTCCATACTCTGCCATCTCCCGATCACCGGATCATAAAACCGTGCTCCATAGTCATAAACCTGCCACCCCAACTCGTCTTGCAATTCTTTCCCGTTATACAGGTAACTATTGCCGGTTGAAGCAATATATTGGCTGGTAAATGCTAGTCCAAAAGGATAATAATCGGTACGCTGAGCTAGGTCAGGACCGGTGGTGCCGGGTCTAAACGTAATACGCGTATTGCCCAGATGGTCTTTCAGGTAATATTCGTAAATGTATGCACTGGTTGTTTTTGTAACAATCCCTTCGTCCATTTTTAACAGCGATAATCCCTTCAAGTTATCATATTCAATTAAACCTGCATAGTAGCGGGTGGTAGTATTGCCGCTTACTTTCGTTGCCTGCATTACCTTTTCACCGCTGGCGGTATACGTATATGTGATGCTGTTGCTGGCATCTTTGGTTACCGTCTTTGGCAAATTTAGTACATTATATGATATCGCTGTTATTCCTTTGTTCAAATCTTTTGTCGCATTGCCATTATTATCGTACAGGTAATCGCTGGTGTTGGTTATGTCGGTAAAACCTATGGCATTACCTGAGATATCGGCTACGGCCTGTAAACGGTTGCTTTTGTTCGTGTTCTCGTACGTATAAGCAAGGTTATCGACCAATGTACCTGCACTGTTACGTTTTAAGAAGAGTATGTTCCCATTCGTGTCGTATTTTATGCCGGATTCGTTGTAGGCATTCAGGTTGGCGGTAAATCCGCTCCCGATATTTTCAGCATAAACGGCCTCATTTAACCGGTTCAGACCATCGTAAGTAAACCCATAAGAGCTTTTCGTGGTGGCAGTAGAAGCGTCGGTTCTGCGATTTATGATTATACCACAGATGTTCCCATTATACTGGTTTTTCGAAGTCAGGTTGCTAATTGTACTGTTATCATTGTACAACATTCTTTCTGCAAACAAGTCGGCATATGTATCACCTGTGCCGTCGTTGGCCAAGTTATCGGGATTGTTGATTGCTGTAAGCCAGCCGCGTATATTATACTGGTAGTCTATACTTTGCTGTGCATTGTTGTGCAACTTTTTATCAATTAATTGCCCAATCTCATTGTAACTGTTCTGGGATACAGCCACCTTGCCGTTTGCATCACCTGCGATCTCCTGCTCGGTTTTTGTCAAACGACCTGCATGGTCGTAGGTATAAAATTTGTCAACCGTAGTAGTGACACTGTTAAAGGTCTGTGATTGTTTTGTCTGTAAGACTTTTCCTGGGAAGTCGTAAAGGTTGGCCAAGGTTTCCACTCCACCGGAAGCGCAATCGTATAAAGAGCTACGGTTTTGTATCACACGGTATCGGTCGTCGTAATAATTGGTCGATGTAAGGAAGGTGGTTGTTTCCAATACCTTTGTTTTGGTGCCTGTAACCAGCCCTTTTAAATTTTCGAAATAATAGCGACTTGTTCCTTCTAAAGTCGTGCCTTCATAGTAACCCGATATATTATTGGCGGTAATGTCAAAATCCTGGGTACCCGGGAAACCGTAGGTATCGTAATAGGTCACTGACAGTAAATCGGCCTCTATAATACCGACCGGGAACGAAATATTGGAGTACCCATATGTGGTTGCTGCTGAGCGGTCCTCGGAATAAACACCAATCCCATTCACGGTAGCCTGCACGGTAGCGTGTGATGTGCCATCGGTCACTTTATAAACACCGGTTATGATTGGCCGATTCAGGGCATCATACTTGGTAAAAATCCACTCGTCGGGGCTTTTAGCACGTTGTACACCATCCTGGGTAGCCACTAAACGGTCGCGAAGGTCATAAACCATATACACAGGATCTGCTCCAGGTAATTTCTTTACAGTCATCCGTTTGCGCGAATCGTATATATACTGGTAGCAAAGATCGTTAAGTACAGTTGCGACACTTTCACCATCGCCATTGGCCAGCGGAGGTATCACAACCCTGAGCAGATCAAAGTCGTCGTAAACGTAATAAGTCGAGAGTTTTTCGACTGGGTTAACAGCTCCATTGTACGATCTTTTCAACACCACATTTCCCTGTTTGTCTTTGAACTCTTCGGTGCGGCTTGTTGTAGTGTTGCCGTCGTTGGGATTGTTTTCATCCCATGTTGTTGTTTTGAAAAGCGAGTTTTCGGGATAAGTGGTTGTACTGGCTGGTGAACCGTCAGAATTAACTGTCCACATCCGTACATTATCAGCTGCAGTATTGGTTCCGTAAACCAATTTAATGGAGTGGTCATTTGTAGCTAAAGCGTCATCGGGTTGCCATGCAGCTCCGGGTGCTCCCTGCTTGAGGACGCGATTTAATGGAGAAGGTTCGAAGTCGGTTATGGCAAAAGCTTTGATACCATCTGTGGCATTAATTAACCCGGAGTAAAAGGCACTCTGTCCCGCAAGGTCATTACTGACGAATAACCCGTTGTTGTTTGCCCCGGCGTAGGGGAGGTACTTTGTGCTCTCACGGCCAAAGTCATCATATCGGATTGGTGTAACTATATCTTTGCCATTAGGGCTGGCTTGTACACTCACACTTTGCATGGGTCGCCCCAGCCCGTCGAAATATTGAATTTCCCTGTGCAGATCGGCAGCTTGTGACACTACGCCAGAAGTTGTTGCAGTATTATAGGTAGTGCTTATGATGTAATTCTTGTCTGACGAAGGTGTAACATCTGCATAGGGCACCCCGATTAAAGCCTGAAAGTTAAAACCATTTGTTGAGAAGCCAGGGGCAAGGATGATGCCTGTTCCATCCTGAACCGTCAGCGAAGCGGTTAACGGTGTATTCAGTATCCGCTGGGCCATGGCAGGCGACAAAGCCATAACCAACGATATGGCTACTAACAACCTGGTTAAATGGTATTTTTGATCTTCGGTTCTCATAGGATTGTATATTTTAATTTTTTCATTTGATCATTATTCAATTACTTGTTAAAAAAACAATAAACCTGAAGGCCTATTTTGCAATCAGCTTTCTGATCGTTATATTCTCTTCTTTCAATTGGCTGATCTGCTTGTTTTGCTCTATCTGGTAAAGTGTTAGTTTTTCAACTTTTTTATTCTGATCAATTGAGTAAAGTGTTAATTCCTCGATCTTTTGTAAAAGTTTAGTTTGCATTTCACTTATACCGATTCCTTCAGTTTGCATCTCTGATGCCGATTTTAAATCCGGTAAATGACGATTTTCTTTGATATAATTATCTAATTCACTCAAAGAAAGAAGTTTATAATCACGCTCAAAAACAAAATCTGCACCAGTAGTATTTACAACTATCTCGTTAGCACGAATCTTTCCCCAAACATTTAATTTGTAATTCCCTGGATCGGACACTCCTATTCCTAGATTTCCATTAGCTGTCATGATCATTTTTTGATCTTCATATGAATACCATGAAAATAAGGGTCGATTTCTGATGCAACTATCTGTATACCTTGCATCAAATATAACTACCGGAGAGGTCCCATTATCCATAAAGGAGGGAATCGTACCTGAAATCATCATTGCCACTCTATTGTCTGACCCATGATATCCATTTATGTATGGTATAAATTGATTACTTGCACCGGTAGCATTCGTAATTTGAAAATAATCACCTAATGCATAATTTGTTCTCAAACGTAAAATGTTTCCATTATCATTTAAAATATCTAATTTAAATAATGGAATAATCCCAATTCCTACATTATTATTGCCAGTTGTACCTTGAATAATTCCATTTGGCGTATAAATCTGTGCATTTAGCTGAAGAACTGAACATAGCAAAATGAAACATAATAATTGGGTCTCCATGTAAAGTAACCTACTAAAGATGAGTTTATTTTTCATTTTTTCATTTCGATTTGTGATTTATCAATCATGGCTATTTCATATGATAATAATTAGATTTTTAAACATTATTGAGGATTGGCACTCTGAGAAATATTAATTCGAATACTTACAGTACCGTCAGAGGTTGTCAATGTAATATAACCTGTTCTGGTTCCAGATGTTAGTTTGGTCACTTTAATACCGACTGTACCGTTGCCTGATCCACTGGTTTCAATAACTCCGATCCATGATTGTGATTTGGTGACATTCCATGATGTATTTGAAGAAACATTTATATCTGCAATATCTGCAGGCATACCAAATTCCAGATAACTTTGGTCGGCACTCAAGGTACTTGTTTGATTACCGGCTGACTGCGAAATACTAACTGTTTGGCTTAGTCCGTTTCCGTAGGTTACTGTAACAGTTGCCGAACGAACAGCACCACTATTTGCAGTTGCATTGACTGTAATACTACCATTACCATTCCCAGAGGAAGAGTTAACAGTTAACCAAGCAGCGCTACTTACAAGAGTCCAGACACAATTGGCTGTAATGGAAAATGATGAGGAAGAAACTGTTGCAGCAAGGCTGAACGAGTTTGTACTGACATTCAGTGAGGGTGCTTCGGATGGAGTATCAGAATAATGATAACCGTAAGATTTCAGGATTTCCCCATCCTTGTCCTTTACCAGCTTTAACCTTCCGAATTCATCATAATCATAGGAGGTAATCAGACCGTTAGGGTCGATTTGGGAGCTCATACCGATCAGTGGAGAGTAGGTGTTAGTGGTCACAAGTGCATTAGGTAAACCATAACGAAGGTCAGTGTTTTGGTAAACACTTAATCCACTAGCCCCAAGATCAGGAATTGTTCCTCCCAAGGCTGTTTGAACTTCAGTAAAGGTTGCGTTTTCTATTTTTGCGACTGGGTATGATTTGTTGTAACCCCATATATATGAGATGTATAAATTATTGGAGGTATGGCTTTGAAGTAAGTTGCCTTTAATATCATATAAGTCGTAAAAGACTTTTGGGATATATAAACTTGACTTGCTAAAGTTAACAGTTCCGTACGGGCTGAGACCTCCCGGACTAAAAGTTGTATATGACAAACCGAATAAAGGCACAGCTATTGGATTAACCAGATCCAGATTGTAGGTAACATCTGGAACTATAATATTATCAGATGTTACCTTAAATAAGTTTAACATTGAGCTAATAACTTGATCATTTTTCAACTGAGTTTTTTCAATTGGTATATTTATCATATTCCTGGCATTCATGATATATAGAATACCAGATTGAGTATCTACTGAAGGATAGGTACCCCATAAGTAATTACGGACATATTTGTAGGTTGTTTTTAAACTTGTACCATTGCTTTGAGTTTGTGAAACTGACGAGACTTGACCAATTAAGTTGTAATTATAAGCTGTTAAATTGGTTATCGGATTACCTGTACTATTGTAGATAGTTTCAATAGTGGAACTTAGTTTTGTGTTTACGCCGGTTAAAACGTGGTAGGTACTATTTAATGTTTCCAAATCCTCATAATACTTAATATACGGGTAAACTCCTGCAAAAGCACAATTAGTATTAAAAAAACATGTAATACACTCGGAATAGTCATACAAATAACTTGTTTTTGATTTAAAACTTACATTTAAATCTTTGGCTGAATTTCCATTTGCATAAAATGCATTGTATATATTCGTTACTTGTCGTACGATATTTCCTGCATTGTCAAAGTCTTTTGCATTTAACAATTGTCCATAATCCCATTCGTAATTTGTTTTTGGTGCAAATGGGTAAATATTATAATTATTTATAATAGGACCTACTCGCTTAAACCACGCATTTCTTGTGACATGGGAATGAGAAAAAGCATCCTGGCAATCAACGTTATTATCTGCTAATTTTAGCGGATCAGTTGATTCTGTAACCAGGCTTGAATGAGCCTCATTATTTTCATTAAATGTAAAAGGAACATTATATGAAAAACGAGATTTACCATTAGCGTTTTTGGTTACTTCGACTGTACTATAAACAATACCCACTTCCCCAAAATTAACGTAGTTTTTTTCCGAGACATCTGTTGTATAATCATATTTTTTTGATTCGTCCAAAGTAGATGGATTAACCCCTTTTGGATAATTTCCTAAACCTTTTTTGGCATATATTGGTATACCTAGGAGTTTTCCACTACTGATCCCTCCATTATCATAATCCAAATAATTATATATTGTACTCATAGGAGAGGTTATTCCTGATACGCTAATTTCATGTATTCGCAGCCCTCCACCTGCATATTCATTATTTTGGTAAATATATTTATGTGGCTCGTATGTATAATTATAAATTGCCCCCATTGGCGTTTTTAATGAAGTTAACATCAGAGCATTCATAAAGTCTTTCTCAGGTGTTCTGTCTGCTCCGATTTTGGTATAAAAAGTACCATTGTAGGAAGGAATTGGAAGTACCCTGTATGGATCGTTTGGTTCTCCAGGGTAAATATATATAGTTGGCTTTAAATTGGTCGCATCATCCTTGCCGTTGTAATAACCCCAAAAATCCTGGGCTTTGGATTTTATATGAGGCATTTTATTATCACTGTAATAACCAAATTTAAATGCTGGCATTTTATTATTATACTCATCATGTTCATAGAACTCATCAAGCATTAACCTTTTGTAATCAGCAGTAATACCCAATACTTCACCATTCATACTAACATCATATGAATATTTAAATTTATATCCTTTTATTATTTCATTGCCATCAGGCTTAATTCTTTTTATCAAAATATTATCAAGATATCTGGTATTAGGATCATCTTCCCTAAAACCAGTGGATGTTTCATCAACATTAAATTCAACTATTTCGTTTGCTGTTGTAATATTTTTTAACCTTTGACCTACAAGAGTACTTACAATATTATACTTAGAAAAAATTCGAATATTTTCTTCCGCATAATTGAAATATATATAGTCATTTTTATTTGTGGTTATCTTAGTCAATTGCCAGAAATAATTATTTGTAGAATTTGATTTCCAATAATCTGAAAAAGAACTACAGACATACATATTATGAATATTTGAATAATAATACCAATCACAAATATTATATTTTAAAGACATTGTGTAATATTCACTATTGAAAAATTGATAAATTGTCCCATCATCATTGTATATAATAAAACCTGAAAGTTTTTTGCCAGTTCCAACAGTCTCAAATACTGGTGTTATTCGAATATTGTTAAACGGAACCAGATCACATGTTCCATCACTATTTACCACAAACGATCCTGATTTATCCCCAAAAGAGTATTTAAAAATATCTGGCTGATTGTCATCATTAGATAAATTATCATCATAGTTCACATCATCTATTTGTCCTCTTTCTATGCGACTAATAGACCCACCAGTTTGCAGTTTCCAGCCTAGTCCCGTCCATGGGGCTCTATCTTCCACTTTTATTCCAACACTTGCATAACTTAAGCTAATAGGTAAAGCGAAATTATTTAGTGTAATAGTGGTTATGGGTATTGTTATTTGTGGTGTACCGGTAAACATATTAACATTATCGAATTGGGCAAAAACATTTGTAGTTATTAATATCCCTACAAGAAGTGTAATAAATATACTTTTTTTCATAATCTAAATATTTGCTTTTTAAATAACATATTTTTACATTCGTGTTTCTATTTGTTGTTTAATCACTATATCGTTTTCGCCTTCATCATTTGTAACTATCTGGTATCATTCTCCTATGGTTTACAATTTTTCCAAAAACACTTTTTCCATTAGATCGTGGTTGAAAAATCATATTCATATGATATAATTATTTGTATGAGTTTCAAAAATCAGTTAGTGATAAATAATAATGAGCTTTTTCTGAGCAACCATATACTTTAATCTACTCCTGTTTTCAGTTCTTTTCCAACAATATATCTTACTTGCTTGCAAGAAAAGTGAATACGATAACTTGAGTTTCAAATTCTGTGATTATAATTCATATTTTGATCGTATTAAGAGTTTAAATGTTCCTAATTTGAATAATTGAATAAGAAAGCCAATCCTAAGTATATTTTAGTTACATGATGATTTATGAAACCAATTTTGTTGGGATTTTAATATGATGTCCCTCTATCAGATTATAAAAAAAAAGTACTGGTATTGAAATTGAAAAATCAGAATGTATTTGTCTTGAACATGGCACCATTGATCAATAAATCTGATTGTTATATTTTATGAAATTTCATTTATTGCCAAATACCATCTTAAAATTTTCTGGTCTTTGGACCAGAAAATTTTTGCAGGCAGATTATTTCAGTTTTTGCATCACTAATTCTTTTAATTCTTTCATTTCCCGTTGTAATTTCCCATTTTTCTTTTCAAGTTCAATTGAATACAGTGTCAGCTCTTCTACTTTCTGCAACAGCTTTGATTGCATATCGCCAAGATTAAGGCCGTTTTGTTCTACTTCAGATGTCTTGGGAATTTCAGGAAGGCTTCCATAAGTTTTGATGTATTGCTCTACTTCGGCAAGTGGTTTGAGATTGTAATCGGGTGCAAATACAAAATCAGCCCAGCCAGTTTGGGTCACATTTATTTCTTTGGCGCCAATAATCCCGTTAACTGCCAGCTTAAAATTATTAGGGTTACTGTTTAAATCGGTCCCTATTCCAATGTTTCCATTGGTATCACTTTTTATTGCATTCGCACTATTGCTTATTTCTGCGAACTTCGTATCTGTATATAACTTGGCATCTGCTTTTGCAGCATTGGATAAGGATGTGGCAGTGCCAATAACTTCTGTTGTTGCATTGTTTGCCAAGTTTGCAGCTTCGGCAATCGCCTCTGCCTTTGAATTGGTAGCCAATTGTACTGCTTGTGTTATTGCCTCTGTCTTTGCGGAATTTGCCAGTGATGTTGCCGATGCTATGGCATCTGCTTTTGCTGTATTCACCAGTAGAGTAGCAGTTGCAATGGCATTAGTACTGGCATTGTTTGCCAATGTTGTGGCTGTATTTATTGCTTCAGTTTTAGCAACCCCGCTCAGTGTAGCGGCTTCTGCAACAGCTTCAGACTTTGCTGTTCCTGCCAATTGCGAGGCTTGAACAATGGCTTCCGCTTTGGCAGTATTAGTAAGTGTAGTTGCTGTACTGATTGCTTCATTTTTTGCATTACCTGCCAGGGATGTAGCTGTAGCGATGGCCTCTGTTTTGGCAGTATTCGTAAGAGCAGTTGCTGTACTGATGGCATCTGTTTTTGCATTGTCTGCCAATGTTGTAGCTGTAGTGATGGCTTCTGTTTTTGCAGCATTCACCAATAGTGTCGAGGAGGCAATAGCATTTGCACTTGCAGTGTTTGCCAATGTTGTTGCCGTATTTATAGCTTCTGTTTTAGCGGAGTTGCTCAGGGTAGTGGCTTCTGCAACAGCTTCAGACTTTGCTGTTCCTGCCAACTCTACGGCTTGGGAAATAGCCTCTGTTTTGGCAGTATTAGATAGTGTTGTTGCAGTACTGATAGCTTCGTTTTTTGCATTACCTGCCAAAGTTGTAGCTTCAGAGACGGCTTCAGTTTTAGCAGTGTTCACCAATTGAGTGGAGGTTGCTATAGCATCTTCCCTGGCAGTATTCGATAGCGTTGTTGCAGTACTAATAGCTTCGTTTTTTGCATTTCCTGCCAGAGTTGTAGCTGTACTGATCGCTTCTGTTTTTGCAGTATTCACAAGTTGCGTGGAAGTTGTGATTGCATCTTCCCTGGCAGTATTTGAAAGTGTTGTTGCTGTAGTAATTGCTTCGTTTTTCGCATTGCCGGCTAATGTTGTAGCAGTAACGATTGCCTCTGTTTTAGCTTTGTCAGATAGTTGGGTTGCAATTATAACTGCTTCTGATTTAGCATTATCTGTATATTTTTTTGCCTCAGTAAGTGCATTTTTTACAGATTCGTCTACATAGCCTCGAATACCATTGTTATCATTGGTTTTCTGACCCATTAAGCATATGCTCATGCTTAAAATTAAAAATAATAAAGAGAGTTTTTTCATGAGATTTTTGAGTTAATTATTTACAGTTTGGCTTATTATAGCGCAAATATTTACACTTTTTTCGAAATATTATTATGTTGTGTTAATGCGATTGATAAATTCATTTTCACATGTTAAATTTGTTTGTATTCAGTTCATCAATATGTCGGAGATAGAAATAAGCTCTTTCTAAGCGTACTTTTTTTACATTTTTCTTTTCCAGATTTATGTACAAACTCGTCTGTGCATTACTTGCATTCGAGAGATATGTTGTTAATGTCATGAGGTCAGAACAGGATTGACAGGTATTTTTTGTCATAAAATTGTAATTAGTTATTGTACTTTGATTAGGCTAAGATAATTAATTTTAGTATAAAATATTACAATGATTAATAACTTGATGAACGGAATGGTTTTCGTGATGAATGGTAAAGAAAATAGGATGATCTGTATGTTGTGAATATTTAAATCGAACCTCATTTGGAAGATTTTGAACCTAAAAGCGCCCGAAAACGGTAAAAATTCCAGTTCCAAAGAAAATAGTGATTGCTTTTGGTCTTATCCTTGATCGATTATGAAGTTTGTGTTGCATTGCATAGGCGGGACATTCTGACAGGACAAAAAAGGTGATATTGAATAAGAGCACTGTCAGATACTCAAGGGGTGTAAAAATATAATGATCATATAGTACTGCCATTATACTGACCGGAATATCAAACCTGTAACTGATCTTTACCCATATCGAATCTATGGAAGGCATATAATATTTAGTTCACGATTATATTTTGTAATTTGCTATTTCATTGAATTTCAAACAAATAATATTTTGTCGTATTTGTGCAAAAAAAAGAACAGAATTTGTTTTGTTGTTTGCTCAGTTTTTACTTCGAAGCTTTTTCTATTTTTCCAATCTTTTCTTTCAGAATTTTCATTTCTTGATTTTGCTGTTCAATCCTTTCACTTTGTTGCACATTCTTCTTATTCTGCTCAATGATGTAAAGCGTCATTTCTTCCATCTTCTGCAAGAGCTTCATTTGCAATTCTTTCATGTTAATCCCATTCTCAACCATTTCTTTTTCAGACGCGATCTCAGGTAGGTGCTGGTTGGTTTGTACAAACTGCTCTAATGTTTTTAAGTCCATTAATTTGTAGTCGCTTTTAAATACAAAATCACAACCACCCAGCAGATCAACTTTTACCTCTTTTGCCCTGATTGTTCCGCAGACATCAAGTTTGTAAGCTGGTGATACTGTACCAATGCCAATATTACCTACACCATCTATTCGCAATCTTTCTTGTCCCCAAGACCCAAATGTTAAAAACCCGCCAGCAGTTGATCCTCCTCTATTAAAACTTATATATCCATTATTTCGATCGTTGTCGAACTGTTGAGTTATCCTAAACGTTGAAACATATACTGGTTGAGTCATACCGCTACTGACTACTAATTTATTATTCTCGGAACTTGTGGCAAGTACTGCGCCATCAGTATTGGCTCCATTATCTATATGTAATTTTGCTATAGGTGAGGTTGTTCCAATCCCAACATTTCCGTTAGGTCCTATTGCTATACCATTGGTCGCTGTATTACATCCAAAATATGCATAAGAATTAAATGCATCAATAACAGCTGTTCCATTTGTAAATTGACCAATACTTGTTATACCATGCACTTCTAATTTTGATGTCGTGATTGGATTTATCGTTCCAATTCCAACATTACCATTCCTCCAAAGATTACCATTAACATCTAAGCTACCTATCCAAGTCTGCGCGTTCATTGTCAAAACCGAACTAACTAAAATCAGGCAAATTAAAATTCGTTTTTTCATTTATGATATTTTATTGGTTGTTATTTTGAAGCTGTTTCTAGTTTTTTAATCTTTTCTTTCATCTCTTTCATTTCTTGATTCTGTTGTTCAAGCTTTTTATTCTGCTCTATCACATAAAGAGTCATCTCTTCCATTTTCTGGAGAAGTTTTGAATTCAAATTACCCAAATTAGTTCCGTTTTCTTTCATTTCTTTGGCAGAAGTTACTTCGGGTAAATGTTTCTGCTCTTTTATAAATTGCTCTAATTCGTTTAAAGGCATTAATTTGTAATCCTTCTCGAAAACAATGTCTGCACCGTTAAGGCCTACCTTAATCTCTCTAGCGCGAATAGTTCCTGCGACATCGAGTTTAAATGTAGGATTGACAGTACCAATACCAACATTCCCAACAGAATTAATACGAATTGCTTCGATTAAATTTGCATCACCTGGTGCTACTCCACCTTGCGATACAGAAAAAACCAATTCCATGCCTTGTGCTAATGCGTTACTGCATTGGTTAGTGCGGAGTGCAGAAATTCTCGCACCTGTGAAGTTCGAAACTACATCCCTATAGCCTGCAAAGCGGATGTGATATCCTGGCTGACTGCTGGAACCATCCCATCCAAGCTTGTCATTGTAATTTCCAATTAGAATACCTTCATTATTGCCGCAACCTATATGTAACCGAGAAGCTGAGGTTTCCGTGCCAATTCCTATATTGCCCTGAGTTGTAATATTTCCACTAAAAATAACATTACCATTATTTAAAAACTGTGTTTTAAATTGCCATGCCCAATCGTTATTGATAAGAGGTGCCACAAACATAGTTGTTCTTCCGTCATCTGGCGTATGAAGAAGCCATGAATTCAAGCCTCCAGAAACAATGTCTTGAGCAAATGCTTGATAAGTAAGTACTAACAGAAATAGGCTGATTGATAATAATTTTTTTCTCATTTTCACGTATTTATTTCTATTTCAAAGCTGTTTCTAATTTCTCAATCTTTTCTTCAAGAACTTGAATCTTTATACTTTGTTGCTCATTCTTCTCATTCTGCTCAATGATGTAAAGCGTCATTTCTTCCATTTTCTGTAGAAGCTTTGAATTCAAATTGCCCAATTCAGTTCCGTTTTCTTTCATTTCTTTGGCAGTAGCTAAATCGGGTAAATGTTTCTGCTCTTTTATAAATTGCTCTAATTCGTTTAAAGGCATTAGTTTATAATCCTTCTCGAAAACAAAGTCTGCACCGGTTAGGTCTACCTTAATCTCTCTTGCACGAATGGTTCCTTTGACATCAAGCATAAATGAAGGCATCATAGTTCCAATTCCCACAAAACCACTCTCTCCAAGAACAACTACCCTCGGCACTAAAGTTATATTTGAAGTATTTTTACTTGCAATAATAAAACTCCCGGGATAAGCTGCAAGCGTAGGAAATACAAAAGTTGAATTATTCCATAGTGAAAATCTATCCATATAAAAGCCAACTTTTGTTCCTGCAAGTGGACCAGAAGTATCGTCATTATATAAAATAAATTTTTCGCCATTCGTTCCGTATCCAGTTCCTAAATCTAACCTGGCATTAGGACTTGCTGTCCCAATTCCTACATTATTATTTCCAGATGAACCTTGCAATGTTCCTCCCGGTGTATAAATCTGGGCATCCAACGAAAATGTGAAACAAATTAAAATCATGCTAATTATCAGTTTTTTCATATTCGCTTAATTTATTGGTTGTTTAAAATTTGGAGCATTTTTCATCATCAATAACACATAATTGTCACTGGATTGCAATTGATAATTTAGTGAATTTTTTTTTCATCCGATCTTCCAATATTTTTCCTTTATTTCTTGAAAATGGAATACTTTCACCTGTTGTCAGAATTAAATGACGATTTCTTTTATTTAGTTCTTTTATGTATTCAGAGTTGACTAAATAGGTTTTATGACATCGTAAAAAACAAAATCCAAATTCCATTTCAAAAAATTGCAATGTTTTGCACATTGTATATTGTGAAAGGTCCTTTAAAAAAATGTGGGTATAGTTACCATCTGATTTTAAATAGACTATTTCAGACAATGTCGCGAAGCGGATAATTCCATTTGTCTGAAGTTTATAACAATTATGCTGTGAGTTAGTTAATAGTTCTTGCATAGTTAAGAGGTGATTAAGTTTTAAATCATTGAGTTTCCGATTTTAAACATTGGCAAATACATGGCGATTAAAATTACAGCTACAAGGACGCCTACAACAACGATCAATATTGGTTCGAGAAGTGCGTTCATCATCGTAGTGCGATGATCTGCTTCTCCCGAATATTGTTCGTAGAGTTTCTTGAAAATAACATCGAGTTTATTGGTTTCTTCGCCCACCTTGATCAACGATACCATACGCTGATCGAAAAGTGGTTTTGATGCCATTGCTTCGTTAAGCATTTTCCCTTTATAGATTTCCTGGCTCACCTCCTTCAGTGCTCTTTCCAACGGCAGATATCCCACCATCTTACCGACCAGATCGAGCGAAACAATAAGTGGCGTCCGTGCTGTCACCATTAGTGCCATAGACTGGCAAAAACGGGCGAGATAAATCTTTTGCAATAGAATTCCAAATAATGGGATATGAATAATCCGTTCACTAACCCATATTCGAACCTCCGGAATCTTCTGAAGCGAATAAATGGCGAGACCTGTTCCTGCAAGAACAATCATGATCAGCCACCAATAATGACGGAAACCTTCGGAGAGATTCACAATAAACTGTGTCAATCCTGGCAAGTCGGAATTAAACCGTTTAAAAGCATCGGCAAACATAGGAACAATAAAATTCATCATAAATCCGACTGCAATAATGGCTGTCATCAGGATGACAGTGGGGTAGGTGAATGCACTGACCAACTGCTTTTGCTGTTTCATTTTTCGCTGGTAAAAGTCACCAAGTTCGGAGAGTACTTCGAGCAACTGACCACTCTCTTCGCCAATCTTGATGCTGTAGTATTCGTAGGCCGAAAAATCGGGGTATTGCTGAAGAGCCTCGGAGAAAGAGTTCCCTTTGACAAGTTTCTCTTCGATTCCGCTGAAAATGTTCTTTGCATTCGCGACAGTTTGCTGGTTGGTAAAAATCTCGATTGATCGCTTTAGATCGAGACCCGATTGCAGCAACAAAAACACCTCTGAATAAAACTCTTCCTTTTTAGTGTCTTTGAGTAGTCGGATACCGAATGACAGGTTTATATCAAAGGTATTTGTGCTCTTTGAGGCAGTGTCAACCGCTTTTGCAGGTCGCTTTACTCTTTCGATTCTTGACATTTCAATTCCCATACTCAACTACCTCCCATACTTTATAATCAGGATATTTCTTAAAAAAAGACATTTTGTACGATTGAACCGGATCGGAAAGATTAAAGGAGAATGCCTCGACAAGGGCTTCATTGTCATTGACTCCCGATATTTCCATCTCGCTTGCCACAAACCGGAATGTATCGGTTGCCAAGGTGGTTTCGCGCACAAGGCAGATGTTCCCGAATTCATACCGGACTTTTCCGGTTTCTTTTTCTATGTTAAGTCCTCCATCCCAGCCAATCGTTTCGGAATTCCGGAAGTCATTCTCCAGAACTGTACGAAGCAGGTAAGCACTTCTATCCTTTCCGGCATTGTCTCTTACCTTCACAATCAGTTGCTGAAAGTTCAGGACTGCTGTGAACCCGATCAGAACCAGGATCGTCGTCAGTGCAAGCACGATGATCTGTTCGAGCAGCGTAAATCCGGGAACTTTGTTTCTATAAATTTTTTGAAGCTTCATTTATCTAATATTTAACAATTTGCAACTGATCGCTTGCAATTAATAACCGGCATCCCGTTTTACTGACTTCTGCCTTCTGCCTGCTATCTTTCATTTTACAACTCTTTTAACTTGTTTTCTGATGTAAAGCTGTTTACCCGATGATTTTAAGCTGGCAGACCATGTTACGATCTGAAGACTGTCGTTTCCGGCAAAGGGAGCAGATGTATTTGTTATCAGAATATCTCCTGCATCAGTTTCTCCTGGTTTGAAGTTCATCGCTTTTGTTTGCTCAACAATCAATTCATCGACCGCATTTACAGCCTGATGCTTCACATAGAGATTTGCGTTGTCCATCGTTTTCGAAAAGACGACAATCGTAAGAGCCATCCCCAGTGAGATTAAAAACACACCAGTTACCACTTCGATAATCGTGCTTCCATACAGAGATTTTCCTTTAATTACAAGCATAGCTTTACGAGTTTTAATTTATCGGATGAACCATCGATTGCAAAAGAGCCGAACTTTGCAGGTGTGCTTTGCGAATTGATCACTGCATCGTTGAGAAAATTCTCGTAATATGCCCTCGGCGTATCGATGAAAAACTTCTTGCAATACAGGCTGCCGTCAATCTGACCTGCAAAACCAACCTCACCATTTACATACACAGTGCCTGTCAGTTTATTCCCTTCACGCATCTCCAGTCGGTTCGATCCCGAGTTATCTGCAGCCGAATCAATGATAATCCCCCCGCTAACGGTACTGTTTTTACCGACAACTATTTTTGCGGCAGTTTTTTGTGAAAGGCAAACAGCAAACGACGGATATCGCAACAGACAATTATCGCCGATTGAAATAGAACGACGAGCAAACAACTGGAAAACTCCATGCACATCATCTGCTACAATAATCGTATTCGCAAAAATGAGGATATCCTGTAAGTTGGCCGAAGCAGAAATGGTGACGGTATCACTCGCAACAACTATGATATTTCCCGAGAGGCTGATATTTTGCAAACAGACAATTTTTCCGCAATCGATGACCTTGGTATTGGAATTAAAAGAGATGGTGGAAACTGGATTCCGGGTTAAGTCGGAGATGGAGACAATACTGTCATTCGCGCAGTACGCTTTGTTCCAATACCCCGACAAGGATTTGAGGAGATCGGTTGACAATTTAGGAAGTGAGTTCTCACTCTGATAAATTTTGCCGTCGATCATTCTCTTTCCGATAAATGTGCCGCCATCCATTTCGCCGACACGGATTCCAAGCGCAGGCAATCTGCAATCACCCGTTATCACACACTTCCCGACAAGCGACAAAAACTTATTATTATCGGCCAGATATAATGCCGGTTGGTTATTGTTTAGACTTGAATAAAGTGCAGTCCGACGGATATCAAGACTTCTCCAACGGGCAGACGATTTGATCAATCTTAAGATACCCCATTGATCGGCTTCGATGGTTACCATGCTGCTATCGCCAAAGATATCCAGCGCTTTTGTTTCTCCTGTTGCAACTATGTCGGGCTGGATCTTTAGCCATTCTTCCGCCGAATCGAGATTGTCGTTGAGTTCCGTATTTTTTAAAAACAAGGCATTCTCATGAAACCACAATCGATTGAGCATAATAAACCCTGAAGAGAACAGACTAAGCAATAGTATGACAACTATTGCATAGTAGAGCGCTCCTCCGTTTAGTTTATTTTGCAAAAGATGGATCATGTATATTTAGTTTTTGAACTATTCATTGTTGTAATGTTTTTTACAAATATTATTTGTTTTGAGGTTGGAGTTTCGCTACTCCTGATTACTTTGTGGCATTCTCTTTTTTTTGATTCTTTGGAATAGATTCAACCTTCGTATTTGTACCCTTTCGTTTTATCAATCGCTGAAACAGATTTTTCTTTTTTACACTTTTATCTTTCCCCACTTGTGGTAATATTTTAGGATTCAATGATTTGGATTTTCCTATTAACTTACCTTTTCGGTATTTTTCAAGGATATCCGGTTTTCCACTTTTATAGATCACGCGTTGGCCTCCAAGCTGTCCTTTACGGTATTCAGTAGTTTCAGCAAGCATACCACCGGAGGTTAATTGTTTCCACAAACCTGTTTTTAAACCATATTTAAAATAGCCAGACTCGACGATATTATCCTTTAAATCGTACCGATGAAATGCTCCATTCAGTGGTTTCCCCTGCAATTCACCTTGTTTGCAAAACAGCCCACTCAGGTAATACCCGTAATAAAACCGATCCAATTTCGGACTGATTCTTTTGTTTTCACCAGAAACCTGAATGCTTGTAGTTCCTTCACTTGTCCGGAGGATGATCTCTTGTTTCGATTTCAAACCTGCCATTCCTGTTAATTGACAAAGTGATAGAATGAAGGCTGTTATCAGTTGTTTCGTTTTCATAATCGAGTTGTTATTACTTAATGACTGTCGGCTTCTTTTCAAATTGTAATTGCATTAAACGCTGCCAGGTTTTGCTGCTACTTTGTGCTAAGGCTACAGCTCATGTTACTGTTTCATTATGCGAAACCATCTGTTCTCGTTTTGATACTCCAAAAAGATGGAATCACGTGTGATTGTCCTGACTCTAATTGCAGAATAAACCTTTCCCAGCTTAGCAAGAAGATTAGCGTTTTGAATCTTTAACAATCCCGTACTCTCATTTTTGCTATTATTTGTCAGTAGCCCCCTAAACTCAACCAAAGGCCAACTGACAATTCTGGGAATATTCGCATTCATAACAGGAGTATCGTTTGATTGCCCGGCTCCTTTTAAAAACGGATCGGCATAGTCTAAGGAAAGTGTGAAAACAGAATCACGTTGCCCCATTTCGACGTTGACAACAGATGGCGGGAAATTCTTTTCCGTCCGTTTTTCTCCTCCAATTTTTGAATAAATTTTGTAAAAAATCAATCCCCATATCAATGCAGCAAGCACAATTAATAGATAGGTAATCTTTTTGCTTTTCAACATGATCTATGATAATAGTAGTTGTGTATTTGGGTTATCACTTTAATGTAAAGTAAAATGGAGCACTTGCCTTTCCTGCATTACCCGCCTTGTCGACAGAGCAAACAATCCAATAATAAGGAGTGTGGTTTGTAAATGTGACTTCCGCACTCTTACTGTCGGAAACCACAGATTTCACCACTTTAGTAAGGGCAGCATCCGAAAAGACCTTCAACGTATCCTGAGCTATTCCACTTGTCGGATCTGAACTTTTCCATGCGAAAGAAATTGTTGTCGTTGAAACCAGCGCGCTATCTGCCGGCAAGGTTAATTCTGGTATAGTCGGAGGAGTGGTATCAACAATCAGGGTCTTTCGAGAATAGAGCGTTTCTGATATCGAATTTTTTGCTTTTAATCCCCACACATACTTTCCATCACTGAGCTCTGTCTCAAAAAATGTGGTATCAACCTTTGTGGGTGTAATCACATAATCACCTTCCCACAGATCTTTATAGACGACAAATAAGTAGCTTTTTGCATTATTTACACGATCCCACTGATACCTGTTATTTTTTGTATTCGACAATAACCCTGGCGATAAAAGATTGACCTTCTGACGTGATAAATCGAGGTTCGAATAAATTTGAAACTGGCTTTTCATCCATTGTGTTTGCCATGCACTATTCTCTGCCCTAACCCGCCATTCATAAACAGCAGGATAAAGTGTAACTGTGAATTTGTCTGTCGAAACCAAAGTGTCGAGAATTAAGACTTCAGATAAATCGAATGAGGGCGTAACTATCTGAAGACGATAATCGCTTGCACCATCAACTTTGTCCCACCAAAACGTTTGAGATGCAATTTCTGTCGTTGTCCCGGTTGTCGGAGATAACAACTTTACAATTTGATCTGAGATATCTTCCTCAAAGAAAGTATTGCATCCCGCAATTATAACTAACGCAAAAAATAATGCAGTATTCCTAATTGTCGTTTTTTTCATAACCGGAATTATTTGAAAGTAACTTAATTGATTGTAAGAAAAGCGTGCTTTGCAGTTTTCGCTCGCCTGTAGATTGATTTATGACTGTTTGTAATCTTAAAGAACGGAGCCTTGCTTTGGCCTCTCCTTTTTCAAGTTCTGAAACAATACGGAGCTGATCACTGAAACTACCCTGAAGATTAATATCGAGTGTCTCGACGATCAAATTTTCACCGTTAAATACGTGTTTTTCTGGTATCTCCTTCAATTTCACATTGTATTGCTGGCATAGTTTATTGACTTGTTCCAAAATAAGCGTTGAAAAATCACCATCACCAGAATTTCCCAATATTTTTTCGAGTTGTACTACTTTTTGCGTTAATTCAGGAAGTTGTTCAGGAATCGCTTTAATAAGTGCTTGTTGCTGTTCCAGTCTTTTGCACTCTTTCCAAAGATCAATTGTCCTCGAAAACGAAAATTGAAAGGATACCCAGAATAATACAACAATGGCTGCTGCAATAATTGTGAATTTCTGTTTGTTAGATCGGTTATTCATCATACTCAGTAGTTGATTTGAAGTTTGAAATGCCCCGTGGCCTGGTCGTTCTCTGTCGAGAAGGAGATCAACTCCACCTTCTTTGCCCATTTTTCATGATCAATGGCTTTCACCCATTCACTTATTTCCGACATATTGCGGGCATCTCCATTTACCTCTATTTGCCTGTTTTTATAGCTGATTGCTACACCGGTTTTTTGTTTTTTTAAGAGTGGTTGTATATCCAACAGTGTCAGACGAATGCCAGAAGGAAGTGTTGAGCATAATTTGTCGGCATACCACGAATAGTGCGTTTTCGAATTTGTGCCAATATATTGTACAACAAGGTTCTCTTTTGCCTTGAATTCCTTCTTTTTTTCGGTCAGTTGCGATAAAAGCTGTTCATTGCGGGCAACCTCAAACGTTAACTCGGCATTTCTGTTGCGAAGACTATCCCATATAAAGAAATTTAGAAGCAGAAGGAGTAATATAATCGAGAGCGATCCAATAATCAGGTATTTAACCAACCTTCCATACACGAACTCTTCCCTTGGTTTCGCTATTAAATCGTTATTTTCTCTTTCACCTGAAAAGAATGCGACGATGGAGGCGTATAAGGGCAACAGTCCTGAAGTGATGTTATCCCCACCTATGCTATGTATTGATTCATTTTCAATGCTTTCTGACAATAGTGAATTGATGTTTCCATTATTCAGGGTGAGTTTCCATTTTCCTGCAATTACTTCTTTTCCATCTTCAAAAAAAGAGGAGAGGAGTGCGACATTAAACGGGCCCAGCGATAATCCTGTAATATTTAACGATGCTGAACTGCAAAATTCAATGATACTTTTCAGTAAATCGATTCGTATGATTGAAAAATACGATCCGTTTCCTTCAGATTTGGGAAACTCTTTTAGATAAAATTCCTTGTTATCAATTGGGATTGAACTATTTTCAGAACCATTATCTTTAATCAGCACACCCCATCCATCGATATGAAGGATTACTGGTATATCAGGACTTATAATCTCTCCTGCCTCTTTCAATTCTTTCAAATTTTCGACAGCACTAACAATGTTGATTTCATTGTTGTGGATTTTTGCCCGGATGACAGAAATACGCCATTCATTCCTGTTTACAAGGAATATGCCGATGCATAGAACCTGCTTTTGGCGCTTAAATACAATATTTTCGAAAAATGCGCTCATCTGGGATTGTTTAATAGATGATAGTTGGTTTGATGAAGATATTGAGTTTCGATTTTGAGTTTGATTTCTCTCTGGCGGAAAAAATCCATCTTAAAATTGGAATTCTTGAGAGAAGAGGCAGTCCGGTACGGGTATCCCTAACTTCTTTTTCTTCAAGACCTCCGAGTAGGATCATCTCCTGATCTTTCACCCTGATCAGGGATTCGAATTTTCGTGAAACCTTGCCGGGCGGTGCAAATTCTGATATCCGGCTCGTGAAATCCGACTGCTCAACCTTAATATCAAGGGTTACCTGTTCGCTTCCATCAACGATTGGCCGAATTGATACAGACAATTCTGCATCCACAGGTTTATAAGTTGTGATCACCTGCGATTGTGTAGTCATGGACCCGAAAATGTTATTTAATTCTTCTTTATAATACTCTGTATTCCCAATACTCATTTTAGCTTTATGTCCGTTGAGTGTCGAAAGTTGAGGTGTTGATTTTAATTCGATGACTCCATCTTTTTCGAGCGCTTTCAATGTCATATAAAAATTTGGCTTGACCTTGCCCAGATTAACCCAGCCAAATCCATTCAGGCCATCAATTATCTCATTAACAGTCGATGATCCTAGTGTCATATCTACAGAAGGGAACACTGTTCCTTTTGATACAGTAGGTTTGTCCGATATTCCTGCTGATATTCCAGTTGAGAGGGCTTTGCTGTTATTGTTATCAACAATCAAAACTTCAATTAATACTACAGGTATCCTCTTATCAACAGTTTGAATGAAATCGGCGAGTGCTTTCACCCTGTCGTGAGCTCCTGAAAGTATAAGGCTATTCATATCAATGTACTGCTTGACATCCACCTCCTTTTTCAACTGGTTAGGAATAATAAAGATAATTGAATCAATGGTTCGGTATTTAAGCTGAACCACGAGCACTTCTTCCATTTCAATGATATTTCGTTTCCCTATCCGAAATCCTCCATTTTCTACTTTGTAGGTTGCCGACGTCCCCGCAAAAAGTTCCTGAATCAGTGCGTCGAAGGTGATTGTTTCGTATTTCAATGACACCACATCGTCCAAAGCAGTCATAATATTATAAGGTTTGTTCAACATTGGGAACAGCTTGTTCACGATGTCTTCCAGCCGACAATTTTGGGCAGTTATTTGGATTGAATCCTTTCCAATCAATTTAATATCCGGAATTCCGGATGCACTTCTGTTCCCTTTTTGGGAACCGTTGTTCATCATATTTTGAACAGGTGGCGGTACAACTATGGACTCAAAAATCAACACGCCATCATCTGTCTTTCTCACTGAGAAGTTATTGCCGATTGCCATTTTCTCCAGGGCCGCGATGAGCGGCATATTTCGGATAAAGCAACTGATCATCAATTCTCCAATGCTGGGTGTTACGATAATATTTTGTCCGGTTTGCGCGGTGATTTCGTTAGCGACAATTCTTATAGGCACTTGTGAAATAGTCAGCGAAACAAGATCTGATCCGGGTTTGACTTCGATCTTTACACGGGTTTTAGGATTTATTTCTGTATTGCGTTTCCGAATATTCAGAATATTACCGGTACTTTTAATTTCCACATCGTAATTTTCATTCAGAAACTGTAACACATCTCTGACACGTACACCGTTAAAATTGTTGGATACCGTGAAATTTAGTGCCGGATCAATATTCATATTTATACTGGCCTGGTTGGCTAAGCCTCTCAGAAACTCCTGTACAGGAGCAGAACTGACTGTAATATCGATTTTGGTGTTTAGTGCCGGAATTGCTATAGCGAGGGAATCCAGCGAACTGTTTTTATAATCTGTACTTTGTCCATAAAGTGTCAGGCTGGAATAAAACAACAGGCAAGTAATCGCAATAAATTGTAAGCATCTTCGATATTGATTGTTTTCCTGCATACTTTCTGGAATAGTTCTCATATTTGATATTGGTTAAGCATGGTTACAGATTGAAAAGGGAATAGACTTCAATTAATGAGGTTTCGCCATTTGTAAATAGTTTGAATGCCTGGTGGGAAATTGTTTCAATACTATTCTCAGCAAAATAGGTAGTGGCATCTAATTGGTTTGTTCTTATTTGTTCTTTAAGACATTCATCTATTGTAATAATTTCATAAACAGCACGCCTTCCATGATAGCCAGTAAAATAACACTCCTGGCATCCGACCGGGATGAAATGTTTCTCAGGAATAAAGGGAGCTGAAAATGCTTTTGGAAATTCAGCGGATGAAAAGGATACCTCTTTTTTGCAATTGGTACAAAGAATACGGACCAATCGTTGCGCAGCACTGAGCTTCAGCGTTGAAGAGATTAAATAGGGAGGTATTCCCATATCTATCAACCTTGTGATTGTGCCCCATGCTGAATTGGTATGTACAGTTGATAAAACTAAATGTCCGGTCAATGCAGCCCTGATTGCCATCTGGGCAGTTTCGGTATCCCGTATTTCCCCGACCATAATTATGTCGGGATCTTGCCTTAAGAATGTCCTTAATGCACTGGCAAAAGTAAGTCCGATCGACTCTTTCAACTGAACCTGATTGATCCCTTCAAGCGTATATTCGATGGGATCCTCAATTGTCAGGATATTCGTTTCGTTCTTATTCAGCAATTTCAGTGTGGCATACAAAGTTGTTGTCTTGCCGGAACCCGTCGGACCGCTGATCAATACAACCCCATTGGGATTTTTAACGCCCTCCGTGTAATCATTAAGCTGACTGCTTGTGAAACCTAAACGGTCGAGTTGTATCTGTGTAGCATCGCGATTCAGAAGGCGCATTACAACCTTTTCTCCATGAAGTGTAGGAAGGATAGAAACCCTTATATCGAATTTGTATCCTCCCTGGTCATAGATGATCCGTCCATCCTGGGGAAGACGTTTCTCCGAGATATCGAGATGTGATTTAATCTTGATTTTATTAATCAACGCCGGATATTCAGCTGAGGGAACGATATATCTCTCAACCAATTTCCCGTCAATCCGGAAGCGGACGCGGCATCGTTCTTCGAATGCCTCTAAATGGATATCGCTACTTTTGATTCTGGCAGCCTCTTCGAGCATCAATGTTAGCAGATCCTGGCTTTTTGTGTTCAGTAATTCTGTCCCATGGCTTTGATTGGCATTCGGGTAATAGCGCGTAAGGTGTTCCAAAAGCCACTCTACCGGTACAGTTGAAAGGCTGACTTCCCTGCCTAACATTACTTCCAGCTCGCTGCTGACGCCGTCAGTATCATTCTTGTCTGAAGAGTAGAATTGAATCACATTCTTTTCTATTCCGGCCGGTATTACCTGAAAATACCACGCCTGAGCAGTTGTAAGCGATTGTTTAAGCTCGGTAGAAAGTTCAAGTGCTTCAGTGTATTCCATAGATTAGGTTTAAAATGTAATCGTCCGAATAGTAGTTTGCGCCGTTTCCACTAAGTTGAAGAATTCGTAAAATCATTATCCCAACTGCTAAAAATCCGGCAAACGGAATCGTCTTGCCTTTAATTTTTGGTATTGCAGAGAAGCCTATCCATATAATAATAGAAGAAAGGCTCATAAGAATGGTGAAAAACAAATAATTCAGTGCCGAGAGATTTATGGCTGAAATAGCGAGCATAAAAAGGTCGCCTTTCCCAAATTTTGACCAAAGGCTATTTCCAGATTTACCTCCCTTAATTTTGATCCATCCCCATAACATCAGAATTTGAAACGTAATAATCACAAGATTTGTGATTGTACACTTCAATAATGTCGTCCCAATTAAGAGGTAACCCAGATAGGAAGATGCAATTGTTTCTCCCAGAAGATATAAAATCGGAATTTGTCGGGTCCTAATATCGGAAAACGCAATCAAAAAAAGTAATGCCAGAGATATTACAGATATCCAGAACATTAGTCTTTGATTGTTTCGATTAGTTTGTTATCCTGATCAATTTCCCATACGTTGAAAATACCATCCCCGTCAAAATCGACAACAGATATTGCCTTTGCCTTAAAAGAGTTAACAGTTGCCTCTGTGATAGTTAGCTGGTAGTTGGCATTCCCACCCTGGGTGACCATCTTTTCCTGAATGTAATCAACTGTATTCAAATCGTTAGAATACTTCGAATGCATGTAGAAATAATTCTTCTCAAGGGTATATAAATGGTTTAGTTGCATTTGGGCTTCTGTACTTTTGGCTTTCGAAATCAAAGGCATCAGATTTGGCAAAGCAATCAATAACAAAATACCAATGATCACAAGGACCACCAATAACTCAGGTAGGGTGAAACCATTAAGATTTCTAAAACACAAAGTGCTTTTTTTCATAAAAAGGTAGTTAGGACATTAAAAAAGATATCTATCAATTTGATTCCAATCATCCAATCGTAAAACTGCTTTACGAGACTGATCGCTTACATTTTTTTCTTTTAACACCTATTAATAGGAATCAACCTTGATTTGTTACCTTAATTTTCAATCTTTTTTTCATTTATTTTCAAATATTTTTTAAGTAATTAAATATCAGCGTTTTTCGTTAGTCGTTCGTTCAGAAATTAAATATATTTAAGCCGATGAAGTGACGAAATTCAATAATTCCTTGACAAGCAGATGATTTTTGATTCATTTCGAATTAATGACGAGCAGACTGCAAAACCTCTATAAAGGCAGAATTATGAAAAACAATGCCTTATATATTGACTTGGAGAATGCGTTTTTATGTGTTTCCGGAGTACTTAGTTGTATTATCCTGGCAATTTTTATAGAGTTGTCAATGCTGTATTTTAAAGGAATAAAGCTTATTTCCTCTTCTTGCCTGCGAGTTTACAAGACCAGCAAATTACTTGGCATCCCTAAATCCAAATTCTATTTGGACACTGGTGCGATAAATGACGGCAACATATTGGTATTGGTTGGAAATTAAGGTTGATAGGTGGTTTTCCCTATTATCAGAAATTCTTCAACAACCCGCAAAATGTTCCTACCAAAGATTTGAAATATACAATCCCCGAGAATGTTTTTATGCTTTGGTTATTTTCATCATGATTGAAGTGTTCGGGGTTCAGTTTCTTTACATCTGAAGCCCAAGCTCTGCCAGAAGTCGGAATCATTTTTCTCCCAAAGGCTGTATCTGCTTAACTGTTGGAAATTAATACGTGACGGAATACCGCGGTAAAAGCATAAAAATTTCAACCATAAAATTACAGATGCATTTATTAAGCTTGATTTTGGAAATAAATAAAGCTTCAGTAACATTTTAGAATACAAATCATAAATCGCGGGAATGGACTCAATCAGATTAATTAACTTTTAATTAGTATTTTACAGATATGAATTCCCGTGATAGTAAATTATTAAATGTTTAGTTATTTTGCTTGTATTCAGAATATTAGCTAAATTTTGGATGAAATATTGTAATTTGCAATATTATTAAATTCTGAATTGGAAATTATTTGCCGTAAGTTATAAGGTATTGGTAATTAATGGCTTTGCGAAAAAAATTATTCAAAACCATTATATCTGAGATTGGAATTAACTCAATCATATTAATTTGAAATCACACGCATCTATTTATCCCCAACAACAGTCATTGTAATATTACGTTCATTGATTAAATTACGTTTTCCCAATTTATGTTTAAATACAAAACATAGATTAATTTTATTAAATATGAATGGTTGGTTGTCCTAAACTTTAAATATTTAACTAAAAACTTGAAGCTATGTCATGTACCGAATGTTTTAAGATTATTGCAGATCTGGAAGAAAACCTGGTTAAATTGAAATCCAAAGCTGATCCTATTTTGATCTATTCAAAAGATGCAATTAATATGTCTTCAAAAGCGTTTTTGGATATGAAAAATATTGTACTCCGGAATGGATTCGATAATCAACTGGATGAAATAACATTCTTCAAAGAGATTAAACCTAAAGTTTATGGGAAATTGATCTATTATACCAATATCTTTAGTTTTGAGACTAAAAGATCCAAAGGTAGTAATGAAATTCAGCGAAAATATCTGATCTTGGAACAAGAAAAAATTCAATCTTTCGTTTTCGATAATCAGGAATTTCACAGTTATTACCTAAGCAACTCTAACATTCTTGATGAACATTATTTTGTTCGTAAGATGGCAGAACTACGTCCATGTACAAGTAGTCTTCATTTTTTGACCGATCCGAATTATTCGACCTGCCACGACTATACTGTAGCTGTAATAATGGCAAATGAAATGCTTTCAAACTATTACAAAACTGAACTTGATAAATTAGATTCTAAAAATTGGGAAAATTACACTTTTATAAAGGAGGACGATTTTCCCACTACCAAAATTTACTGGAAAGGAAGTAAAGTTGCACTAATCGAGTTGGTTTATGCAAATTGGATTGTCGGTTCCATACGTGGTGAAAACAACAGAATTATTGACATTAAGGAATTGGCAAATGTTTTAGGAAAAATGCTTCATATTGATTTGGGAGATGTTTACCGCGCTTTTTCTGAGATTAAATTACGTAAAAAGGATCGGACAAAATTTCTTGATTTTCTGAAAGATGGATTACTGAACAAAATGGATGAGGATGACCATCAGGAACCATAGTTAATAACAATCGTAAATACGAGAAATGGGATAGCCAGGTTGGTTATCCTTTTTTTTGATTAACGATATAAAACACACAACCTGGGTATACACTGGTAAAAACTTGCCCTTGAAATCAGGGCTATCGGGCTTACTCAAAATGATCCATTTCATTCGTATTAGTTATGTAAATTTAAATCGATCAAAAGATTTTCATATTTATATTTTTGATCTAAATCGTTTGCAGAAATCTCTATTATTATCCCCGCCCACCGTATAGGAAGACTTTTTTTTAAGTATTTTCAACTATTTCGAAACTTTTTTTCACATTTTAAATGGATTCAAAAAGTCTTGTTTGGAACAGGCTTTATCTGTTGTCTGAAGAATCAGCCGTCATCTTGAATTATTCGGTATCAAATTGTATTAAACTACCAATGTGATATTTAACCATATAAAACACACAACTTGGGTACACCTTGTGAAAAACTTATTTTGGAAGTTTTCATATTTGGGCATAATCAAAAGGAACCATTTTAAATTTAAAAATTATGCCTGCAGAAATTGTTACCACAGACGATCTCCGGGAATTCAAAGTTGAATTATTCCGTGAGTTAAGAAAGATGCTCCTGGAGCACCATGGCCAGCCTGCCAAAAAGTGGCTTAAATCCGGCGAAATCCGGAAGTTATTAGGGATTTCACCCGGAACACTGCAAAATCTCCGTGTGAATGGTCAGCTGCCATTTACAAAAATCGGCGGGGTTTTGTTTTATGATTTTGAGAATGTCCGTAAAATGCTGGAGCCACCCCAACCCAAAAACCAGTTTAATATCGACAGACGAAGATGAATTATATCAGGCACTTGAATGGTTTTTTCATGCGAATGTCCGATGACCAGCAGATGACCCCACTTCACATCAGTTTGTATATGGCATTGTTTCAGGTCTGGAACCTAAACAGATTTCAGAGTCCTTTTACAATCGTACGCGACGAGATGATGCAGTTATCGCGGATCGGTTCGGTGAATACGTATGCCCGTTGTATAAAACAACTTCATGAGTGGGGATATATCCTGTATGTCCCCACTTCAAATATGTATTTAGGCAGCCAAGTTACCTGTATCAGTTTTGATACTGCAAGTGATACCGGAAGGAATACTGCAAGAGATACCGCAAGGAATACTGCAAGTGATACTGCAAGGAATACTGCAAGTGATACCGCAAGTGATACGCCTTCCTATTATATAAACAATACAAACAATACAAACTTTAATAAACAGAACACCCTTAAAAATTTGAATAATGGAAGAGGAAAAAAGCCATCCGGAATACAACAAATCCGCTTTGGAAATGACAAAGATTATTCAGAACCCCTATGACGAAATTGCAGAAAAGCAAAACGGATTTTTCAACTTTAGTTTTCCTGAAAGTCTTGAATGGTTGCAAAAAAAAGGACGGATTTTATTTGGAGAACACTTTACTGTTTTTGAAGATGATCACGAACTGATTTACAAATTGCTGGTTTATGCCATCGGTGATTTTGAAAATACAGCCCGCCACAACTTGAGTCTGAAAAAAGGGATTCTGATGAACGGCCCTGTCGGATGTGGCAAAACATCACTGATGACCCTGATCAAATCGTTTTTTCCTCAGGAGAAGCAATATACCCTGAAATCGGTCAGGGAAATCACCTTTGAATTTGAGAAAGAAGGTTTTAGGGTAATCAGCCGTTACAGTAACCTGGCTTTTTGCGATTCACCCTATTCCAGGACAAACAAGGCTTTCTGCTTCGATGATCTTGGTATTGAACAGCCAATCAAATATTTTGGTAATGAATGCAATGTGATGGCAGAGATACTGTTGAGCCGGTACGACTTGTTTATTCAAAAAGGGATACTGACCCATATCACCACCAATCTTTCAGCACCCGAACTCGAATCTATGTACGGCAGTCGTGTCCGCAGCCGGATGCGCGAAATGTTTAACCTGGTTGCATTTGAAAGAAATGCGAAAGATAAACGTGTTTAAGTCTGTATTACTGCCAGTTAATTACAAAACAAGTATGAAAAACAAGTGCATTCTCAAATTATTTTGACAACTCAAAATGAAAGAAAAATCAATCCATTGGTTCATTTTTCAGAATGTATTTTTGTTCCTCCAGCCTGTTCGCCTTAACTTTTCTCATCCGCTCCCCCGGTCTGGTTGCTTCTCACATAACCGTTCGCTTCTTAAATAACCGTTCGCTTTTTAATAAACCGTTCGCTTTTCACAAACCCAGTGGCCTCATAAAAACCCAGTGGCTTCATAAAAACCCAGTCGCTTTTCACAAACCAAGTGGCTTCTCACAAACCCAGTCGCTCCTAACAAAACCGTTCGCTTTTTAATAAACCGTTCGCTTCATAAAAACCCAGTGGCTACTCACAAACCCGATTGCTCCGCACAAACCTTGAGTCACACAATGGAAAAATTGGCTCAGTAAGCGCTCAAATGCAATGAACAATCCAATATTCTCAGAATCTGAGTCTGCTTTTTCACCTTCATCACCACACTTCCTGCCTTTTTTTCCGGTTTTTTCATCTTTTTTGAAAATATTTTTCTCCTTCCAAATCAATTCAAACCGACCTGTTTTAAATGGGAATAGCCCTTTTTACAATTTATCAGGTATCATCCGGCATCAATTCGAATCAAAACATATGAATATAACTATATGATATTCAAATAGATAAATTATAAAACATGCTTGTTTTTGAAATCTGAGAACTATATTTGCAACAACAAAGTGCATTGACGGGATCAGACAATAATGCCCGTTAACACCGGAAAAAAGTTAAACCATTTAAAAACGACACCATGTTTGGATTGGACAAAATCAGTTGGACACAATTTTCAATCTTTCTCCTCTGCATTACTGCTGCCTGGTATGCAGGACTGTTTTCCTGGGCATGGATCAAAAGCAAAAAGAGCCGCAGGAAAACCCTTTTTGAATACGATGATTTGGACGCATTGCCAAAAGAGGTGCTGGTGCCCTTTAACGTTTCTGCCTCCGACTTTCCGAAGGAGATGATCCCGAATAGTAAACCGGAAGATGTGGCGCTGGTCACAACACTTAACGAAGAAAACGGAATTGATGACGGATATCCGATGGAACAGTTTACTGAAAAAGATCTCTCCGGATCCCCGGAACTCCTGAAAAAAATCAGGATTAAACAATAAATATTCACTCTTTAAAACAATTCGTAAAATGAAAAGAACAAAGAACTTTTTGAAAAAAGCAGGTGCAGTACTGTTTTTGCTGATCCAAAACCTTGAGCGGGTAACCGCACAGTCAGCTGCCGGTATTGACCAGGCCACGGCTGAAGTGACCTCTTATATCGACCCTGTGTCGAACCTGATTATTGCCGTTGGTGCCGTTGTCGGACTGATCGGCGGGATAAGGGTTTACATCAAATGGCAGAGCGGAGATCAGGACACCCAGAAATCACTGATGGGCTGGTTCGGTGCCTGTCTGTTTTTGGTACTGGTGGGTGTGGTCATCAAAGCATTTTTCACCTAATGGAAAGCTACCGCATTCTAAAAGTGGATACCCGGCTCTATATCAAAGGGCTATCCGGCCCTTTGGTTTTCCGGGCGCTCTACGGCATCATCGCAGCGTTTCTGCTTTTTACTTTCCTGTACATCTTTCTCGGCGTTTTCCCCTCTGTTTTGGTTTGTGTCCCGGCTATTTTCTTCTGGCTCTACAGGCTCAACACGATACAGAAAAAACTGGGGCCCGATGGTTGGAGTAAAAAACGAACCTCACGCGCTCTTCCTCAATTTATTAGTATTAAACGAAGAATCTGTCAATTCAGTAATCCATGAAGATCAAAACGATAGAAGAGGTGTTACCCATCCTTGGATTCAACGGAAATGTACTGGTCTCAGACAGCCTGAACCTGACCATCGGATTAAAACTACACCTGCCCGAAGTACTCTCCTGCAGCGGTGAAAAGATCGAACAGTTGCACGACACTTTTCGTCGTGTAGTGAACCTTCTTCCGGCCGGAAGTTTACTTCATAAGCAAGATTTTTTTCTGGCAGACAAGTTCCGGAGCAACATCAAATCAAATGGAAACTGGTCAGATAGCCTGACGGATTCATATATGCAACACTTTGAAGGAAGGTCATACCTCAGGCATGAGTGTTACCTCTACATCAGCATTCTGAATAAAGGACAGCTGAAAAATTACCTCTCATCCTCCCTAATCTTTTCCAAAAGGGATCGAAGCAGCCTGGAACTTCAGTATGACAAGATTCGCGAACTACAGGCTAACCTGACTTCGTTATTCTCCCAAAGCGGAATTGGCTGTGCATCTTTAACCAGGGAAGAAGCTGCCGGTGATGATCATACCACCGGACTTATCGAACGATTCCTTACCCTGAATTTTCAGGGTGGGGAACCAATCCTTGGCGGTATTGACTTTCGCGACCGTCTAAAGGTGATGGACCGATTTGTGGAGATCCTCAGTCTGTGTGATTATTCGCATGTACCCGGAGAGATAAAGCCAACCACGGCTCATCCGCAGACCAGACTTCCCGTCTCACTGGTTTATCCTGTCACATGGAATCTTCCTTTTTCGCATGTGACCAACCAGTTTATCAGTGTGCCAGGGCAACAGGAGGTGAA
>Ga0123337_10001220_pt1 | contig 34506 bp, 29 predicted proteins | sample frozenSSSSmetaG_FD_89792 | JGI IMG/M metagenome (GOLD analysis project Ga0123337, IMG submission 89792) | Glacier valley bacterial and archeal communities from Borup Fiord, Nunavut, Canada, to study Microbial Dark Matter (Phase II) -... | ecosystem: Environmental > Aquatic > Freshwater > Ice >...
ACCGTGCGTGTTCAGGCTCTGGATGGTCTGTTGCCGCTGCTCTTTTTTGGCCTCATCGTCGGCGTAGGCCGTGGAGTGGAACAGCACCAGCCCGGCGGTCATATCCGGGTGTTTTTCGGCGAAGGCCAGGGCAATGTAGCCGCCCATCGAATGGCCCACGAGAATGACCCGCCCGGTTTCGCCGGTTTCGGCAGCCAGCTGTTTATGCAGTAGTTCGGCGTATTCGTCGATGCTGCTGTGCGTGGCAACATACGAGAAGTCAGGGGCTACTACGGGGGCATCGGCTGACAAACCAGCGTCGATACCGGACCAGATTGCCGAATCGACACCATGGCCGTGAATAAGGGCAATGAGCAGTTGTTCGTTCATGGGATAGACAATGAAAAAACCTAAAAGGTCTTTTGGAGACCTTTTAGGTTTGGTAGACGAGTAAACAAGCAAGCAGCGTGGATTCCTACGTTTCCAACACCCCCCACACAATCAGGACGATACCGGCAGCCAGCAATAGTGTGCCGATAACACCCAGAAAACCGCTGGCTATAATGGCCAGTACCAGACCAATAACCCCCACAATAGCCCCGTTACGGATTTTGTTGTCCAGAAACGCGTTTGTCTGATCAGGAGCCATTTTAGACTTGATCTTTTTATCGAGCTTTTTCAGTGCCACTCGCTCCATGAACGTTGCTTTATGGGGTGCGGCCATGGCAGCGGGGTTTGCTTTGGCTTCGGCCAGCAGCGCGTTGGCGCGGGCTATATGCTTTGCCAGTTTTTTGTTGCCCGCCAGTTTACTGTCGTTGCTGACGTAGGCGTCCAGTTGCTGCATGGCTGCCTTGGCCTGTGCTACCTGCTCAACCGGGCTGGGTGCAGTAACTGGGGCTTCGGTTGCTTCTACAGCGGGCTGTACGTCTGGCTGGGCTGATTTGGCGGGCGCAACGGCCGTTACGTTCTCAATGGGTGGGCTTTTGAAATTCTCGCGTTGACTTTTTTGAAAATAAGCCACCGGGCGGCTGCACGACGAGAGGGCTGCCACGCCCAGAAAGGCGGCAAAAAGCGATTTGGAAAAGGTGTTCATAGAGCGGTTACTAATTAAACGTTGAATACTACTGTCAGCCAGAACAACTTCGATCTGCCGCGTTTGTTAGAAGTAATTTGAAACGTATCGAAGAAAACGAGTCAGTGAGACATAAAAAAAACTCCGGCATGCAAGTCAGTCGTGACTTGTACCGGAGTTTTTTTTTGGGTCTCACTGGCTAGGTACTGGCTTAGTGATAAACAGAACCGACCCATACCCGTAAGAACCGGGTATGAGTTATACCTAAAGTTGGTTATCGCAGCAGGTCAACCAGAACCAGAATCAGACCTACTACCAGGGCAATGATTCCTAAAGGTGCAGCCGTATTCAGCAGAAGGAGTACTAAGCCGATGATACCTACAATCAGACCAATGGTCAGCAGCGATTTGGCCATTGGCTTTTCTGGGGCCAGATGGTGCTTTATCTTCTTGTCCATCTGTTTCAGCATCACGCGCTTCATCAGGTTCATTTTGCGCGGAGCTGCCGTGGCCGTGGCTTCATTGGTAAGCTCACTCGATTGCGCTGACGATGCCAACAGGGTGCGTACGCGGTTCAGGCGTTTCTGTACCGATTTGTTAGAAGCCAGTTTGTTGTCATTACGTACCAGCGCGTCCACCTGGTCCATGGCAGCCGTTGCCTGAGCTACTTGTGCGGCCTGGGTTTCGGCCACGGGTGTTACCACTTGGGTAGATTGCACCACCGGTGCCTCTGCCTCAATGATCTGAGTCGCCACAACAGGGGTAGGGGTAGTCTTCGTAGCAAACGACTCGCGTTGGCTTTTCTGGAAGTAAGCTACCGGGCGGCTACAGGCGGCAGAGAAAACGATTAGCATCAGGCCAATCATGAATTGTTGGGGGGTACGCATTTTCATACTGATAACGTTGGTTTTTGGTGAATGAAATACTTGTGTCGAATGGATTAACTCAGGACGTATCGTTTTGTTAGTTTCTGATTTTCTTTATGACCACAGTGGAGCACAAACAGCCCCGGCACCTGTGCAGGTACCTGGGCTGTTTATGCTGTAAGTTTTTGACTGTCAAGCTACCGACCGTAGTTCATACACGGCTGTTTTGCCGAATTTCTCGCGGGCATAATCCAGACTAACCGTGAGTTCGGTAACGCCCGTCTGCGACGGTATCTCAAACATGGCATCGGTAATGATCGATTCGCAGATGGACCGCAGCCCGCGCGCGCCGAGGCCGTACAGCAGGGCCTGATCCACAATGTAATCCAGTGCGGTCTGATCCCAGTGCAGCGTAACGCCTTCCATTTTAAAGAGTTTGTCGTACTGTTTAGTAATGGCGTTTTTCGGCTCGGTCAGGATCTGCATCAGCGTGGTACGGTCCAGTGGTTCGAGGTGCGTCAGGACGGGTAACCGGCCAATAAGTTCGGGGATAAGCCCGAACGATTTCAGGTCGAGGGCTGAGATGTACCGCATCAGGTGGCCACGTTCAAACGTGTCGTTCAGCTGGCGATTGCCCGAAAAACCAATGGGTCTCGTGTTGATCCGTTTGGTAATGTGCCGCTCGATGCCATCAAACGCCCCTCCGCAGATAAACAGAATATTTTCGGTATTGAGGGCCACGAGCCGCTGATCGGGGTGTTTGCGCCCGCCCTGCGGTGGTACGTTCACCACCGACCCTTCGAGCAGTTTGAGCAACGCCTGCTGTACGCCCTCGCCACTCACGTCGCGGGTGATGCTGGGGTTGTCGGACTTGCGGGCAATCTTGTCGATTTCGTCGATGTAGACAATACCCCGCTCGGCAGCTTCCACGTTGTAATCGGCGGCCTGGAGCAACCGCGTCAGGATCGTTTCTACATCTTCGCCTACGTAGCCTGCTTCGGTGATAACGGTAGCATCGGCAATGCAGAAAGGTACTTCCAGAATTTTGGCGATGGATTTTGCCAGATAAGTTTTGCCGGTACCTGTTTCGCCCACCATGATGATGTTCGATTTCTCGATGGTCACATCATCGCTGGAGTCAGGTTGCATGAGCCGTTTGTAGTGATTATACACGGCTACCGTAATGGAGCGTTTGGCGTCGTCCTGACCAATAACGTACTGGTCGAGGTGGCGCTTCATGTCAACCGGCTTAATCAGGTTGATTTTAATTTCAGAGGGTTCGCTGCGCTGGGGCTTCATTTCGTCCAGCACCACCTGATGCCCCTGCTCAATGCAGTAGTTACAGATGTGCGCGTCGATGCCCGATAGCAGGAGCATCACCTCGTTTTTGCGTCGTCCGCAGAACGAGCAGCTGATTTGTGGCATGAACGGTTGCAGAATGGTGTTGGGGTTAAACGGTCCGCAGGCAGACTTTGTTGATTGGTATCGCAAAAAAAAGACGACTCAGGAAATACCCTGAGTCGTCGGTACTAAGCAAATTTACTCGCCGTTGGGCAAATGCCCAAACCGTTTTTTGTTTGGGGCTTATTTTTCCCGGCGCAGTACGTCGTCAATCAGGCCGTATGTCTTGGCTTCTTCGGCCCGCATCCAGTTGTCGCGGTTAGAGTCGGTTTCGATCTGTTCAACGGTCTGCCCGGTATGATGGGCCAGGATTTCGTACAGCTCCTGACGGAGTTTTACGATCTCGCGCACCGTAATCTCCATATCGACCGACTGTCCCTGCGCACCACCACTGGGCTGGTGAATCATGACGCGGGCGTGGGGCAGGGCCGAGCGTTTGCCAGCCGCACCACCCGCCAGCAGTACCGCACCCATAGATGCGGCCAGGCTGGTGCAGACCGTGGCCACGTCGGGCCGTACGTACTGCATGGTATCGTAAATGCCCAGACCGGCATAGACCGACCCACCCGGGCTGTTGAGGTACATCAGGATGTCTTTCTTAGGATCGGCAGATTCCAGAAACAGCAACTGAGCCACAATGATGTTGGCAATGTTGTCGTCAACGGGCAGACCCATAAAGATGATCCGGTCGGCCATGAGTCGCGTGAATACGTCAACTTCGCGGAAGTTCATCGGGCGTTCTTCAATGACCGAACGGGTCATGTTCTCAACCTGATGGGTGTTGTTGATTGTGTGGTTCATGTAACCATCCACCGTCAGGCCATTGAGGCCCATATGATGCACGGCAAACTTGCGGAATTCGTTCTGAAGGTTCATATACTTTGTTTTACGAATGAATGCGTGTTTTTGTTTTTAACACAGAGGAACGGAGAACTGCACAGAGAAACAGAGAAAATTTAGGGTAGTACTCTGTTTCCTCTGTGCAGTTCTTTGTTCCTCGGTGTTAAATATGTTAAAAACTCGCTGACACAAAATTGCGTTATGAACACGAAAAACCCTGTCGGTTTCGGTTTAGATTTTATCGGCACTACTTGAGATGAAGACCACCATCGAAGAAAAAATACGGCTCCAGCGGCTCCAGCGTGGCTTTTCGCAGGAAAATATGGCCGACCTGCTGAACCTGTCCACTACGGCCTATGGCGACATTGAGCGGGGCAAAACCGAGCTAACCCTGTCGCGCCTGAACCAGATTGCCACTGTGCTCAACATCTCGCCCGTGGCGCTCCTCACCGACGATGCCCTGATGGTACAGGTTATCCAGCCCGATGATGAGACCGAACGCGACCGCGAAACCCTGCGGCTGACCATCGAAAAACAGCAACTTGAAATAGACAAGCTCCGGCTCGAAGCCGATTACTGGAAACGCAAATACGACGACCGCATCGCGCTGGAGTTGCTGCGTTCTATCGGCGTGGAGCAAACCCGTGAGCGGATTGGGTTCTGACGCTGGATAGTCCTGAATATTGTCTCACGTCACTCAGGTTTGTTCTGATCTACAGGAAGCAATTCTGCTAACCGTAAGTTTGGAAATTCGTCAAAGTCAGGGTGGTTTCTCAGCAATACGTGTCGCTCTACATCAAATCGTTGGTGACAAGCTTCCAAGAGGGCAGAAAAGGTGTGATTGCCTTCGTTACGTTTTCTGCCATTTGCATGGGCAATGATTGCATTGACTGACAACTTGTACCTGTCTTCTTCCTCCTTTATATCAATCGAGGACACTATATCGTCTAATATTTTTCTCCAATCCCTTTTGCTTTCTGTGGTAGTCGATGTCATATCATCTGTCATTTCCCACCAGTGAATTGACAATCTGGTATAACTTCCGGGTGTTCGCTCCAAATCATCTGTCAAGTCCCTGTTTGTCAAGCCAGTGTTCTATTTCAGGGAGTTTGCTAATCGATGACGAACGCGCTGCCATTGCAGCAGCACGGCTAACTGCTTCGTTATACGAAATGTTGTATTTACGGGCCGCTATTGTATATACTAAACTGTCAGGAGACTCAACCCAAATGGCGTATTCGTCCCAACTCATACCAAGATAAGTATGCAGAGGAAGTTCAGAACTACCATCGTGCCATTGATCAATATAATCGTCTATCTCATCAGGCAGTGCATCGCCGGTAAGACAGTTTTGAATGAAATTAGACATCTATTTTTCGGCCTTTTACAGGCTCCTTTATGAAATTCCCTTGAGCATTCATAACACCGAGATGTCTGCCACGTTTGTTGAAAACTTCGATTTCGCCGTGTAAGGCGTCCCATGTGAATAGTCTATCATATTCGTCTCGCCATCTCTTTACGTTGTTAACGGCTCCCAGCGACTCACAAGTATCAAGAAAACTGGGTTTAGGAATTGGTTTACCCGCCACAACTCAATCTGAATAAAATGTTCATGAGCGGACCATAGTAAAATACAGCTATCGACTTAAAAGTAACCGGTTTAACGTTCGCAAATGTATCGAATCTCTCAGTTGTATTTGCCACCATATAACAGTTCAAAAACGGGGCGGGTTTCAGAGTTTGAAGCCAGCGGAGTCTTATTGAAAGTACCTTTGCCAAGTCAACAGTCGGTCAGCATATTATAAATAACGATAAACGACATGAACAAGCAGAGTAAAGAATTCCTGTACAAGTACCTCAACAACGCATCGCCGACCGGTTTTGAATCGTCGGGACAGCAGATTTGGCTGGATTACCTCAAACCCTATTCCGACGAGTACATCGTGGACACATACGGTACCGCCGTGGCGGTGGTAGGGCCGGGCAAAGAGTATAGCGTCGTGATCGAAGCCCATTCCGATGAGATTTCCTGGTTCGTCAACTACATCGACGACAACGGGTATATCTACGTTCGGCGTAACGGTGGTTCTGATGCACTCATTGCGCCCTCTATGCGGGTCAATCTGCATACTAAAAAAGGTACGGTAGTGGGCGTCTTCGGCTGGCCCGCTATTCACGTCCGCGACCGTGAAAAAGATACGGTACCCAAAGTAACCGACCTGACCATCGACGTAGGTGCGGCCAACAAAGCCGAAGTGGAAGAAATGGGTATTCACGTGGGTACCGTTGCCACGTTTGTGGATGGGCTGATGGAGCTCAACGACCGCTTCTTTGTGGGTCGTGCGCTGGACAACCGCATGGGCGGGTTCATGATTGCCGAGGTGGCCCGTCAGCTCAAAGAAAATAAGGTAAAACTGCCGTTTACGCTGTACGTAGTGAACGCGGTGCAGGAAGAAATTGGCCTGCGCGGAGCCGAAATGATTGCCCGGCGATTAAAGCCCGACCTCGCCATCTGTACCGACGTAACGCACGATACGCAGTCGCCAAAGTATGATAAGAAGGAGCAGGGTGACCTGAAATGTGGGGACGGTCCGGTGCTGTGCTACGGCCCGGCGGTACAGAACAATGTGCTGGATTTCATGATCGGCGTGGCGGGTCAGCAGAGCATTGCGTTTCAGCGGCAGGCTGTCAGTCGCTCAACCGGTACCGACACCGATGCCTTCGCATATGCCACCGAAGGTATTGCGTCGGCCCTGATTTCACTGCCGCTCAAGTATATGCACACAACCGTGGAAATGGTCCACAAAGACGACGTACAAAATGTCATCCGGCTGATGTACGAAACGCTGCTGGCCCTGAAAGGCAACGAGGATTTTCGGTATATCAAGTAGATGAATCGTTGTGGCAAAAGAGCCGGACATATGTTCGGCTCTTTTGGTTGTTTGTAAGGTGATTGCCCTAGCAATCAGGCCAGAATTGGCCTGATCACTTTCCCGGCGACGTCGGTCAGGCGGAAGGGGCGGCCCTGAAACTGGTAGGTCAGTTTGGTATGATCGAAGCCCATCAGGTGCAGAATGGTAGCCTGCAAGTCATGGACGTGGGTTTGTCCGTTTACGCCGTAGTAGCCAATATCGTCGGTTTCGCCGTAGGAGAACCCTTTCTTAACGCCCCCACCCGCCATCCAGACCGTAAACGCATCCAGATGATGGTCACGTCCCATGAACGGCAGCACCTGGCCGTCGCGGTTTTCCTGCATCGGCGTGCGGCCAAACTCACCGCCCCAGACCACCAGGGTTTCGTCCAGTAACCCACGTTGCTTCAAATCCTGCAACAAAGCCGCTACGGCCTGGTCTGACTCGCCACATTTGTTACGCAGCCCAGTATCTATCGACCCGTCGGCACTGGTGCCGTGCGTGTCCCAGCCCCAGTCGAATAACTGCACGAAGCGAACACCCCGCTCCACCAGCCGACGCGCCAGCAGGCAGTTGCGGGCAAACGAGCCTTTGTCGGGGTCAACGCCGTAGCTGTCCAGAATGTATTGGGGTTCATTTTTAATGGCCATCGCATCCGGCACCGACATCTGCATTTTAAACGCCAGTTCGTACTGGGCAATGCGGGTCAGGATTTCGGGGTCGTTCACATCCTCGTACTGCTGCTGATTGATCTGGTTAATGGCATCTATGGTTTGTTTACGCACATCGCGGTTGATACCCGACGGGTCTGACGCGTACAGGACCGGGTCGCCTTCGGTACGGCATTGCACACCCTGATACACGGTAGGTAAAAAGCCGCTGCCCCAGATGCTCTGCCCCGCGTCGGGCTGCTTACCGCCCGACGCCAGCACCACGAAGCCCGGCAGGTTGTCGTTCTCGCTGCCCAGCCCGTAGGTTACCCACGATCCCATACTTGGCCGGCCCAACCGCGCCCCGCCCGTGTGCATCAGCAACTGGGCCGGGGCGTGGTTAAACTGATCGGTATGCATTGCTTTCAGGAACGATACGTCATCAACTACGCCCTGCAAGTGCGGCAGGTAGTCCGACACCCACGCGCCTGACTGCCCATACTGCGCAAATTTCCCCTGTGGCCCCAGCATCTTGGGAACACCCCGGATAAAGGCAAACTTCTTACCTTCGAGCAGCTCCTGTGGGCAGTCTTTGCCGTTGTACTTAACCAGCTCAGGTTTGTAATCGAACAGTTCCAGCTGGCTCGGCGACCCGGCCATATGGATATAGATAATCTGCTTCGCTTTGGGGCGAAACTGTGCCGATTGCGGAGCCGTTGGCTTATCAGTCAGGCTGCTGCCAACGGGCGGCTGGCCGGTTTTGTTGAAGAGGCCGCAACCGCTCAGGGTAGAACTTAGGGCCATAGCTCCCAGACCGGTTGTGCAGGTGTGCAGAAAATGCCGCCGGGTTTCGTGCTGGGCGGCTGCGTGCCGAAGTTCCTGGTTGAGTTTGTTCATGGTCGCTATTCTTTCGTGATAACCTCATCCAGGTTCAACATGGTGTTGGCTGTTACGGTCAGGGCGGCTATCTGGGGGGTTACGGTTTCGCAGGGGTTGAGCGTTAGTAACTGGTGCATCTGGTCGGGGTGCTGACGGTAGTGCTGTTCGGCGGAGTGGTATAAACGGGTCAGCACAGCGAGCTTTTGGGGCGATGGATTCCGCAGCGTTACGCGCCGGAACCCGGCCCAGATCCGGTTATCGGCTGTATTACCCTGCCCGTACATGAACTCGGCCAGGCGTTCGGCGGCTTCTATGTAAACCGGATCATTGAGCGTAACCAGCGCCTGCAGGGGCGTATTGGTACTCAACCGCCGAATCTGGCAAAACTCACGGCTTGGACTATCGAATGTGACCATCGACGGATAGGGTGCGGTGCGTTTCCAGTACGTGTACAGGGCCCGTCGGTGCGCATCGTCGCCGGTACTTGGCTCCCACTTCGCCCCGTCATAGGGCGACTGCCAGATGCCGTCGGGCTGGGTGGGCATGACGCTCGGCCCAAACATCTTGTTGCTCAGCAACCCGCTCACGGCCAACGCCTGATCCCGCACCTGCTCTGCCGACAGCCGAACGCGCGGCCCGCGGGCCAGCAGTTTATTGAACGGGTCTTTGGTCAGCAGCTCCGGCGATGCGCTGGACTGCTGCCGGTACGTGGCCGACATGACCATTCGTTTCAGGAGTTTTTTCATGCTCCAATGGTCCGTGTCCATAAACTCGGCGGCCAGATAGTCCAGCAGTTCGCGGTGGGTGGGCGCAATGCCCTGCGTACCCATATCCTCGACGGTCTCCACGATACCGGTACCGAACAGCCGCTCCCAAAAGCGATTGACGGCCACACGGGCAGTAAGTGGATGGTCGCGACTGGTCATCCAACGCGCCAGACCGAGCCGGTTTCTGGGTAGTTTCGCATCCATCGCCTGGAACGATTCGGGAACGCCAGGCCAGACACGTTTGCCTTTTACGAGCCAGTTCCCACGCTCAAAGACGTGCGTAGGCCGGGCCAGATCGCCCGTACCATCAAGCATAATGGGCGTTGATTCAGGGTCTTTGTTGAGCAGAACCAGATACTGTTTTTCCTGATCGGCATCGGGCAGGGCGGTTTGCACGGCCACCCATTTGATCATGGTCCAATTCTTTGGATGTTCAGGGTTGCTGATCTGAAAGAACAGGCTGTGTTTGCCCGCCGTAACCGGAATAGGAAACGCCTGAATGCTGTCGTTCCACTGATTGCCCGTTTTGGGTACTGGCTGGGTAAGCAGTACCGGACCGGTAATACTGTCGCGCCGGATGGTCATGGTCGCTCCGGCATCGTTGGTGCCCCAGGCCAACAACAGCCGGTTTTGGTTGGTCAGCGTTACGTTGTCTAATTGTCCCAGTCCGTTGTGCTGCGCCCCAAAATATTTGGCATCCAGCAGCGATGCGTTCTGGAGTTGCTGAATGTTGTGCGAGTTGAATTTCGGCTCTGTTGTCCGCAGGAATTTTGCGTGTGCCGACTCACTGCGGGCGGGTACGGCAGTACGCATCCAGTTCGTAAGCGCGACGGCTGCGGTCGAGTCGTCGTCTTTATAAAACCGTAGGGTAGGCGTATCGCTGGTTACGTCTTCGTCGCGGGCGTTGTTGAAGAAGGCGAGGTACTTGTAGTATTCGTCGTGCCTAAATGGGTCATACGGGTGGCTGTGGCACTGAATACAGGCAAAGGTGGTACCCTGAAAAACCTCCCAGGTGGTATTGACCCGGTCAATGGTAGCCGCCACCCGAAACTCCTCGTCCTGCGTACCACCTTCATCGTTGGTCATGGTATTACGGTGGAATCCCGTAGCCGTGAGCTGTTCATCGGTTGCGTTCGGCATCAGATCGCCCGCCAGTTGTTCGGTCACGAACTGATTGTAAGGTATATCGTCGTTGAATGCTTTGATGAGATAATCGCGGTACCGCCAGATTTTACGGCCCGGATCGCGTTCGTAGCCTTTGGTATCCGCGTAGCGGGCCAGATCGAGCCAGATACCGGCCCAGCGTTCGCCGTAAGCGGAAGTGTTCACCAACCGGTCAACCACCTTCTCGTAGGCGTTTGGCGACGTATCGGCCAGGAAATCGGCTACGTTTTTTTCGGTGGGCGGCAGGCCGGTCAGGTCGAGCGATACGCGCCGGATCAGGGTGTTTTTGTCGGCTTCGGGCGAGGGCTTCAGACCTTCCTGTTTTAGCTTATCAAGAATAAAATAATCGACTTCGTTTCTGACCCAGGCGGTTTCGTCGCTTTGGGTCAGGCCTAACCGCGACCAGAGCGTACCAATTTGGGGTAGCCCGGGTTTTTCAACGCGCTGATAGGCCCAGTGATTGCCCCATTCGGCTCCCTGATCGATCCAGTTGCGCAGGGTTTTGATCTCGTCAGTGCTAAGGGCCGGGTGGTCCAGGGGCATCCGCTCGTCGGGGTCGGTCAGCGTTAACCGGCGAATCATCTCGCTGGCGTCGGCATCGCCGGGTACAATGGCGAGCTTACCTGACTTGGCCGGGGCAAGGGCTTCGTGTTTGAAGAGCAGCGAAAAACCCGACGCTTTTTTAACACCCCCGTGGCAGACAATGCAGTTTTTATTGAGAATGGGCTTAACCTGCGTGTTGTAATCGACCCGGCTCTCAAACACGCCCAGAAACGAAGACAGCATCAGCACGGCCCCAATACCTACCACACCCCATATAAACCATATCAATCGCATACGTCCACTTACTTACCGGCTGCGAACACGTTTCAACAGCTTACCAAATATCGGTATTTCGCGGTACTATTCGAAAATCAATGAGTACTATTTGTAGTTATCACTGAATATTATCCCATTGGTTGGGATAGTTTCAGGTTAGGTTCATCGAATTAGCCGTATTATTTTACCTACTTCCACTGCATGACATCCAGTACGTTGGGGCAGAAATCGTACTCGTCGGGAATGTTGGAGCCGATCAGCAGTAACTGGTTGGGGCTAAGCAACTGCACCTGCTCGTGGTACCAGGCCGCGCCCTGCCGGTCGAGGTTGGCGGTAGGTTCGTCGAGGATGACGACTGGGGCATCGCTGAAAAACGCCAGACCAAGTTTAACACGCTGCTTCATACCCGACGAAAAGTACTTGATTTCCTTGTGGCGGGCGTGACTCAGCAACAGCCGGTCGGCAATCATTTCAGGCGTCAGATTGGTTTTGAATGGCTTGAACGTCTGGTGAAAAATCAATAGTTCGTCCAGTGTCAGTTCTTCGATCAGTTCGAGGTAGGGAGCCGCAAGACTGATGTGCCTGAACCAGTCGTCCGATTCCAGCACATTGCCGTTTATAGTATAAATGAGCTTTCCTTCGGTAAGGGGCAGGCTACCGGTCAGCAGTTGCAGCAGGGTTGATTTGCCGCTGCCATTTGGCCCTACAAACGTATAGCTCGTACCGGCATTGAGCGTCAGGTCAACGCGCCGGAAAATCCATTCTCTCCGATACTTCTTTCCGACCTGTTCTACCCGAATTGTTAGCATAGTCAATCAATGAACACGAACGGATCAGTTACGCTATCGTTCGTCATTCGTTGGTACTTCCTGATGCTGATGGCCCTTTCATAATACCACGTTCGGATGAGCGGATGAAGTTTACGATCTCATCGCGCTCGTCGGAGGGTGGTAATTCAAGTTCAATCTGCGTCAGGGCGTCGGCGTTGTTGAGGCCACGCATATAAATGAACCGGTAGATTTCCTGAATCTGATTGATCTGACTGTTATCGTACCCACGCCGACGTAGTCCAATGGAGTTGATACCGGTATAGGCCAGCGGCTCACGGGCGGCCTTCGTAAACGGCGGCACGTCTTTGCGCACCAACGACCCGCCCGACACCATAGCATGGGCACCGATCTTGACCCACTGATGCACCGAACTCGACCCGCCAATAATGGCCCAGTCGCCCATTTGCACATGGCCAGCCATTTGCACATTATTGATAATGAGGCAGTTGTTTCCAATCCGGCAGTCGTGCGCTACGTGGGCGTAGGCCATGACCATGCAATCATGGCCAATCTCGGTTTTCCAGTGTTCTTCCGTACCCCGGCTAATGGTGGCGTACTCGCGAATAGTGGTATTGTCGCCGATAATCGTTTTGGTGTACTCGTTATTGAATTTCAGATCCTGTGGAATAGCCGAAATAACCGCCCCCGGATAGATTTTGCAGTTACGCCCAATGCGGGCCCCTTCGTTAATTACCGCGTGGGAGCCAATCCAGGTTCCGTCGGCAATTTCAACGTCTTTGTGAATAATAGCGAACGGCTCGATCACCACGTTCTGCGCGATTTTTGCCTCAGGATGTATGTATGCTAACGGTTGTATCATTCTCTTTTTAATGATGAATCGGTCCGCCAACGCGGATGAATGCTGAAGGATAGGTTGGCGTCAGCCAATTCATCATTCATTATTTCTTTTTAACAAGGCTGGCAATCATTTCGGCTTCGCAGACGAGCTGATCGTTGACATAACCCCGGCCCGACATTTTTACGATGCCCCGCTTCATAGGGGTAGTAAACTCACATCGGAATATCAACGTATCGCCGGGCAAGACGTTGCGCCGGAACCGGCAGTTTTCTATACCAACCAGAAATGGCCAGTAATTTTCGGGGTCCGGCACCGTACTCAACACCAGAATTCCACCCGTTTGTGCCATAGACTCCAGCTGCATTACGCCGGGCATTACCGGATTGCCTGGAAAATGACCCGGGAAAAACGGCTCGTTCATCGTCACGTTCTTGATGCCCACTACGCTCTTTTCGTCCAGCGCAATAATCTTGTCAACCATCTGAAACGGGTAGCGGTGCGGCAGCAACTGCGAAATCCGGTTGATGTCCAGCACGGGTGGCTGCGAGAGATCGTATTTGGGTACCTGATTAGCCGCATTCTTGACCATCAGTTTCTTGATCTTTTTAGCGAAGGCAATGTTGGCGGCATGGCCGGGGCGGGCAGCCAGAATCTGCGCTTTGATGGGCCGGCCAATCAAAGCCAGGTCGCCCACCATGTCGAGCAGCTTGTGGCGGGCCATCTCGTTGGGGTAGTGCAGCTCCGTATTGTTCAGGATACCCTCGCGTTTGTTCACGCCCACCTTCGACTTGTGCAGCAGATCTGCCAGGTAATCCAGCTCGCCATCATTCACCTCGCGGTCAACAATAACGATAGCATTAGTCAGGTCGCCCCCTTTAATCAGGTTTTGCTTGTAAAGGGTTTCCAGATCATGCAGAAACACAAAGGTCCGGCAGTTGGCAATCTGCTCGGGAAACAGGCTGATGTCGTTCAGATACGCGTGCTGACTGCTGATAACCCGTGAATTATAATCGACCATCACCGTCAGGCGATAATCGCTCAGAGGCAGGGCAGCCAGCTCGATCCCTTTCTCGTCGTTTTTGTAATGTACGTACTCGCTGATCTCGAAATAGTTACGGGTAGCATTCTGTTCGTCGATGCCCGCCGAGCGCAGTGCTTCAATGAACTGGATCGACGAGCCGTCCATGATGGGGGGTTCGGGACCATCCAGCTGAATCAGCGCGTTGTCGATCTGAAGACCAACCAGTGCCGCCAGCGTATGCTCAACGGTGTTGATGCGGGCACCGCTCTGCTCAATAGTTGTTCCCCGCGACAGGTCAACGACATTGTCAACGTCAGCATCGACGATGGGCTGACCGGGCAGGTCGGTGCGCTGGAATTTATAGCCGTGATTGGTTGGTGCGGGTAGAAACGTCATGGTAGCCGCAATGCCTGTATGCAAGCCCACGCCCGACACCGAAACGGCTTTCTGAATGGTCTGTTGTTTGGTATTCATTCCCTGTCGGTTTTCGGTTTTCAGTTTATGGTTTTCGATTTACGGTGGGCTAACGCAGGAGTGGCTCGCGCGTCAGCCCACCATAAATCGAAAACTGAAAACCGTAAACCGAATCCTTATTTTTTGTTTTTCGTTTCTAACTCAATGACGCGTTGTTCCAGTTCGGGCAACCGCCGGTAAATAGCCTGCGAACGCAGACTGTCGCGCATGTCGAAGGCCAGGGTACCGTTCATGGAGCGGCCCTCTTCCTGAATGCTTTTGTTGATGCCTGACTGCGCGCCCACTTTGGTGCCGTTGGCAATGGTTAGATGGCCTGCAAAGCCAACCTGCCCGCCAATGACGCAATATGCTCCAATTTTGGTTGATCCTGATACGCCCGTTTGAGCGGCAATGACGGTATGCCTGCCAATTTCGACGTTATGGCCGATCTGAATCAGGTTATCCAGCTTGACGCCCGTTCGGAGGATAGTCGACCCTAATGTGGCACAGTCGATGGTTGTGCCGGAGCCTACGTTTACGAAGTCTTCGAGAATGACGTTACCAAGCTGCGGAATCGTTTTGTACGAGCCATCGGGTTGGGGGGCAAAACCGAATCCCTCGCTGCCAACAACCGCATTAGGGTGAATAACGCAGAACTGACCTATTACGCAATTGTCCAGCACCCGCGCCCCCGGATGTATAATGGTATTGTCGCCAATAGTGACGTTGTTTCCGATGTACGCGTGGGGATAAATCTTGACGTTTTGTCCGATGTGACAGCTGCGGCCAATGTACGAGAAGGCTCCCCGGTAGAGTTGCTCCCCAGTCTGACATCCCTCGCCAATGTACGAAGGCTGCTCAACCCCGGTGCGGGAAAAACTGATCTGCCTGTGATATTCTTCGAGCAGCCGGGTAAAGGCAGAATATGAATTTTCGACAAAAATAAGGGATGATGCCACCGGCTCCTTGGGCTGAAATGACCGGTCAACAATAACCGCCGACGCCTGGGTTGTGTACAGGTGCGATTCGTATTTAGGGTTAGACAGGAACGAGATAGCACCGGGTTGGCCCTCGTCTATCTTAGCTAACCTGTTGATTGCCAGCATGTCATTCCCGGCAACTTCGCCATCGAGCAACGTAGCAATTTGCCTGACTGTAAACTCCATAAGCAGATAACGGCCACCTGAAAACGCCCAGTTTTGGTGAGCGTTTGGGCCGCTAAGGTAGGCAACAAATTGCATTTTTCCGCACCAGCCCCCTCTACTCAGTCACTGCACCAACGGCCAGATTCTGCGCCCAGCAAACGTAATATCGACGCACAATACTGGTCAGCACCCGGATGTTGGGCAGGTCTGACGCATCGGCAATATCGAGTACTTTACCGGACCGGAGTTTTATGTTAATACGGTCACCGGAGGGCAGGTAGGCGGAGTTGGTAGCCTGCCCTTCGATCAGGAAGTACGATAGGCTGTCGACAGATAGACCCGATTCGCGCAGTTGATCTTCAAGTTCAGTCACCAACGCGCCCGCAAAGGGCTCGGTTGAGAGCATGATTTTGAACAGATTCCGATCCAGCAGCATCCGGCACAGGGTGGCCAATACAAAGTCGGGATGCGTGGCCCATTGCTTAATGCAATACCAGACGTCATAATCGTCTAACTCTGTGAAGGCATCGAGATATATTCGGTTAGTCTGAAACTCGTGGAGTGGCACGCTCTCGCCCAAAAATAGCCGGAAGCGGGCCGGGGCTTCTATGGGTATCTGCTGCTGCATCAGGAACCGCGCCCGGCGCAAAATCTGCACCAGCATCGACTCGCTGCAGATCGACGTTTTGTGCAGATAGACCTGCCAGTACATAAGCCGCCGGGCATTCAGAAAGTCTTCTACGCTCAGTATTCCTTTGGCCTCCACCACCAGATTATCGTCAACCAGATCGAGCATTTTAATGATCCGCTCGGCACCAATACTTCCCTCCACTACGCCGGTGTAATAGCTGTCGCGGTTGAGGTAATCCATCCGGTCTACGTCGAGCTGACTGGACATAAGCTGGTGAAAAAACGGGCGCGGGTAACTGCCATCGAACATGGCAATGGCCATCGTGAGCCGCCCGTTAAACTGCCGGTTCAGTTCCTGCATGAGCAGCAGCGAAATGGCTTCGTGCGGTACGCTATCGAGCAGGCAGCATTCCAGCGCGTGCGAAAACGGCCCGTGACCAATGTCGTGCAGTAAAATTCCGATCTGAGCGGCTTCGCACTCGGCCTCACTGATGGCGTGGCCTTTGCCCTGCAACGTCTGCATGGCCTGCCCCATTAGGTGCATGGCCCCGAGTGCATGGTGAAAGCGCGTATGCAATGCACCCGGATATACGTACTCCGATAACCCGAGTTGTTTGATGCGACGCAGTCGCTGAACATACGGATGCTCTACCAGATCGAACAGTAGATCGGTGGGGATAGTAATGAAGCCGTAGACGGGATCATTGAGGATTTTCTTCTTATTGGGCGCGGCCATAGCACAAAGGTAGCGGAGGGGTATTTGCAATCTTGCAGGGTAAACAACTGAAAACCGTTTGGGTTAGGGTAATTCTATCAAAAATTCGTAGTTTTGTGTCGCTGAATACGAGCAATCTTTCAGCTAAGGGCTTGTAACTCAGTTGGTTAGAGTGCCTGACTCATAATCAGTAAGTCCCAGGTTCGAGCCCTGGCTGGCCCACAGTAACCAATAAAAAGTCCTGTAATACCCTGTATTGCAGGACTTTTTTTATGGATCTGACGCAGATAATCAGCCGGGTAGCAAATGGAGATAGTTGCACAACTTCTTTTTTGATGGAAAAACAATTCCGGTCAGTTCTGTACGAGTTTCGGTGGTTATTGCTGATTGCGCTGCTCGTTCAGTTCGTTACGTGCCTGACTCAGACAGGCTATCTGCATCCTGATCAGCATTTTCAGTTGATCGAGTTTTCGTCCTGGCAACTCGGCGAACCGTCCGGGGCTACGCGCGTCTGGGAGCTGACCAGTCATATCCGGCCAACGGTGCAGGTGTATCTGTTTTCAGGATTTGTAGAGATGTGCCGCCTGCTTCACATCTATGACCCGTACGAACAGCTAACTATTCTGCGGGTGCTGATGGGCCTGGCGAGTTTCGTACTGTTCAATGCCATGGCCATCTCTTATTTCAGGTCTGACCGGCGGGTGCTGTACCTGGTATTACTGCTACTCAATTTCTCGTGGCTATTGCCGTATACCCGGGCCATGTTCACTTCAGAAATGGCATCGTCGCTGGCGTTCTTTGCGGCTGTACTGCTGTATGAGCGAAGGGGCAACTCATTTTTTTATGTGTTGCTAACGGGTTTGCTGTTCAGCCTGGCGTTTTATTTTCGGTTTCAGATGGCTTTCGGACTGGCTGGTTTTGGGTTATGGCTGTTAGCTATCGAAAAGAAGTACCGTAACCTGCTTCCGTTGACCATTGGCTTTGGTATTGGCCTGATTATCAATATCCTGCTCGATTATCAGTTTTACCACGAGCTTGTTCTTACGCCCTACGATTACTTCCGGGTGAACATTACGGAAGGCAAAGCCGCCGAGTTTGGCACGTCCGGCCCGCTGTACTATGTGGTCATGCTGTTTCTGGTAGTCGGTGCGCCAACCCTCAGTTTTTTTCTGATCTATTACGTAGCCAAACAAACCCGTTCTGCGTATCGTCAGCCCTTATTTTTTGCTGTGCTTTTCTTCATCATCGGCCATTCGTTTGTGGGCCACAAAGAAGAACGATTCCTGTTCCCAATCCTGAACGTGCTGCCTATGGTGGCGGGCTGGGGTTTGTCATCCTTCATCGGCTATTACCGGCAGACGAGTCGGGCCATCCGGCAGTTTATAACAAGCAATCTTTACCTCAGCCTGTCCCTGAATACGCTGGCTCTGCTGGTATTTACGCTGGTACCTATCTCGCAAACTGTCGAATTTTCTGAGAAGATAACAAACCGGTTTGGCCAGTCTGACACCACCATTTATTACCTCGCCCGAACGCCGTTTGAAACGCAGGGCGGACTTCCACTGACGTTCTATCGCCGACACTACCCAAATCTCAAACTCGTTGGTGTTCAGCAGGCCGATTCGGTGCAATACCTGAAAAATGCCTGGCTCGTCACCACGTACAATGATGCCAAAGACAGTCATGTAGCATTAGACAGCCTGGGCTACCAACCACAATTCTACTCCTCTTCACTGATCTGGAACGTCAACCGGTTTCTGGAATCGAAGCAGATCAACACCATCAACGACATCTGGGTGCTGTATCGAAAAGAGTGAGCAATTCCGGTCTGTTTACGAAACGGATTCGCACAATTTTGCCACACAGACTGTTACCCCATTAGCCACCTGCGTAATGGGCTGGCTGACGGCTATGCAATCTGATCTTCATCTTCCCGATACTACAACGATCTTATATGAACGAACCGCACAACCCGATACTGCCGACTGGTGGGAAACGGCCCGGTTGCTGGGCTATCCGGCGGCCATCTGGCGGTTACCCAGTCAGCATGAAAAACACCTGATTGTCTCGTTTGACGCTGTATTGCCCCGCATTTCGGTGGACCTGGAAGAACTACCCGCCGGGTTTGCGTTTAGCCCCTTCAACAATCTCGATTTCGGACCCGACAGCCCCGCCCGAACGCTGTTTCTGCGCGCTGACCTGCACGCTATATTTGGTGGCGAGTCTGGTGAAGCGGCTCAGCATACAGACTGGCCCGATTCGGGTAAGGCCACACGATTCGGAAACGCCCTGACTGCCCGTCAGCAAGCCGAATCGATTCGCCCATTGGTGGGTTTGCCCACGTTTGCGGACGACCCGGATGCCAAAGCGGTGTACGTAGCGAATGTAGCCGAAGCTGTGGCGGCCATGCAGCGGGGTGAGTTTAGGAAAGTGGTGTTGTCCCGTACCAAACAGGTGGCCTTTGCCGATGCACCCGATGCCGTTGTATTGTTCGATAAACTGTGCGAAACGTATCCCACGGCCTTTGTCTCGGCGGTGTCGCTGCCCGAACGGGGGCAAATCTGGATGAGTGCCACCCCCGAACGGTTGGTCAGTCAGGATGCCGACGGTATTTTTCGCACGGTGTCGCTGGCTGGAACGCAATCGGCACTCGATGCGTCGGACACGCCGATACGTCCGTCAGAAGCGATGTGGTCACAAAAGGAAATTGAAGAACAAGCTCTGGTCAGCCGCTACATTATCGACTGCTTCAAGAAAATCCGGTTGCGCGAATACCTGGAAGAAGGGCCAAAAACCATTGTGGCGGGTAATCTGATGCACCTCGGTACGCAGTTCACGGTCGATACACGGGCCGTGCGCTATCCGCAACTGGGTACGGTTATGCTGCGATTACTGCACCCCACTTCCGCCGTATGTGGTATGCCCCGCGACTTAGCCTTTCGGTTCATTCAGGAACACGAAGCGCACGACCGCGAGTTTTACGCCGGTTTTCTGGGGCCGGTCAACATGGGTAGCGTAGATGCCGGAGCTGCCACCAATCTGTTCGTACATATCCGTTGTATGAAACTGGAAGGCAACACCGCCACCCTCTACGCAGGTGCGGGCCTGACGGAGGATTCCGTCCCCGAACGCGAATGGCACGAGACAGAAATGAAGTGTCAGACGCTTCTGAAAGTAATTTTGAATGATAGAATTATAGAATGAGTGAATAATCTCTGGCAGCAACACGTCGGCGTCAGCAACTATTCACTCATTCTGTAATTCTATCACCGGAACGCTGGACCGTCACAATTACCCTTCGGCGGGGGCGTTGGGCGCACGGGAGCCTTTTTCGGAGGTGCGGCCACCAGCTTCACTGGCCATGCCCGACTGGGTTTCGCTGTCAGGGGCGGTGTCGTCGGGGCCGCTGTCGCCAGGTGCGTCACGGTTAATCTGCGAGTCTTCGAGTTCGTCGTTTTCTGCGTTCATATTACGTTGAGTTTAGTGGTGATTTATTCAGGCAGGGCTGTTGCTGACGTCGTTACAGATCGTCGTCATCATCCTCATCGATGTCGTCTTCCAGATCCTCATCGAGGTCATCTTCATTGATTTCTTCGTTTTCAATGTCTTCGAGATCATCATCTCCGTAACCGCTGGTGGCACCGGAGCCGAGTTCATCAAATTCGGCTCCGCCGTCGAAATCATCGTCGTCATCGTCTTCGAGGGCGGCTTTCTCAGGATCAGGGTTCATTAATAATACGTCTTCGTCCTGATCAAACTGGGATTGAGTAGTCATGGTTACTGTGAGCATAATGGAGGTGTAAAAAACGGTTTCGGTTCAGATAACCCCACTCTTTAGGTGAAAGTTTTGCGGGTGACTGGTGTGTTGCGGGTGGATAACCGGCAAACCCATGAGGCCCCTTTGTGGTTCAGTCAGCATGCAAAACTACACGCTTAACCGTTTATCTGACCAGCCTATTCTTAAAACGAGCGATGTAGCTCCTGCCATTGACGGATTTGTCGTACTGGGTGCGTTCAATCCTGCCACCTGCTTCGTCAATGGCGAAGTTATCATGCTCCTGCGCGTGGCCGAAGCACCGCAACCCAGGCCGGGCCATACCAGGCCGGGCATTACTCAGATACCGTTGCTCGAAGATCTCGACGGTGTTCCAACCCTGACCGTCAAAGAGTTTCCCGTACCCGAAGGTGACTATGACCCGCGTCTACTTACCTTCGACGGAAAGCAATACCTGACCTCGCTGAGCTACCTCCGGCTGGCCCGCAGCCGTGATGGCATTCATTTTACCGTCGATAAAACGCCGTTTCTTTTCCCGTCCCGGATGGACGAAGCCTACGGTATTGAAGATGCCCGCATTACGTTTCTCGACAACCAGTACTGGATTACATACACAGCGGTGTCGGAACACGGCCCGGCGGTGGGGCTGGCCCGCACCACTGACTTTAAAACTGTGGAGCGGCTCGGCCTGATTTTGCCGCCCCCCAACAAAGATGTAGCCCTGTTTCCCGAACGAATCAATGGTAAATATTGGCTCATGCACCGCCCGATGGTGTCGGAAATCGGTAAACCGTCGGTCTGGCTGGCCGAATCGGATGATGCGCTGCACTGGGGTAATCACCGGTTTCTGTTTGGTGGTCGCGGCCTGACCGACCCGGCTTTTGCGTGGGAGGGCAGTAAGATTGGCGGTGGCCCCGAACCACTGCTCACCGACGAGGGCTGGCTCATCTGCTACCACGGTGCCGACCAAACGCATGCCTACACCCTGGCCCTGGCCCTGCTGGATAAAGATGACCCCACCAAACTCCTCGACCGCTCCAACGCCCCCCTGCTCCGGCCCGAACTGCCCTGGGAGCGTGAGGGCTTTTTCCCGAACGTAGTGTTCTCGAACGGCTGGATTCGCTGGCCGGACGGTCACGACAACGCGGGCCAAATCTGGGTCTATTACGGTGCCGCCGATTCAGGCGTGGGCGTGGCTGAACTGATACGGAGTCAGAATAACTCATAACGAAACGTCCAAAAAATTAGCCTATCTCCTTCTAAACGACGATTTTGTGTTATCTTAGTGGCTTAACCAAATCATACATGCGTCATCTCTTTACTCTGCTGCTGAGTCTTTCGCTTGCAGTACCTCTCTTTGCCCAAACCACCAAACGCCCGCTTACCCCCGCCGACTATGACCGCTGGGAAAGTGTGCGTTCCGAAAAAATCAGCAACGATGGTCGCTGGATAGCGTACCAGATTGACCCGCAGGACGGCGACGGTCGGCTCGATGTAGCAGCGGGTGGCAAACCACGTTACACGTTCGCACGCGGCTACATGGCGCAGTTCACGCCCGACAGTAAATTCATGGTCATGCGGCTGAAGGTGCCGGTCGGTGACGTACGCAAGGCGAAACTCAAGAAAAAGAAGCCCGACGAGATGCCAAAAGACAGTGTGCTGGTACTAAACCTGACCACGGGCGAAACCACGAAACTGCCCAATGCTAAATCGTTTATGTTTGGCAAAGAAGCCGGGTCGTGGCTGGCGGTGCTGCAGGAAGCCAACGTGCTCAAACTCGTGGCCGATGCCGGTTCGTCGGTCAAAAAAGACACCCTTACACCCACCCCAGCCACTTCGACCACAACCGTAGCCACCAAAAAAGGTAACTCGAAGAAAATTAAAGGCGATGACCTGATACTACTCAACATGGCCGACGGGACCCGGAAAACTGTACGGTACGTCTCGAACGTGGTGATGTCGGACAATGGCCAAAGCATTTTTTACAGCCGGGAATCGGCACTGGATTCGGTGGCGGCCAGGGCTAAACCCATCCCCGGCGTGTCGCTGTTCGATACCAAAACCGGGCAGACAATGCTGATTGACAGTAGCTCGGCCCGGAAGATTTATAAGGGGCTGGCCGTTGACAAAAGCGGGCAGCAACTCACCTGGATGACTTCGCCAGACAGCGTGGGGGCCGATGTGCGGGTATTTTCGCTCTTCTACAAAAACCTGAGTCTGGCAGCACCCGCTAAAGTGAAGCGCGGCAAACCGGTTCCGGTTCTGCAACCGTACCGCATCCTGGCCGACAGTAGTACCCGCGCCCTGCCCACTGGCTGGGCCGTGAACGAATACCGCGAACCCAAATTCTCGGACGATGGCACTCGACTTTACTTTTCGACTTCACCCGTAGCGCCCAAACCTACCAAAGACACGCTGACACCCGATGACGAAAAGATAAAAGTCGATGTCTGGAGCTGGACGGATGACCGGCTTCAGCCGATGCAGCAGAAACGGCTCAAACAGGAAAAAGAGCGCGGCTTCCTGACTGTAGCTGACCTTGCCAGCAATAAAATCACGCTGCTGGCCGACCGCGAGGTATCGACCGTGAACTTCGATCCCAGGACCAACACCCGCTACCTGCTCGGCCTGAGCGATCAACCGTATCAGGTGCAGGCATCCTGGGACCCCGGCCACACTGATTTGTACGTGATTGATACGCAGACCGGCCAGAAGAAACGCATTGCGCAAAACGTAGTGGCACCGGAAGCGAAACTGTCGCCGGGTGGCCAATATGCCTACTGGTTCGATGCGGGCGATTCCCTTTGGCGGGCGTATGCAGTGGCCGACGGCCGGCAGATAGAGCTGACACGCGGGCTGGGCAAATTCTACGACGAAGAACACGACACACCGAGTTTGCCGGGTGCCTATGGTTCGGCGGGATGGACTACCGGCGACCGCTATGTTTGGCTCTACGACCGCTACGACATTTGGCAGATTGACCCCACGGGCCGCGAAAAACCGCTGAACCTGACGGGCAACTGGGGGCGTAAAAACAAAGTTCGGCTACGTATGGCTGACCTCGACCCCGAAGAACGCGGACGCGGCACGGCAGACCGCTTCTCGGAAGAAGAGCCCATTGATCCTGCCAAAGACCTGTATCTGACCGGCATCTGGGAGAGCGATAAGCACGCGGGTATTCTGCGGGCCACCCCACCCGCCAAAGGTCCGGTGCAACTAACTACCCTGACGCAGGGACCATACCAGTACGCCAGTCTGAAAAAGGCAAAGAACGCGCCGACCGTGACGTTTATGCGGGGCAACTACCAGGAATCGACCAATCTCTTCGTGACCGATACGACCTTCGCCACGATGACGCGGCTGACCAATACAAACCCCTGGCAGGACAGTATCCGGTGGGGCAGCGTAGAACTCGTGCGCTGGCTCGGCACCAACGGCACCCCACTCGAAGGACTGCTTTTCAAGCCGGAAAATTTCGACTCCAGCAAGAAGTATCCAATGTTGACGTATTTCTACGAGCGCAACGCCGAAACGCTGAATAACTACCGCGCACCGTCGCCAAGTCGCTCCACGATAAACATACCCTATTGCGTTTCGAACGGCTACTTTGTCTTCGTACCCGACATCGTCTACACCACCGGACAGCCGGGCCCAAATGCTTACGACTGCGTAGTACCGGGGGTGTTGAGTCTGCTGAACCGGCCCTACATCGACCGCGACCGGTTGGGCATTCAGGGGCAAAGCTGGGGCGGTTATCAGACAGCATTCATCATTACACGGACTAATCTGTTCCGGGCGGCTGAAGCGGGTGCGCCGGTGGCCAACATGACCTCGGCCTACGGTGGCATTCGGCTGGAAACCGGCGTGGTACGGCAGTTTCAGTACGAAAAAACCCAGAGTCGCATTGGTGGTACGCTCTGGGAAAAGCCGATGAGTTATATCGAAAACTCGCCCCTGTTCTACGCCAATCAGATACAGACGCCCCTGATGATCATGAGCAACGATAACGACGGGGCCGTACCGCATCAGCAGGGCATCGAGATGTTCACGGCCATGCGCCGACTCAATAAACCCGCGTGGATGGTGGTTTATAATGGCGAAGGCCACAACCTGACCGGGCGGCACAATGCCAAAGACCTCAGCATTCGGATGTATCAGTTTTTCGATTACTACCTCCAGGACGCGCCCATGCCCACCTGGATGAAAGCGGGCCGCACGGCGGTGGAGAAAGATCGGGGCGAGATGAAGTATTGACAGTTATCAGTTACCAGTGAACAGTTATCAGTTGCTGACGCGAGAGATACGTGTGCGTCAGCAACTGATAACTGTTCACTGATAACTGATGACTGATGACTGATAACTGATACTGTTCACGGTTCACTGGTAACTGTCTTCAGCACCTGTCCTTTCATGTACAACGTGGTGGTGCCACCTTCGGCGTTGGACTCGACGGTCACACTTTTGTTGAACGCTCCCAGCGCAGCCGCGTTGTAAGTAGCTTTGATGGTGCCTGTTGCACCCGGAGTGACCGGCTCTTTCGGGTACTCGACGCCCGTACAGCCGCAGGAACCTTTGGCACTGTTGATGATAAGCGGCAGCTGGCCTTTATTGGTGAATTTGAACTCCGTCGTAACGGGTTTTCCCTGCTGAATGCGCCCGAAGTCGTGTGTAGTTTTGACCCAGCCAAACTGCGCCGACGGAGCAATCATAGCGACCGAAGCAGCTACGGCAAGTAGTGAAATAAAGAAAAGGATACGTTGCATAAATTTCTGCTTTTTACGGAACTGTGAATATCAATCATCTAAGCGACGGCACCACACCTACAACGTCTGCCGACGCGAATAACGTGTACTACCGCTCATAAACCAGCTTTTGTGTTGCGGTACAAATCCATTTAGTTTACGAATCGTTTATTCCTCCTTTTCACGCTGATGACTTCCCGATTATTCACTGCCATTACGCTGCTTACTCTGGCGGGTGCGGGTTGCAAAACCACGAAACTAGTTAGCTCCGGCCCGCTCTCGGCCACCATTACCGAAGAGGGTTTACTGACCTGCTTTCCGGCCAATATGTTGCTGAAGCAGCAGCCCGTCTGGTGCGAAGCCTCGGCAGTGTTATTCGACGGAACGAAGGTGTTGCTGGCCAATGACAAAGACATGCCTGCCAGTCTGAGTCCGGTATTTTCCAAATTACCCGGTACACTGCCCGACTCCACGCAAACGCCCACGTATCTGATGGCTCCGGCCTACAAACTGGCCCGCAAATACGAAGATTTTGCCCAGACCCCCGACCGAAAGTTCACGCTCCTGACCACCGCCTTCGACCGCGTAAAAGCCGACAGCCCCGACTGGAACGGCTACAATACCCTCCTTTACTGGCGTACCGGCAACGAACAAAATCCCATCGTACTAACTCCCGACGACAGTAGCCGTACCTCCATTGCGTACCGGACCAAACTGGCGCGGGCGTTGGCCAACGACGAGTTTCCGGGCGAGGTGCCTTATTTTAAAGTAGAAGGACTGGCCGCTACCGATCAGCTGCTGTTGTTTGGCATTCGCGAGATGGGCCGTGCCTATGATGACTTCAAAGCCGTTAACAAGATTATAACGGTGACGTATCGGGTTGTGAAGACCCCCGTTGGTGAGCGAATCCGGCTGGGCGACGATTGGCGCGTAGTTGCCGACTTCAACGCACCCAATACCGCCCCTGATTTGCCGAAGCCGTTGAGTCTGTCGAGTCTGGAATATGACCCCGCCCGCAACCGGTTCTGGCTCCTGACCTCGCTCGAGACGCCCGAAAAGCTGGATGCGTATCTGTGGTACATCTTGCCCGACGATCTCATGGCCGACAAGCCGTTCACGCTCGTGCGCAACGGGCAGGGGCAACCGCTGCACTTCAATCACAAAGCCGAAGACCTGACCTTTCTGGACCGCGACCGACTGCTGATTATCCACGACGATGACCGGTTTCAGCTGCCCACCGGCAACAAAATTCGCCAGCCTAACCAGGCCCCATACAGTATTGTTACAGTTCGATAGCTGTTACTGAATGCCTCCGAAGAACTCGTAAGTGCCGGTAATAAAGCCAATGATGCCGGTGGCGTGGTTGGCTCCGCGCAGGGTTTTCAGTTCTACGTTTGTGGCTCCGCGTTTCTGCATGGCTTCGTAGGCGTTAACCGAGTTGAGGTAAAATACCGTATCGTCGGCATCGCCGTGATAAAGTCGCGTGGGGGTGCGGGGTTTCCAGTCGTGTATGTCGTTATCCTGCACGGCTTTCAGAAACGCCTGATCGGTACCGTTGTTGACGGCTGCTTTAAAGCTGTCGGTAAACGTTGTGTTCAGGCTTACGTTGATGTCGGTGTTGGCGTTATTGGCTGCCACCTGCGCGGCATAAGGTGGTTTGAAATAAGATGTGGCCGGGCGGTTCAGACCGTAAATGCGGTCATAGGTGGTTAGCACCCATACATACAGCCGGTTGATGAACCCCACGCCCGATGTACGGTTGTTGATAATCTCGCGCATAAATGCCGGCTTATCATAGGCACCCGCCCCGCAGCTCGACGCTACGAGATTGAACTCGCCGTTGGTTTCTTCCTCAATCTTTTTCTGCAACGCCATTGTGGCGTAGCCGCCTTCCGAATAGCCTGCTACAAACAGCCGTCTGTCCCAGTTTAGCTTGTTATCAGCAATGAACTCGCGCGAGGCCCGGAGCATATCGAGCGACGCCGACGCCAGACTTTTGTTGTGCTCGTAGGGATGCGGCAGGTCCTTAGACGCACCGTAGCCAATGTAATCCGGGGCAGAAATGATGTAGCCCTGCGACGCAAAAACCGACCCGTAGGTATGGGCCTCGTTGCCCGGCGTGTAGTTGGATGGCGCACCGTCTTCACTTGTGATGGTACCGTGCTGCATACTGAGCAACGGCAGCGCCTTGTTTTGCACCGCATTTCCAGTGGGTATGAGCAACGCGCCCGACGCCCTGATAGGTTTGCCGTCCGTATTGGTCGTGTTGTACTCGATTCGGTACACCCGAATATCGTTACGAATGAATATCTGCAATACCGACGAGACACCCGTGAAGCGGCTGCGCAGGTCGGCCTGTGAATACTCGCCAATGAGTGTACTCTTTACCAGTGTCCGCTGCGGCACTGGATTGACCAGATCAGGATTATCGGCTTTTTTGCAACTGACGGGAACTACAAAAAGGATTGCGCTACACAAAAGGAGCGTCAGCAGGGGTTTCAACGTAAGCATACAGGATAAAACGGTTGAGTTAGCGATTCGATAACGGAGAATTATTGTAGAAAGTACTCTACACAGTAGGCATTCAACTGCCCGATTACTCTACTGATTCACTTTACTTTAGCATAACTTAAACCGGAAAAAAATAAATCTGTTGGGTACTTTATAGGTTACCAGCCAATCACTTACGTACAGATACGGCCTGCACCCCGAGCTTTTCGGTTAAACTGGTATGGCTTTTGGAAGTCTTAAACCAGTACCAACAAGATTCACTACTATGAAAAATCAATGGAAACCAGTCACCCGGACATCATTTGCTGTTCTCATGGCCGCAACCTTATTGTCGAGCAGTGTGCTGACCAGTTGTAAGGCTCAGAAAAACGGCACGAACCGGACCGGCATGAATAAGACCCAGAAGGGGGCTGCTGCCGGGGCCGCTGGCGGAGCTATTTTGGGCGGTGTTATCGGTAACAAATACGCAAAAGGCAATACCGTACTGGGAGCCATTATTGGGGCAACCGTGGGTGGCGCAGCCGGCGCCGTAATTGGCCGTCGGATGGATAAACAGGCTGAAGAAATCAAGCGTAACGTACCCAATGCGCAGGTTGAGCGGGTGGGCGAAGGCATCAAAATTACGTTTGGGTCCGATATCCTGTTCGATGTGGACTCATATTCGTTGAAATCAGCCACCAAAGACCAGCTCGATCAGTTTGCCAAAACGCTGAACAACTACCAGGATACAGACGTACGCATTGAAGGCCATGCCGACGCTACCGGTTCGGATTCGTATAACAAAACGTTGTCAGAACGCCGGGCCAAATCCGTTGGTGATTATCTGGAAGGTCTGGGCGTTCGTAATTCCCGCGTAACGGAAATAGGTTATGGTGAAGAACAGCCCGTGGCAGATAACTCGAACGAGTCAGGCCGGGCCAAAAATCGCCGGGTTGACATTGGCGTCTTCGCTGACAAGAAAATGCAGCGCGATGCCAAGGAAGGCAAGATTCAGGATTAATCGGTTATGATGTTTTGGGATCAGTGTCAGCGCCTTTTGGTGCAGGTAAAACGTTGATCCCAAACTACTGAACAAGCCAAACAGTAAGCATTAAACAGGAAGTTGACATGACAGCGATTAAAAAAGGCGATGATGTTACCTGGAGATGGGGAAAAGGAGAGGCCGAAGGAATTGTTTCCGAGGTCCACACCGACGATGTAGAGCGCGAAACGCAGGGTAGTACCACAAAACGTAAAGGCTCGAAAGATGAACCTGCCCTGGTTATCACACAGGGCAAAAAGACAATTGTGAAGTTGGCCAGCGAGGTCGACAAAAAATAAGCTTTCTGATTTACTCAACACATCCAGACAAATTCAATTCTCAACTAAACACAACACGTTATGACCGTTAAGGAAACCCGGGGCGAAGTCCTCGACCAACTAAACCGACTCCTGACCGACACCCGCGATGGCGAAAAAGGCTACCAGGAAGCCGCCGAGAACGTAAAAGATGCTGAACTGAAAAGCTTGTTTCTGGCGCAGTCACGCCAGCGGGGGGAGTTCGCTACGGAACTGGATCGCGAGGTCAGAAGCCTCGGGGGCGATCCTGACAATGGTACGAGCCTCGGAGCGGACCTGCACCGGGCCTGGATCAATATTAAATCGACATTCTCCAGCGACGATGATAAAGCAACGGTACAGGAGTGTCAGCGGGGTGATAAGGAAGCCCTTGATAATTATAGCTCAGTATTGCAGGAAACCGATCTGGTAGCCAGCACCCGCGAGTTGTTACTACGCCAGAAACAAAGCATTGAGTCAGCCCACGCATCCATGAGTCGGCTGGCCATGGTAGTGTAGTGAATGGTGGGATCAGAAAGCCTGCCCTCTTTGAGGGCAGGCTTTTTTGTCTTGACACGACCCTATGAATAGGGTAATGCCGTAAACAGACCGACTTATTGCCGACCGAGTAGCCATCAGCCTACCGAAAACAATCGCTACATATCAGCCGTTGTTTCGGTACTTCTAAAACATATCATTGCACACAACCTTTGTATGAGTACGCACAAAAACACTACGTCAATTCCTGAAGCAGATCAGCTTAAACCCGGCAAGCCGTATCCACGCGGAGCCACCTATGACGGAGAAGGTGTCAACTTTGCGCTTTTTTCCGAAAACGCCACGGGTGTTTCCCTGTGTCTTTACGATGCGGGCGACGCCGGTAAGGAAATAGCCCGTATCCCCGTTATTGAGCAGACCGAACATGTCTGGCACATATACATCGGGGGTCTGCAACCCGGTCAGCTGTATGGCTATCGGGTAGAAGGCCCATACCAGCCGCAGGAGGGACATTTTTTCAATCCTAATAAACTCCTGCTCGACCCATATGCCCGCGCTATCAACGCGCCCGTTACGCACCATAACGACTGGCTGGGCTACGACCCGGAGCAAACCAATGCCAAAGACGGGCGGTTCGCTATGAGTACTGTGGATAGCGGCCCGACCATGCCCAAGTCTGTTGTAGTTGACGACAAAGCCTTTGACTGGGGCGATGATACCCCTCCCGATACGCCCATGCACCGCTCCGTGATTTACGAAACACACGTGAAGGGCTTCACCTATCAGCATCCCAATATTGCCAAAAAAATTCGCGGTAGCTACGCGGGTATTGCCACGCCCGAAAGTATTGATTACCTCATAAAACTGGGGGTAACGGCGGTTGAACTGCTCCCCGTGCATCAGTTTACCGACGAGAGCTACTGGGGTTACAACAGCATTGGTTTTTTTGCTCCCCAAAATACCTACTCATCGTCGGGTATGGCGGGTGAGCAGGTTGCTGAGTTCAAGCAGATGGTAAAAGATCTGCATGCTGCCGGGCTGGAGGTAATTCTCGACGTAGTGTATAACCACACCGCCGAGGGTAATCATATGGGGCCGACACTGTCGTTTCAGGGTATCGACAACCGGGTGTATTACCATCAGGTGGGTGACAATCCCAACTTTTACATGGATTACACCGGTACGGGAAACACGGTTAACCTCAGCCACCCGCGTACGCTCCAGCTTGTTATGGACAGCCTGCGGTACTGGGTTATGGAGATGCACGTGGATGGCTTCCGGTTCGATCTGGCGTCGGCCCTGATCCGAACCGATGAAGAGGATGGCAACGTATCCTCATTTCTCGACACCATTGCGCAGGATCCCATTCTGGCCCGCGTCAAACTCATTGCCGAACCCTGGGACATTGGCTCGTATCATGTGGGTGACTTTCCGGTGCGGTGGTCGGAGTGGAACGGTAAGTACCGCGACTGCATCCGTAGCTTCTGGAAAACTGAAGAAGGTAAAGCGCATGAAACCATGCTGCGGATTCTGGGCAGCCCCGATCTGTACAGCGACGGGCGGTCGCCGGCCAACAGCGTTAACTTCATCACGGCCCACGATGGCTTTACGCTCAACGATCTGGTAAGTTATAACGACAAGCACAACGACGCTAACGGTGAGGATAACCGCGACGGTACCAATGACAACCTAAGCTGGAACTGTGGCGCAGAAGGCCCCACCGACGACGAAGCCATCAATGCCCTGCGCGAGCAGCAGAAACGCAATTTCCTGACCACGCTCCTGCTCAGTCAGGGAACGCCAATGGTGGTAATGGGCGACGAATATGGCCGTACCCAGAACGGCAATAACAACGTCTATAATCAGGACAGCAACCTGAGCTGGATGGATTGGCACTGGACCGGGAAACAGCAGGCCTTATTTGACTTTACGAGCCAGCTAACTGCCCTCCGGCAGGAGATACCGCTGCTAAGCCGCCGGAAGTTTTTCGGTTCCGAACAACTGGCTTACCTCCGTCCCGACGGCCACGAAATGACCGCCGACGATATTCATAACCCTTATACGCATTGCCTGACCATATTTCTGGATGGCAAACGCGTGGAGGAACAAACCGAAGACGGGCGAGACATGGGCGATGAGCAGTTAATCTGGATTTTGAACAGCTACTGGGCAGACATCGAGTTTAAGCTGCCTAAGCTGGAACGCAAGTCGGCAAGCTGGGAGGTGCTGGTCGATACGAAAGCCGGTCAGGTTCGTCCCGACACCGAGGCAATCAAGGGCGGACAGCCGTACACAGTACCTGCCCGCTCGTCTATCCTGCTTCGCCTGAAGTAAAGTTAAAGTGCGGATTAAGATTATTGAGGGTTCTGGTCTGTTCAACGAACAGACCAGAACCCTCAGCTTATATACAGGCAGTAATATCGTCCAGCAGTTCACTTAGCTGCGCGTCGGTCGTGAAGGAATTCATTAGCGAGACCCGAAGCCAAAGCTGGCCGTTCAGCGTGGTCTGAACAATGTAGAACCGGCCATCCTGCAAGAGTTTTTGTCGGATTTGGGCGTTGCGTTCATTGAGGTAGGCCGGGGTGTCGCTGCCATCGCCAACATGGCGGAAGCAGACAATGTTGCTTTCTGGCTCAATGGCCAGTTCAAGGGTAGGGCGGTTGCGGATCTGCCCGGCAAACCGTCGTGCCAGGCCGTAGACCGTGTCAATATACTCGGTAAAAATGCGCTCGCCGTAGGTGTGCAGAATAGCGTAGATTTTCGCACTCATCATTAGCTTAGTACACTCGAAGGTCCGTTTACCGGAGTTGAACCAGTCTTTAGCGTCGGCATCTGTCCAGAGGTACTGTGCGCGTTGCTGGAAGGTACGGTACGCATCAGCATCGCGCCGGTAAAGCACGGCCGTTGTCAGGGCCGGTATCATCATCATTTTGTGGAAATCGATCACCACCGAATCGGCCCGGTCAATGCCCTGCACCAGATGGCGGTACGTATCGGACAGGGCCGCTACGCCCCCGTGCGCTCCGTCGGCGTGGAACCACAAGTTATGTCGGGTGCAGAAATCGGCAATGGCGGTCAGATCATCATACGAGCCGGTTGAGGTAGAGCAGGCCGAGCCAACCACGGCAAAAACGGTCAGACCATCCGCTTTAGCCTGCTCAAGGTAGTCGTCCATCAACTCGGTGCGCATCTGATAGCGTTCGTTAACCGGAATTTTGATGATGCCCGCGCTGCCAAGACCCATAATCCGGGCGGCCCGGTCCACGCAGTAGTGTGCTTCGCCCGATACCATAATAGCCAGCCGGTTGGTTGTGCCGTCTTCCCAGACATTATGATCAGAATCCGGCGTCCCGCCAACAATGGCCCGCGCCGTGAGTAGGGCCGTCAGGTTGGCCAGCGTCCCGCCAGAGGTTAGCAGTCCGCCCGCTTCGGCCCCCAGATTCAATTTTTGGGCCAGCCACTGCGTCACGATGCGTTCGAGCGCGTTGGCGGTCATACCCATTTCATACACGCCCATCCCCTGACTGAGCAGACCGGTCAGCACCCCCGTCAGCGCAGACAGGGGTAGGGGTGGCGCAATCTGATGCCCCATAAACCGGGGGTTATGCACGTGAATGGACCGCTCAATCATGTCGGTAAACAACGGCAGCGGGTCGGATTGAATGGGTTGTTCAAAATCTGTTTGCCAGTACGTAAGCGCTTTGTCGGGTTCGATGTAGTTAATGGTTGGCTGGGTGCCCGTCTGAGCGCGTTGGAGGTGATCGGCCAGCAAGTCGATGAGCGCGTGTCCCTGTTGCCGGAAGGCATCGGGTGAGTAAGCTTGGTCAAGATTCATGGCTCAAAAATACTGGCTTATTTCCGGGTAGTTCACAAAAAAACACAGCCATGCAATAGCTGTGTTTCGCTTCTATTCTGCTCAAAGGTTTCGGCGAATATTCGTTTACACACCATACGAACCTGTTGAGGGCAACGTACCCGTGGCGGGCGATGCCATCTGGGTTGGGGATATGGGCGTAGTTAGTGGCGTCGGCTGCGCAGGTGCTACGTGCGGCTCCATCCGGTCGTGTTGGTAGTTGAACTGACTGGCGCGGGTAGTCTTGCGGCCATTGCCCGTCTGCGAATCAACGTATTTCATAACTTCGGCTTTTGCCTTCTCAAAAATGGTTTTGAGCTGCTCCTGCCAGTCCGAACCACCCAATAAACCCGAACCGGAATTCGCACGCTTGTCAAACTCATCCTTGAGCCACTTACGCGACGCTTTGCCGGTTTGGGGGGCAGACAAATAACCAATGGTAAGACCGGTGAGGGTACCAATAATAAAATCGCGGCTGCTGGCCATAATCGTAGGGGTTTAAAGTTGGCTGAGTGAGGCACGACGCAGGCCCGTGCCGGTTTATGTCTAAAACCTTAACGCTGAAAATGGCGAAGAGGTTATAAACCTACTGGGTACACCAGTCAGATGACAATTTATCGGAACAACCTATTTGTTGACTCGTTTGCCCGTCCGAAATGTTCAGTACTGCTTTTCCATTCATACCTGTTTAGGGCTACGGCATCGTAATCCTGAAAACTTCATTCGTGCCTGATGGATCATCGTGTTTCTAAGCTACAACTTTTCCTTCGCTTCGGCTCTGAGCTGAACTTTATCAATCGGTACAACGCCGACGAATTCGCAGACGAGGCCACCGCCGAGGTTTGACAGGCCCGCAATGATGGCGGGTG
>Ga0123337_10001221_pt1 | contig 34506 bp, 28 predicted proteins | sample frozenSSSSmetaG_FD_89792 | JGI IMG/M metagenome (GOLD analysis project Ga0123337, IMG submission 89792) | Glacier valley bacterial and archeal communities from Borup Fiord, Nunavut, Canada, to study Microbial Dark Matter (Phase II) -... | ecosystem: Environmental > Aquatic > Freshwater > Ice >...
TAATTGAAGATAGAAAAGCAGAATTATGAAGATATTTCTGGATACATCATCATTGATTAAGCTGTATCACAATGAGATTGGTACCGACATCCTTGATAAAATATTTGAGGATAATGAAGTCGGGGAGATTTTTCTTTCAGATATAGCAAAAGTCGAATTTACATCAGCAATTTGGAAAAAAGTTAGAACCAAAGATTTAACATCAGATGAAGCAACAGATATTATTAATTCATTTTGTGATGATTACGATAAATATACGTTTATTGATGTAAATTCTGAATTACTATCAATTGCAAGGGATTTAGTTATTAAATATGGATTAAAAGGCTTAAGAACTCTTGATTCGATTCAATTAGCCTCAATAATAGAAGTTAAAACAGGATTGTCTTTTGCTGTCACGGCTGATGATTTGCTAAAATCATTCATCAAATTAGAGGAGATAAATACAAACTAAATGCCGAATTTAATTATTGGATTATATTTCGAATCAAGTAGATATACATACAAGTTAAAAAATTTATCTTTGTAAATATTTTACAATTATGAAGGCTGAAAAAACAAGAAATGAAATAGAAGAAAATAATTGGGCTCTTCCAGAAGTAAATCATACTCCTGAGGAATTTGCAGATAGTATTCATTTAGCAGAAGAAGGACCATTCTATACTCTTGAAGAGGTGCAAATACTACGAAATCAATGGAGGAATTCAAAGAAAGACAAGTAGTATTTTCTTTGCAATATGTAATAGACACTCATAATATCTATAACTACGGTAAAGAAATATTTGGGGAAAATCAAGCCCAAAAGTATGAATCAATTATTGATAAAATTTCAGCAGAACTTTGTATAAGTTACTGGATGTATCCCGAATGCAGATATATCCCAACAAAAGGCCATCTGTACAGAAATGTCATCCTTGAATCTCATTTAATTATTTATCGGGTTCAACCTGAAAGAATTGAAGTACTCAGAGTAATTCATTCGCATTCAAGCATAAGCCGCATCCGGAGTGTACGTAAAATTAAAATCATTTGACTTCAATGCAGGACATTGTAAAAACCATTTTGATGTTCTCCATGGTGTACCAAAGTTTGGTAACTTTGTATTAAATTATTGAATTATGAGTAGAAACACTTCAATATCAATAGGTAACTATTTTGATAATTTTATTCAAAATAGAATATCTGCCGGAAGATATAAGAATGCAAGTGAAGTAGTCAGGGCAGGATTAAGGCTTTTGGAAGAGGAAGAGAACAGGATGTTGGCTTTAAAAGAAGCTATTCAAGAAGGGATAGAAAGCGGAATTGCTTATGATTTTCACCCTGAGTCTCATTTAGAAGGACTTAAAGCCAGCAAGAAATTAAATGGCTAAGTTTAAATTTACCAATAAAGCCTAAATCCTTTATGTGATGTGATTACTATGACAGTTGTTATAATCTGCTGATTATTAATCAAATGAATTTACCTTCTAATGGTGGGATTGCTTCGTACCTACCAATGACGCTCCGAGGATTGCTCCTGACGACCCTAAACTGACCTTGCGACATATCAGGTTCTAACCCCTTGACTGCCACCTTATCATTCTTCTATGTGACAAAATACTGTCCAACGATGACCAATCCTGGATTTCGCCCCTGTTCCTATGGAATAGATTGATGTTTGTGCTATATCATCTGATACCCATTAGATACTCATCTGATACCTTTCTGTAACCCTACATTACAGAAAGGTATCAGATGAGTATCTAATGGGTATCAGATGATAGAGTGTTAACCGTAGCATCATAGCATTTTAAACTCCCTGTAATTTATCTTGATGTTCGGTTCCACAACCGTCGGGGACATAGCAGTACCGGATTCGGAGTAACCGGACCTGCAACGGAAAACAAAAAAGCCAGGCAGCTTTCCGATATCGGATTGCTTGCCTGGCTTTTCAGTATGTATCTGAAAGTAGTATGATCAGTGGCTTTCAGGAATATCAACAAATTTGTATCCGATTCCTTTGAGGGTTTTGATATGATCGTTGCCTATTTTCTCACGCAGTTTACGGATATGAACATCAATGGTACGGTCGCCCACTACCACATTGTCGCCCCATACTGAATAATAAATTTCTTCACGGGTAAATACCTTACCGGGTTTAGAAACCAGCAGCGACAACAATTCAAATTCTTTGCGTGGCAGAACCATTTCCTGGCCATCTTGCACAATCAGGTAACGTTCCTTGTCAATGACTAAGTTCCCGACAGTGATCGTGTGCCCGCTTTCGATGACCGTTGCCAGAGGTGCTCCTACACCAGAAGTACGTTTCAACAACGCCTTAACCCTGCTAACCAATACTTTAGGCCTGACTGGTTTGGTGATATAATCGTCGGCCCCTGCTTCAAATCCTGCAATTTGCGAATAATCTTCGCCACGTGCAGTAAGGAAGGCAATCATGGTATGCTGAAGGGCAGGAATCCTTCGGATTTCTTCACAAGCAGCAATTCCATCCATTTCGGGCATCATCACATCAAGTATAATCAGGTCGGGAAGTGTTTTTTCAGCAATCTTAATTGCTTCTGCCCCATTCTTGGCTGTATAAACTTTATATCCTTCTTTCTCCAGATTATAACTGATAAACTCCAGAATATCAACTTCATCATCCACCAGCAAAATTTTATATTGACTGTCGCTCATAGTATATTTTTTATTTAATTAAAAGTTTAGGTTACTTTTGATAGGTTGATATTTGTGTTTATAAAATCGCCTGAAAATTAATAAAACCATTTGAAACTGATAGTTAGTTTTCCTTTTTATTTATACATTACCACATATAAATTCTTTTTGGGGATGAAAAGCAGTTGCTTACTTCGCTTTTTCGAGGGTAAAAGTGAAAGTTGTTCCCTTTTCAGAAATACTTTTCACATTAATGGTCTGATCGTGTGCTTCAATAATGTGTTTAACGATTGACAATCCCAGGCCTGTTCCTCCCTGTTCGCGCGACCTTGATTTATCGACACGGTAGAATCTTTCGAAAACGCGTGGCAGATCATTTTTATCCATTCCAATACCATTGTCGCTCACCTCAATGAGTATGGTTTCGTGCAAATCGTAGAACCCAATTTTAACATGCCCGCGTTTTTTCCCATATTTGATTCCGTTACCCACCAGATTATTCATCACTTCCATAATTCGTTTTCTGTCGGCAAAAATCATAACAGGCTTATCGCTTTTGGTGACAAACTCAAGTGTGATATTACGCTCATGGGCAAGCATTTGTGCCAATTCAAAGACCTCCTCAGTCAGCTTTACCAAATCAAAATTCACCATATTCAATTTCAATTCCCCTGACTCAAGTTTGGTAATCGACTCCAGATCTTCCACGATAGAGATCATCCGGTCGATACTTTTCTCGGTTCGTTGAAGGTATAGTACATTAATTTTCGGATCTTCAATGCCCCCTTCCAGTAAAGTTAAAACATATCCCTGAATATTGAAAATCGGTGTTTTCAATTCATGAGAAACATTGCCTACAAATTCTTTACGGTATCTCTCAAGATCTTTCAAACGGGTAATTTCCAGGGTTTGATTTTTGGCCCATTCTTCTACTTCTCTTTGAACATCAAATATGTTGGTTGATTTGAACTTTTCCAAAAGCCTTCCTTTCTTCCCGCTGACAGGGACCTCACGGATGGTTTTATAGATGGGTTTGAGTTTCTCATTGATGTATCTGTTCAGGATAAAAAGAACAATAAAATAGGAAATTGCACCAAAAAGGAATATAGAGATGATGGAATAAACGGATTGGAAATCCCTTTCTGATACGATCAGTAAAAATCCGAAGTTAAAAATCAGTAAAAACACCGAGATAGAGAGCGACAAACGTTTTGCTGAATATGTCTTCATAACAAAATATAATCTTAATTGGCAGGTGCAAAAGTAGCTGAATTTATGTATTTTGCGAAATATTTATTTCACGGATTTAAACGGATTGCACGGATTGTTTCACATTTATCAAAGTTGGATATTTATTAACTTACCTTACTCCAGAACACTATAAATAAATAAAAGGAACACTGATTTATAAGAAGAAAAAAGGGGAACACTGATTTAACTGATGTTACAGATTCACACTGATCTTTTTAAACTCTTTTTTTTAAAAAAATCAGTGTAGATCTGTAACATCAGTTAAATCAGTATTCCTCTTTCTTTTTTCTCAAAAATCTATATTTTGCGTAAGGTGAGTTATTAAATATAATCAATAAAAAAAAATCCGAATCACTAATGACCCGGATTCTTATGATGATGTTTTAACTGAAATTAAATTCCAAATGCGTTTTTAATTCTGTCAACGTAGTCGAGTTTTTCCCAGGTGAACAGTTCTACATAGATCTCTATACGTCCATTGTAGGGAGATTCAAATACTTTGGTCACCGTTTTTGGTTGACGACCCATGTGTCCATAAGCTGCAGTTTCACGATAAATTGGGTTACGCAGTTTGAGCCTTTCCTCGATGGCGGCAGGGCGCAGGTCAAAGAGTTGCTGAATTTTTTCGGATATCATCGAGTCTGAAAGTCCGGCCAAGGCTGTTCCGCGAGTTTCAACATATACTCCAATAGGTTTGGCAACTCCAATGGCATAGGAAACCTGGACCAGCATTTCACGGGCTACCCCTGCTGCAACCATGTTTTTTGCAATATGACGGGCAGCATAAGCAGCAGAACGGTCAACTTTTGAAGGATCTTTTCCAGAAAATGCACCACCACCATGGGCACCGCGGCCACCGTAGGTATCAACAATGATTTTACGACCGGTAAGCCCGGTATCTCCGTGAGGGCCACCGATGACGAATTTGCCGGTTGGATTGACATGATAAACAATCTCTCCGTCAAATAATTTCTGAACACGCTCCGGCAAATGAACTTTCACACGTGGAATCAATATTTCGATGACATCACTCTTAATTTTTGCAAGCATGGGTTCATCGGCATCAAAATCATCATGTTGGGTTGAAACAACAATGGTATGGACCCTTTTTGGAGAATTGTCATCATTGTATTCGATGGTGACCTGCGATTTGGAATCAGGACGTAAATACATCATCACCTTTTGTTCACGACGGATTGCAGCGAGTTCTATTAGTATGTAATGTGATAATTCGAGAGGCAGAGGCATGTAGTTGTCTGTTTCCGAACATGCAAAACCAAACATCATTCCCTGGTCGCCTGCTCCCTGGTCCATTTTATCAGCTTTGTCAACTCCACGGTTGATATCAGGGCTTTGTTCATGAATGGCACTAAAAACGCCGCATGAATCGCCGTCGAAGCGATATTCAGCTTTGGTGTAGCCAATCTCGTTAATCACTCTTCTGGCAGTTTCCTGCACATCAACATAAGTTTTCGACTTGACTTCTCCGGCAAGGACCACCTGTCCGGTGGTAACGAGGGTTTCGATGGCAACTTTCGAGTTGGAATCGAAGGCGAGAAATTCATCCAAAAGGGCATCAGATATCTGATCAGATACTTTATCCGGATGGCCTTCTGAAACGGATTCGCTGGTGAAAAAATAACTCATAATTTGATTAATTTTTATATGCACGAAAACAATCAATGAATCATTGAATAGTTTCAGGTACAATAGATTATACAAAATAAGTTATGGAATAATTGATCGTAAAGCAAGATTAAATCGGATCGTTTTAGCATTTTTTTCCGTGGTTGCAATCAGTACAAATTTATCCACATAACAGGCACAAATATACTATTTTTTGAGACAAAAGGAATTCTTACCACCTATTATTTCGTCAATTCCTGGAATACATTCTCCAGACTTTGCTGTTGTTCTTTCAAAGTCAGCAAGATAAGATGGTTGGAAACTGCAAATTGAAACAGGAGAGGACGGATATCCAGGTTGTTATCTGATTCAGCCAGAAAGCTTGTTTTACCAGTTTGTTCAATATTTACAAGGCCTGGTATTTTTCGCAACCCCTCCAATTCAGGAGTTCTGTCAAACTCAACCCATACTGTTTGTTTTTGAGCAAACTGTCCGGCTTTAAGCTGATCAATGGACCCGTCGGCTACCAATTTGCCTTTGTTAATAATGATTACACGGTTGCAAACAGCCTCTACTTCCTGCATAATGTGGGTAGAAAGCATCACTGTTTTATGCAGGCTGACGTGGCTGATCAGTTGCCTTATTTCTTCCAGTTGATTGGGGTCCAGACCCGTAGTAGGCTCATCCAAAATCAAAACTGCAGGGTCGTGGATCAAAGCCTGGGCCAGGCCTACCCTTTGACGGTATCCTTTTGAAAGTGCCCCGATTTTTTTATGCTGTTCGCTTTTTAGCCCCGTAAGTTCAACCATTTTTAAAACCTGTTCTTTTTTGTTCTGAAGATGATAAAATCCGGCCACCATTTCCAGGTATTCACGCACATACAAATCCGTATAAAGGGGGTTATTTTCAGGTAAATAGCCAATTTGAGAGCGAATGGAAGGATTCTTTGTCTCCACCATTTCACCGTTTATTTCAACCGACCCTGCATCCGGGGCCAGGCAGCCTGTGATAATTTTCATCAGGGTTGATTTCCCGGCACCGTTTGGACCTAAAAATCCGACCACCTCTCCGCTTCCTATTTCGAATGAAACCTGATCAAGAACTTTTTGGCTTCCGTAAAGTTTACTGATTTCTGATACCCTGATGGTCATTTGTGCCTGATTTTAAGTTCATCAAAAGTAAGAATTTCCGCTGAATCCCTTATCCAAATTTATTTTTCTTTATACCATTTTGGCCTTTCATTTTTATTAACTTTAAATTAACTTTGTCGCCCAACTATGGGGACTAAAATGAAGGATCAGAACTTTAATTACATCGAAGATTTGACAAAGTACCAGCGACAGAAAACTTCGTTGGCACGAATAGGCGGATTACTGCTTGGTGCTGAAAATCCAATCCGTATTCAATCAATGACTGATACCGATACCAGCAACACAGAAGCTACCGTTGAGCAGATTATCCGCATCATCAAGTGTGGGGCTGATCTGGTGCGCGTTGCAGTGAGAGGAGTCAGTGATGCGGAGAATCTGCAAAACATTAAGCGTGAACTGGTTGCAAGGGGATTCGAAAACCCTTTGGTGGCAGATATACATTTCAATCCTCATTTGGCTGAAATTGCTGCAAAATATGTATCCAAAATACGTATCAATCCAGGTAATTTTTACGACAAACGCGCCACCTTTGAGCACCATGTTTATACTGATGAAGAATACAAAACTGAACTTCAAAAGATTGAAGAACAGTTCATTCCTTTTCTCGCGATATTAAAAGATAACAAGACCGCTTTGCGTATAGGGGCCAATCAGGGCTCATTGTCTGATCGTATCATGAGCCGCTATGGCGATACCCCTGCCGGGATTGTGGAGTCAGTGATGGAATTTCTGCGCATTTGCCAAAAGCAGGATTTTGCCCACGTTGTTATATCGATCAAGTCGAGCAACACCCGCACCATGGTCTATACCGTGCGTTTGTTGAGTTACAAGATGCAACTTGAAGATATGAACTATCCCCTACATCTGGGCGTTACAGAGGCCGGAGAAGGCGAGGATGGCCGCATTAAATCTGCCGTTGGCATTGGCGCCCTTCTCGGAGATGGCATTGGAGATACCATTCGCGTATCGTTGACCGAAGCGCCTGAGAATGAAGTCACAGTTGCCCGTAAACTAATCAACCATATCGACACCTACAGAGGTCATAAACCTATCAAAGCCCCCTTATTTGCACAAATAAACCCTTTTGAATACGAACGGCGGTCAGTGAGGCCGGTTTTGAGGTTGGGCGATCAGTTTTTGCCCGTTGTAATGGCTGATCTTCGTGGCCGGTCACTTTCCGAAATTCTTCCTTTAAGAGGCAAACAAATTCCTGAATACTTTTTCAACAACAATGAAGTGCTTGATTTAGAAGGAAATTCTTATCCGGTACTTACCCTGGAAGAATATCTGTTTGGGGGATCACATTGGGGGCAAACCAAATTTATACGCACCAATAAAGAAGAGTTTGACCATTTCATGAATGAAAATCCTGAGATTATTACCAAATTAAAACAAACCAGGAAAACCATTCTGATACTGGAAAGCTTAAATAAAAATCCATTTGCTGAACTTCGTGCATTCTTTATGACCCTTGAATCACATATATGGAAAGTTCCGGTAGTGATTTTCAGAAAATACAACGAACGGTATCTTGAAAACCTTCAGATAAAAGCTGCCGCTGATCTTGGTGGCTTGCTCATTGACGGATATGGAGATGGCATTTGTATTACCAATGAATCGGAACTGGTTACATTTACCGATCTGAAAGACCTGAGCTTTTCAATCCTTCAGGCAAGCCGGATGCGATTGACGAAAACGGAATTTATTTCATGCCCCGGTTGCGGACGGACACTGTTCGACCTTCATGAAACTACCATTAAAATAAAAGCTCATTTCAATCATCTGGATCACCTGAAAATTGCCGTGATGGGCTGCGTAGTCAATGGCCCGGGCGAAATGGGGGATGTGGATTACGGATTCGTAGGATCGGGTACCGGAAATGTGAACCTTTATAAACAACAGAAATTGATTAAAAAGAACATTCCCTTTGAACATGCCGTTGAAGAACTTGAAGCCCTGATGCGTGAAAACGGCGATTGGAAAGATCGGGAATCATAAGAAAGTTTAAAGTTTAAAGTTTAAAGTTGCGTGCCGATCTGGATCCAAGTTCAAAATGGCCTTTAATTGATTACGCAACTTGGAACCTGACCTGGAACTTTGAACATGAAACTCTTCCCTGAAAATAGGCTTTTCGGAGTGGGTTCATTGTTGATGTAGGAATTTTAATTATTTTCGCCGAAACTTTTAAATCATGAAGGTAAATATTGTAGGGGGATCGAATTCTGTTTTTAATCAGTTTATGGCAGAAATCAGAGATGAGATAGTTCAGAAAGATTCGATGCGGTTTAGAAAGAATCTTCAACGATTGGGCGAAATATTTGCCTACGAAATCAGCAAAGTGATGGATTATCAAACTACCGAAGTGAAAACGCAACTCGGATTAGCCAAGGTTGAAACCTTTGTTCAGCACCCTGTTTTAGCAACAATTCTAAGGGCCGGATTACCTCTTCAACAAGGATTACACAACATTTTTGACCATGCTGAAAATGCCTTCATATCTGCCTATCGTAAATATGACGAGAAAGGTGAATTTCACATCGAATTTGAATATCTGGCCTCTCCATCACTGAATGGCAAAGATGTTATACTCTCCGACCCTATGCTGGCTTCAGGAGCATCCATGGAAATAGGTTATCAGGCTTTGCTGAAAAAAGGAACTCCAAAGCATGTTCACCTGGTGGTAGTTATTGCCAGCGCACAGGGAGTTGAATTTATCAAGAAGCATATTAAAGCTGACAATGTAACTCTTTGGATTGGCGCCGTTGACCCAAATATGACCTCCATGTCGTACATTGTTCCCGGATTAGGCGATGCAGGTGACTTGGCTTTTGGCGCCAAAATTGATTCACACTAAAAAAGAGTTCCAGGTTTCAGGTTTCAAGTTCCAGATTGACAGTCTGGTTATATTTTCAATTCCTATCACTGACCCCCTGCAACTGATTACTGACCATTGTAAACTGCAACTGCCTATTGCAACTGCCCACTTTTACCCCTCTACCTTTTCAACCCTTAGCTGATCGGGGCATTCGAGCAATAATTGACTTATACTTTTTTGAAGGGCCGGATGTATTAGATCGGGGGCTATTTCATTTAAAGGCACGAGCGCGAATTTTCGATCCTGAATACGCGGATGAGGGATGGTTAAGTTTTCAAGAGAAATGATCTGATCACCGTAAAACAAAATATCAATATCAATGATCCTTGAATCATAGTGCTGCGCTGCGCGTGTCCTGCCAAGCTGATGTTCTATTTGCTGTGTACTGTTCAGCACTTCCTGCGGAGAAATTAAAACCGCAAGTTCAAGCACTTGATTCCAGAACAAATCTGATGATTCAAAGCCCCATGGCTCAGTTTCATAAATGTGCGACTGGCGTGTAATCTTACCAACCTTCTCATTTATCAACTTGGTTGTTTCCTTAAATACCTGGCTTTTGTCGCCTAAATTTCCACCCAATAACAAATATAGTTTTATCATTAATGAAGGTTTATTTTATTCAATCACTTTCCAATAGCCCCCATTGGCGGGTCCAACACGTTCAATCTTTTTAGCCTTTTGCAGGTTTTGTAAGTTTCGTTCAATTGATCTCTGGGAAATTCCAATTTGCTCCGCCATTTCTGGAATCGTCGCATCAGGATTTTTAATAAGTGTGCTAATAATTTTCCCCGACATTTTCCCCGACGTTTTACTACCCTCATTTTCTGGGTTGGGAACACATTCAATTTGCAGTCCTCCAAATCGGGTATCGAAAACCGGCTTTGGTAATCCAACCGATACGCATAGATCAATGATTTTCTCAATTCCTCTGCCCCATGATTCAATCATTTCTGTCCGAAAAAAAGCATTCGCCACATCAGGATTATTGGGTTTGGATGGATGCACCGAGAATTTCCATTCAGTATGCTGATTTTGCGTATTCATATCATTTTTTATAATTCTAATATTGAAAACTACCTTAGTTTGTAACAAAATCATTAATTTCGTACAAATCTATTGTACATTTTTGAATTAAATACAAATACGAACCACATGAAGGAATTTTTTAAATTTATGCTGGCCTCCATCCTCGGAATCATGATTGCCGGTGTGCTATTGCTCCTTATTGCCATTGGTATTATTTCAGCCATGGTTTCAGTTTCTGAGGAACCTGCCGTTGTTTCGGCCAACAGTATGCTGATGCTCAAATTTGACTATGATATTGTTGACCGGGCAAAGAGCAATCCATTGGAAGGCTTGGCTTTCGGAATGTTTGAGGGCGAAAAAACCGTGGGACTGAACGATTTGCTGGACTGCATCCGCAAAGCTAAAACTGATGACAATATCAAAGGTATTTATCTCAACCCAACTGATATTCTGGCCGGAATGGCAACTGTAGAAGAAATCAGGGCTGCTTTGAAAGATTTTAAAACTTCAGGGAAATTTGTGTATGCCTACGGAGAATATCTCTCGCAAAAGGCCTATTACCTTGTAACAGTTGCAGACTCGCTGGTAATGAACCCACAGGGATCGGTTGATTTCCGTGGACTGGGTGGTGAACGAAGCTTTTACAAAAAAGGACTAGAGAAACTGGGCATCGAAGTACAGATTGTCCGTCATGGCAAATTCAAAGCCGCAGTCGAACCTTTCCTGTTAGATAAAATGAGCGATGAAAACCGGCTTCAGACCGAGACATATCTAAAAAGTATCTGGCACGAAATGTTAATGGATATATCTGCCTCGCGCAAATTGAGTTTTGACGAGCTGAATGATGTTGCAGACATGGTAGCCACTTTCAGGAAAGCTGATTTCGCCCAAGAGAAGAAACTTGTCGATCGTCTCAAATACAAAGATCAGGTTATTGGTGACCTAAAAAAACTTACAGGAACCGAAGAAAAAGACGACATTAAGGCAATTGATATCCACAAGTATATAAAAGTGCCTGAACAAATTGTAAAAAAAACCCTGGCACGTAAAAAGATTGCGGTGATTTATGCCTCCGGAAGTATTGATGCCAATGTATCGGGCGATGGGATCAAGTCGGAAGAGCTTTCAAAAACGATCCGTGAAGCCCGTCGTGATTCGTCTATCAAAGCCATTGTATTACGTATCAACTCACCCGGCGGAAGCGCTTATGGTTCAGAAGTTATATGGCGTGAGGTAAAATTGGCTGCTGAAGCAAAACCAGTCATTGCTTCCATGGGAGATGTGGCTGCTTCGGGTGGCTATTACATTGCCTGCGCGGCAGATACCATCCTGGCCGACCGTACCACCATCACCGGGTCAATCGGTATCTTTGGGATAATCCCCAACGTGCAAAAGCTGATGACTGACAAGCTCGGTATTACTCAAGACGTGGTGACTACCAATGAACATTCGGACATGCTTTCGCTCACCCGGCCTATGTCAGCCTTTGAGCGCAACCTGATGCAAGAAAGAATCGAAGATGGCTACCAAACATTTATCACCAGGGTAGGCGAAGGCAGGAGGATGAATGTATCGTCCGTTGACTCAATCGGTCAAGGTCGTGTCTGGGCAGCCACCAATGCGAAAGAAGTAAAGCTCATTGACAGTTACGGTGGATTAACAGAGGCCATTGCATTGGCAAAGAAGATGGCTAAACTGGACAATTACCGTATTGTAAACCTGCCAAAACAGAAAGATACCTTTGAAGAATTAATGAAAGGATTTTCAGGATCGGCCAAGGCAAGTTTTATGAAAGAGGAGCTGGGCGAAAACTACAAATACTATCAGCAATTGCACAATATTATATCACAGAAAGGCATTATGGCCCGCATGCCCTACGATATTGATATTCATTAACTCACCTAACGCGTAATCAAGGATATAGAATAAATAGAACACTGATTTATACAAAAAAAAAAAGAAAAAGGAACACTGATAAAATCTGATCGTACTGATGACACTGATTTTTAAATATAGATTTATGCGGATTCCACTTAAGGGATAAAAGATCAGTGTAAATCCGTTAGATCAGTGTTCTTTTTTTCTTTTTTATTATAGGTCTGTGCTCATGCATAAGATGAGTTAATAATAGATGATAGATATTCACAACTTTGTTCAAATTAGAGTATTAGTATCTTTGTGGTACTTTCAAATTTTAATGACTTTAAGGAGTTGACTCATTAATCCCTTTTCGAAGAAATCAAAAAGTCCTGGTTAAACAGCAGGTAAAATCCATAACTGTAAGAGAAATCTCCGGTTGGCACATCCATAAAACCTTCAATCTTAAAAGCCACGCGGGCATCTTTTGCAATTTCTTTGTGCCATAAGTACTTGGCTGATACCACTGATCGTCCGGCCTGACTGAAAGCCGGATCACTGTCGGAAACCGACTGGTACAGTAACCGGCCTTTGGGGGCGATAAACTGAAAGGCATTCCAGTACGACAATGAAATCACCGAATGAAGAGTCCGGGCGCTTGTTTCGAGCAAATAGGCATGTCCCTTGCCAAAAGGCAAGGTATTCGATTCTTCCGTAATGGCTTTGTAGCCCAGCCAATATCCGTTAAGGTTGATGGTTTTAAGGTGTTGGCCGTCTACATTCATCGCTAACTCCCATCCGGCAGCAACGTTGGCATGGGTTTGGACCCGCAAACGATTGGGACCATAATTAATTTCTCCCCCCTTGTGGTAAAATAAAACATGTACTGGCAGCTTTAAGTACACTATAGAATTCTGGTAAGCCGCATAATCACCCGTCAAACCAAAAGTAAAATGTTCCTGGAAGGAATCGTTCCTTTGAATAAATTGTTCCCAGTTAATCCATGTTTGCACCTTCAGTTTTTTTGCTGAATAAAGAAATTGCAGCCCTGATTCGGGAGCATCGCTAAATACTCGTTCAGGTTCCCAAAGTTGGTCTAAAAGCCCATGCCCATTGTTTTGATCCAGATTTCCGGTTACTACTGAAAACTGCTCCGAAAAATGGTATCTGGCTGAGAACCATGGCACAAAATTCACCGGGTGATCCAATCCGCTGTATTTTACAAGGTGGCCGCCCACTTCAATATACAGTGCATCAGTGGGTGAATAAGTAAGCTTGGGACGAACCATCGCTCCGGGCAAAGTGTATCCATCGACAAAACTTCCAAGGTATTCGTTGTTCTGGAAAAATCCCAGACTTTCGATCCTGAAATTAAGTTCGCCGGCTTTTACATCCCGCGTCCCCTTATAAAAAGAAGCAAATTGCTGAAAATCCTGCCCCTGCACGCTGCCTGCAAAAGCAACCAAGGCAATTATAATGCTGGAAATTATCTTATGCCATTTGCCAAATCTGGTTATAATCATGAGATATGTTTTTTCTTTATAAGAATAAACCGGTCATACAAAAATAAAAGTACTACAGCACTCAATGCCAGAGAACTGAAAATAATCCAGATAGATTGAGGTTGATAACTAACCCACAGAAAGTCGGTTAACTGCTGTTGCGTATAATTCATCTGGCGGGCAGCTTCATTAAAATAATTTGTCTTGGTAAAGGTATCACTAATTTCAGGAACTGACAAACCACGCTTGACGACTTCAGCTTTAAGAAGAAAAAGTTTATCAGCTACCTTTTCATAAGGAGCGCCAGACAAATATCCCGCGATCTGATGGCCCAGGGCAACAGGCAAAAATGAGGAGCCCATGTACAAGGCTTTTTTATCCGCAGGCGCTATATTGCCAACATATTCCGTATATTTGGGAGAGCTGCTCATTTCACCTAAACTAAAAACCAGCAATCCTAAAAGTACCACCCAGCCGCTTTGAAAAGCAAACATCAGGCCCAGGCCTGCAGCCAGGACGAAGATTCCCCCCATCATGGCATTCAGGGGCCTGAAGCGCATCACAAATGCAGAAACGGCGATCTGCAAGACGATGATAAAAAATGAGTCCATACTGCTCAATGTCAATGCTGAAATGGCCCCATCCTGAGTTCCTACCAGGTGGGCCAGTCCGGGAAAGATGGAATGAATTCCATTGTACAGGGTGGCTGTGTTGACCCAGTCATCCACAAAATTGGGGAACGTGTAATACAATTGGTTAAAGGCGGCCCAGAAAACCGACATGATCAGAAGAAACAATGTATAACGCCAGTTGATCAAAGTGCTGAATATATTTTTAAAAGCCTGTCCAACAGAGCTTAAAACGCCTCCCGATTGTTTTTCCCTTTCAGGTTCTTTAAAAAAGAACAGGGTGATCAAAAAATTGATGGCAATGGATACGATCGAGAGCATAAAAACAAAGTTCCACCCTTTACCCAGCACAATGCCGGCTACAAATGGGCCGATCCAACCTCCAATGTTGACCATCATATAGAAAATGCCAAACCCGATGGAAGCAGTTTCTTCATTGGTGGTTTTCGATATCGTAGCCGAAATAATGGGTTTAAAAAATGCACCGCCCACACATATCCAAATAAAAGAAACAAAGACCATGTTGAAACTGTCGAACTGCTGGATCATGTAAAACCCTGATATATAAATTATGAAAGCCAGGTACAGTACCCGCTTGTATCCAATTCTATCGGCAATGGCCCCTGTGATAATGGGCAAAAAATAAAGCAGCATGGAACCTGTTCCCATGATAATTCCTTTTTGCACGGGCGAGAAACCCATGGCACCCGTTTCTTTCGAGCCAACCAGGAAAAGGCCAAAGCCCAGGTAAAAACCATACCAGGCATAGCGTTCAAAGAGCTCGATTATATTGGCAACCCAAAATACAGTTGGATATTTCTTGAAAATGCTAAGTTTTAACATTGATTGTTGATTAAATATAAAGTGGTGCAAATTAGTGAAAAAAGGAAAGGCAAAACTGTTCAGGGCAATAGAGTGCACGTCTCCTTAGCGTATTTGTCTAAACGCAATTGATTCATGCGCCTCCCATTCATCCCATAGCTTTCATTTAATTGTTTTAAAGTGGTTTTAAATAATTGCCGGTTGCACCATCTGTCAAGGTTTCAAACGCGCATGTTTTTCAAAACAACTATAAAAAAGAAGAGATACAAAATTCAATTCGCCAGCCTTTTATAACTAAGTTGGTGGCAGTAGTTCCTTCTACAAGTATTTTATCTCTATTTTACCTCTGTTTTACCAAAATAGGTTTAAATTCGTATCAAATACATATCAAATACGTATCAAATACGTATATTATATGTATATTTTTGTATTATATAAGTATTTGATAGCATTTATATATGAATTATAAAATACAGAGGTAATACAGAGATATCACAGAGATAAAATAGAGATAATAAAATAATTTACACTGAAGTTATCTCTTATACCGCGAGAAAAGGTAACAATATAGTTTTAAGGTATAATTAAAGGTGAATGAAACTTATCTACAGATAGATTGTGCAAAAAATAATATAACGCAATGGAGGGACAGTAGTTACAGTGAAAATCAGGGCTTTATTTTAATGTTTCCTTGGTGTTGGGCTCTGGTTAAATATACAAATTCTTCCGCCATGTTATATTACATAAAATTGAATTTTACACATCGAACTTACTTTGTTTTAGATTCTTATCCATTTCTTCATTGGTTCGCCTTACGGCAAAGTTTGGCTTCTGAATTCGTATCAGTAGATCATTGAACAAGGGCTATGCAAATCATAAATCATATATTAATTTCAATATTCGCTTTGATCGAATCCTGAATGTATTAAAAATAATTAAATAGACAAAATGGGGAGTGGGTAAAAACAAAGTTTTACTATTTTTGTTCTTACATTACAAAACGGAAGCCATGAAACAAATTGCATGATAGCATCGGCCTTTTCTTGCCGGTGAAATTCTTCGATATTTCCTAACTTCAGTTCAAAAAACATTAATTAATAACTCGTTAAAAATGAAATTTTCAAGAACAAAAAAAGCAGTGATTGTCATTGTTGGGGTATGCTTCTTAGGCCTCAGCTTTTACGGCTTTAAACAAGACGATAAGAATTTCCGGATAGCCAAGAATCTTGATATTTATTACACTCTTTTTCGCGAATTAAATTTGTTTTACGTGGATGATGTGAATCCTGACAAGCTGGTGAAAACCAGTATTGATAAGATGCTTGAATCACTCGACCCGTATACCAATTTCATTACAGAAGATGATGTGGAAGGCTTTAAATTTATGACCACGGGCGAGTATGCAGGGATCGGTGCATTGATCAGCAAACAAAAAGGCAAAATTGTTATTGCTGAACCTTATGAAGGATTTCCGGCACAGAAAAGCGGATTGAAGGCCGGTGATATTTTGCTTGAAGTGGGTGGAAAATCGACCGCTAAACTTTCGACTGAAGATGTGAGCAGCCTTTTAAAAGGATCGGCCGGTAAACAAGTCGTCTTAAAAGTGGAACGCTATGGCCAGAAAAAGCCCTTGGACATTGAAATTGTGCGTGAGAAAATACAGATTGACCCTGTCACATATTATGGAATGCTGGATAAAGAAACCGGATATATACGCCTGTCAAGTTTTACGGCTGATTGCACCGAGCGGGTAAAATTGGCCTTTATTGATTTGAAAGAAAAGCAAGGCGCCAAGTCGATGGTGCTGGATTTACGTTCAAACCCGGGAGGCTTGTTGATTGAGTCAGTGCGTATTTCCAATCTTTTTATTCCCAAAGGCCGGGAAATAGTGAGCACACGGGGAAGGGTAAAACAATGGGACAAAGTATACAAAGCTACTGAAAATCCAATAGACACGGTGATGCCCCTGGCAGTTTTGGTGAACCGGGGGTCGGCTTCGGCTTCTGAAATCGTGGCTGGCGCCATTCAGGACCTGGACCGGGGAATGATTATCGGAACCCGTACATTTGGCAAAGGACTTGTGCAGACAACAAGAGATTTGAGTTACAATTCAAAACTTAAAATTACAACGGCTAAATATTACATTCCCAGCGGGCGCTGTATTCAGGCCTTAGATTATGCACACCGCAACACAGACGGCAGTGTGGGCGTAATTCCTGATTCTCTGGTTTCAAAATTTAAGACTAAAAAGGGACGTATCGTCTTTGATGGTGGAGGCGTTACTCCGGATATAGTGGTTGAGGATGACACTTTGAGCAATTTGACAGCAAATTTAATTACCCAGTCGATTGTATTTGACTATGCCACTTATTTCAACAGTAAAACTGAAAAGGTAGCAGTACCTGAAGATTTTTCAATTACTCCTGATGTATACAATGATTTTATTCAATTCGTTAAAAAACAAGATTTTAAATACGAATCCAAGACAGAAGAAGAGTTTGACAAACTAATAGAAGTAGCCAAACGAGAGAAATATTACGATATATCTAAAAAAGAAACTGATGCTTTGAAATCCAAAATTGAGCACAACATTGATCAGGACCTTGAACATTTTAAAAAGGAAATTTCGGAGTTGATGACAGATGAAATCATCTCCAGATATTATTACCAGAAAGGGGCCATTAAAGCGGCTTTGAGGGATGATCAGGATATTGACCAAGCTTTGGACATACTCCATAAACCAGAAGGATATGCTGCCATATTCGCTGCCGGGCGGGTTATCAAAGCAAATTAAATAATAAAACCCGGACAGATAACTGTACCGGGTTTTATTATAATTTTATCCTATATATTTTACATTCCAAAGATCCGCGGAAATTTCAATGCTAACACAATTGTAACAATAACCAATAGTCCAATTCCGGCAAAGAATAGTATTGCTCCAATTTTAAAATGTTTTTTCGTTATGACTGATTCAGTAACAGAACTCATCTGGTGAATTTTTTGAACCAGTTTCTGAAGTGCCATCTGATCTTTTACAATATAGTTGCTTGCACCAGATTTCATGCTGTTAATAGCAACTTCAATGTTATCGTTGCCTGATAAAAAGATGAACTCAACGTTTGGATAATTTTTTTTAGCTTTTATCATCACTTCAATCCCGCTAATCCCATCGAGAAGATAATCCTGAATGACGATGTCAGGATTTTTATGCATGTTCTTAAGGACCTCTTCACCGGTTAAAAAAGATTCGACATTGGTGAATTTATTGGTTTTAAGATAACTTACTACCAGCCTATTATACAGCTGGTTATCTTCAACGACGAATATAAGCGGATTCTTTGTGTTTTGCATGCTAAATTGCTTTAATCATTTGTACCCGAAAAGTCAAATATAAATTCAAACTTACTATTTTCACCAATCACTCTATAAGTATTAATTAGTTTACCAAAATTAGCAAAATAAATTAGATATAATCAATGTATTTTAGTGAAAAACGGATATATTCTATTTTTGGTGTATTGCAACTTATTTATTTCCTTTTCTTCAATGGATTTTATAACTATTTCTTTCTGATAGGAGCCCTCGTTGTTCAACCAATATCTGAAAGGGTAAGAATTCATCTTATTCATTTTCTATTTGTTATACAGCAAGATGATTATTCAAATTTATTAATCTATAAATAATAAAATATTAAGTTCAAATATAAGAAACTTTATTGATAAAAACCTCACATAGAAGTTGCAAATAAATATCTTAAAACTTCTGTCGTTTCAAATTACTGTTATATCATTTTAACAGCTAATTTACGTATTACGGCCTATCTTTGGAGATCAAAACTTCTTTTTTTCCTTCTCAGTGTGACAACCCGTACAACTTACAGAATGAATATTGTTGGGACTTTTGATATCTACATACGTGGTATTCATGGTGGTTACATCCAGATTGCAGTTCGAGATGGCCGGATGACAGTTTTTACATGAGTTTCGGGCATCGTTTGAATGGGGAGAATGACAGGCCATGCAACTTAATCCTTCATGGACCCCGGTTGGTGTGCGGTCGTCTTGCGAGCCTGACCCATGATTAAAATTCGGCGAATGGCATTGAGTGCAAAGTTTTTGAGCCGGATCATCAGAAACTTTAATAGGCTTGCCATTGCTGAATATTTCAATTTTCATAAGTTTGTCAGCCCTGATATGACGATGATCTCCACGAACATATAAGGCAATTGCAGGATTTCGTTGTTGCCTGTCATAAGATATTTCCTGTGGAGTGTCGAGCCGGGAAGTCCTGCCAAGGGGAGAATTTTCTGTATGAAACTCATGACAAGTCAGGCAGGGAATGGTAGGCTGGGAAACCTTGCTTAGGTCATTAAGTTTCCACGCTGCGTCAACTTCCAGAGGTTTTTGTTGATGGTCCCTTCATAAAACATGCCATGACACCGCAGGCATGCCCAGTAAGGAGCTTCCTCTAAGTTATGTTTTCCATTCATGAATATATCGGAATAATTGGCCGAATGGCCTCCTGACTTCCATTTTGCATATTCCGACTGATGGCATTTGGCACACTTGTCAGAGATTTCGAGCACCTGCTTTTCCGTCATCCTGATTTCTTCATTCTTCTTGCCTTTTCCCAGATGGGTAAAAACCATGTTTGCTTTTTCTTTCAAACTATGAACACCATTGCTCAATGCCGTTCCGTGACATTCAGTGCACCGTACCTCACGGTGTGCCGAATGCTGCCATTCATTTACCAATGGACTAATTTCATGGCAACTGGCACATGTTTTTTGTGGATTGGCTGAATTCCATGATGAATAACCACCGAATAAAAAAGCCACGCCAATGAATGAAAAAATCAATAGTATGGTAATTCTTCTAAAGTTCATAATTTACAAAGTTTCAAGTTCAAAGTTCAAAGTTTCAGGTTTCAGGTTTCAAGTTTCTTGCCGATTGGGGTGCAACTTGAAACTTGAAACTCATTCCCTCCCCTTCTTATTTTGGGTTGAAGTTTTTAACCAGGTGTTCACCCACCCAATAGCCAAGGGCCATGATGGTGAGCGCCGGATTAAAACCACCACCGTTCAGCATGATACTTCCATCGGCAATAAAGAGATTATCAATTTCATGGACCTGCCCGTATTTGTTTACCACCGAGGTATTTTTATCGTTGCCCATTCGAGCTGTACCGTTTTGATGCTGCCCTCCACTGGGTCCGCCTTGTCCTCCCACACTTTGCCATGTCTGGTAGGCTCCGGCCTCTATAAGGATGGCTTCTGCCTTGGCCGACAAGAACTTGCAATGTTCATAATCAAGATGATGCCTCTCGCCTGACATGGCTGCCACGGGTATGCCCCAGTAATCCTTTACTTCGGGATCAACCCTTACTCTGGATTCAAACATGGGAAGTTCCTGCACAGGCCCAACCACCTGAGCCGTGCGGTGATACATGTTTCGCTGAAACTCTTTGTGTTCCTTTCCCCAGCGTGCTGCACCGGGGGGCCGTATTCCAGTGTACAGGTAAGGCATGCGGTTAAATTCGTTGGCCAGCAATCCACCACCTATCATTCCCGGGTTGTGATGATTGAAATCGCATAAGGCCATCGTTGCTCCAGGGCCTTGAAGATCAAGAATATCATAATCGAACAGCCCATAAGCCCCTGTATAGGCATGTCCCATTAAATTGCGGCCCACCCAATCTGAATTGTTACCAGCGCCATTGGGAAAAAGCTTTGATTTGGAATTGATTAGCAGACGGGCCGTTTCGATTGCTGCTCCTGAAATTACCACCACGTCGGCTGTCTGTATGTGTGCTTTGTTATTACTGTCAAAATATTTAATTCCCGTGGCCTTTCCTTTGCCATCGATTATAATTTCGGCTACCATGCAACGAGTCCTCAGTTCGCAATTTCCTGTTTTTATAGCAACCGGTATCACGGTATTCTGCGATCCATTCTTCGCATCAACAGGGCAGGCGTAGCCACAGCAGGTACGGTTCCGGATACAGCCTGCACGGTTGTTATAAGGGATCGAATTTCGCAGCATGGGGATTGGAAATGGGTGCAGCCCCAATCGTTTTGCAGCATCATATAATACCTTGCCTTCCTGATTGTATTCAAACGGAGGCATCGGTTGTTTTTTATTACGTGGAGGTGCGAAGGGGTTTTGGGAATCGTCGCCTGAAACACCTATTTCCCATTCTGCTTTTTGGTAATAAGGTTCAAGTTCAGCATAGGAGATGGGCCAATCTTCGAGCGTTGAGCCATCTACTGCACCGTACACTGTTTTTAGCTTGAAATCTTCTTCCATAAAACGCCAGGCCATGGCACCATAACTTACTGTTACAGAGCCTACACAAGCTGCATTGTTGCTGTATCCTCCTCTTATAGGGGTAACTATTTGTTTGCCTCCTCCTTCATAGGTTATCACTCTTGGATTTTTGACATGATCAGGGCCAAAGGGCGAACCCAGCACTTCAGTGCGCTGGGAGATCAATTCGTCATTCGGATGTTCATCATAGTCGGGCCATTCGCCGCGCTCAAAAAGCACCACCGAATAGCCGTTTACAGCCAGCTCTTTGGCTACAACTCCGCCCCCGGCGCCAGCACCCACCACAATTGCATTTACATGTTTATTAGCCATCACATTCAGTCAAAAGTTTAAACTTGAAGAGCAATGTAACTTGATTTTATATTCAATTTTACCGGTATCATTTAATAACTAATTCTGCTAACGGGAGGCCTTACTACCTCCAAATCCCAGGCTACCTACTCCAATTAAGAATCCGAAATTGTACCATCCACCGTTGTTATTGACCGCCCATACTGCCACGTGATCGTTGAACAAGCTTACGACAAATGAAACCGGGGCAATAATACCATGCCACAATCCTCCGAAGAAGCCATAGGTATGCCCCGTTTGACAAGCTTCAACATGCTGAACTTCAGCACAGGAGGAAAGCATGACGAAGACAAAAAGTAGGGAAACAGTCAGGATAAGCAGATTCTTTGTTTTCATTGTAACATGATATAGTATAATAGATAATTAAATTTATAGAAACGCTATGGATGTCATCCACCTACTTTCATTTATCAATTCCCTATATTCAGGAACGATAGCGGTTTTGTCCAATAACCAATGGATAATCAATCCTTAGCATTTCAAAACTCATATAATCTTTGTTTCCACCGTGAATGGGCGAACCGTAAAATCCCTGCATGGTATGCGACAAAACCAGGTTGAAGAAGTCTGCCGCTTTACCTTTGGGCCATTGGGTTTCAATCATTTGGTTTGATTCCATTATTTTCATCAGATTGATCTGATCTTCAGGAGTAAGCAATTCAAAGGTTTTTGAATATTTGCCTTTGCAATAAGCCTGAAGATTCTTTATTCCGGTACGATAAGTTTCCTGGTCGTAATGAAATATACTTGAAAGTTGCCTGTCGATGTAGAAAATAACTCCTGCATCAGTAGCGCCCGGTGAACTATCTTTGAGAATAATTTGCTCGCTAATGGCAATGATGCACCTGGCTTCTTCAGGAGTGAAAAAACGGTAGATGTTACCTTGTTTAAGGCAGGATGGGAACAGTAAGACACTTCCAAAGGTTAGGCTGGCTGATTTGATGAAGTCGCGGCGATTAGGTTTTAACATAGTAGGTAACTAGTAATGGACCGTTAATTTTGACCTTGGTAAAGGTATCAATTCATTTTACTTTATTCCAAATTTAATACTTTATGTGTCTGATTGTATGTTAGATTTAAATACTATTTTGATGGGGGTGGGGTTCTAAAATATTTATAAACATTGTGAGTTCGATATAGGCAAATACAATCATCAAACAGATTTTAATCATAGGCTGTGACACTAAGCTCCTGTTTTCCGGAACTAGTGTCGTGTCAAGGATGATATGTCGCAAAGTCATTTAAGGTATTCAAAAACCATCCTCAGAGCGTCATTGCGAGTTTCCACCTAATTTTATTGGGCACAATGTGATTATGAGAGGGAGTGAGTTGCTGCTTTAGCCGAAATATTTAAATGCCTAAACATAAACATGTTATGCAAATCTGTCATTGGTAGAAAAATAAGAAATAAGAAATGGGAAAATGAGGAAATGGGAAAATTAAAAATCAGCTATTAATTGATAGACTGCTTAGTGCCTACCAATTACGGTAATTCCAACATAAGATCCACGGTGCTTTCTCGGAGCCGTCATGGTGAGTTGATGATGGCAGATGAGACAAAGCAAGGTTGACATGACACTAGCACCCAAATTGACAAGAACGACAAGTGTCGGAGTTGTCGTTCTTGTCGGTTTGTCGAAAATGAAGTAAGAAGTATCTCAGGGATTCCATCTATGCAGAATTGGCGCTTTTGCATTAGGCATGGAAACTAATCTTGCCAAACCCACTTTTAGATAATGAGCTTTTTTTTAGAGTGTTGCTTAGTTCTAATTCAGGTTAGTATATAAAAGATTAATAAAATCCCAACAGTAATTCCATCCCAAACGATTAATGCAGGAAAATCTCCACATTCGCTTAAATCAAAAGTACATTAATTAAAATATAATTATACGGTATAAGCTCTGTTTTCCTGATAATATTTATCCACTTTTTCAATCAGCCTAAGTTTCTCATCTTCATCCAGAAAGCTTGCTGCAAAGGAGTTCTTGGCCAGTTGTAGGATTTGCTCCTGTGTCAGGTGAAGCGCATGGGCTACAGCCATGTAGTTTTCATTGATATAACCTCCAAAATAAGCCGGATCATCCGAATTGACCGTTACCATCATCCCTTTGGCCAGCATTTCGGCAATGGGATGTTTGGTCATATCGTGTACCACTTTCAGCTTAAGGTTTGAGAGCGGGCAAATAGTTAATGGCATCTTTCGCTCCACCAGTTCATCTACCAATGCAGGGTCTTCGAGCGAACGGTTTCCATGGTCGATGCGTGAAACTTTAAGTAAATTTAAAGCTTCCCATACATATTCGGGCGAGCCCTCCTCCCCCGCATGAGCAACCACGAGCAACCCTGCTTGCCGGGCTTTTTCAAACACACGCATGAATTTGGAAGGTGGATGTCCTTTTTCAGATGAATCCAATCCCACTGCAGTAATCCAATCTTTGTATAGAAGGGCAACATCAAGGGTTTCAAAAGCAGCCTCTTCACTGAGATGACGCAGAATGGAAACAATAAGTTTAGAGCTGATACCCAACATTTTATGTCCATCGTTTAGCGCGCGGTGAATTCCTGTAATCACATTGCTGAATGGAACACCACGGGAGGTATGAGTCTGAGGATCAAAGAAGATTTCAGTATGAACTACATGCTGTGAATGAATTTTTAGCAGATAAGCCCATGTCAGATCGTAAAAATCCTGTTCTCCAATCAACACATCAGCGCCGCTGTAATAAATATCCAGAAACTCCTGTAGGTTATTAAAATTGTAAGCCGCTTTCAATTCATCCACTGAATTGTATTTCAACTTCATGTTATTGCGCAGAGCAATTTTGAACATTAATTCAGGTTCGAAAGTTCCCTCAATGTGCAAATGAAGTTCAGCCTTTGGAATTTCAGCAATAAATCGATCAATGGTGGTGAGCATACTTTCAAAGAGTTATCGTTTGATTAGAAATAATCCTATTTAAACAGCAAATCCAACAGATTGTTCGCTGCATAATGCATGTAAAAGTAAGCAACAAGACCGACATTCGCAAAACGGCCTCTTACCTATATCCGAAGCGTTATAATTTTCTTTCAGCAAAACGGTTATCTTTGCTCCTTCAAAAAAACAGGATAGAATGATTTCAGTTGATGGACTTACAGTAGAGTTTGGCGGATCGGCTCTTTTTTCGGATATCTCATTTGTGATCAATGATAAAGATAGGATTGCTTTGATGGGGAAGAATGGAGCCGGTAAATCTACGCTTCTGAAAGTGATCGCGGGTGCCAAGACTGCTAATAAAGGGAGGGTTTCTTCCCCCAAAGATGCGGTAATTGCTTACCTTCCACAGCATTTATTGACCGAAGACAACCGCAGTGTTTTTGACGAAGCTGCACAGGCATTTTCACGTATCAAAGGAATGGAACAACAGATTGCTTCCATGAACGAGGAACTGGCCACACGCACTGACTACGAATCGGATAGTTATTTCAGCCTTATAGAACAAGTATCCACCCTGAGCGAAAAGTATTATTCAATCGAAGAAATCAATTTTGATGCTGAAGTTGAAAAAATACTCATTGGACTGGGCTTTACCCGTGAAGATTTCACCAGGCCCACCAGTGAATTCAGCGGTGGATGGCGCATGCGCATCGAACTAGCCAAGATACTGTTGCAGAAACCTGATTTGATTTTACTGGATGAACCCACCAATCACATGGACATTGAGTCGATCCAATGGCTTGAAGAGTTCCTGATCAATGGGGCCAAAGCTGTGATTGTGATTTCGCATGACCGTGCATTTATCGATAAAATTACCACACGCACCATTGAGGTGACCATGGGCCGCATTTACGACTACAAGGTGAACTACTCAAAATACCTTGAATTGCGCCTTGAACGCCGCGAGCAGCAGCAGAAACAATTCGACGAACAGCAAAAGTTTATTGCTGAAACTACCGAGTTCATTGACCGCTTCAAGGGAACTTATTCAAAAACCCTACAGGTAGGGTCCCGTGTGAAGATGTTGGAGAAACTGGAGATTGTGGAAGTGGACGAAGTAGATTCCTCCGCCCTGCGCCTGAAATTTCCACCCTCGCCCCGCTCAGGTAATTATCCTGTGATTGTTGAAGAGCTTTCGAAAAGCTATGGCGACCACCTGGTTTTTGGCAATGCCTCCCTTACCATTGAAAGGGGAGAGAAAATTGCACTGGTAGGTAAAAACGGTGAAGGAAAATCGACACTCGTTAAAGCGATCATGAGCCAAATAGATTACCAGGGCAAAATGACCTTGGGACACAATACCATGATTGGCTATTTTGCCCAAAACCAGGCATCTCTGCTCGAAGAAGAGCTGACCGTTTTCCAAACCATCGACGATGTGGCGGTGGGCGACATACGCACCAAAATAAAAGACCTTCTCGGGGCTTTTATGTTCGGCGGTGATAACATTACAAAAAAAGTGAAAGTACTCTCAGGAGGCGAACGTACCCGTCTGGCAATGATCAAGTTGTTACTCGAACCGGTTAACCTACTCATTTTGGATGAGCCCACCAATCACCTGGATATGCGTACCAAAGATATTCTTAAAAGTGCATTGAAAGATTTCGATGGCACCCTGATCCTTGTCTCGCACGACCGCGATTTTCTGGATGGCCTTGTAACCAAGGTGTACGAATTTGGAAATAAGCAGGTGAAAGAACATCTGGGCGATATTTATAGCTTCCTTCAAAAGAAAAAACTGGACAACCTGAGAGAAATTGAGCGAAAAAGCACCAAATAATCGCAACGGAGCAACTTACTCCATTCGTCTTTGTGATAATCTAATAACCAGACCTTTGTAACTATGCTGGTCGCTGTATATCCTTCTACAAGTAGTATACCTCTGTAATACCATTGTATTATTCAATTCAAATATAATTAAAATATAACACATAATTAATTCGTATAAATATGAATTAATTATGTATTATATTTTAATTATATACGTATTATATTTGAATTAAATGATGCCATGGTAATACAGTGGTAATACAGTAATAATGGCAGGATAACAACTGAAGCTTACCCAGTTATTACGGGTAAGGGTAACAATACCATATACTTACCAGTTTAAACCTTCCAAATAATAATTGGCCAACCTACCAATTTATGTAGAATCCTGATGCCTTGTTTTTCTTCAACCTCATGAATATAGCGATATTCATTCAAATATTTCTTTCTCCAATGGTGGATGAGAAAAAACATCAAAATAAAGTAGTTTCCGGATAAATGATTGAGCCAAATCAGAACTTTTAAGCATCAACTTTGATCATGGTTTAAATGAATAATAATCCAATTCTGCTTTGGATGGAAATACTCCCTTAAAATTAAAAATTAATCTTTTTCAAAACATTGTAACAATGAGTTTGTTAACATTCTATATTGGATGTTAATCCTAACTTCTTACGAACTTACTGCGCATAAATACAAAAACGTGATTGCATTCAGATACCTGTTTATTAATTGGTTATATATATAATTAAAATACAATTTAGAATTAATTTAAATTAAAGCAGAATAAAGACAACAAAGTCTTTATTAATTCGTAATTTAGAAATGATTGTAGTAGAAAAAATTAACATATAATGAGAGTTTAAGGGATACGTGTTTATTAAAACTGGTTTATTTTTCCAGATAGATTTTTATGCAGAATTGTGATTGACAAAAATATAATCAGTTTGGGACAGATAACTGAATTCTTTGAGAAGCTATTCCGTGCAGACAGTTGGCCTGCAAGATGGAATTGCGGGACGTGGACAGAGTTCCATGGCTGGCTGTACATTTGTTCAGATTTAGCTATAGGAGCTGCTTTTTTTGTAATTCCTATCTTTTTAATACAATTCATAAAAAGGAAACCAACTATTCCTTTACCCATTGTATTTTGGTTATTTGGAGCTTTTATCATTTTCTGTGGATTGACCCACTTGATGGATGCGATCACATTTTGGTGGCCTGGCTATAGGGTAAGTGCAATGTTACTTTTCATAACTGCCGTTGTTTCATGGATTACGATTTTGGCAATTTACAAATATTTCCCTGTTGCATTAAGTTTAAAAACTTCTAAAGATTTTGAAGCAGAATTAATAGAGCGCAAAAAATCTGAATCGAAGTTTATTGGCTTATTGGAATCGGCCCCTGATGCGATGGTAATTACAAGCGGCGATGGGGAAATATTGATGATAAATGCACAAACTGAAAGACTCTTTGGTTTCAAAAGAGAGGAAATGACTGGAAAGAAGATAGAATTTTTAATCCCGGAACGGTTTCATCACAAACATACCAACCACCGGGAGGGCTATGTTGAAAATCCGAAGATACGTGGGATGGGAATTGGAATGAACTTATTCGGAAGGCGAAAAGATGAAAGTGAATTTCCCGTAGAGATAAGCCTAAGCCCCATGGAAATAGGTGAGCAAGAGAAGTTTATGGTTATTTCCGCTATTCGTGATATTACAAAACAAAAAGAGGCGGAAGCGGAAATTAAAAAATTGAATGGAAATCTGGAGCTACTTGTTGTTGAACGCACTGTAGAACTTGAACTTGCTTTAGCGAGCGAAAAAGCTGCCCGTGCCGAAATGAATCAAAATCAGTTGCGGCTCGCTTTTCTTACCGAAGCAAGTAATATACTGGCTTCATCGCTTGATTATTCTGAAACATTGACGAACCTTGTCAAAATGGTAACCCCTCTTATAGCCGACTGGTGCGCTATCGATGAAGTCGGGGAGGATGGAACCATAAAGCGAATAGTGGCATCACATGTCGATCCTAAAAAAATCAAATCTGTATATGAACTGGCCGAGAAATATCCACCTGATATGAATGCCCCACATGGAATATACCAGGTTATCCGTACACGTGAACCGGAACTACACCTTAATATTTCAGATGAATTTTTGGAAAATATTGCCCAAGATGCGGAATATCTTAGTTTAATACGTGAAGTAGGGCTTCAATCGTCCATTACCGTTACGCTCCTTAGCCGGGGTACAATTTATGGAGCACTGACACTTGTAATGGCAGATTCGGGGAGGCATTTTGAAGAAAAAGACCTGGAGTTTGCAAAAGAACTTTCCCTGCGCGCAACACTGGCCCTTGAAAATGCGAAACTTTATAAAGAAATACAAGATAGCAACATTGAACTTGAACAAAGAGTTGCCAAACGAACTGTTGAACTGGAAGCAATTAATAAAGAACTTGAAGCATTCTCTTATTCCGTTTCCCATGATCTTCGGGCACCACTTCGCAGCATTGATGGATTCAGCAACAAAATTCTAAAAGATTATGGAGAACTATTTGATGATCAAGGCAAAGACTATTTTATGCGGGTTAAAAATGCCAGTCAGCATATGGGGCATTTAATCGATGACCTGATAAAACTTGCCCGAATTTCCCGCATTGGAATGAATATGGAAGAAATTAACCTTTCAGCTATTGCCCGATTAATTACTACTGAACTTCAAGAATCAAATCCAGAAAGAAGAGCCAGCTTTCATATTCAGGATGATATGATTGCTAAGGGAGACCGTAATCTACTGCAAATTGCTTTGCAAAATCTGTTGGACAACGCGTGGAAGTATTCAAAAAATCAAACTGAAACTAAAATTGAATTTGGATCTACCCAAAAGGATAAACAGATAATTTATTTTATCACAGACAATGGCGTAGGTTTTGATATGAGGTATGTTGACAAATTATTTGGTGCATTTCAACGCCTTCACAGCTTATCCGAATTTGAGGGCACTGGTATTGGACTGGCAACTGTACAGCGCATTATTAGCCGTCATCAGGGAACAATTTGGGCTGATAGTGAAGTTAATAAAGGAACTACCTTCTTTTTTACATTATAAAATAAAAGAAAATGGAGATCATAGAAAAAACGATTCTTTTGGTTGAAGACAACCCTGATGATGAATTACTGACTCTTTTGGCATTTAAGGACAATAATATAGTAAATGAAGTTATTGTGGCCCATGATGGTCAGGAAGCACTTGATTATTTGTTTGGAACCGGGCAGTATAAAGACCGCGATATGAATCAATTGCCATGGGTCATCTTATTGGACCTTAAACTTCCCAAAGTGGATGGATTGGAAGTATTACAACAAATTCGTTCAAATCTACTTACCAAACACTTACCGGTTGTCATTCTCACTTCATCGAAAGAAGAAATGGATATCATAAATAGTTATCACTTGGGAGCCAACAGCTATATACGTAAGCCGGTTGACTTTGAACAGTTTTCAGAAGCAATTAAACAATTGGGACTGTACTGGTTGGTTTTAAATGAGTTAGCAGTAATAAATTCACCAAAATGAAAAAATCAATTCAAGTGCTCATTATAGAGGACAACCTGGATGATGCAAAATTGGAGATTGACGAGCTAATAAGCGCTGGTTTCGACATTGTTTACGAAATAATCGAAACACGCAAAGCTATGAGGGAAGCTCTACATAATAAGACATGGGATTGTATCATTTCAGATTTTTCATTACCCCAGTTTTCGGGACTTGATGCACTGGAAGAGCTAAAAGAAACAGCAATGGATATCCCGTTTATTTTAGTTTCAGGTGCCATAGGAGAAGAAATTGCCGTGGCGGCAATGAAAGCCGGGGCACATGATTATATCATGAAAGACAACCTTAGCCGTCTTATTCCTGCTTTTGAACGGGAATTAAGGGAAGCAGAAGTGCGACATCAGAAAAAATTGGGTGAGGAGGCCCTGGAAGAGAGTGTACAAGACCTAAAAACACAAAATGCCGAATTCCAAGCTTTAAACCTGGAGTATTTTAATCTAAATGAAGAACTGGTAGATAGTTTAGACCAAATACGACAAATAAATGCAGAACTAACGGTTTCTAAAAATAAGGCCGAGGAATCAGATAAGCTCAAATCAGCATTTCTGGCCAATATGAGCCATGAAATCAGAACCCCTCTAAACGGCATTTTGGGATTTTCAAGTATTTTATTGGATCCTGAATTAACAAAAGAGGAAACTGGAAAATATATTGGCATCATCGATTCCAGCGGGCAACAACTGTTAACTATTATCAATGATATTCTTGATATATCCAAAATTGAAGCCGGACAAATTCCCATTTCCTTAGAAACCCTGAATATCAACCAAACATTGGAAGAATTACTTCAACAATTTAGAATAGAAGCCGAATCAAAAAACCTGGTTTTAAGTCTTAATTATGATACTTTTAAAGAACCAATTGTTATTGATACGGACGCCAACAGGCTTCGTCAGATATTTAACAATCTACTTAGCAATGCCATCAAATTTACCTCTCATGGGGAAATAGAATTTGGATTTACCATAAAAGATAATTTCATTGAGTTTTATGTCAAAGATTCTGGAATTGGCATTGCACATGAGGATCAATCAATCATATTTAAACCGTTCAGAAAGGTTGCAAGCACAACCACTCATTTATATGCAGGCACTGGTTTAGGTTTAGCCATATCGAAAGCTTTGGTTGAAAAGCTTGGTGGCACAATAACACTTAAATCTTATCCTCAAAAAGGTTCTAAATTCATTTTTACCATCCCTTATAATACTAATAATATTGAAATTCATCGCCAGCCATCGATAAAACCAGAATCTAATTTATTTCACAATATGAATCAAAAGACAGTACTTATTGCTGAAGATGAGATGTATAATTATTACTATATTGAAGAATTATTAAAATCTATGAATGTTAAAACCCTTCACGCCTGGAATGGGTTAGAAGCTGTTGAACTGGCAAAAACCCATCCTGACATTTCGTTGGTATTAATGGACATTAGAATGCCTGAAATGGATGGCCTTGAAGCAACAAAACTGATTAAAGAACTTCGGCCCCAGTTACCTGTAATTGCTCAAACGGCTTACTCCTCAAAAGAGGATAGAGAGAATGCCCTTTCATCAGGTTTTGATTACTACCTGTCAAAACCTATTAAACGGGCTTTGTTTGTAGAAGTTATGGACAAATACCTTGTTGAAAATAACGTTTTATAATCAATGTATTAACCTGAGTTCGATCTAATATGCAGGGTATAAATTGAAAATTTTAAACTTGTTCCTTATCCATTGGGTAAAAAGTAAGGGATTTGAAGTTGAATTATCCAACTTTATGTTTAGTTTGCGTGCTCATGTATTTATGCCATAATGCCAAATTCCATTTCCATGACTTCGCCATCGGTTAGTATTTTACCATAGTCTTTGGTTAATTCTTCCTGGCTAACCGCTCCTGCATTGCCCATTAATGATATAAAAAGTCCAATATCTGTAATATTAAGTTAATTGATACTATATACTTTCAAGGTTTTAAATACCTTGAAACTTTAACTACTTAAAATTTTAATCCAACCATTAAAGTCATATAAGTGGTTTCATATTCTTTTACGAAATCAGATAATTTCACTATAGTATTATAGCCAACACGTTGGGTCCCATCCATAATAATAAGGTTCTTGCCCATTTGATACCTAAGATTAGAAAACAAAGTCAAATGATTTGCTAATTTAAAATTAAGCCCCACTTCTGCCAGCCAACCACCTTTCTGTATGGGATGGATCCTCATATCTGATGTTTCATCAATGATGGCCTTGGATTTAAATACAAAACCCGTTTCTTTCCCAACTGCAAATGAAGGAGAAATGAAACCCCGGCCAATCTGGTATTTAAATAACAAAGGTATACCAATTGTTTGGGAATTTATCTCAATATTACGCGCAAATTTTTCCGTAGTAGTACTTGTAAGCTCTTCTGTATAAAGCCGTTCATTCCAGATAGCTTCCACTTGAAATGAAAGCCGGTCGTTGAGCAGATGTAAGGGAAAATTAACAAATATGCCAATGGGGTTAGACTTAAATTCTTTGGATACGATGGTAGAGGGGTCTTCCTTGGAATAACTCCCTTTTACAGAGGGCAAAAATGAAATTTCATTCAATTGGACCCCTGAAAATACACCAAACCTTGGCGAGTACATACGCAAATTGCGTTCATAATTAATACAATTATTTCCTTTGCATACCTCATGGATGTATGCTTTTGTAATTTTTGATAATGACTTTGGATCATACTCAACCCGTTGAATTTGATCTTGTATCTTTTTAGAATCACTGAAAACTGACCGCAAAGTATCTCTGTAAACCCTGTTGTGTAAAGTATAGGTAGGGCTATATACAACAGATATATTGGCCTCAGGTTTATAGCGTAGCAGCACGTCTTGATTGGCTAACCCAACCATTTTACTATTTTTCTTTTCAATATAATAAGCCATATCCTGATTTTTCCAATGATGATAAAGGCTCACTTCACCCTTCAGAAGCACATCGACAAACACTTGTTTATATACGCCCCTGACATATACATGTTTGGAAACGTAATATTTATCATTGAACATCTGGTAAGCCTTTATGTCTCTCGGAGTAAATTTATCAATAGGTTTATTTTTTGCCTTAAATACACAAATCTTCGCATTTCTGTACCCCCCCTTATCATTGATCCGGCCATATATAGTATCGTTTGTATTGGTTATTACATAGCCTTTCTTAAAGTTAATCTGCCCATTTACCACCCATGAAAATGAAACAGCGATCACCAGTATCAATGATTTTAAATAGTATTTCATGATCAATTATTTTATGGATTAAATTCACAAACTCAATTCAAAGCTAACCATTATTTTATTGCCGCGATGACTTCCTTCAAATATGTTAATTGATTTTAATAGAGGTAACTAAAGCAACAATTACCTGCTTCGCCCTTAAAACTCTTTAAACGAATAACTTGATTAAAAGGTTGTAGAATAGGAAAAGATTATTTTTCAACCTTATTGGTTGAAAACTACCACTCATTTAAACATAATATATAAAGTATGTAGTATGAAACTTTTTGATTCTCATAATGGATACAATTTTTATTTTTTATATTCACAAACGCCCTCAATGTCAACCGTATATTGACACATCCGGCATCAGCAATGATATGCTGAATGAATTACATTTATGAATTTCCGACAAAAAGACAAAATAAGAAAGAGACAAAAGACAAAAAGACAATTGGCTAAATTGCCTTTTGTCGCTTGTTTTTTTGAATACCAATGGTATCTGGTTTTTCTATTAAAAGTTTCATGATACAATATTTCAACCTTGCCACGTCCGTGCCTCCATGATCAAATTATTTCATTCCAGTATCCGATAAAAACCCATTTATATTGTCCAATACCTTTTCTGAAAGCCTTGATTTGGCTTCCAATGTAAAGCCGGAAGATCGTTCGGATATTATGATATTTTGGTACTTGTAAAATTCTTCCAAATGCTCCCCTACTGCCACGCTATCAAAAATGGCATACGAAGTGGGCTCTGCGGAAATCCAATTGACGAAAGCTTCTTTATCGAAAGTCAGCCCGATGGAGGTGTTGATCA
>Ga0123337_10001223_pt1 | contig 34433 bp, 27 predicted proteins | sample frozenSSSSmetaG_FD_89792 | JGI IMG/M metagenome (GOLD analysis project Ga0123337, IMG submission 89792) | Glacier valley bacterial and archeal communities from Borup Fiord, Nunavut, Canada, to study Microbial Dark Matter (Phase II) -... | ecosystem: Environmental > Aquatic > Freshwater > Ice >...
CACATTGTAGTTGGAAACAAACACGACGCGCATCCGGTCATTTACCGATTTATCCTGATTTACCATGACTGCAATTTCGTTGATCAGCTTAATAATGCCCTTTGCCCGGAAATAACCGGGAGCAGCCTTGGCTCCAAAGATAAAGGCGGTCGGCGTGAAATCTTTGATGCTGCCCTCTTTGATTCCAAAGTAGATGTCAAGAATAGAAAAGGCGCTGAGAAGCTGTCTTTTGTATTCGTGCAGCCTCTTGATCTGAATATCAAAAATGAAGTGAGGTGGGATTTCAACGCCTTCTTTTTCTTTGATATAGGCGGAAAGCTGCTGTTTCTTGATGAGTTTTATGGCTGCAAATTCATCGAGCGCCTCCGTATCATCGGCATATTTTTCAAGACCGGAGAGAAGGGAAAGATCCTTGATCCAGGCGCCGCTTCCAAGACGGGCGGTGAGCCAGGATGACAGTTCCGGGTTGCATAAGGCAAGCCAGCGGCGCTGTGTAATTCCGTTGGTCTTGTTCTGGAACATAGCCGGGTACAAGGCGTACCAATCCTTAAGGACATCCTTTTTCAGGATTTCCGTGTGGATCCCGGCAACGCCGTTCACCGTACCGGAAGAGTAGATCGCCAGGTTGGCCATATTGATATTTCTGTGCGCAAGGATACGGCAGCTGTCCATCCGCGAAGTGAATTTGGTCCCTCCGGCTTTAAATTCCTTCACCATCCGCTTATCAATCATCTTGATATAGTCGCAGATGCGGGGAAGCACATTCCTATAGAGCCGGTATTCCCATTTTTCGAGCGCTTCTGCCATAACCGTGTGATTTGTATAATTGAATGTGTTTTTGGCAATAGCGAAGGCGTCTTCAAAAGTCAGTGCATAGTCGTCGCACAGTATGCGGATCAACTCGCATATAGCTACCGTCGGATGCGTGTCGTTGAGCTGTATGGAATAAAGCGACGGGAAGTTCTTGAAAACAGGGCCGTATTTCGCAACGTGCTTTCGGATAATATCCTGGATGGACGCACTGCAGAAAAAATATTGCTGACTGATACGAAGTTCTTTGCCTTTATTCAGGCTGTCATTGGGATAAAGGACACGGGAGATATCTTCCGCAGTGTTTTTGGATGCGACGGCCTTCTCATATTTCTGTTCGTTAAAAAGATCAAAATCAAATTCTTCGACCGCTTCACTCTGCCACAGACGAAGTGTATTAATGTGCTCCCCGCCGTATCCTATGATCGGCATATCATAAGGAACCGCACGGACAGCCTGTCCGGCAAATTGTACAAGGACTGCGTCTTCTTCGCGGCGCACTGACCACGGATCACCGAAGCGAGTCCAGTTGTCGAGCGATTCGGTCTGAAAGCCGTCCACAAATTTCTGCTCAAACAGGCCAAACTTGTAACGGATTCCGTATCCGTCGAGCGGATATCCCTGCGTTGCCGCTGAATCCAGGAAGCAGGCAGCGAGACGGCCGAGGCCGCCGTTGCCGAGGGCTGCATCCTCAATATCTTCGAGGACGTTCAGATCCTTTCCGGATTTATGAAGATATCCCTCTACTTCCTTTGTCATCTTCATGGCCTGCAGATTGTTGTATACAGCACGCCCTACAAGAAATTCTGCCGAGAAATAAAAGGCACGCTTGGCCCCGGCCTGCATTTCCTCGCTTTTTTTCCAAGTTCCGGCCAGGCGGCTCATGATCAGACGAGACACCGATTCATGCAGCTGCACAGGTGTAGCTGAAGATACATCCGTCTGATATTCAGCAAGTAGAGAATCAGATAGAAAATTGTTGTCATGTATACTCATAAAAAAACCCCCGATATAGCTTTGCGCCATCTTTGTTTGTTAAACACTATGGGCATAGCATATCGGAGATTTTCGAAATTATCAAGATTTTGTTCGTATTTTTTCGAAATCAGTGCTTTTTGGCGGGTCCTGTGGACTCACGAACTACTAATTCAGGCATAAGAAGCAGGCGGCTGATAGCGTTGCCTTCCATAATCTGCTCCATTGCCATACACACGCTCTTTCCTATGGTCAGACGGTTCTGTTTGATCGTGGTGAGCGGCGGAGTGGTATAACGGGCTAGCGGAATATCGTCGAATCCGAGTACACTCACATCGGCCGGAACCCGAATACCCATCCGGTACAGCTCAGCGAGCACGCCGTGCGCTATCAGATCGCTTGCGCAGACAATGGCTGTCGCTCCGTTATTCACAAAACTTTCCACATAGGGAGCTGCGCAGATGGCTGTATAATCACCGTGCGCGATAAGATCCTTACGCACGGGAATGCTGGATTTGGACATGCCGAGCTTGAAGCCCTGCAGTCTTTCCTGCGATACACGGCTGTGCGCCTCTCCGTTCATCATCGCAATATTGGTGTGTCCGAGCTGAGCTAAATGCTCAACAGCAAGAACAAGTCCCTGCTGATTATCGGTTCCTACACAGGCAACGTAACGGTTGTACACGACATTGTCCAGAAGAACCGTTGGAATATTTGTACGCGCGAGTTGTTTTAGAAAATCATTATGAAGAGAAAAGCCGAGAAGGAACCCGGCTGAATAATTGTTTTTGGTCATGTATTCTTCGTAATCGTAATCAAAATGACGGTCCATGGCAATAGGGACAATATCAACATCCCACTGCTTTTCAGAGGCGGCCAGCCTGAATCCGACGATTATTTCATATCCAAATTGTTCTATTCGCTCATAACCCATATTCTCAACGAATATGCAGACCTTGCGCGAGCTTGTCTCTGTCTTGCTCCTTCTGGAAACATACCCCATCTCGAGCGCGGTATTGAGTATTAGCTGGCGAGTCTCCTCGCTTACGTCACTTGCCCCGCTCAGACCTTTGGAAACAGAACTTACAGAAATACCCAGTCGTTTGGCGATATCTTTAATGGTTGCCACAATATTCACGTCCATCTTTTTGTATACTAGTTTTCGAAATACAAAACAAATCGAAAGTTTCGAAAATCAGCTTTAGTCTATCACGGGCTTTGCTGACTGTCAACGAAACGTTCCACCTGTTTTTTATCGTAAAAGCCTTGGTTTTGCGGGATTTTCATCCCTTATTACATGAAAAAAACGATAGCAATGAAATGACAGAGAGCTCCGAAATCTACTAAAAAGTGCCATACCATATGAGCAAACGGGAATTTCATCGAAAAACTTACTACGCCGGATGTATAGCAGATACCGCCCGCGACGATCAGCCAGAAAGCCGGTGCGGTCGTTCCGCTTATAAGAGCCGGCATGCAGAGCATGACCATCCAGCCCATGAGAAGATAAATGGATATTGTGATGATGTAGGACCGGGTTGATTTGGAAAAGGCCAGGGACTTGAAAAGCGCGCCCGCAATGACAAAGCACCACTGTGCAATACACAGCACAAGACCGAGTGTCCCGCCGATGACGGACAGGCAGATCGGGGTATAGGTACCTGCAATTGCGACATATATCATAATATGATCAATTCGGTTCATAACCGACTTATGGGCGGTTCCAGGGGCCATCGAATGATAGATTGTTGAAGCGAGGAACATAAAGAATACGGAAATGATAAATATAGATACGCCGAATGCATCCAGAGCTTCCTCACCCGCAGCTGCATGTGTAAAAGCGCGTATGGAAGCAAAGGGCAGCATACCAAGCATAAAAAGAGCCATTACGCCGTGGGTGACGGTGTTGCCGATTTCTTCTCCGAATGACTCCCCTGTCTTCTTTCTAAAGCGCTTCACTGCTGCCTGGCCAGCCGCGCGGCCGGATTCAAGCCAGGTTAAGTCTTTAAGGCCTTCTTCCAGTGCATCCGGTTCCAGCGTATCAGTGATATTACTTATATTCCCGTCAGAAGTCTGCACCTGTCCGTTCTTCTCAGGATTTCCTTCGAGCCACGCGCGCCAGAACGCTTTATTTGTTGACATGCTTTTCACCTCTTCATCTAGTGATTATTAAAATCATAAGTCATAGTATTGATTATTCTAAACTATATTTTCAGTATTAACAACCTATTTCGGTAAAATCGGAACATGAAGACGCGTCTGTTCATTATCATCGGAATCCGTATTATCCTGTGCTGTGCCGGCAGCGGCCGCAGCGGGTAATTTTGCATCGGTCCGGGGTGCTGCTTTGGGCTTCTCCGGCGTTTCAGCTTTGGATTTAGCCGGATTTCGGGATACAGTCGCTGCCGGAGACGGCATACTGTAAATTACCGCGGCTCCGGGAGTTGCTGCGAGCTCCCTGGCAAGTGCCGGATTGGAAAAATAAGCGTTCTCTTCAAGGTGCAGCTGCTCTGCGAGATAGGCGTTATGGTAAAACCGGAACAGATGCACGCCTGCGTAACTGATAACAAGAACGGGAAGAAGCCATCTGCTCAGTGAGGTTGAAGCTTTTTCCGATACCAGAAGAGAGACACCCGCCATAGGCGCATTGACCAGCTCATATATTTTTTCAAAAAAAGTCTGCAGCAGGCCTGTTATAAGTCCCTGCTCCCTGAAACTTCCGGGCTCGATAATCAGGTGCGGGAGAACCCATCCGGGAATATATGCGAGCAGTGAATAGAGGACTCCGCCAATGAAGAGCGGCATGCGCTTTTTCCAGGAGGAATAGACGCAGAGGGCAAGCCACAGCATAACAAAAATCAGGCTGAGCATTCGCTCCGGAAGCGACACGGTCCGCAGATTAATTTTATCGTACGAAAAATAAATCGGAAAGAAACAGACAAATAACATTGCCTGCAGGAAAAAGAAAAGGAATATATTAATTGCTTTATCCTGTCGCATTCAAACTACCTCTCTTCGGCTACTTTGGGGGTAGGAGTCCCTGTATCTCCGGAAAAAGCAGAAAGACTCATCGCCTCCTGCTGTGCTTCCCCCAAAGACGGGACAGTAAGATTGTCAACTATATCCACATGTACGTCAATACGGCTCTGCTCCCATTTGTCGAGAACTCCGCCTACCATCTGCAGGGCACTGTACATATCTACGCCGCTGCCGAGTGCATCGATCGTTATCGGACTGTCATAAGAGAAAGCTTGTCCATTAACTGAAAACCCGCTGACCGTATCCCGGATCTCTGTCATGGCCACAATCCTCTGATCATTGACAGAGATTGCAAGAGCGTCCGCCGCTTTTATCTCATTAACAAACTGGATCAGCATATTGGAGGTAATCGGCGCATCCTGATCCGGGGTAATCACAACGCTGATGCCTGTTCCGGTCACCGGCTCGAGACCCGCCTGCCGCCTGGCCGCCTTAGCTTCATCGAGCAGAAGGGAATGCAGTTTGGCGTCATCGCTGCTGGCCGATTCCAGTTTGATTACATCCTCTGTAAGCAGACTGTTACGTGAAAGGAGAGCGGCATGCTTGTCATATAAAGTAATGTAGTCGCTTGATAACTCATCGATGGTTTTTCCCTCGATAAATTTCTCTTCCTCTGTCTTCTGAAGAGACCGGTACTGTGAAATACCAAGGGATCCCAGGAGCGCACAGCAGAAAAACAAGACCGCGCGAATCCAAAGATAGCTTTTGCTTATCCTTGTCCCCGATTTTTTTCCGGGTGCTGGTACCCGGAAATGTGTACCGTTCTTAATCAATGCTGCTTCCTTTATCCTTCCGGCTGGCTTCTATCCTTTTGGTTTGCTTCATGTAATTCGCGCATCCGGCTATGGCATGTAAATAACAAAATCTGCCTGCTTAAGGATAACTCACTTAACAAAGCCAGTCCAGCTTTTGCTCTTTTATCATCATACTGCACAAAGGCGTCATCAAGCAAAAGAGGCATTGTATCCTCAGATTTCTGAATCAGATCCGTGATGGCCAGACGCAGGGAAAAGTAGATCTGATCCACGGTTCCGCCGCTGAAAAAATCAGCCTTGTGAAAAGAATAGGACCCGACGGAGGCTATATCGACCGAAAAAGAACGGTCCACATGCAAAGTCGAATATGTGCCTTCTGTCAATTTTTCAAAATATTCCCCGGCCTTCTCATTCACCTGCGGCGCGAAAAAATTCTCCATTTCTGAAAAAGCCTCATCAAGTACTTTTTGTGCTGTCAGTAAAGCCCTGTGATACGCCTTTGCCTGTTCGAGGCGTTCTGTCAGCAAAGAACGCTGTTCCATAATCCACGACCGGTCTGTTGCCTGTGAAAGCAGGTTTTCGCGAATTGTCTCTTTGCGGACTACATTCGCGCTGCTTCCGGCATAATCCGTACTCAGCTTCTCGAGTCTCAAAAGAAGGTAAGAAGCTTCGTCACGTGTGACAGATATCTGCCGCTCTTCCTCTGTCATCTTCTTTTGAAGCGCCTGAATATCAACAGTCTCATCGTCGGGAGAGGCATCCGGCGACGCGGGTAAAATAATGTCGTTCCAGGGGACGGCAGAAGCAGACGTTTTTTCGCTGAACGCCGCATCAAAATCTGTGATTCTCATCCTGCACGCCGCAAGACGTTCCCCGGCGATGGCAATTACCCGGCTCCTGAACTGCTCGTCCTTTTGACGATTTTCCTGGATCCGCAGCTTTTGCAGAATCAGCTCATCGCGGCGTTTTTGGGAATCCTGAAGATCCGTCAGCCCGTCATATTGCGCTGCTGATGCTTTTTCAAATACTTTGAGCTTGGTCTCATGGATGAGACTTTGTGCAACTATCTTTTTTTCAATGGCTTTTCGCTGGAACAAATTCGCAAAAAAGAACCCTCCGGCCAGAATCAGAAAAATGAAGCCGGCCAGCATAACCTTGTCACGCGACACGAAATATACGATCATGTTGACAATAAAGACAACCAGAAACAGGATCATATATCTTCTGGCCTGCATCTTATAAATAATAAAAGTGGTAAGTCCTTTGCGAATGGCTTCCCGCTGCTGGATCAATGCCTTCAGGTCTGTGCTGATGAAGATGATATCTTCTTCCAGTGTCTTTGTTTCCTGAACTTTCATGTCTTGCAGAGCTCTATTTTGCTCACAAAGAGACTCCTGGCTCTTAAGTAGCGTATCTAACTGCGACTCCATAAGAGCCGCGTGCTCCACTTCATCTGCATTCTGCTGATTCAGCCGGACGATCTCTTCTTCCGTCCGGATACATTCATCTGCAAGCTGCTTGCGCATAGCGGCCCGGCGCTGCAGCTGGTCTTTGTGCGCACGGTCGAATTCTGCTTTGGCTGACGTCTGCGCCTTCTGGATACGTTCCTTTTGGAGGGCCGTCTGCAGAAGAATCTCCTGCCTCTGATGATCCCCTATCAGTGAATCCCTTTGTTTCTGCTTTTCTTCAAGCTGGCCGGACACATGAACAATCTCTTCGCGGATGGCTTTTTGTCTGTCGCGGCCGACCGTAATCTCCGTCTGAAGAATATCGGTCTGACCCTCAGATTCATCAAGTTCCCGCTCTTTTTCTTCAAGGTCTGCCAGTTCGTCTTCAATACGGGGAATCAAACCGCCCTGTCCGCGCAGCGCTGCAAGCTTTGATGCGGCACCGGTGAGCCTGGCTTTGATTTCCTCGTGTGAAAACAGCTCGCTGCCGGTTCCGGCCAGATTGGCAAGACGCGAGGAGATATCATCCGTCTCTTTTTCGGTATTCAAAATATTACTGGAAAGCTGACCGACAAAAACTGTATTTACAAACTCTGCTTCACTTATGGCAAAGAGATATTCTCCGACATCTTTCTGCGCAAGATCAAGCTTCTGTCCTGACGGAAGAAGTGTCAGCGCAGTCCTGTCATCCGCTCTTCTCTTAAGAAAAACCTTCTCAAGAAGGTATGTCTTCCCTTCATGCTCGAATTCGATTGAGCCCCCGAAAGAATTGCCGTTCCACGGCGTAAATTTCCGTCGGTCATTATCTCTCATCCGCGTCTGACTGCGCTGTGAAAATCCATAAAACATCGCCCGGATAAAGGACAGAATTGTACTTTTTCCAAACTCATTGTCACCCTCAATCAGGTTCATGCCCGGCTTCAAAGTGAGTGTCAGATCCTCAAGCTTCCCGAAGGCCGTTATGTGCAGATTATTGATCTTCACTATAAAGTACCTCCCCGGTAAAAGCCCTGAGTCCAAGAGTCAGCGCCTGCTGACAGGCAAGTTCAGTATCCGGATCCCCTGCTGTGCGGGCTTCCTCGAGTCTGCTTAAAAGAATATCGGCAAACACACCGCGAAGAGATGTCTCACGCCGGAGTTCTTCCGGGTCTGAAAAGGCAATTGTCTGATCCTTAACGCGAACGGCAAATACAATCGCCGCAAGGCGTTCGCGCAGACTTGAGAGATTGGGCGTAAAATCCGCCGGCAGCGCCCCTTTTAAAGCAATGCGGAAAGCACATTTTGTATAATCATCGCCATACTCTGTTTGAAGGAAGGAGATGATTCTGTCTTCAAGCTCCTGCTGTGTGGCGGATCCGTCAACAGAAATGTCAGGACAGAAATAACTTCTCTGGTTTACCGGCCAAAAATCCAGCTCCGCCTTGCCTTTTGAAAGCATGCCGATATATACGCCGCGGGGGCCCGGTTCGTCAAAACCGCGGGATTCAGGACATCCGGGATAGGCGAAACAGGTGTTGCCCGCCCTGCAAAGGTCTGATCTGTCATGGACGTGCCCAAGCGCTGCATAATCCGCGCCGCTTCTGGCAATCCACTCGCGGAGCACCGGATTATAGGAGTGCTTTTCCTGAGCTGTCTCTGCAATTTCTCCATGCATAAGTACGATGTGAAGTGTGTCTTCAGGGTAACCGGCGTCCTTACCGGCATCCTTTACAGAAAACCCGGGCGGACAAAGAGTCCTTATCGCTCGAAGCCCTGTAAACGCGGCGCCCCATACGGCCGCCCCAAGCACCGGAAAATAGAAATGGGTGAATTCGCCTGTAAATATATGTACATTGGAAGGCCAACTTTCTGTCATATAGGGTGAATCCTGGGTGTACGGGTCATGATTACCCGGCGAAATTACGACAGTTGTATCCGGAATACGCGCAAAACTGTCTATGAGAGAACGAAGGCGTTCTCCTTTAAAACGAAGCTGGTCAAGCAAATCTCCTGCCAAAAGAAGCAGCTGCACCCTGTCACTACGACAAAGATCGATAACCGCACGGAAGGCGGCCTGCTGCTCACCCTGACGGATGGCGGCTTTCTGCGGCGAAAGGGCGGCGAAAGGAGATCCAAGATGAAAATCAGCTGCGTGTAAAATTCGTAGTGTGCGTGATATGTTCTCCATGCCCCTCCCTTTCATATTATGAAATACTCATGATATAATAATATTCATTCTAGCATGACAAAATAGCATTCTCAAGCATTGACAGCATCAATGCTTAGATATTTATCATGAAATGCGTATCCTATTACTTGCAGCTCATCCCGTGCTGCCGCAAACATACCCTATTATAACGCAAAAGACCCTTGCTTGTGGAGGATTATATGTCCGGTCGAGGAGATGAAGAAAAAAAAGTGGCGTTCAACGCCGCAATCCGCCTTTTGATTTTGGCCCTGGCTTTGTGCCTGCAGATGATGCTGGCAGCGTTTTTGTCACTTTTTCTGCAGCGGCTTTCAGTCGCAGTCATGATTCTGCTTTATGTTCTGAGCTTTATGGCTTTTGTATATGTGTCCGCGCATCATGACAATCCCTCCACCCGTCCATTCTGGCTGCTTCTGATTGCACTTTTCCCCGGTTTCGGCCTGATTATTTACCTGATGTGGGGACGCCCCCGCCATAGTACGAAGCGGCACGAAGTCGAGATGCTGTCGCGCCTTGACAGCGACAAAGCCCGTCTTTCTTTTTCAGAGGATATGGAGGAGACTGCCGGCTGCTGTGAGCTTGGACTTTCGCTTCAGTACCCTACGGTCTGGAATGTCAGCAAGTACCTGCGGTCTTACGGTTTTCCAATATTTGCCGATACATCAGTCACTTATTTCCCCAGCGGAGAAGAGTTTTTTGCCGACTGTATTTCCGAATTATATAAGGCCCGAAAGAGCATTTTTATTTCCTTTTTTATTCTGAAAAGCGGCAGGCTCTGGGATCAATTCTACAGGGTGCTCTGCGAAAAAGCGAAAGCCGGCGTTGATATCCGGCTTCTTATTGATGACGCCGGCACGATGTTCAACATCTCCAACGAGTTTATTATGGACCTTAAAAGCAAGGGTATCCAGGTCGACCTGTTCAATCCGACGCACCGCTATGTGAACAGCCTATATTTGAATTACCGGAATCACCAGAAAATCATTGTGATTGATTCCGAGGTCGGATTCACGGGAGGCGTGAATCTTGCTGATGAATACGCCAACTTTACAGCGCCTTTCGGATACTGGAAAGATACCGGAGTCAAACTTGAGGGACAGGGTGTATTCGGCCTTTCTGTCACATTCATTGATATGTGGGATCAGACAAGAAGGGTACTCTCCAAATCATATGATTCCTACCGCCCGACTCACCATGTTGAAGAGAAGGGTTATTGCCAGGTGTTTTGCGACGGACCTTCCAACAATCCCAGCAATCCCGCCGAAGGTCTTATTTTCCGGATGATAGAATCGGCGCAAAAGTACGTCTATCTGACTACGCCGTATCTTGCCGTGTCACAGTCGCTTATCGATACAATCTGCCGGGTTGCCAAAAGCGGGGTGCGCGTTGTTCTTCTGCTTCCGTATCAGCTGGATCACTGGTATGTTTTCGAGGTGACGCAGAGCTTCTTCCCCTCCCTGATTGACGCGGGCGTAGAAGTGTACCGCTTCTCGCCGGGCATGATGCACGCCAAGATGATTGTTGCAGACGACATACATGCGTTAGTCAGTACCATCAACCTTGATAACCGGAGCTTCTATAGTCAATATGAAGACGGAGTCTGGTTCTGCGGCAAAAAAGCTGTTGACGATGTCAAAAAGGATATCGAAAAAACAGTCGCCCGGAGTTATCGGGTTACCGAAGAAGACTGCAGGAAAGTCAGTCCGTTTCGTTCTGCGCTGGGCCTCATAATGCGAGTCTTTTCGCCGCTCATGTAAAATGTTTACCGGGTAGTCTTAAGGATCGTGCTCTGTCCTTCAATTCTATATCTGCCGGTTCCGGCCGGGAGAAACACAGATTCGCCCTTAGCTGCTTCTATGACTCCGTTTTTTCCATATGCATCATTATCAAAAATAATTCTGGCTATTCCTTCTATAAATAAAAGGGATGTAAAAGATGTGTCGTCACAGGACAGACCGGCAGAAGAATCAATCTTCAGGAGGTCTACCGTAAACCATTCGCACGACGCCAGGCGGGATACTGTATATCCGGCTTCCTGAACAGATTCCGCCGGAATGGGAGGGGTCGGCACAAAGGATGTGTTCGTGACTGCAATTGCCTTCTCGACATGGAGTTCGCGCCTGTTGCCCTGCGCGTCTTTGCGGTCATAGTCATAGACCCTGTATGTGGCGTTTGAGTTCTGTTGAATCTCAACAAGCACGATACCCTTGCCGATCGCATGAACCGTGCCGGCTTTTATCAGAAATACGTCTCCCCTTTTTACGGGGACTCTTTTCAGGGCGTCCATGATCGTGTTGTTTTCAATATGTTCACGCAGTTCGTCACAGGTCAGAGCACGGGAAAATCCATAATGGATGCAGGCGCCCTCCTGGGCATCGAGGATATACCAGAGTTCTGTCTTGCCGAATTCACCTTCATGATCGAGCGCATAGCCGTTACTGGGGTGGACTTGCACAGACAGGTCATTTTGTGCATCAAGCAGCTTGATCAGGATCGGAAAATAAACGGAAAAAGGATTATTACTTCCAAGCGTTTTCTCAATCTCCGCAAAAAGAGCTTCTGTCAGGGTAAGGCCGTCCAAAGGACCGCCTATTATTGTTGAAGCCCCTGCCCCATTGCAGGATAGCATCCAGGCTTCCGCTACAATTGACTCCCGGGATTCAATGCCATATTCACTGACCAGTCGGTTTCCGCCCCAAATATAGTCTTTAAGCGCTGGTTTCAATTTGCACGGGTACATAGAACCTCCTGGTGCGTTTTTATTTTTTCGCTGAAATAGACATGCTTTACAATTATATTACTTTTGACAGGTCTTCAACCTGTACTTTGGTATATTTTATAATTTCTTCCATACGTCCGGTCTCGAGATAGGAAACCAGCGTATACGCGGCCCCCTTCTTGTGTGCACGGCCCGTACGGCCAATTCTATGAAGATAATACTCGTTCTCCTTAGGGACATCGTAGTTGAAGACTCCGTCGACATCCGCGACATCTATGCCCCTGGCCGCAATATCCGTTGCAATCAGGATCGGGAAGCTTCCCTTGCGGTATCCGTCCATGATACGGTTTCTGGTGTTCTGATTGATATCGCCATGCAGACAGTCTGCTGCAATTCCCTGCCGCTGGAGGCGCTCCGTCAGGTGGCGAACGCGGGTCTTGGTATTGCAGAATACAATGATTTTGGAAAGATGCTTCGTATTCATAATTTTGATAAGTGTATCAAGCTTATCCTTCTCGGCAACCGTCATAATATATTGCTTGATCTGAGGCATATCCTCAGCTTTGGGTGCGACATCAATATCAACAGCCCCCTGCAGATACTGCCAGGAAATATCCATTACTTCGCGCGACATGGTTGCTGAAAAAAGAGCAACCTGTTTGTCAGTGGGGGTAAGCTCAAGGATCTTTCTGATATCTTTGATGAATCCCATGTTCAGCATCTCGTCGGCCTCATCCAAAATTACAGAGTATACGGAGGATATGTCGATGGTTCTTCTGTTCACATGGTCAAGAAGACGCCCGGGTGTGGCTACAACAATCTGGGGATGCGCGGCAAGTTCTTTGAATTGCTTATCAAGACTCTGTCCGCCGATTACGGCGCAGATGCGGAGACCGTGAATATACTGGCCAATGCTTCTGAGCTCCGAGCAAATCTGCAGAGCAAGTTCACGGGTCGGGCACAGGATCAGATCCTGTACAAAATGGGCGTCCATATTAAGGTATTCCAGAAGAGGAATGCCATAGGCAAAAGTCTTGCCGGTGCCGGTAGGGGCCTTGGCAATCAGATTAAATCCATCCATCATGACAGGAATCGCCTGCTTCTGAACGGAGGTCGGCGTATGAAGATCCAGCTTCTGCAGCGCTTTTGTGATTTCTTTGGACAAAGTAAGATCAGCGAATGAGTTTATTTCACTGACATTTTTTTCCGTATCATTTTCTTCCGTATCATTTTCTTCCGTATCATTTTCTTCCGTATCCTTTTCTATTATGTCATCATCTTTTATGTCAAATTCTTCCAAATTGTTTTCTTCCAATGTACTTAATTCCGTTTCATTTACTTGCATGTAGATCCTTTCCTGATCAGAGGGCATTTGATCTGCCCGGGGCATTATAGATATTTCTTTTTCCTGCAAAACCATATGATGCCCAGTGTTATGAAAACAGCCACCAGGAATACCAGTGGATAGCCGAGTTTCCATGAAAGTTCAGGCATATTCTTAAAATTCATGCCATACCAGCCTGTAAGCACGGTAAGCGGCAGAAAAATCGTAGAAACAACGGTAAATAGCCGCATCATCAAGTTCGCGTCGATATCAACCTGCGACTGGTATGCTTCACGCAGCTGCATGACACTTTCCCGAAGAGTTACAGATGATCTTTCCAGTCGATCCAATCGAGTTCCGATCAATTGGAACATACGAAGGGCTTCGTCAGGAATAACATTGTTATCGTTCTCTTCCAGTATATCCGATAAGTCAACCATTAGTCCCATATACTGCATAAGATGAAGTGATTTTTGTCTCATACGGAAAACAATCGCCGGATAATCAAGCTTTTCGCCCGCCAGCAGCTTCTCTTCGACAATCGTTTCCGCTTCGTCGATCCCGCGCATCAGGGCAACATCCGAAGAAATTATTTTTTCCAGCAAAAGGAATAAAAGTCTTTCCGGCAGAATACGCGGCGAATGCCTGTCAATTCTCTCGGACAAAATATATTGCTTTAAGCTGTCAACCGTCTCACTTGGTTTCGAGACAATCACAAGCCCTGCCGACGAAAGGAAAAATCCTATTTCGTCTGCAGACAACCCGGTCTCCGTCTCAGAAAGGAGATTCAAAACACCGTAGATCAAGTCGTCAAGCATTTCAATTTTGGGAGACTGTACGACATGGTTGGTGCATTCCCTGACAGCATATTCCGGGAACGTAAGATCCCTGTTATTTGTTTCGATCTCATCAGGAGTCAGGAAAGCAATATACCGTTCACAGTCAACTCCATCAGAAAAACTCGCTGACCTCTCGGAAAAGCGAGTCAAAAGAGCAAACTGATCAGAAGTCTCCTTATCTGTATGATTCACAGAAAAAACTTGCATAGGTTACCTCAGGAAACGGGAATATCGGATGCAGCGGGAGTAACTGACTCCCCTGCTGTGATCGTTGTCTGATTCGCCCCGAAAGTGCCTGGTGAAACAGATGCATCCGTAAGCGGAAGGCCGGTAATCATAACACCGTCTCCCACAGCTGTAAGAGAGGTACTATCAAAGAGTGTAGCATCCCGTCCGCTTTTGTCAAACAGATTGTTGTATTGAAGTATCGAATATGAAGTTATTGCTTCTTTTGATGGCACAGATGAGACGGCCTGATATGTATTGCCTGCTGAATCAATCACAGCCATAGCGTCGATGACCGGAAAATTCTGGTACAGCGTACTGAGATACTGGTTGTAGTCCGGCAGATCGATGTTTGCTGTCTGCATCAGAAGCGTCGACAGATAGTTGGCGCTGATCATGTCGATTTCCTGTTCCGGGATGTCATAATTTGCCCAGATCAAAAACGGAGTCTGATAGAGCTTGAGCATCTCTTCCGCGGTAAGGTCCGTCAGGTTTTCACCCAGGATCGTCTCGTAGAAATTATTCTTAATGTTCGGAAGATGATCGCCAAAGAAACAGATCACGGTAGGCTCGTCGACTTCAGAGAAATAATCAATCAGGTTTTTAAGCGCCTCATCCGACTTGTTGATGAGTGACAGATATTGTTCCGTCTCCGGAAATTCACCGGGGAATTCAGTCAAAGTCACATCTTCTGTGAAATTCGCATACTTGTTGACATATCCGCCATGATTCTGCATCGTAACATTGAAAAGAAAGATCGGCTGACCCTCTTCTTTGTTCTCATACAGGTCAATCAGCGTGGCATAGGAGCATTCATCGCTGATATACCCTCTCATATATGACGGGTTCAGGAAATCGTCCTGTGACAGGAACGCATCAAAGCCCATGTTGGAATAGACACTTTCCCGGTTCCATCCGCTGGCGCGATAGGGATGAACGGCTATTGTCGAGTATCCTTTACCCTTGAGGATCTGTGCGAGAGATCCGGTGCTGGAGTCCAGATACTGCTGATAGGGGATACTTCCGGTAGGAAGGAACGCCATGGTGTTGCCTGTCAGGAACTCAAATTCGCTGTTAGCGGTTCCGCCGCCGTATGTTGACACATAAAGACTGCCCTTGATGACATTCTCGGATACGGTGTCATAGAAAGGAGTGACTTCCTTGTTTGTAGTGTAATCTGCAATCGTTGTCAGATCTGCATAGGATTCACACATAATGGCAATAATGTTGGGATTGGACACCGTCTCCATAGTAACAGCAGGGGTTACGGCAGGAATTACAGCGCCGCCTGTGGTCTGATTCTGTACGGAAATCACATCCGCTGCAGAAGAAGGCGCCGGCGTCGGGATTGCTGCAGCCGTCGGCGCTGCCGTTGGAGTCGCCGTCGGTGCTGCTGTTGGTGCAGCTGCAGGCGAGGCTGCCGGTGTTGTCGTCAGCGTCGATCCTTCCGGGTCAGTAGCCGGAGCTGCGGCAGAAGGGGTGAGAGATGGCTGTAAAGCCTCCGGAACGATACTGGAATCCGTCAAATCAGCTGTACTTGTCTGTACTTCCGACGTCAGATCTGTGCCTGATTCTATTAGTGATTTGATCTCGGTGACGCGCGCTTCGGAATAGGAGCCCGGCTTATCGACATTCATATACTGAGCATTCATTGTGAATGCGATAACAAGTCCGTTCTGCTCGTAATTGGATGTCTGGTTCCATACATTATTCGTAATTCCAATTTTCTGCATGAGATTGAATGCGGCAACCGCATACCGGTCTGTGCCGAACAGGGAAAAGACTAGAAGGACCGCCAGTAAAGCACTTGCAAACCCGGCAAAAACACGGTTGCGGATACGTTTTACAGAGCAATCCACTTTCCAGGAGATCAGGTTCATCAGAATAAAGCAGAGAAAGGTGAAAATAAGGACGACGGTCAGTTGAAATGTGTAACTGTCAGATACATTCAGTGCAGTCTTAAACGCAAATATATCCCACGGCTGAAGCGGCTCTCCGCGAAAGATCAGCTTAAAATAATTGATGACTGACAGTATATAAATTATCGTGTTGGCAATAAGCATGCTGACACGAAGACGGTTAATGACAACAAAGAAAATAAGATACAAGAGAAGATAGTAGGCGTAATTAAGAGGGTAGGCCTGCAGCTTCTTGGTCAGGGCTGAATTATCGTTTAGGGCCTCGGCAAGAAAGAACATGGCAACAGGCGTAAGAAGAAGGACGACTCGTCCGGCGAGACCTCGGAATTTCTCCGGGATCTCAACCTCGAGTATAAACACAAAGCTGCACAGCAGGATAAGGAAAGCACATCCTGCAAACGCTGCATTATTGAAATACGAATACCCATACTGCGCATTCGTCTGGTATGCACTGCTCGAAGAGATGCCTGGAAGAACCAGATTGGTCTGTTCCTGTCCGGAAGATGACGAAACCCATACCACAGGAGCTTTTTCCCAGCCGTTATCGACAGACGCCAGCGTAAATGAATACGACTTAGCCGTATCGAGGTTCAGGTTCGTATCGAAACGGTAGTAAGCATCATCCTGCAAATCCTTAATGGCTACATCGCTTTCAGAGATGATTACTCCGTCGCTGCCGGCAAGCGCAAAATGAATCTTACCCGCTGCCGTATCATCCGTATACGTTGCAAAACGAACTTCAATATAGGATAGTTTCTCACTGGCCGGGACAAAAGACTGTTCGTAGGGAGTATCCTTTGTCAAAAATCCCATCGTCCGCGAACTGTTTCCGATATTGGAATTTACTTTTGTTTCCCGGAAAGATCCGGAATAAACAACAAGAAGTGACAGCAGCAGAACTGCTGCAAATATAGAAATTATGATACGAATTTTATTTTTAGTCGGTTTTACCACGAATTTACCTCTCTTTTTCAAAAACATTATCTATTATACGTCTCATTCACTTTTATACCTACCGTCCAAATACTGTCACTTGCACAGTTTTTTACGTCAAAACAGAGAAATCAGTGTTTAATTAGAATGTATCTGTTGCTTCTTTTGTCAAAATGTTATGATAAATAGAATAGATTTCCGGAGGTATTTACATGGATCAGCAGCAGGCTCTTCAAGAGATCCAGAACGTCCGACAGAATATGCAGAAGATTATGGTTGGCAAGGAAACAGCTCTTAACCTGCTTCTCATAGCTCTCTTAAGTAATGGTCATGCTTTGCTTGAGGACGTACCCGGCATCGGAAAGACTACTATGGTTTATGCTTTGTCGAGATCCCTGGCCTGCAGTTTTGCAAGAATTCAGTTCACCCCCGATGTAATGCCGTCGGATATTACGGGCTTTTCCATATTCAACATGAAGACGCAGGAGTTCGAATTCAGACCGGGCCCGGTTCTTCACCAGATTATTCTGGCGGATGAGATCAACCGGACATCGCCTAAGACGCAGTCGAGTCTTCTGGAGATCATGCAGGAGCATCAGGTAACCGTAGACGGAACCACATATCCCCTTCCCTCTCCTTTTATGGTACTCGCTACACAGAACCCTATTGAACACGCAGGAACATTCCCGCTGCCGGAAGCGCAGCTTGACCGGTTCTGTCTTTCCATCCATATGGGCTATCCAACTGTCGAGCAGGAGATGCGGATCATGACACGCGTGGAGGAATGCCCGGACAATGATATTCTTCAGCCGGTCATCCTTTCGGAGACAATTACCGAACTGCAGGAAGCCGCGCGGAACATCTTTTGCGCAGAATCAATCAAGCAATATATTGCAAAAATAGCGGCCGCCACAAGAAAACACCCGGATTTGAAGCTTGGAATCAGTCCGCGGGCCTCCATTCATCTTATGCAGACGTCAAAAGCGCTCGCTCTTATTGAAGGCCGGGATTATGTTATTCCTCAGGATGTCAAACAAATGTGCCTGCCGGTACTGACCCATCGACTCTCCCTTCGCTCTGAGTCCAACGCGGCAGGAAAGACCCCGGAAGATATCATAAGCGAACTGCTCCGCACGATTCCTGTGCCTAAGTAATATGATACGCCGTCGCATCGGATTCCTGGTATTGGGACTTTTGAGTCTATGGGCCGTTCTGTATTCAGGAATGGCTGTCTTTTACTATGTTTTTTTCCTTTTTGCCATCGTCTTTGTATTATCCCTGCTGCAGGTGCTCCTGTCGTTTTTGTCCTTCAGGCTTCGAACCAATATTTCATCCTTCACAGCGGAAAAAGGAGCGCCATTCTCCTGGAAGCTGCTTTCGAAGGGGCGTTTTCTGCCGGTTGCCCACGCAAAGGTGCATGTCAGGTTCCCCGATATTTCTGAGACAAATGAATACTATCGCGATTATTACGTATCCCCTGCTTTTCTGGATACGACGCCCGTAAACATCACCATTACCTCTCCCTACTGCGGCAAATTCCCTTTGGAAGTAACGGGTATAGAAATAACTGATATTTTTGGACTTTGGCATATAAAATCATCGCCGAAGCGTTACCTGCCCCAAAACCCTATCCATGTGACCGTTCTTCCTGACACGTCCGCCCTGCTGCACGGCGACCTGCTTTATGATGAAATTATGCTTCCTGTCCGGAGAACAAAAGAGAGGGCTGAAGCTGTCGGAATCCGCGAATACACGCGCGGCGATAATATGAGAAGCATCCATTGGAAGTATTCAGCCCGCATGGGCAAGCTCCACGTCAAGGAATATGAGAAGGGTTCCAAAGAACTTCATCTTATCTATCTGGATGTCACGGATTCTCCGCTCAAGGGAACGGCGGCTGTTATGGCCAAGGATCAGTTGCTCTGCAGTGCGGCCAGCCTGTGCCATGCGCTCCTTATTGAACAGATTCCGATGGTCATCCTGGCATACAGCAGTAAGAGTAACGGCCGTTTCTCCCTCATCCATAAAAGCGAGTGGGAAAACGCGCGTCTCTTTCTGGCACAGAGCGAATTTAATGAAGAAATCCCGTCTGATTATAAAGAGATGATAGCCGGTTACATACTGGCGGAAAAATCTACCCTGACCGTCTTCAGCATGGCTGTAACGGCATCTCCGCTTTCTTTTTTATCCTATCGCTCAGGCGACTACTCGTCGGTGTCTGTCTGTTTCATTCCGCAGCTTGGGTTTAATACCGAACAGCAGGGGCTTGTACACCTGTATGCAGACAAGGGTATTCATACGCTTCTTCTTTCGCCGCCCATGCAGCCGCCGTCTCCTGCGTCTCCCGCGCCGTCTCCTGCGTCTCCCGCGCCGCCGGAAGTAAAGGAGGGAGATCTCAAATGACAACAAAATTCAGCCTTGATTTTTCCCTGCATGTTTTAAGCGCTTACTTGAGTGCCTTTGGCCTTTCCCTCTTTTTCCTGGATTTACTTGAAATATCAAGCGGATTTTCGTGGATAATCACCGCTATGATCTGCGCCGGCGCGACATTTCTGCTGCTCCTGATGACCTACCGGTTCACGATTGTACTTGCCGTCCTGACCGTGCTTTGCGTGCCTGTCCTTATCCTGGCAATTTTTACGGAAGTCCTTTATTCCGTATATGAGTATATCGCCGCGTTTATTTCATGGCTGGGTCTTTTCATTGTGAATCCGGGTCCGCGAAACGATACTTTTGAACTAACTTTATTTATTGCCCTTGTCGCCGTCATTTCTTTGATCTGCTTTATATTCTCCTGCCTGGCAGACAGTACGCTGATCATGTTTATTATAACGGCTGTACCGGTCATCACGCTGGACATCGTTACTGACAAGGCGATGCCCTACCTGCTTCTGCTTCCCTGTATCTTCGGCATTGTCCTTCTTTTCTCTCTGACAGCCAAAATAACAGCACATAAGGAATCGTCCTCCTATGATTCACACACAGGCTACTGGCAGACATTACTAATATTCATTCCTGCGATTCTTGTCAGCCTTTTTATTTCTTTTATGGTAGCTTATGCAGCACCGGCCGAGACGCTTCATTCTCCTGAAGTAACCGATGCAACCAATGACATATTTTCTGTCCTTCACGTTCCTCTCCCGAATACAGCGAATCGAGCAGCCTTCAATCTGGGAGGTCTCGGGTACTATCCACTCCACGCAAGACTCGGCGGCCCCGTTAGCTTAAGTGATGACGAGGTCATGACAGTAACCAGCCCATCAGACCTTTTGCTGCGTGCTGCTACATATAATGAATATGACCGGGATATCTGGAGCAGTGTAAATTCAATGTTCTCCAGCCTCTTTTATTCGAAGATTATGTCGGACCAGACAATCGCTATTTTTGACAAAAACCGTCCGGACAGCACGAAAGTCCCGATGGAACTCTATTCTGCCCTGTTCACCCAAGAGACGATAACCATAACAAATAAAAACGACTGCGTGGGAAGCACTCTTTTTGCTGCAGACCATCTGCAGGATATTCATAATCAGGGAAATACGGTGTACTACAACCAGTCTGCAGAACTCTTCCAGACGAAAATTGTTGATATCAATCAGTCCTATACCCTGACAATCTCCCATTTTCTGGCATCGAGTCCGGATTACAAAGAGAATCTTCTCTTATTGGAAGCCTATATCCAAAACCATCCGGATGCGGCCGATTCAGAAGAACAGCTAAAAGATATCAACGAAATCTATCTTGCTGTTGAAGCGCCTGCAGCTGTGAGAGAATACGCCCTTGCCCTCACTGCCGGCGTCAGTACACCTCTTCAAAAGGCATTCGCAATCCGGGAAGATCTCTTAACAAATTATACCTATTCACTGAGTGTCGAAGTGCCTCCGGAGGGGTCGGATTTTGTCGAATATTTCCTGACAACCAAGACAGGTTACTGCACTTATTTTGCAACCGCCATGACAGTAATGGCTAAAATAAACGGAATTCCCGCGAGGTATGTCGAAGGATTTATTGTTGATGTGGGGGATGCTTCTACCACAGAGGATCCGGGAACGGTAACTGTAACCGAAAAGAGCGGACACGCCTGGTGCGAGGTGTATATCAACGGTATCGGGTGGATTCCCATCGATGCGACCGCCGCAAGCGACAATGCAGGAGGCTCCCTGTCCGAGGAGAATTCCGCGCAGTCCCCGGTACCTACCGGTTCAGCGTCTTATATTCCCGAAGAAGAAGACAGATCAGATTTGGCAGGCGCAGATGCTGTTCCTGCCTGGAATCCCGATACAAATAGTTTCCCGGCTGTCATGTCCAGAATTTTCCGGTATATTATCCTGCCGATGCTTTTATTACTTGTTCTTTTATCGGGTGTCCTCTTTATTTATTTTAAAGATCGCTGGAATAAGAATTTTGTCCTGCGTCCTCTTCCCGAACTGCTCGGCAAAATGACTCCTGAAGCTGTCGCCTATTATTTGTGGAAAAGAAGCAGGAATCATCTCTCCCTGGTCCGCCTGAAAATTGAGCCTTCCGAGACGGTATCCGATTTTGCACACCGTCTCCAAAACATCCCTGTATATACTCCTGGAGTTTTAAAAGATTCGTATTTCTTTGAAATACGAAAACTTGCCGCCCTGTATGACAGATGGGTGTACGGTCATTATACGCCGTCAGAAGAGGAGCTTTCTAAGGCCTATGCAGAAGTAGCCAAAATAATTGGCAAAATAAAAAAGGCGCACAAATCCAAATATTACTATCTGCTCCATTTTTTGATTCCTGCCAGGCAGACCCGGCAGAAAAACATCAAAGGAACAATGAAATAACGACGGTAACGATACCGGCCATACCGATAGCTATACCGCTCATCGCACCTTCGGTCTCTCCGAGTTCAATTGCTTTTGATGTACCTACCGCGTGACTCGACGTGCCGATGGCAACCCCGATGGCTATCGGATTTTTGACATGGAAAAGACGGATCAGAAGCGGGGCGAATACAGCGCCGAGAATACCTGTAAGCACGACAGCCGCTACAGCAACCGAAGGCTCGCCCCCGATGTTTTCGGAAATAGCAATCGCAAAGGGAGTTGTAACCGACTTCGTCAGCATCGACCGCGTCAATACGTCGTCAAGATGAAATGCCCGGCACAGAAGATAAGCGGAACCCATTGATACGAAGGAACCTGCCACCGTACCTAAAAGCACGGGCAGAAAATATTTCTTCAGAAGTTCGAACCGGCTATAGATCGAAAGGGCAAGAACAGCTGTTGCAGGACCAAGAAAGACAGCTATCAGGCGTCCTCCGACATTAAAACTTTCTAAGGGTATATCCAAAATCTTAATTATAAAAATACACAGCGCAACCGCGATAAGCAGCGGGTTTGCAATGGCAGACTTCGTCTTCCTGTTGATCCACACCCCTATTTCAAAGGTAAGAATACTTAAGAATATTCCAAAAAAGGGAGACGAATAGATTTCACTCATGTGCCGCCCCTTTCCGCGCCTGCGTGAGCCGGTCGCTGCTTCCCGCTGTGCCATTTTGGTTTCCGTCCATCTTCCCTTTCTGATTCCGCGACCGCGTGATCCTGTCCTGCAGGGTAATGACACCCTGCACAGTAAGCGCCGTTGCTGCAAAAGTCAGGACTGTTGTCACCACAACTACTATAATCAGTGGTAGAATACTGCTTCGGATCAGGTCGATGCCTGATATAATGCCGACACCCGCAGGAATAAAGAAGAAAGCCATGTTTTTCAAAAGAAAATCTGCTTTTTGCTGGATGTGTTCAACCTTTATAACACGAAACAGTAAAAGTAAAAACAGGATTATCATGCTCAATATGGTTCCGGGAAAGGGTATCGGCAAAAATATAGATATTGCCTCTCCAAGAAGACACACGCCGAACAGAAACCCGATCTGAAGCATCATTTTCATATAGAACCTCACTCCTTTTTGTCAACAGTATCCACTCGACTGTACACGAACCAGGAAAATACCGCAATATTTACGAGGCTATTTGTTATACTTAGATAAATTTCTCAGGTTTGATCCGGGTTTGATAAAGGAGAACCAATACATGCCCAAACCACAGATGTCCCTGACCAAAAAGGTGAACCTGCAATTCGCAGCCGTCCAGTCGTCCTATTGGATGACCTTTTTCCCGATAAGCGGTTTTGCTGTTGTTCTTTTACAGTCCAAAAACTTCACCGGTTCTGAAATTGGAGTGATCCTATCCCTGCAGTATGCCGCGTCGATATTCGCACAGCCTCTCATATCGTCGTTTTCCAGCAGAAATCCGCATATCGCGCTGAAGAATATTGTTATAACTATGCTTCTTATCGGGGCGGGTATTTCCTCCATCCTGTTTTTCCTGCCGCATTTGTTCCTTCCAGCCATTCTTATTTTTATGATAATCGGGATGACGGAGATGTCCACGCCTGCCTTCCTGAACGCAATTGCCATGCAGATTACCAATTCAGGCGTCAAGCTCAACTACGGCGTGGCCAGGGGACTTGGATCCCTTTTCTTTGCGCTGCTCGGAGTCGGCCTCGGCAAGCTTGTTGATTTAGCCGGAACCAATACCATTATTCCGGTTTTTATTCTCACGGTTCTCATTGCATGCTTTTTTCTTTCAAGACTCTACGCGCCGGCCCCCAAAGAATCTCCGGAGGACGGCGATGCAATTCTTACAGTGATGCCGCAGACAAGTATCTGGACATTCCTCAGAAGTAATAAAGCCTATACCGGGTTCTGCGTGGCCTCCGGGCTCATCTTTGCAAGCCACGCCTGTATCAACACATTCCTTCCCAACATCATGGATGCGCTCGGCGGAACGGCGGCAGACCAGGGGATCACACGCTCCATTGCAGCGGCGTTTGAAATTCCGATTATGTTCGCCTACAGCTTTGTGGCGCGCCGCATCAGCAGCAATAAACTTTTGATTATTTCCGCGTTTTCATTTTTCCTTAAAGCACTGGCTACCATGCTGGTTCCGGGCGTTGCTTTTATGTTCATGATCCAGATCTTCCAATTGTCCGGATTTGGTCTATATACCACGGCAGCCGTTCATTATTCCGACAAGGCCGTCAGCGACGTCGACCGGGTACGGTCCCAGGCTATATCGATGGTAGCCGGTATCGGTATCGGCAACGTTATCGGCAACCTCGGAGGCGGCATCATGATCGACAGATGGGGTATACACGGGCTTCTCCTGGCGGCCTGTGCACTAAGCTTTACGGGATTTGTTGTTATGTTCCTCTTTCTGGGCGAAAAGAAGAGAGACCGCCTGTCGCAGTAATAAGCTTACCCGCGCAGGCTGCATCAATCAACGCCTGAAGAATCGCCAGCAGATAAATCATGCATCCTCCATGGGGGAAGTCTTTTCGATCAGTATATTTTCCGGTCCGAAACCTTCAGGAAGCAGCTCTTCAAGCGTATAGCTCCTGGTTAGATAATCATCCTGTGAAAGAAAGATCCGGAACAGATTGGGATCGCAGAATTCCCGCATCACCTGCCGGCATACGCCGCACGGTCCGCAGAAAGTAAGCGGCTGATTCTCCAGGGCACCGACAATCGCAATCGCTTTGAATTCCATTACCCCCTCGCTGACAGCTTTGAAAAAGGCTGTTCTTTCCGCACAGTTGGTAGGTGAAAAGGATGCAGATTCAATATTGCACCCTGTATATATTTCTCCGCTTCGAGTCAAAAGGGCGGCTCCCACCTGAAAATGTGAATATGGCGAGTATGACTTACTGCGAGCTGCGCGCGCAGCATCAATCAGTACCTTTATGTCCTGATCGGCATAAAATTCCTGCATGATACATTTCCCCTATCCTTTTGGCAGATTAATATCCCTCTGCATGTAGTTTTTTGACAATTTTGATGATTCTGCTCGTTCCAAGGCGGGATGCTCCGGCAGCAAGGAATGCTTTTGCATCATCCATGGTAGAAATTCCGCCGGCTGCTTTGACGCGGATATCAGGCCCGACATTGTGCTTGAACAAAGCCACATCTTCAAGGGTTGCGCCGCCGGTTGAAAAACCGGTTGATGTCTTAATAAAGTCAGCGTGCTCCTCTGTTACCAGTCGGCACATCTGAATTTTCTCTTCCTCTGAAAGGAGGCACGCCTCCACAATGACTTTAAGAATCACGCCTGAACACGCCTTGCGCATCGCCTTAAGCTCGCTTCGCACCGCATCATAATTACCCTGGTGAACGTCACCGAGGTTAATTACCATGTCAATTTCCGTAGCGCCTGCGGCAATAGCTTCCTTCGCCTCAAAAACCTTTGTAGCCGTTGTGTTGTAGCCATTGGGAAATCCGATAACCGTGCATACAGAAAGACGACCGGCCAGATATTCAGAGGCGCGGGCGACATATGACGGAGGGATGCAGACACTTGCCACTTTATAGGCAAGCGCCTCTTCACAAAGAGACAGGATCTGCTCCCACGTGGAAGTCTGGGCAAGCATGGTGTGGTCGACGGTTGAGAGAATATCGATTTCCTCAGGTGTTAAGTTTAGGTTTGACATGATAAAATTCCTCCTTTTTATTAGAACCATTTGTTGTAAAAATATCTGTATGTAAACGCAAATATGCCGTTGGTCTTTAGGTCTGCTTATCTTCCTGCCTACAGGATAGATGACAAAAATGACGTGCCGGACAATTCTGATACCGTTTTTTCAGGAAGCTTCAAATATTCTGCTATCGAAGCGGCAATATCTGAAAATGTCTTTCTTGTATGAAGATTCACACCCTTCCTGACAGCGTCTCCATAGATCAGAAGCGGGACGCACTCTCTTGAATGATCTGTCGAAGGCGTTGACGGATCACATCCATGATCCGCTGTAATCATCAGAATGTCTTTCGGGTCCATAAGCTTCAGGAGATCCGGCAGTGCCCGGTCAAAAGCAGAAATCGCGGCTGCATAGCCGTCGATATCATTCCTGTGGCCGTACATCATATCAAAATCAACGAGATTCACAAAACACAGGCCTTCGAATGTCTCCTTCATAACCTCTTTTGTCTTTTCGATTCCGTCTGCATTTCCCGAAGTGCGAAGAAAACGGGTTGTACCGCGGCCGGCAAATATATCGTGAATCTTTCCTACGGCGATCATCTCTTTTTTGTCTTCGAAAATCAAATCCAGAAGCGTCGTCTTTGGCGGAAGAAGCGAAAAATCGTGCCGTCTGGAGGTCCTTTTGAAATTCGGGTATTCCCCTTCAAAGGGACGGGCGATAACACGTCCTACTGCATGCGGACCGGTAAGAATCCCGCGTGCAATCTCACAGTACCGGTAAAGCTCATCAATCGGAACAACTGCCTCGTGCGCGGCAATCTGGAAAACACTGTCGGCGGATGTATACACAATCAACGCGCCTGTCTCGACATGTTCTTTGCCGTAGTCCCTGATAACGTCAGTGCCTGAATACGGAAGATTGCATATCGTCTTTCTGCCTGCAGCCGCTTCAAAGGCCTCAAGTACTTCTGCCGGAAATCCTTCCGGATAGACCGGCAGGGGCTTCCCGGAAAAAATGCCCGCAATCTCCCAGTGTCCGATCGTCGTATCTTTTCCGTTGCTCATCTCTTCGAGGCGGGCATAGGCACCTTCCGGCACGAAGTCTTCCGGAGGAAGCACGAACAAATCTTCGCTCCTGCCGTCGGCGAGCGCGGACCTTACTTCCTTGATATCCTCCGTAACTCCATCAATTGCAAAGAGTCCAAGCTGCCCCAGATTCGGCGCCGTAAACCGGGTGCTCGTCGAAATGGCGCCAAGCGTATTACTGCCTTCGTCCCCGAAAACCCCTGCATCCGGTGCGCGTCCGATACCAAAACTATCCAGGACAATGAGAAAAACTCTTTTAGGACTTACGATGTCCTCATCAAATTCTACTTTTAGATCTGTCATCAGGCACATCCTCTTTTCTCTGATGTTTCATTTGAATCCATTTTGACCTATTCTACTGTTTCTTAAGTCATTCGGACCTTATCTGCGCCGTCTCATCTCGTAGCCCGCTTTGTATATTTCACCGGCCGGCAGAAATACCACATCCGCCTTCTCTTCGAATATCCAGGCATCATCCTCATAGGACGGAATTCCCTGCCACGGCTCAAGACAGAGGAAAGGTGCTTCCTTGCCAGGCGGTGTCCATATACCGAAGTTGCAGAAATTATGAAAATAAAAATCGAGCCCCGTACCCTTCTGACGATGCAGCAGAGAAAGTTTTCGGGATTGAATCTGAAGAAATACAAGGGCCGACTCATCAAACATATTGTAGGAAATAGGAAGAACCTTCCCATCTCCGGTTAAGGCTTTCTTCTTGTGTTCCCTGGACATAAGACCCTTTTCATTTAGCAGGTAGGCTGTGGGATCTTCTTCCCGGTCAAAAACAACATCGTAGTCCGAAAACTTCTCGTCGTCTTTAAGAGGACAGGCAAATCCGGCGTGACCGCCTATAGCAAATGGCAGAACTCCTGTTCCGGTATTCTGCACCGTATAGGTGGTCTCAAATCCGTCATCCGTTATTTTGTGCGACACGATCAGACCGAACGGAAATGGATACTGGCTTAATGTCTCATCGTTCTCAATCAGCTTCATTGATATCTGGTCCTCTGCAACCAGCACAGCTGCAAACTCGCTCTTTCTGGCAAATCCATGCTGCTTCATGGCATACGGCATTCCGCCGAAACTGGTACGGTCATTCCTTAAGGCACACACAACCGGGAAAAGAACAGGTGCATGTCCTGTCCAGTACTCGGGGCTGCCTGACCAGACATATTCAAGATCTTTTTCTTTACAGGAAATCAGCTCCGCGCCCAGTGTGTCAACAACGGCCCGCCAATTGCCCCGGCTCAATACATATCTCACAAAATCACGCTCCTTTTCACGGAAATCCGCCCGAATATACGAGGTTCACAATGTTTCTGTGCCTGAAAAGTCAAATAGCAGTCATTCAATCCAGCTATTTATCAGCTACCTATATAATAACACGACTCCGTCATTGCCACACATGAAAGGTGATGAAGGCGTCTTCCTTTACCTGTATTTTTGAGATGCTATTTTGCTGACAGTATAGCATTTTGAGAATATAATAGAATTTAAGTTTTTAGCGTCAGCTTTTTGCTGTCCCGCAGGAGAGGATTCAAGTATATGACAAATAACGCGCGCCTTCTCATGGTGTCATTTGATGCAGTCGGCGATCAGGATATTGACTTACTGCTTACGCAGCCTAATTTCTCAGAATTATGCCGCCGCGGAACACTTGTACGGGAAGTCTCCTCCATATTTGTATCCAATACATATCCGACACACACGACCATCCAGACCGGAGTTCTCCCCAAGACACATGGCATTGTTGATAATGTTTTTCAGGCGCCGTCCGTCAAACGCGACAAATGGCGTTTTGAGGTCAATCATATACGAGTTAAAACCCTCCCGGGAGAAGCGAAACGTGCCGGCAAAACGGTCTGTTCTGTTCTGTTCCCTGTCACGGGCGGATCACCGGACATAAGATATAACTTTGTTGAGATTGCCGGGGAGAGGCCGGTGTTTGAGCGTATTTTCTTTATGCTGCGATACGGGTCGACCGGATTTGTCCTCTCTGCTCTTCTTCGCTTTCTGCACCTGATGGCAACCAAAGATCCGGCCGGGCTTGATCGGTTTACATCTGCCGTTGCCTGCGACGCAATTAAGAGAAAGAAGCCCGATCTCACGATGGTGCATCTTCTGGAAGCCGACTACGAAAAGCATCACTTCGGACCGGACAGCCCTCAGGCCAAAGCAGCCGTCATACAGCTGGATATTCGTCTCGGCGAACTCCTTGAAAGCCTGGACAGGGCCGGTCTTTCGGACTCAACTTCGATCCTTGTTTTCAGCGATCACAATTGCAGAAACGTTCATACGAATGTATGGCCTAATGATATTCTTAAAAATTACGGACTGCCTTTCTCCGCTGCCTATTTTCATACGGCCGGAGGCTGTTGTTTTTTGAAGGTGTATGACCAGCAGAAGAAATCCGAGGCTGCAGCTTTTGTCGAAAAGTTCTTATCGGAGCCTTCCGTACAGAGACTTCTTACGCTTCATGAAATGCAGGAATCCGGCGGCGACCAGGAATTCGACTATGGATTCGCAGCTGCCGACGGTTTTTGCTTCGGTGAATTCGAGCGGGGGCAGCACGGCTATCCACTCGACCGGGATCATTACCATACCTTTTATCTGGCAGCCGGTAAAAACGTTCCACAGGGAGAAGTCAAAACGGGCGGAAGTCTTTTGAACATCTGCCCGCTGGCTGCCGACCTTCTCGAAATCGAGCCCTGGCCGATGGAGGGTAAAAACCTGGTTTTTTAGCTGCCTGTGCGGACAGCATTCACAATGGCAATCACGGCAACGCCGACATCGGCAAAAATCGCAAACCACAAGTTCGTCAGTCCAAATGCGGACAGCACGAGTATGAGCGCTTTTACTGAGAGTGCAAAAATAATGTTCTCCGTCACGATTCGTCTGGTCTTTCCGGCAATCCGTATCGCTTTCGGAAGCGCATCAAGATCATCTGTCATGATGACAATATCAGCCGCCTCAATCGCTGCGCCGGAAGCCATGGCCCCGATCGCAATCCCGATATCGGCACGCGCAAGAACGGGCGCATCATTAATGCCGTCACCGACATAAATGAGTGTTCTGTCTTTGGATGTACTGTTCTTTCTTGCTGCAATCAGTTCTTCCATCTTATCTAGTTTCTGGGCCGGAAGAAGTTCGGAAAACACATCCGTTATCCCAAGCTCCCGGGCAGCTGCATCGGCTGCCGGCGCGTGGTCTCCCGTAAGAAGTGCGATTTCATTAATATGAAGATCGCGAAGTTTTTGAATGACCTTCAAAGCCTCCGGCTTGATCTGGTCTGCAATTTCCAGGTAACCTGCGAATCGTCCGTCCGATGCAGCATAGAGAAGCGTTCCGACAGTCGCCACGTCTGGTATTTTTTCAATTCCGGATTCCAGCATCAGCTTTCTATTCCCGACAAGAATATCCTTCTCTTTTGTCTGTACGGCGACGCCGCGCCCGGCCATCTCCCTGTACGCGGAAGAATCCGGCAAGGATGAATGTATGGCTCTCTCCTGTGCCGCCTTCCTGACGGAAAGTGCAATCGGATGATCGGAATAAGCTTCTGCTGTTGATGCAAGCCTCAGTAAATCCTCCTCAGACACACCCTCAGCCGGCACAATTTTTGTTACTGCAAAAGTACCTCTTGTAAGCGTCCCCGTCTTGTCGAATACGATACTGTCGGCACGTGCGAGAGCATCAAGAAAATTACTTCCCTTAACAAGGATTCCCCGTTTACTGGCGGCACCGATTCCGCCGAAATAGCCAAGCGGCACAGAAATAACAAGGGCGCATGGGCACGAAACCACCAGAAATGACAAGGCCCTGTAAACCCAAAGGGAAGCGTCACCGCCGAAAAAGAGAGGTGGAACTGCTGCAAGAAGTACGGCCGCAACAACTACAATCGGCGTATATACGGCGGCAAAGCGTGTTATAAGATTCTCACTTTTGGATTTACGGCTTCCGGCGTTGGTAACCATCTCAATTATCCTGGAGACCGTGGACTCCCCAAACGATGCGGTAACTTCAATGGTCAGCACGCCGTCTTTGTTAACACAGCCCGAAAGAATGATGTCTCCCGCTTCGACATCACGAAACACAGACTCCCCTGTAAGCGCCGCTGTATCAAGCATAGATCGGCCTGATACCACAATGCCGTCAAGCGGAACTTTCTCACCGGGCTTAACAATTACATGCCCGCCGATTTGTACCGTGTCCGGGTGCACTTGAATCAATTTGCCGTCTTTTTGTATATTCGCATAATCCGGTCGGATCGACATGAGTTCAGATATCGATCTCCGTGAGCGATGCAGTGCAATTGTCTGGAAAAGCTCGCCGACCTGATAAAAAAGCATAACGGCCACAGCCTCTGACCACTCCGATATCGCGATGGCGCCAATCGTAGCAATAGCCATCAGGAAATTCTCATCAAAGATTTTGCCTTTAACAATATTGGACAAGGCTCTCCACAAGACCGGGAATCCGAGAATGGTGTAAGCGATTAAATACAGGGGAAGTAGAATGACCGTCGATGCGCCGCCCGACAAATCAAGGATAAAAGCAGCTGCAAATATCACAGCGCCCAAAAGAATCTGAAACTTCAGCCGGCGGATCTCTTTTTCTTTTCTTTCACTGTCCGTAAGAATCGAATCCTCAGGCAAAGAGACAGCGCAGCCGCATGATGCATCGTCATCGCACTTGCTCTCTGCCCCTTTATTAGCCGGACAGGCTGCTCTATTCAGCTTTCTTACGATTACATCCGGTTCAAAAGAATGCACAATAACTTCAATTTTCCCGAAAATGGAAGCTTCAAGAGACTTATCCGTCAATTGAACCCGTAAAGATTGATTCATAAAATTCACTTCGCTTTTTGATATTTCCGGCAGGGAGTTGACCTTTCTCTCTATTTTCGAGGCACAGTTAGCACAGCCGAGCCCCTGAAGTTCAAAAAGCAGCTCATATTCCAGCATATTAATATCCTCCCGATATTTGTATAATTACGTTCTGTCATGAGTGAATCTTTGATAGTGCAGGTCTAATGTGAATTGCTATGTATGCTCATATGCACACTCGTTCATATGAGCATTATAAAGCCGCTGCTTTCCTGTGTCAAGAGTAAAAAAACGGGAATCAGAATCCCGGGATTACGTCGAGTTATAGAGAGTTACAGCTTGGAGATTGAATAAAGAACATCATATTAGTATAATTTTATAAGCATCATATAAAAGGAGGGTAAAAAATGGCTGGAAATATTTCGGTAACACCCGGTAAAATTTTTGCTTCGCTTTCTTTTGCAGCTATGGTTACGGTTAATGCACTGGCAAATATTCTGCCCATCAACGGTATCGGCACTGGTGCCGTCTCGGATTCTTACCCGAATCTTTTTGCCCCGGCTGGCATTACTTTTGCTATATGGGGCCTCATCTATCTGTTGCTTTTGTTTTATAGTGTCTATCAGTTTGGAGCTTTCGCCGCGAAAGACGGCCAAGGCCTGAATGCCGCGGGGACCCTGATTAAAAGAATCAGCACGCTCTTTACAATTTCTTCCCTTGCCAACGCCGTATGGATTTTTTCATGGCACTACGCCATCATCGGCCTGTCACTTCTATTGATGATTGTCATTCTGATCTGTCTGATTTTGATTATAGAGAATATTAATAAAGCCGACCTTTCTCTGAACGATAAGGCGTTAATCCGCCTTCCATTCAGTGTCTATTTCGGCTGGATAACTGTGGCAGCGATTGCCAACGCTACAACTCTTCTGGTCGATATTGGATGGGACGGTTTTGGCGTTGCAGAGAATATCTGGACTGCCGTCATAATTTCCGTCGGCCTTCTGATAGCAGCGGCAACCATGATTAAGCACAGGGACATCGCCTATGGATTAGTCATCGTGTGGGCTTATGCAGGCATACTGATAAAGCATCTTTCCGGGACAGGTTTTGCGGGAAAATATCCTGAAATTATTGTCACGGTTATCGTCTGCATTGCCCTTCTCGTTGTCGCGAGCGTATATATTTTACTGGCAAACACAAAAAAGAATACCGCCAAATAATGGGAGTAATATGGAAAAGAATGAATTGTTATTCATCGATGAGACCGGCAATGTGACTTCCGGTGATGAACCCGACAATGTGATTTCCGGACTTTCGGTTGACACCGTGCTTGAACTTTGGTCCCGAACCTATAATACGGAAGGAAAGCCTGACTGGTCTCATATTTTTCCGTATTATCACGAAAATATCATGTTTCAGGATTCCATCCAAAAAGTTACCGGAATTGAAGATTTCAAAGCGTTGTGCAACCGCCTGACCAAGCGGTGCAAAAAGCTTCGCATGGATATCATTTCGATTGCGGGTGGAACAGATATTATCATCATGGACTGGAAAATGACAATGTCATTCCGCAAGTCTCCCGACACGCCCATATTCGGCTGCACAAAGCTTACCCTTAATAGCGAGGGGAAAATCATTGAGCAAAGAGATTATTATGACTTGTGGGGCGATATTTACAATGGGATTCCCGGTTTTGGCAAACTCTACCGGAAGTTCATGGCGAAGTTTTTCGGCTGATTTTGGCTGATAAGGGGTAATACATGAAAAAAGATCTGCCGGACGAATTGATGTTTCTTCAAAACAGAAAAATTCCGCAAAAGAAAAGCACGGCATCGATGGTCGGAAAAGTCTGTATCATTACGGGTTCGACATCCGGTGTCGGCCTTGAAGCAGCCAGGAGACTGGCCGAAGGCGGGGCTCATATCGTCATGGTCTGCAGAAACAAGGCTAAAGCTGACGCAGTCAAATCAGAACTGACAACGGCCTGGAAGGTTGTTGTAGATATTATCATCGCTGATTTCAGCCGCCTGGAGGATGTGCGAAAAGCTGCTGACATAGTGCTTCTCACGTACCCGAAAATAAATATTCTGATCAACAGCGCCGGCCTGCATTCTACCACGCGAATCTATACGCCCGAGGGGATTGAGACGGTTTTCTGCGTCAACCACCTCGCATCTTTTTTGTTTACCTCACTTCTTTTGGAACGGCTCAAAGAAAGTGCTCCGGCCCGCATTATTCAAGTTAATTCTGAAGGCCATCGGTTCAACGGACTCGATCCGGATGACATTAACTGGAAAAAACGCCACTATACGGGACTCAAAGGTTACGGTGCCTCCAAAACAGCACAGCTGCTGACGGTCTGGGATCTTGCAGACCTGCTGAAAGGATCAGGGGTCACAATCAACGCCGTGCATCCCGGCGATGTCAGAACGAACATCGGCAGCAATAACGGCGCGCTTTACAGGTTTTTCCTTCATCATGTAACCTGGCACTTCCTTAAAGATCCCGCTATCTCCGGGCATGCCTTGTACTACCTGGCATCATCCCCGGAAATGGATGCTGTCAGCGGCCGCTTTTTTAATCTTACCATCGAAGAAAAACCTGCGCCGCATGCTCTTGACCGCAGTATGGGCAAGCGAATATGGGCCTTGAGCAGGCAAATGACTGGCCTTGCGCCCGAATAGTCCTCTGCCTGCAGATTTTTGCTTATTTATCCTTTTTCAGCTGCTTGTGGGCTTTATCTGCGGCCAGCTTTCCTGTGAGAATGGATATGGGAAGAGCGGAGGGGCTGTATGACCACTGCCCTGCCTGAAGGACATCAGGGATAGGGGTAAGTATGGATGAGG
>Ga0123337_10001224_pt1 | contig 34432 bp, 28 predicted proteins | sample frozenSSSSmetaG_FD_89792 | JGI IMG/M metagenome (GOLD analysis project Ga0123337, IMG submission 89792) | Glacier valley bacterial and archeal communities from Borup Fiord, Nunavut, Canada, to study Microbial Dark Matter (Phase II) -... | ecosystem: Environmental > Aquatic > Freshwater > Ice >...
GCATTGGTGATGAAGTTCGACAGGATCTGGCGCACCCGCACCGGGTCGCCGCGCACGTAGGCGGGCAGGGCAGGGTCGATGTGCAGCAGCAGCGCCAGGCTCTTGACCTGCGCGAGCGACTGGTACGCATGGTGAACCGCGGTCAGCATCGCGCGCGGGTCGAACGCGACGGCTTCCAGCGTGATCTTGCCGGCTTCGATCTTGGACACGTCGAGCACGTCCGACATGATGCCGGCGAGGCTTTGCGCACTGTCCACGATCTGCTCCAGGTACTGCTGGCGACGGGCGTCGAGCAGGTCTTCGCGCATGGCCAGCCGCGCCAGGCCGAGCAGGCCGTTCAGGGGCGTGCGGATCTCATGGCTGGTGTTGGCGAGGAACGCACTCTTGGCGCGGCTCGCTGCTTCGGCGGCGTCGCGCGCGGCGGCCAGCGCCTGGTCGAGGCGGCGCCGCTCGGTCACGTCTTCGGCGATCCAGATGGTTCCGCCCCGGCTCGGGTCGGACGGGTCCACGACCTGGGCCAGCAGGCGGCACCAGAACTCGCTGCCGTCGTGGCGTTGCATCAGCCGTTCGGCCTCGAACGGTTGGCTGGCCGCCAGCAGCGGCGCGGCCAGCCGGCCGATGTCGCGATAGGCGCGTTCGTCCGGCCACACCACCACGCCCGCCTGGCCGACGAGCGCGCCCGGGGCCCAGCCGAACATCTGCTCGAAGAACGGGTTCGCCTGCACGAAGCGGTTGTCGCGCGTGAACGCAATGCCGATCTGCGCGCGTTGCAGGATGGCGGCGTGCTGCAGCCGGGTCAGCTCGGTGCGGGTCACGTCGCGTGCGTTCATCACGAGGTAATCGCGCTCGTCCATCGCGAAGTGCCCGGCCGCCAGCAGCATCGACACCTGCGTGCCCGACTTGGCCACGAACAGCGCCGGCAGCTCGGCCACCGTGCCGTCGCGGCGCACGCGGGCGAGCAACTCGCCGGCTTCCAGCGGGTTGTGCCACAGGCCCAGTTCGGCTGCGGTGCGGCCCACCACCTCTTCGGCGCTGTAGCCGGTCACGCGGCAGAAGGCCGGGTTGACGAGTGCGTAGCGGCCGCTGGCCATGTCGGTCAATGCGATGCCGTCGGGGCTGGTCGCGAACAGGTGCGAGAGCATCGCCTCGGAGCGCCGCAGCACCCCTTCGACCACTTGGCGCGCCGTGATGTCGAAGTAGATCGACAGGTTGGCCAGGCCGCTGGCGGTGTCGACCCGCACCGCGGTGGCCTGCACGCTGAGCACGCGGCCCTGCGTGTCGCGCACCTGGAAGTCGGCCACCGGCAGGCCTTCGCCCACCGCCATGCGGTCGAGCTCGGCGTTGCATGCCGCCGCGAGCTCGCGCGACGCCCCGGGCGGGAACAGGTCGATCAGCGGCACGCCGTTCAGTGCGGCCGCGTTGTCGAAGCCGAACAGGCGCGCCGCAGCTTCGTTGGCGTCGAACACCACGCCGCGGCGGTGCAGCAGCAGCGGTGACGGCGAGCGCGTGAAAAGCTCGTGGTAACGGGTTTCGCTGGCCTGCACGGCGCGTTGGGCGCGCACTTCGTCGGTCACGTCGCGCGCCACGCCCCAGTAGCCGCGGAACACGCCGTCGGCGTCGAACTTGGGCTCGCCGCTCAAGCTGTGGGTGCGCATGCGCCCCGACACATCGCGCTGGTGCAGCAGCAGGCTGTGAAACGGGAGGTGGGCTTCCAGGTCGGCGCGGTGCGCGTCGATCTGCTCGTCGCTCAGGCCAACGCGGCCGAGCTGCCAGGGTGTGCGCCCCAGGCGTTCCGGCCAGGCCACCAGCGGGCCGGGTGTGGCCGACTCGGAGATGCGCGTGTAGCGAAACTCTTCGTCCTGCTCCCAGTACCAGTCGGCGGCAATGCGCAGCAGGCCATGGAAACGCTGCTCGCGCTCGGCCGCAGCATGCAGGTAGTGCGTGACCACCTTCGAGATCAAGGCTCCCGCCGCCAGGCTGCAGGCCAGCAGCAGCCACTGCAGCATCAATGCCGTCAGCCAGGTTCGCGGGAACGGTGGAAGCGGCAGCTGGCCACCGGCTTCGGCCAGCGCCAGCGCGCCCATGCCGAGCGCCGTGACGGTGGCCAGCAGCAGCCCATGGCGTGCGCTAGTGACCACGCAGGTCACGCAGGTCAGCAGGCTGCAGACCGCCAGTGCCGGGCTGTGGATGCCCTGGCGGTAGACCACGCTCGACGCCGCCGCCAGCACGAACGCCAGCAGCGCCATGCCGAACATGGCGCCATGGCTGCGAAAGCCTGGGCGCTGGCTCACCCGCAGGATGCCGCCGCCCAGCACGGCATAAGCAACGAAGCTGGCCGCAAGGGCCTCGCGCCCGCCGACCGGCGCGGGTGGCGGCAGCAGCAGCACGAGCGCGGCGCACACCAGCGCACCGAGCGCGACGGCGCCGAAGAACAGGTTGACGGCCATCGCTGGCGCTGCGCCGAGCGTGGCTGTGTTGCGGTCGAGGGGAGCTTGGGTCATCTGCGGCATGGCTCTCGCAGCTCGATGTCTCAGCCGCGACTGCGCGCCGCGTTCAGCGTGAGCCGTGTTGCTTGCGCCACCCCGCGCGCGGCCTGCGCGAAGCCGGCCCCTTGTTCGACGTTCTGCCCGGCGTACAACACGGCGCGCGACGAGCTCACGATGATCGGCGCGGTGGCGCGCCCGCCGGCACCGCGCCAGCCGGCACGCACCGTGGCGGCGGCGTCGCCGCCCTGCGCGCCGATGCCAGGGATGAGCAGCGGCAGCGTCGGCGCGAGCGCACGCACGCGTTCGATCTCGGCCGGGTAGGTGGCGCCCACCACGAGCCCCAGCTGGCCGCCAGTGTTCCAGGCGCCGCCGGCGAGCCGGGCGATGTGCTCGTAGACCCTGTCGCCCGAGGCCAGGCGCTGGGCCTGCAGGTCGTCACCGCCGGGGTTGGAGGTGCGGCACAGCACGATCACGCCCTTGCCCGGGAAGCGCAGGTAAGGCTCGATCGAGTCGTAGCCCAGGAACGGCGACAGCGTGACCGCATCGGCCCGGTAGCGCTGGAACACTTCGCAGGCGTACTGCTCGGCGGTGCTGCCGATGTCGCCGCGCTTCGCATCCAGGATCACCGGCACATCGGGTGCCACGGCGTGGATGTGCGCGATCAGCCGTTCGAGCTGGTCTTCGGCACGGTGCGCCGCGAAGTAGGCGATCTGCGGCTTGAACGCGATGACCAGGTCTTTCGTCGCGTCGACTATTGCCCCGCAGAAGTCGAAGATCCGCCGCGAGTCGCCCTGCCACGGCGGCGGAAAGCGCGAAGGGTCGGGGTCGAGCCCGACACACAACATCGAGTCGTTGGCCTGCTCGGCGCGGGCGAGGTGCTCGGTGAAGGTCATGGTCGCTCGCGGGTGATCGGTCAGGCGCTGGGTCAAGTGACACGCCGCGCCAGCGCCGCCGCCGCACCGGTGTAGCTGCTCGGTGTGAGCAGCAGCAGGCGCTCGCGCTCGGCCTGCGGGATTTCGAGCGTGCCGATGAAGGCGTGGATCGCTTCGCGTGTGATCGCCTTGCCGCGCGTCAGCTCCTTCAGGCGTTCGTAGGGGTTCGGCAGCTTGTAGCGGCGCATCACGGTCTGGATCGGCTCGGCCAGCACTTCCCAAGCGTTGTCGAGGTCGGCGGCCAGGGCCTCGGGGTTGACTTCGAGCTTGCCGAGGCCGCGCGCGAGCGAGTCGTAGCCGAGCAGCGCGTAGCCGAGCGCCACACCCATGTTGCGCAGCACGGTGCTGTCGGTCAGGTCGCGCTGCCAGCGCGAGACCGGCAGCTTCTGCGCCAGGTGCGTGAGCAGGGCATTCGCCAGGCCGAAGTTGCCTTCCGCGTTCTCGAAGTCGATCGGGTTCACTTTGTGCGGCATGGTGCTCGAGCCGATCTCGCCTTCTTTCACGCGTTGCTTGAAGTAGCCCAGGCTGACGTAGCCCCACACGTCGCGCGACCAGTCGATCAGGATGGTGTTGGTGCGCGTGACGGCGTCGAACAGCTCGGCCATGCAGTCGTGAGGTTCGATCTGGATGGTGTATTCGTTGAAGGCGAGGCCGAGCTGCTTCTCGACCACGCTGCGCGCGAACGCCTCCCAGTCGATGTCCGGGTAGGCCACCATGTGGGCGTTGTAGTTGCCCACCGCGCCGTTCATCTTCGCGAGCAGCTTGACGCTGGCGATGCGCTGGCGGGCATGGCCCAGGCGCGCCACCACGTTGGCGACTTCCTTGCCCACGGTGGTGGGGCTCGCGGTCTGGCCGTGCGTGCGGCTGAGCATGGGTACGGCCGCGAACTCGTGCGCCATGCTGCGCAGCCGCGCGATCACGTTGTCGAGTGCGGGCAGCAGCACATCGGTGCGCGCGGCCTGCAGCATCAGGCCGTGGCTGGTGTTGTTGATGTCTTCGCTGGTGCACGCGAAGTGCACGAACTCATCGGCCGCCTTCAATTCGGCATGGCCGGCGAAGCGGCCCTTGAGCCAGTACTCGACCGCCTTGACGTCGTGGTTGGTGGTGCGCTCGATGTCCTTGATAGCCTGCGCGTCGGCTTCCGAGAAGCGCAGCACCAGCCCGCGCAATAGGCCGCGCGCGGCCTCCGACAGGGGTTTGAACTCAGTCAGGCCGGCATCCGACAAGGCAATGAACCACTCGATCTCGACCTGCACGCGCCGGTGCATCAGGCCGAACTCCGACAGCAACGGGCGCAGGGCCGCCACCTTGTTGGCATAGCGGCCATCGAGCGGTGACAGGGCGGACAGGGCGGTCAGGTTCATGGCGGCAGTCATCGCAGTGGGGCGCGGGGGCGCAGAAGGGCAGGCGTGCCGCAGGGCAGCCGGCAATTGTAGAAGTCGGCCAGGTGGCGACCGAGCGCACCCCGGCGCTTGTGTTCAGCGCGCCGCGCGTGGCAGCCCCGCATGCGCTCGACATCGGCCGGCTCGCGAATGCGATGCCGCAGCGCCCCGCCTGCGGTCAGAGCGGCCGGTCCTGGGGCGAATCGGCGAAGCTGCGGTGGTAGCTACCGAGCGGTGCGTGGTCGCCCAGGCGCGCTTTCATCGAGTCGATCCAGTCGGGGTCGTGGCGGGGCTCGTCGCGCGCGGCGAAGCGCAGGCCGAGCATCACCGCGCCGAAGGCCAGCATGAAAAGCACCACCGCCACGCCGAGGACTTCGCCGATGGAGACCGTGAAGTTCCAGGGCCGGGCAATGCCCAGGAAGGCGCAGTACATCCACAGGCTGTTCGACAAACCGACCGGCGCGGCCACCGCGAGCATGTCGCGCATCGACCAGGAGGCCACGGTGCGCGCACGCGCCAGCCGCGGGAAGGTGATGTAGTGCAGCGCGAAGCCGTTCACGCAGAGCAGCGTCACGAGCACCAGCTTGGCCTGCAGCTTGGGGTTGTCGAGGTAGCGTGGGTCGGCCGCGAGGCCCATCGCGATGAGCGCGGTGCCGGTCAGCACCAGCGTGGCGGTGGCCACCAGGATCATGCGGCTCTCGAAGCGCTCCGGCGGCGGGATCGTGACGCGGTAGCCGGCCAGCTTGGCCACCAGCCGCATGTCCGTCATCACGATGACGCCGATCGCCATGCAGGTCGCCAGAAGGTGGACGTAGACTGTCAACAGGTGCTGCATGGTCGGGGTCTGGCAGGCATGAAAGCGCTGCTGCTGATGTTGTTTTGAATTCCCGCACATGCATTCTGCACAGTTTCAATCCCCAATGTTAGGGGTTTGTGCCGAGTTCGTTGTGCCTCGTTTGCGGCGTGCAACCGCTCATGCACCGGCCGCCTCCACCGCCAATGCACGTTACGGACCCGCCGCGAAACCACCCATGCTCATTGTTCGCAACGCCACATTCCCCGACGGCCGCACCGGCCAGGACGTGCTGACCGAGGCCGGGCGCATCACCGCCATTGGCGCGAACCTGGCGGCGCCCGCCGGCTGCGAAGCAATCGACGCGCAAGGCCAGTTGCTGAGCCCGCCGTTCGTCGACGCGCACTTCCACATGGACGCCACGCTCAGTGTCGGCCTGCCGCGCCGGAACGAGAGCGGCACGCTGCTCGAAGGCATTGCGTTGTGGGGCGAACTGAAGCCGCAGCTCACGCAAGACGCGCTGGTCGAGCGCGCGTTGCAGTACTGCGACTGGGCGGTCGCCAAGGGCCTGCTCGCCATCCGCTCGCACGTGGACGTGTGTGACGACCGCCTGCTGGCAGTCGAGGCGCTGCTGCACGTGAAGCAGCGGGTCGCGCCCTACCTCGACCTGCAGCTCGTCGCCTTCCCGCAGGACGGCCTTTTGCGCGCTCCCGCCGCTTTCACCAACCTGAAGCGCGCGCTCGACATGGGTGTGGACGTGATCGGCGGCATACCGCATTTCGAACGCACCATGGCGGATGGCGCCGAGAGTGTGCGCGTGTTGTGCGAACTGGCCGCCGAACGGGGCCTGCGGGTCGACATGCACTGCGACGAAAGCGACGACCCGCTGTCGCGCCATATCGAGACGCTGGCCTTCCACACGCAGCGGCTCGGCCTGCACGGCCGTGTGACCGGCTCGCACCTCACGTCGATGCATTCGATGGACAACTACTACGTCAGCAAGCTGCTGCCGCTGATGCGCGAGGCGCAGGTGCACGCCATCGCCAACCCGCTCATCAACATCACGCTGCAGGGCCGCCACGACACCTACCCGAAGCGCCGCGGCATGACGCGCGTGCCCGAGTTGATGGCCGCCGGCATCACGGTCGCGTTCGGGCACGACTGCGTGATGGACCCGTGGTATTCGCTGGGGTCGGCCGACATGCTCGAGGTGGCGCAGATGGGCTTGCACGTGGCGCAGATGACATCGCAGGTGCAGATGCGCGCCTGCTTCGACGCCGTCACGCTGAACGCGGCGCGCATCCTCGGGCTGCCGGGCTACGGCATCGAGGTCGGCGCACACGCCGATTTCGTGCTGCTTCAGGCGCGCGACCCGGTCGAGGCGATTCGTTTGCGTGCGGCCCGCCTCGTGGTGGTGCGGCGCGGCAAGGTGGTGGCGCGCGCCCCGGTCGCCACCGCCACGCTCGCCCTGCCCGGCCGCCCCGCGACTGTGGACTGGGCGCTACGCCGCTGAGGCCAAGGGCACCGACACGGCCGTTAAAATCGGTCGAATGGTTGCGGCGCGAAGTGGCCGGCCAGGAAGCACGGCACGACAAGCACGGCACGAGAAGCACGGCACGAGAAGCACGGCACGAGAAGTGCACCGATCGCAGCAGCACCGACGCGGCGCCCCAGCCGGCCACAGGAACCCCACCCCATGAAACTCATCGGTTCGTTGACCAGCCCGTACGTGCGCAAGGTGCGCGTCGTGATGGCCGAGAAGAAGCTCGACTACCGACTCGACCTCGAAGACGTGTGGGGCGACGACAAGATGCTCAAGTCGAACCCGCTGGGCAAGGTGCCGTGCCTGGTGCTGCCGGGCGGCGAGGCGATCTTCGATTCGCGTGTGATCGTCGAATACCTCGACACCCGTTCGCCGGTGAGCCGGCTCATTCCCGAGGGCACGCGCGAGCGCGTCGAGGTGCGCACCTGGGAGGCCCTGGCCGATGGCATTCTCGATGCCGCGATCCTTGCCCGGCTCGAGCAGACCTGGCCCGGCCGCACCGCCGAGCAACGCAGCCAGGCGTGGATCGACCGGCAATTGAGCCGCGTTCACGCATCGCTGGCCGCCATCGGCAAGGGCGTGGGTGAGAAGCCGTGGTGTTCCGGCATTCACCTGTCGCTGGCCGACATCGCGGTGGGCTGCGCGCTCGGCTACCTCGACTTCCGCTTCCCAGCCATCGCGTGGCGCGACGCGCATCCGAACCTGGCGAAGCTGTCGGAGAAGTTGAACGCGCGGGCCAGCTTCACCGACACCGCGCCTCCCTCTGCCTGAGCGGCCACACCGGCGTCACCACCCCGAAGCTCGACGCCTGGGCCATTGGCCAGTACTGGCGGAACACCTGTTGCGGCATCTCGGCCCCGCTGAGCAACTCGCCGGGCTTCACGAACGGCAGCAGGTTCTCGAGCAGCTTCACGCTGTGCTCGGCACTGCGCCGCACGATGTGCGCAGCGGTCAGCTGGTTCGGGTCACGCAGGCCCGCCGCCTGCACCAGTTCCTTCAAGGCCATCAGCGTGTTCTGGTGGAAGTGATACACGCGGTCGGCCTTCGTCGGCACGACGAGCGCGGCCGCGCGCTGCGGGTCTTGCGTGGCCACGCCGGTCGGGCAGGCGCCGGTGTGGCAGCTCTGCGCCTGGATGCAGCCGAGCGAGAACATGAAGCCGCGTGCCGAGTTGCACCAGTCGGCGCCGAGCGCCAGCATGCGCGCGATGTCGAACGCGCTGACCACTTTGCCGGCGCAGCCCAGCTTGACCTGGCTGCGCAGGTTGAAGCCCACCAGCGTGTTGTGCACCAGCAGCAGCCCTTCCTGCAGCGGCGCGCCCACGTGGTCGGTGAACTCCAGCGGCGCCGCGCCGGTGCCGCCCTCGGCCCCGTCGACGACGATGAAGTCCGGCGTGATGCCGGTTTCGAGCATGGCCTTCGTGATCGCGAACCACTCCCACGGGTGGCCGATGCACAGCTTGAAGCCGGTCGGCTTGCCGCCCGACAGGGTGCGCAGCCGCTCGATGAAATGCATCATCTCGATCGGTGTGCTGAACGCGCCGTGCGAGGCCGGTGACACGCAGTCGACCCACGGCGCCACGCCGCGCGCTTCGGCGATCTCGGGCGTCACCTTCGGGCCCGGCAGCACGCCGCCGTGGCCGGGCTTGGCGCCTTGGCTCAGCTTCAACTCGATCATCTTCACCTGCGGCTGCGTGGCGTTTTCGGTGAAGCGCTCTTCGTTGAAGCTGCCGTCGGGGTTGCGGCAGCCGAAGTAGCCGGAGCCGATCTCCCAGATCAGGTCACCGCCGTGCATGCGGTGGTAGCGGCTGATGCTGCCTTCGCCGGTGTCGTGCGCGAAGCCGCCCTTGGCCGCACCGGTGTTCAAGGCCTGGATGGCGTTGGCGCTGAGCGCGCCGAAGCTCATGGCCGAGATGTTGAACAGGCTCGCGTTGTACGGCTGCGCGCGGTTCGCGCCGATGAGCACCCGGAAGTCGTGCGTGGGTAGCGTGGTCGGCTGCATCGAGTGGTTGATCCACTCGTAGCCCACGGCGCCCACGTCCATCTGCGTGCCGAAGGGCCGCTTGTCCGAGTCGCCTTTCGCGCGCTGGTACACCAGCGAGCGCTGCTGACGCGAGAACGGCGCGGCTTCGTTGTCGCCTTCGATGAAGTACTGGCGCATCTCGGGCCGCACGAATTCGAGCAGGAAGCGGAGGTGGCCGATCACCGGGTAGTTGCGCAGAACAGAGTGACGCGATTGCCGCGTGTCGCGCAGGCCGAGTGCGGTGAGTGCTGCGAAGCCCAGCGCCAGCGCACCGCCAACTCCAAACGCCACCCAGGTGAATGCGCACAGCAACGCGCCGACGCAGCACACCAGCCACACGCTGTAGCGCACGGGGATGTGCCGGTCGAGTTGCTTGAGCCAATTGAACATGCGCGCTCCTTGGGGCAGCGCGATGGTAGGCCCGGTGCGCGGTGGGCATCGCCACGGGAAAGCCCTAAAGGCAGCCCAGTTCAAGGCAGCCTCGTTCGATGCGCGTCAGTGCATGAACGCCAGCAAGCGCTCGGCCGTGAGCGCGTGAAGCTCTTCGGGAATGAAGTGGCCCGCGGGCACGGCTTCGCCGGTGACGCGCGCGCTGCACTGCGCCTGCCACAGCACCAGTGGCTCGAAGAGTTGGCCGACCACGCCGCGCTCGCCCCACAGCACCAGCGTGTCGCAGGCGATGCGCTCACCGGCCGCGCGCGAGGCGCGGTCGTGGTCGATGTCGATGCCGGCCGAGGCCCGGTAGTCTTCGCACGCGCCGTGAATGGCCTCGGGCGTGCAGAAGCAGCGTTCGTATTCGGCCAGTGCTTGGGGCTCGATGTAGGCCGTGCCGTTCGAACCCCAGCCACCGAGAGCCCAACGCAGGCAGAACGCGGGGTCGCCGCCGAGCATGCGTTCCGGCAACGGCGCAGGCTGGATCAGGTGGAACCAGTGGTAGTAGGCCGAGGCGAAGCGCATGTCGGTCGCGGCGTACATGTCGAGCGTGGGGGCGATGTCGATCAGCGCCAGACGCGTGACCTGCGGCGCGTGGTCGAGCGCCAGTCGGTGCGCCACGCGGCCGCCCCGGTCGTGGCCGACCAGGCCGAAGCGCGCGTGGCCGAGTTGCGCCATCACGGCCGCCATGTCGGCCGCCATCGTGCGCTTGCTGTAGTTGCCGTGGTCGGCCGCACCGGGCGGCTTGGCCGAGTCGCCGTAGCCGCGCAGGTCGGGCAGCACCAGCGAGAAGTGCGGTGCCAGCACCTGCGCCACGCGGTGCCAGATGGCGTGCGTCTGCGGAAAGCCGTGCAGCATCAGCAGCGGCGGCGCGCCCTCGCGCCCACCGGTGCGCGCGAAGATGCGCACGCCGTTCACGTCGAAGTAGCGCGCCTCGAAACCCTCGAACCAGCCCATGTCGTCCCCTTGAAGTGGCGCCGCTATACTGCCACTCAGCGCTGATTTGCTCCGGCTTGCGGGCGCTCTATAAATGCCGCTAAAGACAGGACGCTCGACCCAGTGTCCCGCTTTCGCGGTGCCGGGTTTCTTCTTTTGAGCACATGACTTCTTCGGTCGGCCACGTCACCCCGCAGTCCCTGCATTTCGCCGAGGCGCTGCCGCTGCAAAGCGGCGCGCAGTTGCGTGATTACACGCTCGTCTACGAGACCTACGGAACGCTCAACGCCGCGCGCAGCAACGCCGTGCTGGTGTGCCATGCGCTCAACGCGAGCCACCATGTGGCCGGCACCTACGAAGGGCAAGCCAAGAGCGAAGGCTGGTGGGACAACCTCATCGGCCCGGGCAAGCCGCTCGACACGAACCGCTTCTTCGTGATTGGCGTGAACAACCCCGGCTCGTGCTTCGGCTCGACCGGGCCGATGCAGATTCACCCCGACACGAGGGTGCCCTACGGTGCCGACTTCCCCGTGGTCACGGTCGAAGACTGGGTCGATGCACAGGCGCGCCTGTGCGACGCGCTGTGCATCGAGCAACTGGCGGCCGTGCTCGGCGGCAGCCTGGGCGGCATGCAGGCGCTGAGCTGGTCGCTGCGCTTCCCCGACCGGCTGCGCCACTGCATCGCGGTGGCCACGGCGCCGAACCTGTCGGCCCAGAACATTGCCTTCAACGAGGTGGCGCGCCGGGCCATCATCACCGACCCCGACTTCCACGAGGGCCACTTCTACGCCCACAACACGCTGCCACGGCGCGGCCTGCGCGTGGCGCGGATGATCGGCCACATCACCTACTTGTCGGACGACGCGATGGAGGCCAAATTCGGCCGAAGGATCCGAGGCCACGGGTCCCTTCCCGTTGACACCGGCAACACCGGCCTGGCCTACAGCACGCAGGCCATCGAGTTCGAGATCGAGAGCTACCTGCGCCACCAGGGCGACAAGTTCAGCGAGTACTTCGACGCCAACACCTACCTGCTCATCACCCGCGCGCTCGACTACTTCGACCCGGCGCGTGCGTTCGGGGGTGACCTCACGGCCGCGTTCGCGGCGGCGGTTTGCAAGTTCCTGGTCATCAGCTTCACGACCGACTGGCGCTTCGCCCCGCAACGCTCGCGCGAGATCGTCAAGGCGCTCGTCGATCACAAGCGCGACGTGAGCTACGCCGAGATCGCCGCCCCGCACGGCCACGACGCCTTCCTGCTCGACGACCCGCGCTACCACGGCGTGCTGCGCGCGTACTTCGACAACATCGCGAAGGAAGCAGCGTGAGCGACCGGAAGGACATGGCGCTGATCGCCGAGCTCGTTCCGAAAGGCTCCCGCGTGCTCGACCTGGGCTGTGGCGACGGCGAGTTCCTGGCGTTCCTGCGCGACCACCGGCAATGCACCGGCTACGGCATCGAGATCGCCGACGCCAACGTGCTGGCCTGCACGCAGCGCGGCGTGAACGTGATCCAGCTCAACCTCGAAGAGGGGCTGGCCCTCTTCGAAGACCAGAGCTTCGACGTGGTGCTGCAACTCGACACGCTGCAGCACCTGCGCAACACCGAAAAGATGTTGCGCGAAACCGCGCGCGTGGGCCGCACGGGCATCGTCAGCTTCCCGAACTTCGCGCACTGGCCGAACCGGCTGCACGTCATCAAGGGCCGCATGCCGATCACCAAGGTGCTGCCGTATCAGTGGTACGACACGCCGAACATTCGCGTGGCCACCTTTGCCGACTTCGAAGTGCTGGCGCGCCGCGACGGCCTGCGCATCCTCGACGCGTTCGGCATCCAGAGCGGTGCGCCGGTGCGCCGGTGGCCGAACCTGCGCGCCAGTGTGGCGGTGTTCAGGTTCGAACGGGGCGCTGCCGGATAGCCTGCCGGTGCGCGCCGAGAAGATCTCGATCAGCCGGCGGGTCGACACGGTGTGCACAGCGCAGCAGGGCTTGTCTCTCCCGTTCTTGCTGTTTGTGAGGCGTCGGCGCACGCGCTGAACTTGCCACAAGGCCGCACGCGCGGCGCGCCCAGCGCTGCCGCGCCCGGCACGAAACCGGCGTTGCCGCTAACCTTGCTGCCCCACGTCCCGGAACTGAACCAAACATGTCGTCTGCATCACGCCAAATCGTCTCCTTCGCCCTCGTGGCTGTTTGTGCCGCGTTCACTGCCGGCACCACGTTCGCGGCCGCGCCGCAGGTCAAGACCCCGGCGCCGGGCTATTACCGGGTCATGCTCGGCGACTTCGAGATCACCGCACTGTCCGACGGCACGGTGCAACTGCCGGTCGACAAGCTGCTCACCAACACCCGCCCGGGGCAGGTCGACAAGGCGCTGAAGCACGACTTCCTGAAGGCGCCGCTCGACACGTCGGTCAATGGCTATCTCGTGAACACCGGCTCGAAGCTGGTGCTGATCGACACCGGCGCGGCCAGCCTGTTCGGCCCGACGCTGGGCAACCTGCTCGCCAACCTGAAGGCGGCCGGCTACCAGCCCGAGCAGGTCGACGAGATCTACATTACCCACATGCATGCCGACCATGTGGGCGGCCTGATGGCCGGCGACAAGCTGGCATTCCCGAATGCCACCGTGCGCGCCGACCAGCACGACGCCGACTTCTGGCTCAGCAAGGAAAACCTCGACAAGGCGCCCGCCGATGCGAAGGGCTTCTTCCAGGGCGCGATGGCGTCGCTGAACCCGTACGTGGCGGCAGGCAAGTTCAAGCCCTTCGATGGCAACACCGATCTCGTGCCCGGGATCAAGGCCATGGCAGCGCGCGGCCACACGCCGGGCCACAGCACTTACCTCGTCGAGAGCCAGGGCCAGAAACTGGTGCTGTGGGGCGACCTGATGCACGTGGCGGCGGTGCAGTTCGCGCAGCCCTCGGTCACGATCCAGTTCGACACCGACAGCAAGGCGGCCGCTGCGCAGCGCAAGCTGGCCTATGCGGATGCGGCCAGGCAGGGCTATCTCGTGGGCTCGGCCCACCTGTCGTTCCCCGGCCTGGGCCACCTGCGCCGTGACGGCGCCGGCTATGCCTGGGTGCCGGTCAACTACAACGGCTTGAAGTAGTCATGGTCGCCACGGACGTCACCACAGACGCCGTGGCTCAGGCGGCCGACTCTGGCTTCTCCGGGGCATCGAGGCCCGCACCGAGCCCGGCCAGGTAAGCGTCGAGCGCGTGCGTGCCGACCTTGACCAGATCGAACCCGTGCGGCGCGAGCACCCAGTTGTGGATCAGGCCATCGATCAGCGAGTGCAAGCCGATTGCGGCGGCGCGCGCCGGCGTGCGCTTGCCGATCTGGCCGCGCCGCCGCGCTTGCCGCAGGTCGCGTTCGACGTCGGCCACGCAGGCGTCGCGGCCGCTGATGTGGCGTTCGCGGAGCAGCCCCATCTCGCCGGCGTATTCGACCTTGTGCGCTGCGATGCCGAACACGCGTTGTGTCTGGGCGTTGCAGGCCACCTCTCGCAGGGCGCGCACGAGCATCGCGCGAATGTGTTTCAGCGGCTCGCCAGGGTCGGCCTCCCGAAGGGGCTGAAGGCTTTCTTCCAGCGGCAAATGGATGCGGTCCATCATGGCGTGGAACAGAGCGGCCTTGTCTTCGAAGTGCCAGTAGATGGCGCCACGCGTCAGGCCCGCCGCCTGCGCGATCTGCTGCAGCGACGCGCCCGCCACGCCATGTTCCTCGAACACCCGTTCGGCGGTGTCGAGGATCAGGCTGCGCGTGGCGCTTGCCTCTTCTTTCGTTCTGCGGGCCATGGTCGGGCGGGACTCTGTCTCGGTCGCTATCTCGGGCTTGATTGCGCGCGGGTTGCGCTGGTCGGAGTCTAACCCGACTTGTCATACATACATTCAAGTATGTATGTATACTGCGCCGAAAGATGGCCTGCGCCGATGCGCCGGCTCGACCAACAAGAGGTGTGACATGGCACGGTGGAACACATTCTCGGCAAGGCGGCCGGCGCAACGCGTCGGCCGGGCGCTCGGTCTCGGGCTGACGCTGCTGGCGCTGGCTGGTTGCGGGCAGAAGCCCGCGGCGGGCAGCGCACCCGGCGGGCCACCGGGTGCTGCGCCGCCGCCGGCGCAGGTCGGCGTGGTCACGGTCGCCCCGCGCGCGGTGGGCCTGGCTACCGAACTGCCGGGCCGGCTTGAAGCCTCGCGCGTGGCGCAGGTGCGGGCGCGCGCGGCCGGCATCCTGCTGCAGCGCCTCTTCAAGGAAGGCAGCGACGTGAAGGCCGGCCAGCCGCTCTTCAAGATCGACTCGGCGCCGTACCTGGCCAGCGCTGCCAGCGCGCGCGCTGCGCAGGCGCGGGCCGAGGCCAACCTGACACAGGCCGGCGCGCAGGCCGAGCGCTACAAGCCGCTGGTCGAGGCCAACGCCATCAGCAAGCAGGAGTACCTGGTCGCCGTGGCGGCGCAGAAGACGGCCGAGGCCGATGTGGCGAGTGCCAAGGCCTTGGTGCAAACGGCGCAAATCAACCTCTCCTACGCATCGGTCACCTCGCCCATTTCAGGACGCATCGGCCGCGCGCTCGTCACCGAAGGTGCGCTCGTCGGGCAGGGCGAAGCCACGCAACTTGCGGTGGTGCAGCAGATCAACCCGATGTACGTGAACTTCACGCAAAGTACCACCGAGGTGCTGCGCCTGCGCAAGGCCGTCGAGGGCGGCCGGTTCAAGCGTGTCGGTGGCGATGGCGCCTCCGGCGCTGCCGGCGCCGGCTCACTGCCGGTTCGGGTGGTGCTCGAAGACGGCAGCGTCTACCCCTTGGCAGCGAAGCTCCTGTTCACCGACCTGACGGTCGACCCCAGCTCGGGCCAGATCACCCTGCGCGCCGAGGTGCCGAACCCGAACGGCCTGTTGCTGCCCGGCATGTATGTGCGCGTGCGGCTGGAGCAGGCGCAGGCCGATGCCGGCATCGTGCTGCCGCAGCAGGCCGTCACACGCGGCTCGACCGGCGACACGGTGATGGTGGTGGCGCCCGACGGCAAGGTCGCGCCGCGCCCCGTCAAGCTCGGCTCGTCGCTCGACGGCCAGTGGGTCGTGCTCGACGGCTTGAAGGCCGGCGAGCAGGTCATGGTCGACGGCTTCCAGAAGCTGCGTGGCAACGCGCCGGTGCAGCCGGTGCCGTGGTCGGCTGTGGGTTCAGCAATGCCCGCCAGCGGCGGCCGGCCGGCCGGCGCAGCGGCGAGCGTGGCAGCGCCGCCCGTGTCGGCCGCATCGCCTGCGTCGGCCAACTGAGGCGCACGCCATGGCCCAGTTCTTCATCGATCGGCCCATCTTCGCGTGGGTGATCGCGCTGTTCATCGTGGTGCTCGGCGGGGTCGCGGTCAAGCAGTTGCCGATCGCGCAGTACCCCTCGGTCGCGCCGCCCTCGATCCTGATCAGCACCGTCTACCCGGGGGCCTCGGCGCAGACGCTCGAAGACACGGTCGTCAGCGTCATCGAGCAGGAAATGAACGGCTCGCCGGGGCTCGTCTACATGGAGTCGGTGAGCCAGGCGAACGGCTCCGGCTCGATCACGCTGACGTTCGAGAGCGGCACCGATCCGAGCCTGGCCCAGGTCGACGTGCAGAACCGCCTCTCCCGCGCCACGCCGCGCCTGCCGGCGGCTGTCACGCAGCAAGGCGTGCGGGTGGACAAGGCGCGCGCCAACTTCCTGCTGTTCACCATCCTGTCGAGCGACGACCCGAAGTTCGACGTGGTGGCCCTGGGCGACTACGCCTCGCGCACCGTGCTGCCCGAGCTTCAGCGCATTCCCGGCGTCGGGCAGGCGCAGCTCTTCGGCACCGAGCGTGCCATGCGCATCTGGGTCGACCCGGCCAAGCTGCTGGGCTACAAGCTCACGCCGAACGACGTGAACTTGGCCATCCGGGCGCAGAACGCGCAGGTCTCGTCCGGCACGATCGGCGACCTGCCCAACATACCGGGCCAGGGCATCTTCGCGACGGTGGTGGTGCCCGGCCAGCTCACCACAGTCGAGCAGTTCGGCAACATCGTGCTGCGCGCCGCCACCGATGGCGGGGCGGTGCGGCTGCACGACGTGGCCCGGGTCGAACTGGGCGCGCAAAGTTATGGCACGTCGATCCGGTTGAACGGCAAGCCCTCCACTGGCATCGGCGTTCAACTCTCGCCCACCGGCAATGCGCTGGCCACCGCCACGGCCATTCGCACCCGCATGCAGGAGCTGCAGCGCTACTTCCCGCCGAACGTGAAGTACGACATCCCGTTCGATGCCTCGAAGTTCGTCAAGATCTCGATCAGCCAGGTCGTCGAGACGCTGATCGAGGCCGTGATCCTGGTGTTCCTGGTGATGTACTTGTTCCTGCAGAACCTGCGCTACACGCTGATCCCGACCATCGTGGTGCCGGTGGCGCTGCTCGGCGCGTTCGGCGCGATGCTGGTGTTCGGCTATTCGATCAACGTGCTGACCATGTTCGCCATGGTGCTGGCGGTGGGCATCCTGGTCGACGACGCCATCGTGGTGATCGAGAACGTCGAACGCATCATGAGCGAGGAAGGCCTGAGCCCGCGCGACGCCACCAAGAAGGCGATGGGGCAGATCTCGGCCGCGCTGATCGGCATCACCGTCACGCTGGTATCGGTGTTCCTGCCGATGGCGTTCTTCGCTGGTTCGGTGGGCAGCATCTACCGCCAGTTCTCGCTCGTGATGGTCAGTTCGATGCTGTTCTCGGTGTTCCTCGCGCTGAGCCTTACACCGGCCTTGTGCGCCACGTTCCTGAAGCCGGTCGAGGCCGGGCACAAGCACGTGAAGAAGGGCTTCTTCGGATGGTTCAACCGCGGCTTCCTGGCCACCACGCACGGCTATGAAAGCGTGGTCGCGAAGATGCTCGTGCGCACCGGGCGCTTCGTGCTGCTGTTCGCGGCCATCGTGGGCATCGTGGCTCTGCTGTTCGCGCGCCTGCCGGCGTCGTTCCTGCCGAACGAAGACCAGGGCTACATCATCACGAACGTGCAGTTGCCGCCGGGCGCCACGCAGGAGCGCACGCTCGCCGTGATCAAACAGGCCGAAAGCTTCCTGCTCAAGCAACCCGAGGTCGACAAGATGGTCAGCGTGCTCGGCTTCAGCTTCTCGGGCAACGGCCAGAACGCGGCTCTGGCATTTATACCGCTCAAGCCGTGGGACGAGCGCAAGGGCCAGGCGCACTCGGCGCAGGCCCTGGCCGGGCGCACGTTCGGCGCGCTGATGGGCGTGCGCGATGCGTTCATCTTCGCGCTCAGCCCGCCGGCGATCCAGGAGCTGGGCAACGCCACCGGCTTCACGTTCCGCCTGCAGGACCGGGGCAGCAACGGCCACGCCGCGCTGCTGGCGGCGCGCAACCAGTTGCTCGGCATGGCATCGCAGAGCAAGGTGCTCGCTGGTGTACGGCCCGACGGCCTGGAAGACGCACCGCAACTGCAGGTCGACATCGACCGCGACCGGGCCGCCGCGCTGGGTGTGTCGTTCGACGCCGTCAACAGCGTGCTCTCCACCTCGCTCGGCTCGACTTACGTCAACGACTTCCCGAACGCCGGCCGGCTGCAGCGCGTGGTGGTGCAGGCCGACGCCCCGAACCGCATGCAAGGCGAGGACCTCTTGAAACTCAATGTGCTCAACAGCGCGGGCCAGACGGTGCCGCTCTCGGCGATGGCCACGATGAAGTGGGTAACCGGGCCGATGCAGACCGTGCGCTACAACGGCTACCCGACGATGCGCCTGTCCGGCGACGCCGCACCCGGCTTCAGCACCGGCGACGCGATGAACGAGATGGAATCGCTCGCGGCCAAGCTGCCGCAGGGCTTCGGCTTCGAGTGGACCGGCCAGTCGCGGGAAGAGCGCCTGTCGGGCTCGACCGCCGCCATCCTGATCGGCTTCTCGCTGCTCGCCGTGTTCCTGTGCCTGTCGGCGCTGTACGAAAGCTGGTCGATCCCGCTCGCGGTGCTGCTCGCGGTGCCGCTGGGCGTGCTCGGTGCGGTGCTCGGCGTGACCTTGCGCGGCATGCCGAACGACGTGTTCTTCAAGGTGGGCCTGATCACCGTGATCGGCCTGTCGGCGAAGAACGCGATCCTGATCATCGAGTTCGCCAAAGACCTGGTGGCCGAAGGCATGGGCCTGGTCGAGGCCACCCTGAAGGCGGTGCACCTGCGCTTCCGGCCGATCCTGATGACGTCGGTCGCGTTCATGCTGGGCGTGCTGCCGCTGGCCCTGTCCAGCGGCGCGGGCTCGGCCAGCCAGCGCGCCATCGGCACCGGCGTGCTCGGCGGCATGATCACCGCCACCGTGCTGGCCGTGTTCTTCGTGCCGGTGTTCTTCGTGGTGGTGAGCACGCTGTTCAAGGGCCGCAAGCGGCGGGGAGACCCGCCCGCTGACGGCCCGGCCGCGGCCAGGGAGGGTGACCATGCTTGAGCGTTCGAGACCTGCCTCATTGATATTCCCTGTGGTCGCGGCGACCCTGCTGCTCGGTGGCTGCATGAGCTTGATCCCACCCTACGAGCGGCCTGCCCCGCCGGTGGCGGCCACCTTCCCGGCCGCGTTGCTGCCTGCCGGCAGCGGCGCGGCCGCAGCGGCCGACCTCGAATGGCAGCGCTTCTTTGTCGATGCGCGGCTGAAGCGCCTCATCGATGTCGCGCTCGCCAACAACCGCGATTTGCGCGTGGCGGTGCTCAACATCGAGCAGGTGCGCGCGCAGTACCAGATCAGGCGCGCCGACGAGCTGCCGGGCCTCGGTGCCGGCGTCACCGCACAGCGCCAGGCGAACGGCAGCGGCGGGCTCGGCAACACCTATGCGCTGGGCTTGCAGGTCAGCAGCTACGAGCTCGACCTGTTCGGCCGCGTGCGCAGCCTGAGCCAGGCGGCCCTTGCGCAATTCCTCGCCACGGCCGAGACGCGCAAGGCGGTACAGATTTCGCTGATCGCGTCGGTGGCCGGTGCGCACATCAACCTGCTGGCCGACGACGAGTTGCTGCGCGTCACGCGCGATGCCTTGCAAACGCGCGAAGAGTCGCTGCGCCTGACGAAGCTGAAGTTCGACAACGGTGCCGCCTCCGAGCTGGACTACCGGCAGGCCGAGCAACTGCTCGAAGGTGCGCGCGCCACGCTCGCGCAGACCCAGCGCCAGCGCCAGCTCGACGAGAACGCGCTGGTGCAGCTCATCGGACAAGAGCTGCCCGCCGATCTGCCCGCTGCCGCCGCGCTGGCAGCCGCGCAAGTCGAAGGCGACTTGCCCGCAGGCCTGCCGTCGGAGCTGCTCACGCGCCGGCCCGATGTGCGCTCGGCCGAGCAGCTGCTGATGGCGGCCAACGCCAACATCGGCGCGGCGCGCGCGGCCTTCTTCCCGCGCATCGCGCTGACCGCCAACGCCGGCACGGCGAGCGGCGAACTCGGCAACCTGTTCAAGAGCGGCACCTTCGCCATCACCGGTGCCGCCCAACTGCTGCAGCCGATCTTCGACGCGGGCCGCAACCAGGCCAACCTCGACGTGGCCCGCGTCGGCCGCGACATTACCGTGGCGCAGTACGAGCGTGCAATCCAGACGGCGTTCCGCGAGGTGTCCGACGCGCTCGCAGGCCGCGCCACGCTGGGCGAGCAGTTGCGTGCGCAGACGGCTCAGGCGAACGCCGCGCAGGTCAGCTTCCATTTGTCCGACTTGCGCTACCGCAACGGCGCCGCGAGCTTCCTTGACGTGCTCGACGCGCAGCGCAACGTCTTCATCGCACAGCAGGCACTGGTGCAGGTGCGTTCGCTGCAGGTGCAGAACCTGGTCACCTTGTACAAGGCCCTCGGCGGCGGCTGGAAGGACGCGGCGGCGTCGTAGCGAACCCGCGCGGGTTCAGGGCCGCTCGACGCGCCCGCTCTTCGCCGACGCGAACAGTGCGTCGATGACACGCAGGCCCGCGGCGGCCTCATCGAGGCCGGCAGCGGTGGGCGCATCGAAGCGAATCGCGTGCGAGAACGCCTCGCACTGCAGCTGGTACTGGTCGGCCGCCGGCACCGTGATGGTCTGCTCGGTGCTGCCGGCACGCTGGATCGTGTAGCGGGTTGCACCTGCCTGCGGCGCGTTGAACGGAATCTCGATCTCGATGCGCCCGGTCGTGCCGACGAGTTGCGCTCGCTGGAAGCGCACGCTCTGCGTCGACACGCTGAACGCAAGCTGCCCGCCGCCGGCAAAGCCGAGCAGGCCGCTCGTCAGCCGGTCGGTGCCGAAAGCGGGGTCGGTGTCGATCAAGGCCACCGCCTGTTCGGGCTCGGCCTCGAAGAACCAGCGCCCGGCGGTGATGGCGTAGCAGCCGATGTCGTAGAGCGCCCCGCCGCCGAGTGCGGCCTGGTTACGGATGTTCGCCGCGTCGTCGTTGAAGTAGCTGAACGGCACCTGCATGAAGCGCAGGCTGCCGATGTCGCCGGCGCGAACGTGGGCGCGCACCGCGTGCCACTGCGGGTGATGGCGCACCATGAAGGCCTCGCGGATGTGCACCTTGTCGGCATAGGGCCGCAGCACGTCGAGCTCGGCCGCGTGCAACGCGAACGGCTTCTCGCACAGCACGTGCTTGCCGGCACGCACGGCGGCGAGCGTGAGCGGCACGTGCATCGGGTTGGGCAGCGGGTTGTAGATCGCCTCGATCGTCGGGTCGTCGATCAGCGCCTCGTACGAGCCGTGCGCGGTGGCGATGCCGAGCGCATCGGCGGCAGCACGCGCCGTGGGCAAGGCGCGCGACGCGATGGCCGCCACCTCGTGCGCGGCGCTCTTGCGCAGCGCCGGCACGACCTTCTGCGGGGCGATGCGGGCAGTGGACAGGATGCCCCAGCGGACGGGTGTCATGGTGCGGTCTCCGAGGGGGTGGTGTGTCGGCTGATTGTTCCTCGGGGCTCGACGGTTCTGGAGTGCTCACCCTAAGAAAGTGGTGCGATTGACCGGGCATTGGGTATCGCTCCCTAGGGCAGCGCACCGACACTCGCACCCAGGCTGAAACGGCCCCAACGAACCTCATCAACACCAAGGACTGCACCATGACCACCACTTCCCTGAACAGCGTGACCCTGGCCACCATCGAGAACTACCGCCACGCCGCCAACCAGGCCGCGCGCGCTTATCAGCTCGGCAGCCAGCGCCTGATCCACGCGCTGAACGGCAGCCTCGAGAAGAACGTCGACGGCCGCATCCACAACGTTGCACCGCAACTTGGCAACAGCATCGTCTCGGCCCGCGGCCGCGTCACCGAGATCGTCGTCAAGGGCATCCTTGAGGTGACCAAGCGCACCGAGCAGGCCGTGGACATGGGCTCCGACAACGCCGCAGCGCAGGTCAAGAAGGTCACGAAGCTGGTCGGCGGGATCGACAACAGCACCGTCGCGCAAGGCCTGGCCACGGTGGCCCGCCTGAGCCTGCCGGTCGCCAAGGTCGGCCTGACCGTGTCGAGCAAGCTGGCTGAAGGCGCGAATGCGCTGACGAGCGCCGTGCAAGCGAAGAAGACCGTGAAGTCGGTGGTCGACAGCTCGGTGACCACCGTGGCCCGCACCGCCACGCGTGCCAAGCGCACCGTTGCCGCCGCCTCGAGCAAGGCCGTCAAGACGGTCAAGGCCACTGCCGCCGCGCCGAAGAAGGCCGCCGTGCGCGCGAAGCGCAAGCTGTCCTGAGCGAACCGCTCTTCAGGCCCGGCGAAGGGGCTTGGCGCGATGCGCCGAGCCCCTTCGTCACATTCGTCATGGGGTCGGGCAGGCGCAGCGGACAATCGCGTCGATGAAAGCCCCCAAGCGCCTGCAAACACTGATCGACGAAGGCCTGATCGACAGCGTCGTGCGCCAGTTGATGAGTGGCAAGGAGGCGATGGTGTTCGTGGTGCGCTGTGGCGACGAGACCCGTTGCGCCAAGGTCTACAAGGACGCCACCGAACGCAGCTTCCGCCAGGCGGTCGACTACACCGAGAACCGCAAGGTCAAGAACAGCCGCCAGGCCCGCGCGATGGCCAAGGGCACGCGCTTCGGGCGCGAGGCCACCGAGGCCGCGTGGCAAAGCGCAGAGGTCGATGCGCTGTACCGCCTGGCCGGTGCGGGCGTGCGGGTGCCCAAGCCGTACAACTTCTTCGAAGGCGTGCTGTTGATGGAACTCGTGGTCGACGCCGAAGGTGCGGCGGCGCCGCGCCTGAACGACGTGGCGTTCACGGCCACCGAGGCGCGCAGCCACCATGCGAGCCTGATCCGCGAGGTCGTGCGCATGTTGTGCGCGGGCGTGGTGCACGGCGACCTGTCGGAGTTCAACATCCTGCTCGCAGCCGATGGCCCCGTCATCATCGACCTGCCGCAGGCCATCGACGCGGCCGGCAACAACCACGCGAAGCGCATGCTGCTGCGCGATGTCGAGAACCTGCGTCACTTCTTCGGCCGCACTGCGCACGAACTGCTGGCCACCGACTTCGGCCACGAGATCTGGAGCCTGTACGAGAGCGGCGCACTGGCGCCCGACGTGCCGCTGACCGGGCAGTTCATGCACCGCGCCGGCCCGGTGGACACCGGCAGCGTGATGCGCGAGATCGACGATGCCCGCCTTGAAGAGGCCGAGCGGCGCCTGCGCATGCAACAGTCGAGTTGAGTTGCCGCTGAGGCGTGGACCCGTGTTCAAGCTGGCCGAGCTCAGCTGCTCCGGATGACGGCGATGTGCTCGGTGCCGCTCTCGGGCAGCCACACCTCGCCCGGGCGGCCGAGGATCTGGCGCACGCTGGCCGCTTCGCGGGGCGAGCCGAAGCGCTCGAAGCGTTCGGTGGCGGGGTCGAAGCGGAACACGGCGTTGCCGCCGAAGTCGCTGACCCAGACCTTGTCGCGCTCGTCCACGTACACCGCGTGAGGGCGCGGGCCGTCGCCGGGCAGCCGCCAGGCGCGCCACGACCCCTTGTCGCCGGCCTTGGCCGCGGGGTCGTGCACCGACAGGTTGCCGCTGAGCCATTCACTGACCCAGATGCGACCCGGGCTGTCGCTCCAGACGCGGTGCGCGCCCTGGTTCTTCGTCGGCGGCTCGCCGACCACCGACTCGCCGCTGCGCCGGTCGATGTGCGCGATGAATAACCCCGCCAGCGAACACCACCACACGTCGCCCGATGGCGTGGTGCAGATGCCATAGGGCCCGCGCCCGCGCGGCGCGTCTTTCAACGATGGCGCCCAGGCCGCCGTCGGTCACCCACGCGGCCTTGTCCGGCCCCGCGACCACGCCGTGCGGCGCCGAGCCGGCCCCGAGTGCGACGAGCTCGGTGCGGCCGCTGGCCGGGTCGAACCAGCCGAGGTGGCCGCTGCGCTGGGCGGTGAACCAGACGCCGCCATCGGGCGCGGGGGCCACGTCGTGAATGCCGGTGCGCTGCGGCGTGCTCAGTGGCCAGGCCTGCAGGGCCGCCGCCCGTGCGAGGGCGGGCAGCGCGAGCGCACCGAGGGCGAGTGGCGTTGCCAGCGGGCGCAAAGCGTGACGTCGTGACGTGGTTCGCATGCGTTGCTCGGCCGCGGGGGCTTGTCGCCAGTCACCCGTAGTTCGTGATCCACTCCAGGCCTTGCGCGTGGGCGGCGGCGATGGCGGCTTCGGCGCTCATGTGCTCACCGCGCGCGACGGCGATTTCTCGTGGGCGGGTGGGCCAGACCTGCTTGCACAGCGTCAAGGTCGGGGCGAAACGGCCGCTGTCCACGGCACGTGCCGAGCAGGTCAGCTCGTAGTCCTTGTGGCGAAAGATCTGGGTGGCTTCCATGGCCCCTTCCGGCAAGGAAAATCAGAGTATGCACGCTGCGAGTGACCGCGCGCGTCAGCGCGCTGCAACAGCGTCCAGGGCGTCGAAAGCGGCCAGCTTCTTGGCACGCCAGGCGTCGATCGCGAGCGCGATCTCGTCGGTGTCGAAGATGGCACTTTGCAGCAAGGTCATTTGCGCCAGGCTCGCGGCCGTGCCGTGATCGCGTGCATGGTTCAGCGCCAGCTTGCTGCCGGCCACGGCCAGGGGTGACTTGGCCGCGATGCTGCGCGCCAGGCTCATTGCATGCGCCAGCGTGGCGGCGGCATCCGGCAGCACCGCGTTCACGAGCCCGACCTGCAGGGCGCGCTCGGCGCCGATGCGCTCACCGGTGTAGGCCATCTCGCGCGCCACGCCCGGCGGCACGATCTTCGCGAGGCGCTGCAGCACGCCCAGGTCGGCCATCATGCCGATGTGCACCTCTTGCACTGTGAAGAAGGCATCGGCGCTGCACACGCGGATATCGCACGCGGAGGCCAGGTCGAGCGCACCGCCGATGCAGCCGCCCTGCACCGCACAAATGACGGGAATGCGCACCTCGTCGAGCGCGCTGAAGCAGTCGATCAGGCGGCGCAACTGTTCCTGGAAGCCGAGCCGGGCACGCGCCGTGCCGGTGACGAGGAACGCGTCGTCGGCGCCGAACACGTCGAGCGCCATGCCGGCGCTGAAGTGCTTGCCGGTGGACGACACCACCAGCACGCGGGCCTCACCCGCGTCGGCGGTGGCACGCACGGCGTCGCGCAGCAGCGGAAAGAACGCCGGGGCCATCGTGTTCAGGCGCTCCGGCCGGTTCATCTGCAGGTGGGCGATGCCGGTATCGGTACCGATGTTGAAGAAGTCGTTGGTCATGGCGGGCCGGGTCGATGGCAGGAGCAAGTGCCGCTATTTGGCCACGCTGAAGGCCACCGCGGGTGAAGTCAGCAGCACCTGGTCAGGGGCCGTGTTGTCGATGAACTCGACCCGCGCGGTGTAGCTGCCTGCGGGGGGCAGCAGCCAGGTTTCGGTGAAGCCGTTGACGAGGTCGATCACCTCGTCGCGACCGCCGTCCGGCTTGATGCGAAGGCGGAAGTGGCCGCTGCCCTTTTCCGACAGTGCGGTGTTCGAGACGTTGAAGCCCGACACATGGAATGCGATGCGCAGCGGCGCGGCCAACGTGGTGCCCGGTGCGGGCTGCAGGATCGCCACCGACTTCGTGATCAGGCTCTTCGGGTCGACGGCCTCGTTCTTCTTCGTGACCGTCACGGTGATGGGCTTGCTATAGACGAAGTTCGGAATGTGCTTGTCGTCGGCCAGCACGAGGCGCAGGGTGTACTTGCCGGGCGGGAAGGTCAGCACCGACTCCATCTGCCCCTTGCCGAAGTGGATGTACTGGTCGTTGAACGGCAGCGGCTGGCTGAAGTCCATCGGAAGTTCGCGATTAACCAGCAGGTGGTGGTGGCCCGTCTTGCCCACCGGCTTGACGATGGGTGCGATGCCCATGCCGGTCAGGCCGAACTTGACCAGAAACGGCGTTTCGATGGTGGCGCCGTCTTTCAAGTTGCTGAAGTAGGCCTCCTTCGCGAGACGCGGTGCCGGCACGACCCACGGATGCAGCGTCTCGGCAGCGTGGGCTGGCGGCGCGATGGCGCCGATGCTGAAAGCAAATGCCACGCAAAGTGCGGCGGACCGGGCGACCGGGATCAGGTGGCGAATGGGCATCTGGGTTGCGCGCAAGGAAGTAACCAAAAATGAAGCGCGCGGAGTATAGGAGTCGCGGTCGCTGGGTACCCGGGTTCAGCCAAGCGTGCCAGCGCCCCGGTCCTACACTTGCGGAACTTCCGCACTAAGGACACGACCATGAACGCACGCGACCCGAACCTGCCCCTTCAGCCCGACGAGGGCAACGCCATCAAAGCATTCACCGATCGCCTGTGGGATGCAGAGATCGTGCCGGCCATCGCGCACTACATCGCCATCCCCGCGAAGAGCCCGATGTTCGACGCCGACTGGGCCGCCAACGGCCACATCGAGCGCGTTATCACCGACGCCGCGCGCTGGGTCGAAAGCAAGAGCGTGGCCGGCCTCAAGCTCGAAGTGGTGCGGATCGCAGGCCGCACTCCGGTCATTTTCTTCGAGGTGCCGGCCACCAAGGCCGGCGGCAACGAGGCGGGTGCGCCCACCATCTGCCTGTACGGGCACCTCGACAAGCAACCCGAGTTCAACGGTTGGCGCAACGACCTCGGCCCCTGGACGCCGAAGTACGTTGACGGCCTGCTCTACGGCCGCGGCGGCGCCGACGACGGCTACGCCGTGTATGCGTCGCTTGCCGCCATCATGGCGCTCGACGCGCAAGGCATTCCGCGGCCGCGCTGCGTCGGCATCATCGAGAGCTGCGAAGAGAGCGGCTCGTTCGACCTGCCCGCCTACATCGACGTGCTGAAAGCGCGCCTGGGCAACGTGAGCCTGGTGGTCTGCCTCGACAGTGGCGCCGGCAACTACGAGCAGCTCTGGCTCACCACCAACCTGCGCGGCATGGTCAGCGGCGTGCTCAAGGTCGAGGTGCTGACCGAGGGCGTGCATTCGGGCGATTCGAGCGGTTTGGTGCCGTCGACCTTCCGCATCCTGCGCCAGGTGCTCGACCGGCTCGAAGACAGCGCCACCGGCGAGTTGCTGCCGCAGAGCTTTCACTGTGCCATTCCCGCCGACCGCATCGAGCAGGCGAAGGCGGCGGCGCAAACGCTCGGCGACGAGGTCTGGAAGCGCTTTCCGTGGGCGTGCGGCGCCGACGGTGGCCCCGTGCTGCCCACCACCACCGACCCGGTCCAGGCGCTGCTCAACCGCACCTGGAAGCCGACGCTCAGCGTGACGGGCGCTGAAGGCTTCCCCGAGCTGAAGAATGCTGGCAACGTGCTGCGCCCCTACACCGCGTTCAAGCTCAGCCTGCGCCTGCCGCCGCTGGTCGACGGCAACGAGGCGGCCGCCAAGCTGAAAGCCTTGCTCGAAGACAACGCCCCCTACAACGCGAAGGTCACGTTCGCATCCGATGGCCGCGCCGGCGCACAAGGCGCGACTGGCTGGAACGCGCCGGCCATAGCGCCCTGGCTGACCGAGGCGCTCGACACCGCATCACATGCGCACTTCGACTCGCCCTGCGGCTACATCGGGCAGGGCGGCACGATCCCGCTGATGAGCATGCTACAAAAGGGCTTCCCGGCCGCGCAGATGATGGTCTGCGGCGTGCTGGGCCCGAAGAGCAACGCCCACGGGCCGAACGAGTTCCTGCACGTGCCTTACGCCAAGAAGCTCACGGCCGCAGTGGCGCAGGTGATGGCAGCGTGCCCTTGATCGCGTCGCCGTAGTTCGATTTGCGCAGCGCGCGGTCGGCCGCGTGCTGCGCCCGGCAGTTGGCCACGAACCGCTCTGCGTCGAAGTCTGCAAGCGCCGCCGCGTGCTGCGCGAGCGCAGCGTTCGCAAGGCTGTGCACCCGCCGGTAGGCGTGGCCGAAGCCGTCGCGCTCCCAGAGCCCGAAGTCGATCAGCGTGCGGCGCAGTTCCACGTGATCGATGCGCAGCATCGCGCCGGTGCCCGCCAGCCAGGTCTGCAGGAAGGTGTTCACCTCGCGTTCGGTTTGCGGCGGGCCCATTGGCAGGCAGCGCGCCGCAAGCGCCAGCACCACATGCAGGTCACTGGCGCCGAGTGCGCCGAGCGTGATGCCTTGTTTCGGCGCCAACCGTTCGAGTGCCGTCATCGTCTCGTCCATGGCCATCGCTCCTGTTTCGGGTCAGGCATCGTACGCGTCACCGGTGCTTCAGGCGCTGGCGGCGTGCCCCTGAGACCGCACCGCGGGCTGCGCGCTGCAGGGCTGATTGTCGCGACTCGCATGGGCATCGATGCGTTCGCGCAGGTCCATCAGGCCGCGCCGCACCCAGCTCTTGACGCTGCCCACCGGGCGGCCCATGCGCTGCGCAATCTCGGCATGGCTCAGGCCTTCGCAGTAGGCCAGCATCAGGCTGTGGCGCTGTGGCGCGCTCAAGCTGCCCAGACAAGTGGAAAGCAATGCGGCGTCTTGTGCCGCGCTGCACGCCTCATGCGGCCCCGGTCGCCCACAGGCCAGGCCGTCATACGGGCCATCAGCCGCCTCGTCGGTGGCGCCCGACCCCATGGCTTGGGGGCGCCGCTGGCGCAGCCGCACGCTGTCGATGGCCCGGTTGCGCGCCACGCTGACCAGCCATGCCAATGCGTCGCCACGCACTTGCCGGTACTGGCCGGCCAGGTGCCACACCGACACGTAGACGTCCTGCAACACCTCTTCGGCTTCACCGCGGTGCGTGTTCACGCGCAGCACCACGCCGAGCAGCCGCGCGCTTGTCAACTCGTAGACCTGCTTGAATGCTGCGCGGTTGCCGTTGCCGACTTCGATCAGCAATTCAGCGATGTCGCGCGCCGTCGATTCGACGGGTGCGGCAGCGATGGGCCTGATGGCGATGGAGCGGAGGGGCGACGTGGACACACAACGAGTGTTATCAATCGCATTCGAATTGCGCCGCCGAAAACGCCGCGCCGTGGTGTCGTCGTTTTCCTACCGGGGGCGCCGCAGCTCAGGCGGTCAGGCCGAGCATCGAGCGCGCCAGTGACTCGGCCACTTCGATGCCGTCCACCCCCGCTGACATGATCCCGCCCGCATAGCCCGCGCCCTCGCCAGCGGGGTACAGACCGCGCACGTTCAGGCTCTGGTGGTCGCGGCCCCGCGTGGTGCGCAGTGGCGACGAGGTGCGCGTCTCCACGCCCGTCAGCACCGCATCAATCATGCTGAAGCCCTTGATCTGGCGCTCGAACGCGGGCAGCGCTTCGCGGATCGCATCGATGGCGTAGCCGGGCAGCGCGCTCTTGTCATGTTGCCCCAGGTCGGTGAGTTGCACGCCGGGCTTGTACGACGGCTCCACGCCGCCGAGCACGGCCGACCGCTGGCCCTTGATGAAGTCCCCGACCAGCTGCGCGGGTGCGGCGTAACTGCCGCCGCCGAGCTCGAATGCGCGCGACTCCCAGAAGCGCTGGAAGGCGATGCCGTCGAGTGGGTGAACTGCGTCAGAGCGCACGTCAGCTCGCGTGCCATCGGCCAACCCATCCTGCCGATAGTCCTGCGGCGTGATGCCCACCACGATGCCGGCATTCGCGTTGCGTTCGTTGCGCGAGTACTGGCTCATGCCGTTCGTCACCACGCGGCCCGGCTCGGACGTGGCGGCCACCACGGTGCCGCCTGGGCACATGCAGAAGCTGTAGACCGAGCGGCCGCCTCTGCAGTGGTGCACGAGCTTGTAGTCGGCCGCCCCGAGGATCGGGTGGCCGGCGCTGGCCCCGAAGCGCGCGGCATCGATGATGGACTGCGGGTGCTCGATGCGAAAGCCCAGCGAGAACGGCTTCGCCTCCATGAACACGCCGCGCTCGTGCAGCATCGCAAAGGTGTCGCGCGCACTGTGGCCGAGGGCCAGCACCACGTGGTCGGCGGCGAGCTGATCTGCGCCATTCAGCGTCAGGCCGCGCACCTGGCCGCCCTCGATCAACACGTCGGTCACGCGCTGGCCGAAGCGCACCTCGCCGCCCAGCGCCTCGATCTCCCCGCGCATCTTCTCGACCACCCCGACGAGGCGGAAGGTGCCGATGTGCGGCTTGGCGATGAACAGGATCTCTTCGGGCGCACCGGCCTTCACGAACTCGGACAAGACCTTGCGCGTGAGGTGGCGCGGGTCGCTGATCTGGCTCCATAGCTTGCCGTCCGAGAACGTGCCCGCGCCGCCTTCGCCGAACTGAACGTTCGATTCCGGGTGCAGCACGCCTTTGCGCCACAGGTCCCAGGTGTCCTTCGTGCGCTCGCGCACCGCCCGTCCGCGCTCCAGCACGATGGGCTTGAGCCCCATTTGCGCGAGCACCAGCGCGGCGAAGATGCCGCACGGCCCGAAGCCCACGACGACCGGGCGCGGACGGGCATGTGTTGCAAAGTCGGCCGGTGCGTGGCCGATGAAGCGGTAGCCGGTGTCGGGCGTCGGGCGGATGTGCGGGTCGCCTTGCAGCCGAGCGAGCACGCTGGTCGTGTCGCCCAGGGGGCCATCGAGCGTGCAGTCGAGCGTATAAATGAGCTGGATCGCGCTTCGCTTGCGCGCATCGAAACTGCGCTTGAAGACGCAGAAGGCCGTGAGCGCGGCGTCGGTGACGCCCAGCCGCGCGACGATGGCGGTGCGCAACGCGGCGTCGGCATGGCCCAGCGGCAAGCGCAGGTCGGTGATGCGCAGCATTGTTGGCATGGCGGGGGTCATGCCTGCAGCTGTACCGGTTCGTCGTCGGGCAGGAAGCCGCCTGACTGATGGCGCCACAGCTTCGCGTAGAGGCCGTCCTGCCGCAGCAGGTCGTCGTGCGTGCCCTGCTCGGCAATGCGGCCCTGCTCCAGCACGATCAGGCGGTCCATGCGGGCGATGGTCGACAGGCGGTGCGCAATCGCGATCACCGTCTTGCCTTCCATCAGGCCGAGCAGCTGCTCCTGAATGGCGAGCTCGACCTCGCTGTCGAGCGCCGAGGTGGCTTCGTCGAGCACCAGGATGGGCGCATCTTTCAGCACCACGCGCGCAATCGCGATGCGCTGGCGCTGGCCGCCGCTGAGCTTCACGCCGCGCTCGCCCACGTGGGCGTCGTAGCCGGTGCGGCCCTTCCAATCGTTGAGGTCGGTGATGAACTCGTGCGCATGCGCCTTGCGCGCGGCCGCGATCACCTGCGCATGGGTTGCGCGCGGGTTGCCGTAACCGACGTTCGCGGCGATCGAGCGGTGCAAGAGCGAGGTGTCCTGCGTCACCATGCCGATGGCCGCGCGGAGGCTCTCTTGCGTGACGTGCGAGATGTCTGCCCCGTCGATGCGGATGTGCCCCTGCTCGACCTCGTGGAAGCGCAGCAGCAGGTTCACGAGCGTGGACTTGCCTGCGCCCGAGCGGCCGACCAGCCCCACGCGCTCGCCCGGCGCGATCACGAGGTTCAGGTCGTCGAGTACCTTGCGGCCGTCGCTGCGGCCGTAGGTGAAGGTGAGGTGCTCGAAGCGGATCTCGCCGCGCGTCACAGCGAGTTCGTGCGCGTCCGGCAGGTCGGCAAGCGTGTGCGGCACGGCGATGGTCTCCATGCCTTCCTGGACCACGCCCACGTTCTCGAAGATGCCCGTCACCTCCCAGCTCACCCAGCCCGCCACGCTTGCAATCTGCCACGCCAGCGGCAAGGCAGTGGCCACAAGCCCGACGCTGACCTGGCCCTGCGCCCAGAGCAGGATGCCGATGCCGGCGGTGCCCACCAGCAGCAGCGCGTTCATGACCGCGAGCGTGCCCATGAAGCGCGTGGTCACGCGCATGTGCGCGGCGATGGCTGCGGTGTGCTCGTCGATCACGTCGCGCACGTGGGCGTCTTCGTCGCGGGCTCGGGAGAAGAGCTTCACGGTGAGGATGTTGGTGTAGCTGTCGACCACGCGGCCCATCACGGCCGAGCGCAACTCGGAACTCGCCTTGGCGCGGTCGCGCATTCGCGGTACGAAGTGGCGCAGGAAGAACACATATCCCACGGCCCAGAACACGATGGGCATGGCCAGCCGCCAGTCGGCACTGGCCAGCAGCAGCAGCGACGAGACGCCGTAGATCGCGATGTACCAGAGCGCGCGAATGCTGCTGACCACGCACTCGCGCACCGCATTGCTCGTCTGCATCACGCGGTTCGCAATGCGCCCTGCGAAGTCGTTCTGGAAGAAGGGCCAGCTTTGCCGCACCACGTGCCAGTGGCTTTGCCAGCGGATCAGGCTCGTGACCCCCGGCACCACCGCGTTGTTGCGCACCAGGCTGTCGGCCAGCAGCGCCAGCGGCCGGCCGACGAGGACGGTGGCCGCCATGCCCAGCAGCATCGGCAGCGCAGCGCTGAAGGCCGCAGCGCGGTCAACGGCCTGCATCAACGTGACGAGCCGGCCGATGAAAACCGGGATCAGCATGTCGATCAGCGCCACGAGCAGGCCGGTGGCGAACATCGCGAGGTACAGGCCACGCGTCTGGCGAATAAAGTGCCAGTAGAACGCAATCAGCCCGGGCGGCGGCGCGCCGCGCGGCGCAGCGGTGGGTTCAACGCGGGACTCGAAGAAAGAGAACATCAGGGGCAGCGAATCAGGGGCGGTGATCAGGAGGGGTGAAATCGGTCCTCCATTCTCGCCGGCCCATGAAGAACGCCGCCCGAAGGCGGCCTTTGTTCAGTGCGCTGCAGCCAGCGCTCACGCGCTGGCTGGACCCACCCCGATGTCGATCAACTCGCGTCGCGGCCGAGCGCCGTCTTCAGGCGCTGGGCCAGCGAGGCCGATACACGGTTCGCGGCCGGGGCCTTGGCGTGCGTCCTCACGATCTGGTCGTCGCCGGCATAGTCCGACACCGGCAGCGTGCCGTCGGCCATGGCCTGGGCCACTTCGGCCTTGACCTGCGCGCGAGTGACGGTCGATGCCCTGTTCTGCTCGGTCGGGTAGACGTTGTAGTCGCTCGCCAGAACGGCGCGGTAGCCGGCCGTGCGCTGCGCGGCCTGCAACTCGCCAAGCACCTGCGAGCGGGTCTTGGTGCTCGGGATGGCAGTGTCACGCGCCCCGAAGGACAGTCCGTACTCGGTGACCGGCAAGGTGCCGTCGGCAATGGCGCGCTGCACCTCTGCCTTGACTTCGGCACGGGTCAGCGGCGTGATGTTGTCGGCGGCCTGGGCGAACGAGGTGGCAACGCTGGCAACAGCCAGGGTCACGGTGGCGGCGAAAAGAAGCTTGGCATTCATGGTGATTTCCTTCGGTTCATTCGGCACATCGCATCCAACAGAAGGTGCGGTGGCGCGTCGATGGGTTGAACTGTAGGCATTGCTCGTCTATCAATAAAGAAGCTATGGTTCAATTGCGTATTGCTGAAATAGAAACAAACCAGGGCTTGAAACATGGACCGCTTGCACTCCATGCGCGTGTTCACCCGCGTCATCGACGAAGGCAGCTTCGCGCGCGCCGCGCGTGAGCTGAACCTGTCGCCTGCGGTGGTTACGCGCCTGGTCGCCGACCTGGAAGAGCACCTCGGCGCCCGGCTCATCAACCGCACCACGCGGCGCCTTGCGCTGACCGACACCGGCGAGCTGTACCTCGACCGCGTGCGCCACATCCTGACCGAGGTCGACGAGGCCGAGGTCCTGGCCACCGCCTCCAGTGCACAGCCGCGCGGCCACTTGCGCGTGTTGTGTTCGCCGGCCTTTGCCGTGCACCAGCTCGCCAAGCATCTGCTCAGGTTCCGCGTGCTGTACCCGCAGGTCACGGTCGAGTTGTCGGTGCCCGGGCCGGTGGAAACGGTCGACGAGAACTTCGACATCAGCATCATCACCGAAGGGCGGCGCCCGCTCGACGGCAGCTTCGTGGCGCGGCGGCTCGCGCGCTCCGAGGTGATCGCCTGCGCGTCACCAGAGTACCTGGACCAGCATGGCCGACCCGAGCACCCGACCGACCTGCTCAAGCATGAGGCGATGGTGCCGAACTTCCTGCGCGAGCTGACGTTCTTCAAGGGCGGCTGGCCGCAGGGCAGCGAACCCGCGAGCGAGAGTGTCACGATCTCGGCGCCGCGCCCCGCCTTGAGTACCACCCACACCGACACGCTCTACGCCGCCGCGCTGGCCGGCATGGGCATCACCGGGCTGCCGTCGTTCGTGGCCGAAGACGCTTTGCTGGAGAACGCGCTCGAGCGCGTGCTGCCGCACTGGCATCTGCTGAACACCACCTTGTACGCCGGCATTCCCACGCGCAAGCACGTGCCGGCCCGCACCCGCGCGTTCGTCGACTTTCTCGTGGCCACCTTCGGCGGTGAAGACCGCGACCCCTGGCTGCTGGCGGCCGGTTGCGAAACCCAGCGCGAGCCGGCGGGCGGCAAGGGGCAGGGGACGCTGGCGTTCTCGCCCTAAGCGAACACCTCCACGCGCTCGGCCCCCATCAGCGGCTCCAGCAGCCGCGACAACGGCCGCAGCGCGTTGTAGCGCGCCGCCACCTTGTGCGCGTAGCCGAAGAAGCGGGGCAGGTCTTCGCTGTACCTGGGCTTGCCGTCGCGGTGTTTCAGGCGGCAAAAGATGCC
>Ga0123337_10001225_pt1 | contig 34417 bp, 29 predicted proteins | sample frozenSSSSmetaG_FD_89792 | JGI IMG/M metagenome (GOLD analysis project Ga0123337, IMG submission 89792) | Glacier valley bacterial and archeal communities from Borup Fiord, Nunavut, Canada, to study Microbial Dark Matter (Phase II) -... | ecosystem: Environmental > Aquatic > Freshwater > Ice >...
CCATAAGTCTGCCCATCGGTTAGCAGCAGCATATAGTTGATCAGGTTAGGCGCGTAGGCCGAGTTGATCTCGTCCAGCCCCATACTGATCCCTGAAGCCATCTCCGTGCCACCACGTGCTTCAATCGAGTCGATCATGTTCTTGATCTGGTCACGGGCCTGTACACGCTGCGAACGGACAACCACCGAGGCACGATCGTTAAAGCTGACCACCGAGAAGGTGTCGGTTGGCGATAGCTGATCTACGATGTAGCGGGCGGCCTCCTTGACGCGGGCCATCTTCTCTCCACGCATAGAGGAACTGCGATCCAACACCAGGCAGATGTTGAGTGGGATTTTGGTCACGGCCTGGACCTGGTTGGGGGCGACCTGCACCAGCATATAGAGCAACTGGCGGTCGGCGGTGGGGCGCACGGTGTTGGTGCTAAACATATGGCTAATGTTCAACACCCTGTCGCGACCCGCCATGCTACTTTTAGTTTCGTCCATAAATCCCCTGCCTCCCTTCTCCCGCCCGCTCTGGGCTGTTGTGGCTTAGGCTCTGCTGTGCAGTGCTAATCGAGCGCAACCACTATAGTGCTGACGTTATCTTCTACGTGGGCGGCCAGGGCAGCAGCGACCAGCGCAGCCGCAGCCTCGGCGGGGGGAGCTTGCAGGTAGGCTGCGATCTCCTCCCCCTCCACCGCGCTCCACAGTCCGTCGGAGCAGAGCAGCAGCCGTTGCTGATCAACAAGCGTGTTGCTGTAGACCTCAACTTCCACCTCGCTGGAGATACCGACCGCGCGGTAGAGGCTGCTGCGCTGCTGCGAACTTGCCGCGTCCGCCTCGCTCATCTGGCCCATCTCTACCAGGCGGGCGACCATCGAGTGGTCGGCTGTAACCTGTGTCAGTTCACCTGCCTTGTCGAACAGGTAGATACGCGAGTCGCCAGCATGGGCGGCGTAGAGGCGGCGGCCCAGCACCAGGGCAACGGTCAGCGTCGTCGCCGGGTTGTTGCCGTTGCCCGCCATAGCGAACAGTTCGGTGTTTGCCTCGCGTACCGCCTCGGCCAGGATGTCGCCGACAGTGCCGCCCATTACCCCCGCCTCATGGCCGCCGAGCATCGGCAGGTAGAGGCGTTCGAGTAGCCGCCCCGCCACTCGCTTGGTGGCGTAGGCACTGGCAAACGCGCCACTGCCGCTGCTGCTCACCCCGTCGGCAACGATGAACAGACCAAACGGGAGATCGCCGTCCGCCCCGGTCTGGTTGGGCAACTGGCTGGCGAGGGCGAATACGTTGTCCTCGTTCGCCTGCTTGCCCCCCACGTGGCGCAGGGCAGCGTAAGCCAGGTAGTTGCTGGCAGAGCCGTTGCTTACCTGTTCACTTGTTCCTGCCCTGAGCTTTGCTTTCATAAGACCTTTGGCCCGCCTGTTCGTAGTAGGCAGCGATTAGATCGCCAGCGCATATAGCTTGTTGTCGGTGCTGCCGATATAGACGATGCCATCTTCTATCGTTGGCGAAGACGGTACTGGCCCCAGGGTGGGAAACTGCCAGCGCAAAGCTCCGTCGCGGGTTGCCAGTGAGTATACCATCTTGTCGGACGCGCCGAAGTAGACAGCATTATCGTGGACGCGTGGCGAAGATGTGACCTGCCCGCCTGTCTTGTACTTCCAGACCAGCCGCCCCGACTTCATGTCTACGCAGTAGAGGAAGCCATCCACCCCACCGACGTAGACCCGGCCAGCCTGCACCGCTGGCGAGGAGAAGATGAAGCCGTCGGTGCGGAACTTCCAGGCGGCGTAGCTGCTCTCCAGGTCGACGGCATAGATGTTGTTGTCCATCGCGCCGAAAATAGCCAGCCCATCAGTGATCGCCGGGGTGGAGATGATCGACATCCCCGCGTTGAACTTCCAGCGCAAAGCCCCGGTTGTCGCGTCCAGAGCGTAGAGGTGGTTGTCGTTTGCACCGATGTAGATGTTACCGCGGCTAAACGAGGCAGACGAGCGCACGCTCATCCAGCAGCGGTACTTCCAGACCTGCCGCCCAGTCTTGGCATCCAGGCAATAGATGAACTGGTCGTCGGAGCCAAAGTAGATCAGGCCGTTGTTGATCTTTGGCGAGGAGCGGATCGGCGCGTTGGTGCGGAACTCCCAGACCTTGCGCCCCCGGATCGTGTCAAAGGCGTAGAGGATGTGATCCTCGGAGCCGACGAACACCATGTTCTCGCTGGCGCAGGGTGAGGAGGAGATACCGTTCTCGGTCGCGGCCTTCCAAAGGAACTCGCCCGACTTGGCGTTGAGGGCGTAGAGGTTAGAGTCGTAGGAGCCAATATAGACGACCCCCTTGTAGACGATGGGCGAGGAGCGAATCTCATCTTCGCTGGCAAAGTCCCACAGCATATCGGTAGAATCACCGATCAGGTGGGGGGCGTTGCTGGGGTCCATGAAGGCAGTGCCAGGGATCGCCATGCGCGAGGGGCCAGGCTTGAGGGACACGCCGCTAGTCTCCTGCGGTTGGGTGGGTTGCTGCGACTGACTAGGAGATTGCGGCGGCTGACTGGCTGCCGTGCTGCTGCCCACCGCCACCCCGCCATTGAGGGCAGCCGCTTCGTTCGGCGAGTGGGTAGCTAGGATCGCTAGCAGAGCCTGCCGCATCTCCTCAGCGTTGGCCCAGCGGCGGGTAGCATCGTACTCCAAAGCCCTCATGATCAGGGTTTCGGTGGCAGGGCTGATGCGGGCGTTGAGGCGGCGAGGCGGACGTTCGTGGAAGGTGAACGGGGTTTCAGTGCGCGGGTCGCTGTTGGTCAGCAAATGGTGCATAGTCGCGCCCAGGGCGTAGATGTCGCCCCTCGGCTCGGCGATACCTCGGTACTGCTCAGGCGGCGAATAGCCTTCGGTGCCGATCATCGTTCCCTTCTTGTCGCTCTGGAACACCTTGGCGATACCGAAGTCCACCAGCATGATGCGGCTGGAACTGTTGTCGAACATGATGTTGCTGGGCTTCATGTCGCGGAAGACGATGGGCTGAGGCTTGTGGCCGTGCAGATAGTTGAGGACATCGCAGATTTGGATCGACCAGCGCAGCACCTCATCCTCTGGCATCGGCCCGGCCCGGTCGTCGAGCATACTCTCCAGGTCTTTGCCGTCAATATACTCAAGCACCAAGTAGACTTTGCCTTCGAGGCTGAAGTAGTCGTAAATCTTGGTGATCGAGGTATGGTTGAGGGTAGCGAGGATGCTAGCCTCACGCTCAAAGTTGGCAAGGCGGACACGCCCCACCGAGGGATCGGTGGTGGTATCAAACATCTCCTTGATCGCGGTATAGCGCAGCACGTTGGCGAAGCGAAGATCGCGGGCGCGGTAGACGGTACTCATACCGCCCACGCCGCGTACCTGCTCAATCTCATAGCGATCCATCAGCACTGTGCCACGAGTAAGAGTGGTCACCCCGCTGATCGTGTTACGCATCGCGTCAAGCTGGCTGGTCTGGCCGCTATGATCGCTCGTCCGGTTGACCGCCGCCGCCCCCAACCCAACTCCGACAGCGGTATCGTTGCCGTTGCCGTTGCCTGACTGCTCCTCCTCGCGGCGGCTGGTGCCGTTGCCGCCCGCATCAGGTATGCCAATCTTCTTTATCAACATTGCTGTACCCGCCTTGTCCGCGCCGAAACCCCTCGTTGTGAAGTAAGCAAAGGTGGCCGACAGCCACCATGCGGCTCGGCTCACCTGCTCGTCCACTCTCCACCAGCCCGGCGCAAGAGCCGCGCTCTTAGCCCACAGCAAGTGCAAGGCTGGCTAACGGCTCTGAGCAAGGGGGTTTTTACATATGCGAGCAGTAGGGGCGGGGATGAGGAGATAAAAGATGCCTCAAGGATATGATAATCCGCCTGACCACTGTGCTACGTACTTGCCTTTGCCTTGTTGTCGCTGCCTCAACCGTGCTATGCCATTTGAGACTTACAACATTATAAGCCATAGGTGCTACTAATGCAACAAGCACTTCCAGCTTGACCATAAAGTGGTACTTCTGTCTGCTGCGGGCGGTTAGGAAGTACCATAGATATGCTGCCTCCCACTATCAAGGGGTCAGCGGGCGGTAACTTCGGCCTTGAAGATCGTGTTGCGGATGTTGATGTCGTAGTCGCAGACTCCGCAGTGGCCGAGGGTCAGGTTGGCGCGCACGTCGTTCGGCTGGCGGCTGATCACCAGCGTGTGGCAGTTGGGGCAGCGGGTGTTGATCGGCACGTTCGGGTCGCCCGTGTCGAGGTAGATAAAGTCGAGGCCAGCCGCCTGCCCCATCTCCTTCGCCCGCTCTAGCGCATCGCGCCCATCCGCATCGAGCGCGCGACCGGGGGCGAGCCGCAGTTGCCAGGGGGTGCGCTTGCCCAGCGCGATCCTTATCCACTCCGCAATCTGGCTGAGGTTAGCTGAGTCGTCGTTGACCCCGGCATAGAGGGGGGTGCTGACCTCTACATGAACCTTCCACTGCTTCTGCGCCCGCTCGGTCGCGGCCAGGATTTGCTGGTAGCGAGGGGCGCGGCGCATGATGCGGTAGAGGTGGTCATCGAGGCCCAATATCTCTACCTGCCAACCGTCTAGGTAGTGGCCGAGTTGATCGAGTGGGTCATCGGTCAGGAAGCCGTTGGTTCGCACTGAGGTGAATAGACCCCGCGACTTCGCCAGCTTGACGCAGGGCAGCAGGTATTCAAACCAGATGATCGGCTCGCTATAGACCCAACTGATGCCTCGCGCCCGCTGCTGGATCGCCACATCTACCAGCTTGTCGGGAGCAACCTCACGACCCAGCCGCTCTGCGGGGATGGTTGGGTCGGCAAAGCCGTGGATGCTGTGACCATTGCCGCCCCAACTGCCGACTGCCAGGCTGCGGGTGGCGGGAAAGAAGTGATAGAAGGGGATGCGCTCGACGCTGATCAACTGGGCGGTGGCAACCTGGGCATAGTTGAGGGTGTAGAGCTTGCCGTCCTCGTTGACGCGCACTCTGCACGCCCCACTGTGGCCGGGAGCGATGCGGCAGCGATACTCGCACAACTCGCAGAATAGGCGATCCTTATCCTGGTGGTAGAGCGCGGCTTCGCGCATCGGCTGTCCCTCCCTTTGCTGACAACGACGGTTGTTCTGCGTCTATTATATAGCTTCTCACGACAGTTGACAATAAAGCCAGTCCAGGTAATTAGGCAGGATTGCAGAACATCTGGCAGTGGCTGGGGCCAACGGATAGCGCAGATCGCGCTGGTAGCTTGCTAGCTCGGCCCAAACTGTAGACCACCGGGCTTCTAGCGGCTTATCCACTTGCAAACCCGCTAGCGGTAGCTTCTGCAAGTCCCAACAGCAGCCCAGCAAACTGCAGTTTGGCAGGGCTGGTATAATAGAGGGGAAGGAGGGGAGGAATGTTTGATGAGCAAAAACCGGCTGGCTGTTGGCAGGCGATTGTACCGATCCTCATGATCGGGCTGCTTGTGGTCTATGGCGCGGTCGCAGTGGGGGCTGGCGATCCTTTTTTCTTCATCGGTGGAGTCAGCGGTGAAGTAAGCGAGGCGATAGTCTACGATCATGGCAGGATGTATGTGATCAAGCCCGGTGGCAAGGGCTTCGATCAGATCGTTAAGACGGCGCACGAGCAGTTGCCAAAGGTCGTGGCTTCCCCACTAATAGGTACCAGCAACGTGACGGTGGACGGGACGATCCGCAAGAAGAACCTCGCGCTCGAACTGCGCTACAAGTCAAAAGGCTTTGTCCATAGTAACTACAATATTGGTAGCTTCGACCGACTGATCATCCCACTAGATGGGGTGGAGGCGCAGGACAATGTGTACTTCACTGCCTACATCGACCTTGACAAGAACGAAGTCTGGGTCGCCAAAGCTCCACAGTTGCAGACAGAGAGCATGGATCGTATCCGCAAGGTAATCAATGATGCTGGCTATTAGAAAGGACGAGGGCGATGGCAGGACAGGGTGAAGTAGTGATCCTTGAGGGGGCGCGCACGGCGTTCGGCAGCTACGGCGGGGCGTTGCGTGAGGTAAGCGCGACCGATCTGGGGGTGGTCGTCGCGCGGGAGGCCATGCGCCGCAGCGGGGTGGCTGCGGAGGAGATCGAGAGTGTGGTGATCGGCAGCGTGGTACAATCCAGCAACGACGCTGCCTACCTTGCCCGCCACGTTGGTTTGCTGGCAGGCATCCCGCGCCAGGTTCCTGCCTTGACCGTCAATCGGCTCTGTGGCAGCGGTCTGGAAGCGATAGTGCAGGCGGCCCACGCGATCCTGCTGGGGGAGGCTCGCTATGTGCTAGCAGGTGGTAGCGAGAACATGAGCCTGACCCCCCACGTAGTGCGCGGCGCACGCTTTGGCTTCGCTCTGGGGCAGGCCAACATGGAGGATTACCTCTGGTCGGCTCTGACCGACAGCTACAACGGGCTGGCGATGGGCATGACGGCGGAGAACCTGGCTGCCAAATACGAGATTACCCGCGAGGCGCAGGACGAGTTCGCCTTGAGCAGCCAGCAGCGGGCGGTTGCTGCGATCCAGAGCGGGAGATTGGCTGAGGAGATCGTAGCGGTTTCAGTCAAGGACAAGAAGGGCAACGTGACTGAGTTTGCCCAGGATGAACATCCCCGCGCTGACAGCACGTTGGAGAAGCTGGCAAGGTTGAAGCCCAGCTTCAAGTCGGGTGGCACGGTGACGGCGGGCAATGCTAGTGGCATCAACGACGGGGCGGCGGCTCTGGTAGTGGCTGACGAGGCGACTGCGCGGGAGGAGGGCAGGCAGCCGCTCGGTCGCTTGCTGGCCTGGGGGACGGCTGGGGTTGACCCCGATATTATGGGCATTGGGCCAGTGCCAGCGATCCAGCAGGCTTTGCAGCGGGCGGGCCTGACTCTGGAGCAGATCGACCTGTTCGAGGTGAATGAGGCGTTTGCGGCCCAATACCTGGCCGTGGAGCGCGAACTGGGGCTGGATCGGGCGCGCACCAACGTGAACGGCGGCGGCATTGCCCTCGGCCACCCGCTCGGCGCAAGCGGCGCACGCCTGGCCCTGAGCATCCTCTACGAACTGCGCCGCCGCAACCTGCGCTATGGCGTAGTGGCCCTCTGCATTGGCGGTGGGCAGGGCATCGCGGCGGTCTTCGAGCGGCTCTAGCTGCGGCTAACCGCCTTCCCTGGGTAGGGGTGTTGCTTGGTACGTGTCCTGCTCTACTAAGCAGTCGAGGAGGCACACGATGCACAAACACCTGAGTCGCTGGCTAGCGGTCGCGCTGGCTGCTTTGCTGCTGGTAGGCTGTGACAGTGGCGGCGGCGAGACTGGTAAACTCACGATCAGCGATCTGCTCAAGCAGGCCGCCAGCAACAAGCGGGCTGTGCGGAGCTACCATGATGAGCAGCAAACCTTCTACACCTACGACCCGTCAGGCGCGCCCGTAGCAATGGCGGTCACCGAGACGACTGATGTTGATGTAGTGGGCAATCGCTCGTTGGCGGTCATAACTACTACCCGCAACAACGAGTCGACTCTTGGCTACACGATGGTGATCAGCGACCAGTATTACCAGAGTATAGACGGCGAAGTTTACCAGCCCACGCGGTATACGCCCGAAGTGCTGGCTAGCATAAAGCAGGCCCGCATCGAAGACAATATCTACCTTGACCGCTTGGCGGTCGGCCTCGGCAGCCCCCGCCCTGGTACGCCAGCCGAGGAGACGATCAACGGTCAGCCCACGCGCCACCTGCTGGCAGACGCTTACGGGGTTCTGTCCCATGTAGTCAGCGGCACGATAGAGCTTTGGATCACCACCGATAGCCGTCCGCTGGTCGTCCGCACCACCCTCGATCTTTACCAGGCGGACATCCACATCAGCAGCCGCTCCATCATCAGCCGTTTCGACGTGCCAGTAGCGATCCCCAACCCCCGACTTGTAATTACCCTGGCAGATTGGCTAAAATAGGCTGTAACCTGTAGCCACCTGCCAGAGGAGATTACATTGCGCCCAAACCGCCTGACCTTGCTTGCCCTGCTTATCCTGCTGCTGACCGCCTGCGACAGCACGCCTACTCCGATCCCCATGCCGCCCGCCCCGATCCCAGCGGCTAGCAATGCTGCGCTGCTGGTTCAGGCCGCCGCCAATATGCGCCAGCTAAAGAGTTACCGCATCGAGGCCGAGGGGGTGGAGGTCAGCGATGGGCGAACCGGCTCCTTCAGCGGTGACGTAGACGTAGCGGGCAGCAAAACCAGCCTGCGGATTACCTTTTCGTCCACCCTGACTGTGCGCCTGATCAGTATCGGCCCCACTACCTACATCAGCCCCGACGATGGGCAGACTTGGGAACAGAAGCAGGTGAGTGTCGGCGAGGTGATCAACAAGCTGACCCCTGCCTGGCTGGGTCTGCAACAGAGCGAGATCAATCGGGCGGGGGTAGGCCTGCAAGACGCTAGTCCCCTGATGGCGGTGATTGACGGCGTGCAGTGCAAGCACCTGACCGCTGCCGCTGCCGTTCTACCGACGGTCGCTAAAGCCGGTAGTACCTTCAATGGTGGCACAGTCGAACTGTGGCTCTCGGCGGACAGCCGCCCGCTGATCCGCCAGCTACGGATCAGCGGCGACAGCAACGGTCTGCCCAACAGCACCACGATCAAGATCAGCGACTTTGACGCGGAGTTCGTAATCAATGCGCCCACTACCCTCAGTCAGCCTACCGCAACGGTGAGCCAGTGAACGACTATACGATCAACGTCGAGCTAGAGGCTACCTACACCGTTGCCGCTGCGGATTACTTCGCCCGCGCCGTCGCCTTCGTGTTGCGTGCCGAGGGGGTGCCGCCGCCGCTAGAGGTAAGCGTGCGCCTGGTGGACGACGCGACGATCCAGCAGTACAATCGGGACTACCTGGGCCACGACCGTCCTACCGACGTGATCGCCTTCGGCCTGGAGGAGCAGGATGTGGCGAGTGCGGCCAGCCAGCAACCTGCGCCGCATGAAGGGGAGGTTGAGCGGGAGGCTGGCAGTGAACCCGCTTACTGGCAGCACGAGGATGCCCAGGTTGCGCCAGCACTGGTCGAGCAGCAAGTGGCTGGCCGCTTCCTGCTACCGGCGGCAGAAGCTATGCTGGCCGAGGGGGAGACCCCTTACCTGGGCGATATTATCGCCTCCTACGAGACCGCCGCGCAGCAGGCCGCCGACTACGGCCACACGCCGCTGCAAGAGTTGACCGAGTTGGTGATGCACGGGACGCTACATCTGCTGGGCTACGACGACCACGCCGAGGAGAGCTATCGCCTGATGCACCGCCACGAGGATCGCCACCTGGCCGCCTTCCTGGCCGCCGAGGCTGCACGATGAGCAAGCTGCACCCGCCTGCTGACGAGAGCGCAGGCCCGGTGGCCCGCAGTGCTACGCTCTGGCGCAGCTTCGGTTACGCTTGGCAGGGGCTATGCTATGTGGTACAGACCCAGCGCAACTTCCGCATCCACCTGGCAGTAACAGCGGTGGCGGTTGCGCTCGGCCTGTTTGCTGGTCTCGGCTGGCTAGAGTGGGCAATGATCGCGGTGATGATCGTGGTGGTGCTGGCTGGCGAGATGATCAACACCGTGGTCGAGGCTGTGGTAGACATGGTGACACAGGAGTATCACCCTCTGGCGAAGGTGGCTAAGGACGTGGCGGCAGCGGCTGTGCTGCTGGCGGCAGTGGGGGCGGTCGTGGTCGGCCTGCTGGTGATCGGGCCACACCTGCTGGCCCGGTTGGGCTGGCGGCTATGAGGTTGTTGTTCCTCACCCCCCAACTGCCCTATCCCCCCAGGCAGGGGTCGGCTCTGCGAAACTACTATCTCCTGCGCGGGCTGGTCGAGGCAGGCCTTAGCGTTGACTTGCTGAGCTTTGCCAGTCCAGAGCAGATCGCCACGATCCAGCAGAACCCCCTAACCACCCTCTGTCGTCGCCTGGAACTGGTGCCGCTGCCACCCTCGCGTTCACTCACTACCCGGCTGTGGACGCTGCTGGCCGCTAAGCCCGACCTGGCTGGCCGCCTGGTTTCGCCCATCTACGCTGCCCGCCTGCAAACCATGTTGGCCGAGGTAGATTACCTACAAGTGGAGGGGGTGGAGATGGCTCCCTACGCCCTCAACCTGCGCCAGCCATTCTACTTTGATGCACACAATGCTGAGTTCGTGATCCAGCAGCGAGCCGCCCGCACCGACATGGGTAGCCTGCGCCGCTGGCCGAAAGCCGCCTACTCGTGGGTGCAGGCCCGCCGTCTGCGCCAGTACGAGCGCATGATACTGGGACGCGCCCGCCGTGTGCTGGCTGTCTCTGCCGTAGATGCAGTCGCCCTCACCAGCCTGGAACCGCAAGCAGCCAGCAAGATCGTGGTGATAGCTAACGGCGTGGATACTGCGGAGTACGCCCCCGCTGCCCAGCCAACGCTACCAGAGAGCTGGGCTGCCGTAAGCATGGTCTTCACTGGGGTGTTGGACTATCGGCCAAACGTGGACGCGCTAGACTGGTTTTGTCGCCTCGTCTGGCCTACCATCTATGCCACCAGCCCTGCCGCCCGCTGCTACATCGTGGGGGCAAAGGCGAATGCTACGGTGCAGGCTCTGGCAGCGATCCCCGGCGTAGTGCTGGTTGGCGAAGTGGCAGCAGTACAGCCCTATATCGCAGCGGCCAGCTTGTTCGTGGTGCCAATGCGGATCGGCGGCGGCTCACGGCTCAAGTTGCTGCAAGCTCTGGCGATGGGTAAGTGCATCCTCTCTACCACGCTGGGAGCTGAGGGAATAGCGGTCAGTCCTGGCCTGGATGTGGCGGTGGCCGATAGTGCAGCAGACTTTGCGGCCACTGCCCTGCGTCTGCTCAACGACCCAGGGGAGCGCGACCGCTACGCCACCGCTGCCCGCCAGCTTGCCTTGCAGTATGACTGGCAGCAGATCATTCCGCGCTTGAGCGCACTCTACGCCGCTGACAGCGACTAGGCCAAAGCCTGGCTGAGTTTACAAAATTGACTTCGCTGAGCAGTGGTGGTATACTATTGTGTGCCGTATACAACTCTGTAGTGCAAGCAAACTGTGCAACCTTTTCGCCGACAAGCCTGGGTCGTTGCTACATAGCTTCTCCATTCCCACCACTTTGGCTAAATAGTTTAGAAGCAAGTGCAGCAGGCATTAGTGCCGCGTGTGGCTAGAAGCCGCCCCCATGCTGTGGCAGGAAGCATATCACTGGCAAAGGAAACGAAAAGTGACAGGTAAACCAACAACCAGCCTGGGCCAAAAGGTACGTGATGCCCGCAAGGAGCGCAGGCTCACGCAGGACGACCTGGCGGCTACGACCTTCAGCAAGAGTTACGTTTCGGCAGTTGAACTCGGCAAAATCCGCCCCTCGGTTGGGTCATTGCAGCTAATTGCCACGCGGCTCGGCTATCCCATCTCTTACTTCTTGGACGAAGGGATGAGCGATGAGGTCGAGTTGCGGCGGGTCAGCTTTGCTGCTGCCTCTTACTACCTGGCTGGGGGTGACCCAACCGGCGCAGCAGCAGCCCTTGATGGCCTGGATGCCGAGCAGTTGAGCGGCAACGAGCAGATTACCGCCCTGACTCTGCTGGGTGAACTGGCCCTGCAACGCGCTCAATTCGAGCAGGCCGAGCAGCAGCTTGCTCGCGCCCTTGACCTACTGGCCGAAGACAATCCGCTCCGTTGCCGCCTGAACTACCTGCTGGGCAGTATTAGTCAGCAGCACAAAGGCTTCGCGGCGGTCGAACAGTTCAAACTAGCTCTGGGCGAAGTCTGCGACGACCCAGCTCAGGAATTGGCGATCATTGCGGCCCTCGCTAGCGAATATGCAGGCAGTGGGCGGCAAGACGATGCCCTGGCTCTACACGCCAGAGCTATCAGCCTACACGCCCAGGTGAGCAACCCGACCCTGCTGGCAGCGGCTCTCTGGCAGCAGGCGCAGAGCGCACGCGGAGCCAGCGACCTTGAAGCCGCCACTCGCCTCAGCTACGAAGCAGCCAGCCTGCGCCGTTGGGCTAGCGACCTGGGCCGCAGTGCAGCGGCAGCGATCACCTTTGCTGCGATCTTCAGCAGCAAGGAGCAGCCCGAGCAAGCGGCGGCCAGTTATGAGCAGGCTTTGGCTGATGCAAACTTGGCCGCTGACCCAGCTACGCTGGCAGTTGTCAGCAACAGCCTGGCAAGCCACTACCTGAAGCGCGGCGAACTTGAGCAGGCAGCTAGTATGGTCACCCAGGCGGAGATGCAGGCAGCGGCCACCGCCAACCCGACCTTGATCGCGCTGGCCCAATTGAGCCGCGCTCAACTGCACCACCTGCGCGGCGAACACGTGGAGTCTGACCAACAGTACCAGGCTGCGCTCGGCCAGCTTGAGGCTGCCCAACAGCCCGCTGCTCTCGCTCGCGCCTACTTCCAGTACGGTCAGGCCCTGGTTGGACGTGGTGAGGCAGCGAATGGGGCTGACTACTTGGAGCGTGCTTACATCTACCTGGCGGGCAAGAGCCGCTGAACCACCCCACCCCTGGTTTGATGCTGCTGTCTGTTTCGTGGGCTGGCACGCCCCGTGCTTTACTCCTTTAAGACTACAATCTGGCTCGCGAGGCCGTCTGGCAGCGCAGCCACCCTGAACCCGCTATTTGAGAGGAGAAGAAGATGGCAGATGACAACCTCAGCAACGAGCTTGACGGTGCAATTGAGACTCTAAGTGCTGACCTGGGTACGATCAATCCCGCTAATGCATTGGGTAGCATCGAGAAGTGGCAGCAAAAGTTGCAGCAGGCGGGCCGTCCAGAGCTAACCAAAATTGGTGACAGCCTCGGCCAATTGAAGGCTACCCTGACTAGCGGCAAGCTGGATGGCCGCGAGATCGGCAAGCTGCTTCTGCAACTCGGCCAGCAGACCGGCGACGCAGCTCAGGCTGGGCAAACCACTGGAAACTTCGATGCTGGCACCGCCACCAAGCTCAAGAGCCTGGCCTCGGCCCTGACCAAGCTGGGTAACGCAATCAGCTACTAGGCAAGCAACCACATAAGCGCAGCAAGAACCCGCTTATGCGGGTTTTGTTGTCTCTTGCGCGGCCTTGTTGTATATACACTGCCACTTGACAAACAGGGGTTATAGATGCTACTATAGCAGGAACAGGAATGTGGGGCTGGCACAGTTCGCCACCTCAAGCTCCTCTATTGGCCTACCCTTGTTTGTAGTAAGTATCAACTGCCGCTCGCAAAGAGCTGCCTGCGTTGGTGGGGCTTGCTGGTCGGGGCGGACGAGTTGGTGGAAAGAGGTTATATGTGTGCGAATTGGGATCCACGTAAGTTCTTGCAGGATAGCCAGACTGACGGCTCAACCAACAGGGAGGCTGACGAACGCTTCCTGCTCAATGACCTGACCGCCGCCCAGGTTTACTGCCGTGCCTTCATCAAGCGGCACGCCCGCACCTTCTACCTCTCCTCACTGCTGTTGCCCACCGCCAAGAGGGACGCGATCTGGTCGATCTACGCCTTCTGTCGCTACACTGACGACCTGGTGGACAACCCCCTGCACCGCGAACACCCCGCTGGCCTGCTCGACGACTGGGAGGAGCAGTTGGTCAACCACAGCCCGCGCCACCCCGTCGCGCTCGTCTATCAGCACGTGGCCGACAGCTATAGCATCCCACTGAAGATACCACAGGAACTGATCGCTGGGGTGCGCATGGATTTGGAGCGGTCGCGCTACGAAACCTGGGACGACTTGCGCCTCTACTGCTACCGGGTCGCCTCGGTGGTCGGACTGCTGCTGCTCCCAGTGCTGGGCTATGAGGGCGGTGAGCAGACAGTGGACTATGCGATTGAGCTTGGCATTGCCATGCAACTGACCAACATCCTGCGCGATGTGGGTGAGGACGCACGGATGGGCCGCATCTACCTGCCGCAGGAGGATATCGCCCGTTTCGGCTATGACGAGGAGCGGTTGCGGGCTGGGGTGATCGACGAGAACTTCACTGCCCTGCTGGACTTTGAGATCGCCCGCGCCCGCACCTACTACCGCTCGGCCCAGCGTGGCATTGCCATGCTTGACAAGTCGGCCCGCCCCGCTATCCTTGCCTCTGCCCTGCTCTACAGCCGCATCCTGAACAGCATCGAGAGCAACGGCTACAATGTCTTCTCCCGCCGTGCTTTCGTCAACAAGCCGCGCAAAGCATACCTGATCGGTAAGGTGCCATTCTTGCTCAACCGCCTGGATCGCTGGCGGCTGGCGGGCGGCAGCCTTGAGTGCCTCTAGCAAGGTGCGAGATCGGGTAGAATGAGGGGGAGGGCTTTGTGTGCTGCAAGCCCCACCCCTTTTGTTTGCCTATAAGGAGAAACGGATGACCCAGTGGCTAGAGTTCAGTGTTGAAGCCGACCGTGAGGCGGTGGAGGCGATCAGCGAGTTGTTCACCCGCTACGGCTGGAACCAGGGGGTAGCTATTGAGGAGCCGATCCTGCCCCATGTGGACGAGGATAAGTACGAGATCGACCTGAGCAAGCCGGTGACGATCCGTACCTGGGTGCCAGCCGACCCGAAGGCTGAGCAGGCGCGGGTGGCGATGGAGAGCAACCTCTGGCACCTCGGCCAGATTCGCTACGTCAGCCCACTGAAGGTGGAAGTGAAGGAGGAGGAGGACTGGAACAACGCCTGGAAGGAACACTTCCACGTGCTACGCATCGGTCAGCACATGGTGATCCAACCCTCCTGGCGCGAACACAGCAGCGAGCCTGGTGACCACGTAATCGTCCTTGATCCCGGCAGCGCGTTCGGCACTGGCTTGCACCAGACTACCCGCCTCTGCCTGGCTGCCCTTGAGGATTACGTGCGTGGGGGAATGCGCGTGCTAGACCTCGGCACTGGCAGCGGAGTGCTGGCTATTGGGGCAGCCCGCCTGGGCGCAGGTGCAGTGCTGGCGGTGGATATTGACGACGTGGCAGTGCGGGCCACCCGCGAGAACATGGCCCTCAACCCCGCCGTTGCGCCGCTGATCACTGCTGCTCCCGGCACGATTGAGAACGTGAAGGGCGAGAGCTTCGACCTGATCGTAGCCAATATCATCGCCCGCGTGATCATCGAAGTCGCTGCGTCCCTCGCTGCTGCACTGAAGCCAGACGGCCTGTTGATCGCTAGCGGTATCATTGCGGAGCGGGCCGACGAAGTGGCAATTGCCCTCGCCGCTGCTGGCTTCCACCACTACGAGCGGCGGCAGGAGGGCGACTGGGTGGCTCTGGTCGCGGGCCTGAAGGAACGTCACCCCTGACCCTGGTCTATCTCACCTCTCCGCGCCTGGTTGACGCTCTTTTGTCCACTGTGCTACAATCTGCTGGCACGGACGATGATCGGTTTGTGCCGCAGCAACACCAGAGAGGATGAAGATGAGAAGAAAGATAACTGTGGTTGGCGCAGGCAATGTCGGCGGCAGCACCGCGCTCGAACTGGCCCGCCGCAACTACGCCGATGTCGCCCTCGTGGATGTGGTTGAGGGGTTGGCCCAGGGCAAGGCTCTGGACATGATGCAGGCTGGCCCGCCCGACTACTACTCCACCCGCTTGACTGGCTCCACTGGCTATGAGGGGACGGCGGGTAGTGAGGTGGTGGTGATCACCAGCGGCATCGCCCGCAAGCCGGGCATGAGCCGTGACGACCTGCTCAATACCAACGCTGGCATTGTTCGCAGCGTGACAGAGCAGGTGGCCCAGCACTCGCCCGACGCGATCATCATCGTCGTCTCCAACCCACTCGACGCAATGAGCCAGGTGGCCTACCATGTGAGCAAGTTCCCCAAGCACCGGGTGGTTGGCATGGCGGGCGTACTCGACTCGGCCCGCTTCCGCACCTTCATCGCCATGGAGTTCGGCGTGTCGCCCAAGGATGTCCACGCCTTTGTGATGGGCGGTCACGGTGACACGATGGTGCCGCTGGCCCGCTACTCGACGGTGGCGGGTGTGCCAATCACGGAGTTGCTGCCAGCAGACAAGGTGGAGGCTCTGGTCAAGCGCACTGCCAACGGTGGAGCGGAGATCGTCGGCTACCTGAAGACCGGCTCGGCCTTCTACGCCCCCGCCGCCAGCGTGGTGGAGATGGTTGACGCGATCATGCTGGACGAGAAGCGCATCCTCCCCTGCGCCGCCCTGCTAGAGGGTGAGTACGGCATCAATGGCCTGTTCGTCGGCGTGCCGATCAAGCTGGGCGCGGGTGGCGTAGAGCAGATCATGGAGTTCAAGCTGACTGCGGATGAGACGGCAGCCCTGCACAAGTCGGCGGCGGCGGTCAAGGAACTGGTGGACTTGCTGAAGTTGCAGTAGGTTGTGTGGCGTTGCCAAAGTGCTTCAAGAGAGGGTAGCAGCGGAGCGCAGTTACGCTGCCTACTTCATGCTGTAGACCCAGTAGTGGAACTCGTTCCAGGCGGCGGCGGTGGCGGGCAGGTAGTGGTCGCGCTCTACGTCAACGCGGATGGTTAGCTGGCTCTTGCCCTGGGTCAGGCTGGCGGGCAGCACAAACTCCTCGTCGCGCCAGGAGCGGAAGGTATTATTGCCTGGTGAGTACCACACGCCTGCCGCCTGCCCATCTATGCTAACCCGCCCGCGCTGGAAGCCAGTCTGGTAGTCGAGTCGTCGCCGCAGCAGCACGCCCCTGTTGGCCGGGTCAACCGCAAGGCTGAAGGTAAGCGCGCCAGTAGCGGTGATCGCCTGCCCCGCGTCCGCCACCTTCTCCTCGGTGCGCTCATAGTAGCCTACCCCCGTGCCGCTCCACACCTGCGCAGTGTTGGTGTAGGCGTGGGCGGCGGCGTTGCCCAACTTGCCAAAGCTGATTTCGTCGGTCTGCGACAGACTGATAGTCGCCCGCTGGTAGCTGTAGGCGAGGCTGCTGTAACTGTAGGTATCGTTATCGTAGGGGTAGTTGCGGCCCAGGCCACCGTGACCAAAGCCAAAGCTGAGGCTGCGACCCCAGGGCAGGGGGTCGGCCAGGTAGAAGCGATAGGCCGCCACCGCACCGCCGAACTTGCCAGCAGGATTGCCGCTGCTGGGCAGGCTGAAGTTGCCGCGCTGGAAGCCCCATGCCGCGTTGAAGTAGTCCTCTGTGCCAGTGCCAGTCAACTGCGAAGTCTGGCTGCCATCAACGTCCACCCGCTCATTGCCCTCTTGCAGGTAGACGGGGCCGCTAATCACCAGCGTGGTGCCGACGTACTTACCGCTGCCCGTCGCCTGCAAGAGTGGGTAGTCGAGCTTGCGCTTCGGCGGGCTGGCCGAGTTGTAGTGCGCGTAGAAGTAGCCGAGACTGGCGATCTCGCCCTGCTGGTAGAGGCTATCGCTGCTCTCTACCTCGTAGTTGAGGCGAGCAGCCTGCGCCCCATCGTTGACCAGCGTCAAACGGGCGTGGCGGGCGAAGGGCATTGGGAAGTAGCTGTAGCCCAGATGCCGTCCGCTGTCCAGCCCGACGGGTAGCGCGCGCACCTCGTACTCGCCCATGCCGCTGCCAAAGAAGAAGCCTAGGGGCGCATCCACCGCCGCCTCTCCCTCCCCATCCCAATAAATCTTCAGCCGCAGGTTGTTTAGCTCAGGCGGTTTGAGGTCTGCTTGCCATTGCAACTTGAGCGCAGTAATCGCCGCTGGCCCCTCGAAGCTGCCAAGCGTGCGCTCTGTGCCGCCCGCGAGAGTGAGAGTGCCACTATGCAGGCTGCTACCGTCCGCAGCCTTGCCCCCGCCGAAAGGGATCGGCAAGGTACCGCTGGCTACCTGCTGCCAGAGTTGCTGGCTAGGGTCTGCGCTCTGGCCGTTGAAGCTGGCAGCAACTGGCTTGCTGTTCAGGCTATACTCAATGTTGTAGTACCAGGGTAGTTTGGTAGTGGCGACCCGCACCCGGTGGGCGAAGGGGAGGCGCAGGTAGCTGTAGTGGCCGCCGCTGGCTAGCTCTGGCCCGCCAACCAGGGGTGCGAGAAAGGGGGCAGTGCGACCGGCGAAGAAGTCGCTGGCTGGCAGGTCAACCGTTGGCGTGATCGCCTCGTCGAAGAATAGCTGGATGTTGCCGACGTTGGCGATGTCGTCGGCGGTCATCCAGATGCGTTCGATAGCCCCGCTGCCATACACATCGAGGATCATATAACGGCCCGCCTCCTGGTAGAGGAACTGGCCGCGATCCTTGTTCCAGCCATTGGGGTCGCGGCTGGAGACCTGATAGAGGCGACTGCTGCTGTCCAGTCGGGGCAGGTCGCGCAGGTAGAGGGTGCGGGGGTCGCTGACTGCCGCCTGCTGCAGGAGCAAGAAAGTGCCACCCGCAATGAGCAGCAAAGTGCATATCCCGATCATGGCGGCGAAGCGTTGGCGGCGTGCGGTCAAGTAGCTCTGTCCTGTAAGGTGGCCTAGATGGGTTGGTTAGCCTACCCCCTATTCTACCACATCGCCCCCGCCGCGTGGGTACAGGCCGATCCGCGACCGTTTTAGCGGTTGGCCCATTCGCTGGCTGTAGCTACTGCAACGCTGAAAAGCTAGGTTAGCATCTCGGTTTGTTAACTGCGGCTGTTTTTGGTACACTGACGGCAAAGAATGGTTTGTGCAAAAAGGCTGTACAAAGGAGGATTAGAGGATCAATGGATGTTAGAGACCCGCAGCAGCTTGACCAACCTGGCCTGGGCGAACGACCCGCCAGCCAAGAGACGGCCCGCACCGTGCTGGCGCAACAGCGAAGGGCGGGGATGTTGGGCCTGGCCCGCACCTACCCGCTCGTCACCTTCGCTGTGATCGGTATTGCGCTTGGCCTACTCACCCTGCCGCTCACCGCTGAGTTCTACGGTCAGCACCCCTCCCACTGGATTTTCGCCCTGGTCACCATCGTTGGTGGCATCCCGCTGGTTTGGGGGACGCTGAAGGAGTTGGCTGAGGGCCACCTCTACGCCGATGTGATTGCAGCCCTGGCTATCGTCGGCTCGGTCGCCCTCGGCCAGTTTGAGGCGGGGGCGATCATCGTCCTCATGCAGTCCGGGGGGGGCGCGTTGGAGGATTACGGCCTGCATCGCGCCAGCCGCAGCCTGGAGAACCTGCTCAAGCGCGCCCCCGCTGTCGCCCACCGCAAGGCGGGTGATGACTTCGTGGATGTGCCAGTCAAGGAGGTGCAGGTACGCGACATCCTGCTGATCCGCCCTGGCGACATCGTGCCAGTGGACGGCGTGGTGATGGAGGGGACGGGCGCGGTGGACGAGTCGGCCCTGACTGGAGAGCCAGTGCCGCTGGACAAGCACCCCGGCGACGAACTGTTCAGCGGCACAATCAACCTGAGCGGGGCGATGCAGATGCGCGCCACCAAGCGGTCGCACGAGAGCAAGTACGAACTGATCGTCCACATGGTGCAGCAGGCCCAGGAGGAGAAAGCCCCGATCAGCCGTCTAGCCGACCGCTACGCCCCTGGCTTCACCGTGATCACCCTGCTAATCTGCGCCCTGGTTCTCGTCCTCACCATCCGCGACGGGCAGGTAGATTGGGTGCGCGTCCTATCCGTCCTCACCGTTGCCACCCCTTGCCCGCTAATTATCGCCACCCCGCTCGCGGTACTGTCGGCGATCAACAGGGCGGCGCGGCTGAATATCATCGTCAAGTCGGGGGCGAGCATCGAGCAGGCGGGTAGCATCAAGACGGTGATCTTCGACAAGACTGGCACCCTGACCATTGGCAAGCCCAGCTTCGAGCAGATGGTTAGCGCAAAGGCTGGTGACGAGCAGCGGTTGCTGGCCCTGGCCGCCTCGGTCGAGCTATTCTCCTCTCACATTCTTGCCCGCCCGCTGGTAGAGGCAGCCCGCCTGGCTGGGTTGAAGCCCCGACCAGTTCGTGACTTTCAAGAGGTAGCTGGCAAGGGGGTAAGTGGGCTGATCGACGGGGTGCGCTATGCGGTTGGTTCGGACAGCTATCTGCGGGCCAGTGGTGTGGACATCGGTGAGAGCTATCGCGCCGAACTCAAGCGGTTGAGCAGCGAAGGGAAAATCCTGGCGATCATCGCCGAAGGTGGGCAGGCGGCAGGGGCAGCTATCTTCAGCGACCAGGTGCGCCCTGAAGCCCGCAACCTGCGGCAGCGGCTTGAGCGGCTGGGGGTGCTGCACACCGTAATGCTCACTGGCGACAGCGAGGGTGCCGCCCTGTTGATCGCAGCGCAGGTGGGGGTTAGCGAGGTGAAGGCCCAACTGTTGCCAGAGCAGAAGGTGCAGGCTATCGAGCAGTTCAAGCGGCAGGACAAGTTGGTGATGATGGTCGGGGACGGTATCAACGACGCACCTGCCCTGGCGACTGCTACCGTCGGGGTGGCCCTCGGCGGTCACGGCGCGGGCATTAGCACCGACGCGGCAGACATAGTGCTGACGGTGGACAACGTTGGCCGCGTAGCCGACGTGATCGAGATCGGCCAGCGCATGGTGCGGGTTGGCACCCAGGGCATCTTCTTTGGCATCGGGGCCAGCATCGTGCTGATGGTGGTTGCTGCCTTCGGCTACATCCCGCCTACCGTCGGTGCGATCCTGCAAGAGGCGATTGACGTGGTAGTGATCTTCAATGCCCTCCGCAGCGGCGTGGATTAGCCGCCGCAATCTTGAACGGCGACCGTTCCACCCCTCGTTTGACGCGCCCGCTGCAAAACTGATACAATAGGCTGGCCTTTGAGCAGTAGAGAATAGAAACGGAGTACCTGGCAAGCATGATTTTGCGTTATTTGGGCCGCCTCGTGCAAATCCTGATTGGTGGGGCGATGATTGCCGCCGTCGCGGGGGTGGCGATCCTGATCTACAGTGCCTTCGACTTCGGCCAGCCAGTCAGCACCGACCCTAATGCTTCCCTCGTTGCCTTCACCGTGCAGGAGGGGGATACGCTCAAGCCGGTGTCCCAGCGGCTTGAGGATCAGAAGCTGATCCGTTCGGCCTGGTGGATGGAGAATGTCGCCCGCTTTGGCGGCAAGGCTGGGGCGATCAAGGCTGGCACCTACCAGCTTAAGCCGAGCATGGGCTACGACAAAATACTGACTGTGATCAGCACAGCCCCTCCCTTCGCCCAGAAGTCGTTCCTGGTGCGCGAGGGCGAGCGGATCGAGGAGATCGCCGCCACGCTGAAGAAGGCTGGCCTGATCACCGACGAGTCGCGCTTTACTGCCCTGGCAAAGAACGCCAGTCAGGACGATTACGGCTACCTTTGGCTGGCTGGGCGCGGCATCCGCGACAACAAGGGCAACTTTACCGCCAATAACAGCCTTGAAGGCTTCCTTTTCCCCGCCAAGTACGACATATCGGTGCAGCCAACCAGCACCATCGAACTGGACGGCAAGCAGGTTACCCCTACCCCAACTGCCGACCAGCAGAACATGGAGCAAACTATCCTCAAGAAGATGCTGGCAACGATGGACAGCAAGCTGACCGAGGGCAACATTCTCACCGACACCCAGAAGAACGGTCACAGCCTCTACGATACACTGGTGATCGCCAGCATCGTCGAGCGTGAGGCGCAGGTGGAAGACGAACGCCCGCACATTGCCGCCGTCTACTGGAACCGCCTGATCAAGAGCCCAGATCACCTGCTGGCCGCTGACCCGACCGTGCAATACGCGCAGGGTAGCCCCAGTGCCTGGTGGCCGAAGATTGCCGACCTCGCGGCGAAGGGGCCACTGGGCGACCAGGGCGACATGGGTGGCTACAACACCTACGCAGTCAAGGGGCTACCGCCTGGCCCGATTGCCAACCCAGGGCTAGCCAGCCTCAAGGCGGCAGCCAACCCGCTTGCTAGCGAAGACCAGTTCTTTGTTGCTACCTGTGATGGTGATGGGAGACATGACTTCTCCAAGACATATGCCGAACATCTGAAGAAGGTAGCCAAGTACAGCACCTGTAACCAGTAGGGGCAACGTCCTGATAGGGATGGTGGAAGAAGGTGGCATAATGGCTAGAGCGGCTGAGGGGCGCAAGGTGGGGCTGATCGGCTACCCGGTCGGCCACAGCCTGTCACCGCTGATGCAGCAGGCCGCCTTCGACCACCTGCACCTGGCCTGCCAGTATGGACTGTGGGAGACGGCGGCGGAGGAGTTGGTGGCGCGGGTACTGGACTTGCGCTGGCCCGACTACCTCGGCGCGAACGTGACCGTCCCCTATAAGCAGCAGGTCATCCCCCTGCTCGACCGCCTTGATGAGGAGGCGGCAGAGATTGGTGCGGTCAACGTGATCGTCAACCACAATGGTCAGCTAGTCGGCCACAATAGCGATGCGGCGGGCTTTCTGCGCTCCCTGCGCGAGGACGGCGGGTGTAATCCTGCGGGTAAGCACGTCTGGTTGCTGGGGGCAGGCGGCGCGGCACACTCGGTGGCCCACACCCTGGTCGGGGCCGGGGTCGCCAGCCTGACGATCCTCAATCGCACGCTCGCCCACGCCGAGTCGCTGGCTGATGCGTTGCGGGCCAGGCTGCCCACAGTGCGAGCGGTAGCCCTTGCCGCCATAGGCGAACTGGAGGCTGAACCCTACGATCTGCTGGTCAACGCTACTGCCGTTGGCCTCAGCCCCGCCGCGCCAGAAGCCTCCCCTGTTCCCACCAACCTGCTCCGCCCCCACACCCTGGTGGTTGACCTGCTCTACAAGCCGACCCGCTTGCTGCGTGAGGCGAAGGCCTGTGGCGCACGCACCCTGGACGGCCTGCCGATGCTCGTCTACCAGGGGGCGCGTTCATTCGAGTTGTGGACAGGGCAGAGTGCGCCGCTGGCAGTCATGTTTGCGGCCCTGCGCGAGGCACATTGATGGCCCCAACCCTTGCTTTCGCTGTCGGTGTGCTGCTCGGCTTTGCGGCCAACTGGGTAATCGCCCGCCTGGCCCTTGTTAGCGAGACGGTAGCGGAAGACCCCTACCCTGCCCTCCCCCACGAGGGGGAAGAAGTAGAGATCGACCCTGCCCTCCCCCAGGACGGGGGCGCAGGGGCAGGGACTGGCAGCGCAGTGCTACCAGACGTAGCAACGGCTAGAACGCGCCAGTTGATCGCGCAGGTGGCGGTTCTGTTGGCTAGCGGGCTGCTGGTGCTGTTTGCTTACCTGGATTATGGCTGGGGCTGGGCGGGGGTGCTGTACGCCCTCTACGCCCTCGTGCTGCTGGTTACGCTGGTGCTAGATTGGCGGTTCCACGACATCTACCTGGTGGTGTTGGTGGCGGGGGCTGTACTTGCGCTGCTGGGTGCGCTGCTGATCCCTGGCGTGGGCTTCGGCGGGCCACTGGGTGGCGCACTGATCGGGGGCGGGCTGATCTACCTGTTGCACCTGCTGGGGCAGGCAGCCTACGGTGGCGACGCGCTGGCCTTCGGTGATGTGCAACTGGCGGTGATGCTCGGCCTGATGCTCGGCTACCCCAATGTGATCAGCACTCTCCTGCTCGGCGTACTGCTGGCGGGCCTCTCTACCCTGCTACTGCTGCTGTTGCGCCGCAAGCAGATGAACGACTTCGTGCCGATTGGCGCGTCGTTCTGTCTGGCCGCGATCATTGCCCTCCTCTTTCGAGAGCAGGTCTGGGACTTCCTGCGCTTTGACAGCTTCAATCGCTTCCTCAGCCAGCTTGGTAGCGGCCTGGGCGACTGGCTCAACCACTTGCTGGGCGCACGCTAGATTGACAGCTAGCATGCTTGCAGGTACAATAGCCGTACTACTGGCGCACCCACTGCAACTTTCGGCTTGCCACTGCGTAGAGAGAAGCACAGAGCCAGTCCCACCAGCCTGGAGGAGCCTTGCATGAAGCTGAGTAAGTTGCTGGAAAATACAGCCCCGGATTCGAGCAGCACCACCCTGACCAGTGCAGCTAGCGAGGTTGAGCAGATGCTCATCTCCCCCGGTGCCGTGCGCCTGTTCTACCACATCATCGGCTCCTACTTCCGCGTGTTGGAGGAGCATGGCCTTGCACGGGGCGAATACAGCCGCGAAATCTATACCATCCAACTGAAGGGGCGCAACGACCCCCAGCCCGTCACCCGCAACTTCTACATCCCCTACCAGCCAGAGAACACGCGCATCTACACGGCGGTGGATACGGTGAGCGAGATGCTTGAGGGGGCGATGGCTCAGATACCAGAGGAGTACGTCCCCTACTCTTGGGCGCACCTCCACCCTGGCTTCTCTCCCCTACCCAGCAGCACCGATGCCCGTAACAACTACGCCGTCCTGGATCGCCTGGGCAGCAACAACAAGCTGACTGGCTACGACCGCCTGACCATCCGCCAGCCGAAAGTGGCAATGGAGGGCGATCAACTTGTTCTCTTTGACGACAAGAGCAAGAAGCGGGTGAGCCTCAAGATGGCCGCCAACCTTGACGGTAAGCAGCCCAACTTGAGCGTGGGGGAGTGGGTAGACGAAACGCCAGTGACGATCTATTGGAGCAAGAGCCTGATCTTTAATGGGCGCGACCTCGATGGCTTCTTCCAGTCGTTCAGCGGCCAGAAGGGCGGCCACGACACCCGCTTTGCCTACAGCGAGATTTCGGTGGCGACGATCACCCACGACGGTACGATCAACCGCAGCACCTATGAGATACCGATCCGCGTAGTTGAGGTGGCGAACGATATTGTACTGAGTGAGGAACTAAAGGCGCAGATCGAGCAAACCTTGCGCGAGAAGGTAGTTGTCCCCACCCAACGCGGCTACCGGGCGATCCCAGAGTACATGATCGACCAACTGAGCAAGGAGGAGCGCGTCCGCCTTGAGCGCGAGGAGGGCAGCCTGGTCAGCCCGGCTGCCAGCGTAGCCGCCCCCGCCCCAGAGCCGGAGTATGCACCGCTCAACTTTGGTGAGATGGTGCAGTACGCGATTGCTAACCTGTTTGGTCTGGAGGAGCCACCCCGCCGCCTGATGTCGCGCAAGATAACTATGCCACCGCCACCGCTGAAGATGAAGGTCAAGGCTTTTGTTGCGGGCCGCGAAGTAGTGATGGAGAGAGAGGTTGAGCGGACATGACCCGCTATGATCGGCAGGAACGGATCAATAACTGGAACCAGCAGACTTTGCTGGAGAGCGAAGTGGTGGTGCTAGGCACGAACGCACTGGCCCACTTCGTGGTGGCCGCCGCTGCTGCCCTCGGCTTCGGCCACATTCGCATCATCGATAACACCTTCCTCGACCGGGCGGGACATGGCGAGTTCCTATTCGATCCCGATGCAGGCCGCCAGTTCAAGGCGGAGGCTCTGGCTGGGGCGGTGGAGCGCATCAACCCTGATGTGGAGGCAGAGGCCGAAATCTGGCGCATCTCGGCCAACCGGCACACCTGCATTCTCGGCCAGCCCAACCTGATCGTGGACACTAGCAACGACCCGGTAAGCGAACTAATCGTCTATCGCTACGGGCAAGAGTACGGCATCCCCGTGCTGAACGCCTCCGCCCGCGCCTACCACAGCGAAGCGAAGCGCGGCCACGACGGGCAGATCGTGCGGGGCGACCTCTCGATTGACTACTTCGCCCAGCCCAGCGACCCCTTCACTGCCGCCATCGCTGCTGCCCTGGTCACGGACGAGGGGCGTAGTAGCTTGCTGCCCCTGCCTGGCGAACAGCGGCTCAAGGTGCCAGTCTACTATAATATGCTGGCCGCCAACTACATCAACCGTGCAGACCAGCTACCGGTCACTACCGCCTACACTGACCGCCACGCCCTGGTGATTGGCGCGGGCGCACTGGGCAACTGGGTAGTTTTGCTGCTGGCCCTCAAAGGGGTCAAGCAGATCACGATCATGGACGACGACGACATTGAGGAGGTGAACCTCAACCGCCAGATCATGTTCACCCTGAGCGACAACCCCATTGGCCGCACCAAAGCCGAGGTGCTGGCCGAGGTGGTGCAGCGCATCTGCCCCGACGTGCGGATCGAGGCGAAGGTGCAGCGTTTTGACGGCAAGGAAGGCTTTGGCTGCGACGTGATCTACCGTTGCACAGACAGCCTGAGCAGCAGCCTCTTGATCAATGACTATGCGCTGGACAACAAGCTGCCGGTAGTCTACATGGGAACGGAGGTACACTCGGCCCAGATGTACGCCTTCAAGCCGGGGCGCAACTACTGCCTGGACTGCCTGCTCAACCTGCGCGAGACGCTGACCGTCAACCCGGAGGAGGTGCCAGACGGCTGCCTGGTGCAACCCAACCCCAGCGTGGTAACAACCAATCTGCTTGCTGCTGGTGTGGGTAGCAACTACTTTGATGCACTGTTCCCCGCCGAGGGGGGCAGCCGTCCGCTACCGGGCAACGTGCTGAAGTACAACTTCCTCGCGCCCAACCGCCTCGTCTACCCTTTTGGTGAGGGGCTACCTGCCCTGGACGATAGCAGCGAGTGCCGTTGCCGCGAGTGGGTTTCCGCTAGTTCCGCCTCTGACGGGCTGGGGGCGTTATGCCATCCAACCTTTCGATCCTCAAGGATATCACCCGCTCCCAGCGCGAACGGCCCGTCGATCAAGGGCCGGTAGACGACTTTGAGCCGGTGGAGGCGGAGGACTATCTGATCGGTCGCTACATCACCGCCAGTGTGCCAGCCTTCCTGCAACCGCGCCTGCGTTTGCTGCATGAGGATGCGAATGGCACGCGGGCGATGCAGTCTTTGCTGCTCACGGCCCGACTGCACGCCAGCGCAGGCACGGCGGTGCGCGCCCAAATAGAGACGCTCTCTGCCAACGAGCGGCTGGCGAGCAGCGAACTGGCGCGGGCGGCAGCAGCAAGCTGGTACGCGCAACTGCCCGCCGAGCAGCGCAATGCAGTGCGCCAACGCTTCTTGGGCGACCTTGAGCGGCTGGGCCAGAACCTCCCCCTCCCGCCTACTCCACCAGGCTTCTGGTCGCGGCTGGGCGCAGGGCTGCGGCGGCTGTTTAGCTGGGGGCAGTTGGATTGAGCGAGTAGTAGCTCTGGCAGCCACCGGGTAGGAGCGCAGGCGCAAGTTATCGACAGGCGAAAGTAAAGGCGAAGATCAAGATTATGGCAGAGCGCGGCGGCAAGGAGAGCAGGGTACGGGTAGCCGAGCAGGAGCGAGCGGGATTGGCCCGCGCTCCAGAGACGACCACTGCCCGCGCCCCAGAGACAGTGATGCAGCCGAACGTGGCTCTGACCACCGAGCAACGGCGCGAAGTGGCCCGCCTTGCCTCCGCAGCCCCGCCAACGACTGCCACCACCGCCGACCTCGGTTTGGCCCAGCGGCTTGACCCTGGTTCGATGACCATGCTCAACCGATTGGTAGGCGGCAATCTCGCCCGTCAGCAGCATTTGTTGGTCAGCGGCGGCGAACCGCAGCAGGGGGTCTTGAGCAAGGTGCTGGCTAGCGAGTACCTGGCAGGCTGCTCGCCAACCCTCGAACTAGCCAACCCCATCTTTAGCCGCAGCGACTACAGCGAACAGGACATCCTCACCCTGCTAGCTAGCTACGCCACCCCCGATGGTGGGCTGAGCGATGCACAGATCAGCGAAGCACTGCTCGCCAGCCGCTCCTGGGGGCGACGCTTCCTGCGCCGTCTGCTGCGACGCTAGAAGCAAGCCGCTCTACGCCTTCGGTCAGTGGAGAACCCATGCAATCTACCCACCTCCCACCCACCCCGCCCCACCCCAACTGGCAGCCTGCCAGCCTTGTGCTGCCCCTGCTCGGTTGGCGGCTGCTGCTACTTATTGGCTGGGGGCTGCTGGCGGGGGTGCTGCTCTGGGTGCTGGCGGTGGACAGCAACCACGAACGCGACCTACGCGCAGTGATTGCTCTGGGTAGCCTCCCCCTTGCGGGCCTGCTGCTCTGGCTGGACGAGGCCAACAGTGTCGGCGGACGGGCGCGGCTGCTGGGTGACACCCTCTACCTGCGGGCTGGCATCTGGCCGCAGGTGCTGCGTGTCAGCCCAGTGCAGGTGCGAGCCGTCTACCGCAAGTCCTACCTTGAGTTGCTGCGTGGGCGGCAGGTGGTCAGCTTGCTGGGGGGGCTGGCGATCTTCCTCTACCTGCTGTTTGCCGCCCTCTACCTGCTTGATCTGCTCAACGGCACGGTTGACCCCTTGCAGACGCTGGGTGGCTACGCCTTTCTGCTCGGCCTCAGCCTCCTGCTGCTGCTACTCGGCTTGCGCGCCCACCTTGCCTTGCACGGCTGGCGGTGGCACCGTAGCCACTTGCTGCTTCAGCTAACCGGCTGGCCGAGCCTCCTACGCCAAGCCCGCCTCGATTGCGCCACTAGCGCAGAGATTGCCGCCGCGCTGGGCTACGCAGTCGCGGGTGAGGGGCTGGTGGAGCGCAGCAAGGGGCGCGCAACTTCATCGCCCCAGCCAGCAGCCCTGGCTATCCCCTACCGTGCCTTGCTGCTGCCACTTGCGCTGGCGGTGGTCGGGGGCGGCCTGATCGCAGGGCGGGGCCTGCTGCCCGCTGTGCTAGATTACCGCTACCAGCCGATGGTGGAGACCTACCGAAGGGTCGCAGGGACAGATGCTAGCTTGCAAGTGGCTACCTGCGAGGTTAGCAGCAGCTTCAACCTTGCCACGCCAGAGTGTGACCTCTATACCTTCTACCAGCCTGTTGGCGGTCAAACCTATACGGTCGCCAGTCATTACCCACGTTGGCCTGGCAAGGCCGTAGCAGCCAGCCCCCAGGTGATCGGCAAGTTTAAGCCCACTGCTTGGAGGATCGACGAACGCGCTGCCCTGCAGCAAGCTGAGGCGCGAGGTGGGTTGGCATATCGCCAGAAGCTGGTAGCTGCCGGGATCAGCGAGGGACGGGTCGTTGCCGCCTACACTGCCGCCACTGGCTGGTCGATCCTCTACCGCCCCGACGAAGATCAGTTGCAGCGGGCAGTCAAAGCTGGCCGCATCCGCCTGAGCGAGGCAGCGGGCTTCAGCGTGCAGGTTGATGGCAACTTATGGTTTGCGCTGGTCTACCTTGTTGTGGGGACGCTGGTCTACCTGCTAGCGATCAGCGGCTGCGAGCCACCGCGCGAGAAGAAGCAGCGGGGCTGATCACGCTAACACACCTCACACGCCCTGCCACTTCCAGACGCGCCCCTTATTTGTTATAATAGCCCTAACGCTAAATTGTGAACGGGAGAAGCATAGATTTGAAGACTACTACTGAGCGGCTGGAGGGTAGCCGCGTCGCCCTTGATATCGAAGTCGAGGCCGAGCAGATTAACAAGGCGATGGACAAGGTCTACCGCCGCCTCGTCAACCAGGTCAACGTCCCCGGCTTTCGGCGGGGCAAGGCTCCGCGCTACATGGTCGAGCGCGTGGTGGGCCGCGAGGTGATGATGGATGAGGCAATGCACGACCTCATGCCTGCTGCCCTCAAGCAGGGCTTGGACAGCGAGCCGAACCTGCGGCCTGTTGGCGAGCCAGAGGCCGAAATGAAAAGCCTTGATCCCTTCGTTATCCGGGTGATCCTCGAGGTAATGCCCGACATCCAACTGCCCGCTGATTACCGCGACATTCGGGTAGACGCACCAGACACCAGTATCACCGACACCCAAATCGAACGGGTGATCAAGCAACTGGTGGGTGAGGCGACCGAGTGGAGCTTCCCCGCCGAGGAGCGGGCTGCCCGCATGGGCGACCGCGCCCACGTGGACGTACAGGGCTTTACCGCTCAGGGGCCACTTTCTGTCCAGGTGCAGCACGATGTGCTTGACCTGATCCCGGCGGAGGAGGGTGGCGATGTGCTGCCCGACCTGCTGGCTGGGGTAGTCGGCATGAAGCCGGGCGACGAGAAGGATATTGTTACTACCTTCCCCGACGACTATGGCAATGAGGAGCTACGTGGAGCCGATGTTACCTTCCATATTAAGCTGGTAGAGTTGCAGGAGGGGACGCGGCCCGAACTGAGTGCGATTGCTGTCAAGCAGGGTTTGGCCAATGAAGCTGCGATGCGCGAGAACATCCGCACCGAGCTTGTGGCTCGCCGCGAGACGCAGGGCCGTGAGGCACATCTCGACCAAATCCTTGAGAAGATGATGGCGAGTGCCGACTTCCCAGTACCATCCTCAATGGTGCGTGAGGAGCTTGACGAGCGGATGAAGCGGCTGGAGGCGCAACTGAAGGAGCAGAAAATTAACCTCAACCAGTACCTCCAGTACACTGGCAAGACCCGCAAGGAGCTTGAGGATGATATGCGCCCCGACATCGAACGCCAGAGCCGCGTAGCAATGCTCGTTGAGCGGCTGGCCGAGGTTGAGGGGATCGAAGTTGACGACGCGGAGATCGAAGCCGAGCTTGACACGCTGATCGACAGCACCACCAAGTCGGTGATCGCCGACAGCAAGGCTCAAACCGCTGCCCTTGCCAATCCCGACCTTTCGGACGACGATGTGACCGCCGACACAGAGGACGCGGAGCAGAGCGAGAGCGAAGCCACCGAAGCTGCCGCGCCAGGCGAGGTCGCCACCCTCCCTGCCGACTTTACCCCCGACCCCTCAACCCAGGACGCAATGCCAGCCGCCAGCGAGGAAGCCACCAGCGAGGAAGCCGCCAGCGACGATACTGCGCCGACTGCCCAGAGCAACGACCTTCTCAACAATGCGATCCGCTCGATGGTGCGTCAGCAGTTCGACACCGAGGAGACCCGTGACCGCCTCCGCAGCCGCTTGCTCAATCGCAAGATCGAAGATCGCATCATTGCCATTGCTAGTGGTACCGCCCCCGAACTGCCCGCTGCCAGCTTGAGCAGCGACAGCGACGAGGCTAGCTTGGCTGAGACGCAGGACACCACTGCCACCGCTGATGCCCAGACCCCTGACCAACTGGCTGAGGCACAGCAGACCGCTGGCGGCGAGAGTGACGGCGCGACCCGCCAGGCTCCCGCGGCCTCTAGCGACGACGAGCAACTGGACGAGAACGCGCCAACCAGCGGCCAGACCGACCGCGCCGAGAAGATCGCCAACGACCTCTAGACCCTCATCCCAGCCCTCTCCCTTAAGGAGGGGGCTGGCGGGGGACGAACCACGGTAGCCGCAACATATATGGTAGTTTATTGGTCAATAGCCCTTCCCCGCTGCTGTTTCTGGCGGCGCGGTAATGCGAAAGGTACAACAGAATGCCTATCAACAACTTGCTCATCCCTACGGTGATCGAAAGTACCAACCGGGGCGAGCGTGCCTACGACATCTACTCACGGCTGCTGCGCGACCGCATCGTGTTCATCAGCACCGCGATTGATGATCACGTCGCCAACCTGATCGTTGCCCAGTTGCTCTTTCTGACCTACGAAGACCCGGAGCGCGATATCCTGCTCTACATCAACAGCCCCGGTGGTAGCGTCTACTCTGGGCTGGCTATCTACGACACCATGCAGTGGATTCAGCCAGATGTATCTACCCTCTGCCTGGGCGTGACGGCAAGCATGGCAACCGTGCTGCTCTGCGCGGGAGCTAAGGGCAAGCGGTACGCCCTGACGAACAGCACCATCCACCAGCACCCGGCCCTGATCACCCAGATGGGCGGCTCCAATCCTGATATCCAGATTCAGGCCCGCGAGATGATGCGGATTCAGGATAACATGGTCAAGATCATGGCGAAGCACACCGGCCAGTCTGAGGAGCGCATCCGCAAGGACTTCGACCGCGACCACTACATGAGCGCAGAGGAGGCGGTAGAGTTCGGCCTGGTAGACGAGGTGATCAAGTCCACCCGCGACCTGCCCACCGACATGCAGCCGGGTGCAAACCCGCAGCCTGAGGAGGGCAGCCGCGAAGTCCTCGATACCGAGCGCGAGGGAGCTAGCGTCGGCGCACGCTAACCGAAGGGTAGCATCTTCCCCAAAGGATAGCAGTATGGGCGGTCATCTTCAGGTGGCCGCCTTTGCTGTGCTGCAAACCTCAACAGTTAGCTGAAGTTGTGCTATAATCAGGGTGGGGAGACAAGCTGATGCCGCAACTCTCGATGAACAGGTTGTTGACGCTGGTGTTGGACGGTAACGGACTGGTCGGCGCAGACGTGGAAACGCTGCTGCGGCTGGGCAGGCAGGCAGTAGCGGCCCGCAATCGTGTGCTAGCCCGCCACTACTTCAGCGAGGTGGTGGAGCGTGAGGCCGAGCATGAGGAGGCGTTGGTCTGGCTGGCCGGGCTGGTACGCGACCCCGCGCAGTCGGCTGCCTACCTGTGGCGGGTCTTGCAGCGCAATCCTGCTCATGCGAAGGCGGCGGCTGGTCTGGCCTGGGCCAAAGCAGCCTTGCAGCGGCAGCGCGAGGAGGCTGACGGGCCGCTACTGACGACGGCGCGCCTGATCGCGGCTTGCTACGGCCCAACACAGTTGTTGGACGAGGGGGAGCAGGCGGAGGTTGATGCCCTGCTGCGGGCGCGCGCTCCCCGGCCACCCCTCCCTGCTGCCCGCCTACGCGAGGCTCTGCGGCACGAACAGTGGGCGGTGGCGGCTGATATGCTCTGTGGGGTGGGCCTGCACGCCGACGACTGGCCGACGCTGAGCCTGGACGTAGCGGTAGCGGAGCGGGTGCGCCAGGGTCTAGAGGCGGATCGTCGTCGGCGTGCAGCGGGTATCTGCTATGAACGCGCACGAGTGGCATTGGCGGCTGGGCTGCTGACCGAGGCCGATCACTATCTCGCCCGCTTGCGGCTGACCATCGCGGCAGAGGTGCTGGATGTCGCCCCGGCCTGGGCGCGGCTGCGTGAACTTGAGCGGGCGGTAGCGGTACGGCGACGGGGGCGGCCCACGCGCAAGCTGCCCGAACTGCCAGCTAGCCAGCCCTCACCGCTGGCGGAGAACCAGAGCGCAGGCGACAGCGTAGCAGTTGGTAGGGAAGTGGTAGCAGTGACAACCAGATTGGAAATGGGGTAGAGTTCGTGGCGATCAAGCGATGGTGGCTGGCGTTGGTAGTGCTGGCGGTTTTGCTGTTGCAACCAGCGGGGGCGGGTGCCGTTGGCGGGGTGTCCACTGATCGGGCATTTGGGCTGCTGTGGGGGCGCACCGACCAGCTTGTGGCTGGGGGATTGCCGCGTAGTTGGTACTGGGGGCCATCTCCTTTTGCGCGGCTGAATGAGCCTTTTGGTGGTGGGGCGCGGCTGGTCGAGTATTACGACAAGGGGCGGATGGAGATCAACGACCCCCTGGCCGCGCGCGACAGCCCTTACTTTGTGGCGAACGGCAGGCTGCTGATGGAGTTGGTCAGCGGGCTGGTGCAGACTGGCCCCGAAACTTACGCGCAGCGGGCTGCGGCTGGGCAGGCGGTGGTGGGCGATGGGGTAGGCAACCCGGCTCCCTCCTACGCGACGCTGGCTGGGGTGGTCTCGGTGCAGCCGGGTGGGCGCGGGCTGGCAGCCAACGACCGTCGCGGCCAACTGGCAACCAGTACGCTCGCAGCGAACGGTGCAGTGGCAACCAACGCACCGCTGGCAGAACGTTACGCCGCCGCTACCCGCCTGACCGCCTACCTGCCCTCCACCCAGCACAACATCCCTGCCGCATTCTGGGCCTTCCTCAATCAGCGTGGGGCCGTCCTCAGCGGGCCGGGCAACCGCGAGTTGCAGAGCGACGGGTTGGTAGACTGGGTGGCGACGATGGGCTATCCCGTCAGCGAGGCGTATTGGTTGCGGGCGACCATCAGCGGCGTGCAGCGCGATGTGCTGGTGCAGGCCTTCGAGCGGCGAATGCTCAGCTACACCCCCAGCAATGCGCCCGGCTTCCAGGTAGAGATGACCAATGTTGGCCTGCACTACTACGGCTGGCGGTATGGCTCGGCGGGTGAGGGCTGGCGGCTGGCGGCCCCAGTGCTGCCGCTGCGGGTGGTCTTCCCCAGCGTGCAGATTGATGCGCCGCTCAAGGAGACCTATGTCGAAGGCGGCATCTGGCAGGTGGCCGACTTCGCAGCGGGCCACCTCTACAGCACTAGCTACCCCGGCGCGGGGGGCAACAGCGTCTATGCTGGTCACAACAACTGGCGGGGGGAGGTCTTCCGCTACCTCTACCAGGCGCAGGTGGGCGACCGCTTCAGCTTTCTGATGAGCGATGGTAGCGAACGCCGCTACGTGGTGACGGAGACGCACAAGGTGCAGGAAGCCGGGGTTAGCGAAGCCGTTCACACCAGCAATGCGCAGTTTAGTGCGCCGACGGTGGACGAGCGGGTGACGCTGATCACCTGCTGGCCCTATACTACCTTTACCCACCGCATCATTGTGATCGGCAAGCCGCTGCCGTGACCAGGGCAGCCAGAGATGAATGGCTGGACTTGCCACCTACGCCCTAGATTTGTTATAATTACCTTCAGTGCCGCCCCTTAGCGGCGCAAATCAACACGCCCGCCGACTGCTACGGCTGTGACCCCTGTGGCTTGGCTCGTGGATGCGCGATCATCTGCCCGCCAAACGCCCGGTTCCCGCGCAGGTAGAAGCGGAGCGGAAGTCTAACACATAGGAGAAACCATGACTGCTAGTATTACCCCTGGCGCGGCCACGCCCATCCCCGGCCAACTAACCCCCACGCCCCTCCCCAGCCACCCCACCCCCCCCACCCCCCCC
>Ga0123337_10001227_pt1 | contig 34334 bp, 27 predicted proteins | sample frozenSSSSmetaG_FD_89792 | JGI IMG/M metagenome (GOLD analysis project Ga0123337, IMG submission 89792) | Glacier valley bacterial and archeal communities from Borup Fiord, Nunavut, Canada, to study Microbial Dark Matter (Phase II) -... | ecosystem: Environmental > Aquatic > Freshwater > Ice >...
AGATAGACCAGCGGTACAACATCGTCTGTAAAAAACGTGTCAGCGGCGAAACACGGGCTGCTGTCCAACCCTGTTAAACAACTATCTCAAATTTGCACTTTTCCCAACAACTTCAAAGATATGTGCGGCGGACCGCTCCTTTAAACTTTTTCAAACTCTTAAAACCTTTTCAAACTCCTTTAAACCTTTTCAAACCCCTTAAACTTTTTCAAACCCCTTAAACTTTCTCCAAACCGCTTCGGCGGACCGCTTCTTTAAACTTCCCGTAGCTTCCCTAGGCACACCACCAGGCTGTCTCTCCAGTAGGGGATCTGTATGCCGAATGTTTTCTTGATCTTGGTTTTGTCCATTACGGAGTAGGCGGGACGGACTGCTTTTGTTACGTATTCCGACGTTTTTACCGGGTTCAAAACGACGGAGGTGTTGCTGATATCGAAAATGGTTTTGGCGAAGTCGTACCAGGACGTAACACCTTCATTACTGTAGTGGTAAATTCCATACGCATCGCTGTCTGATGCGATCACGTCAAGTACCGTTGCCGCCAGATCAATGGCATAAGTAGGGGAGCCGACCTGGTCCACAATGACACCCAGCTGGTCTCTTTCCTTGCCCAAGCGCAACATGGTTTTTACAAAGTTGTTGGCATATTCCGAGTAAAGCCAGCTCGTACGGATGATGAAATGTTTGTCGAGAATTTCGGCAATATCCTGTTCGCCTTCAAGTTTGGTGAGGCCGTAGATGTTTTCAGGTTCTGCGGGATCGGTTTCAGAAAGCAATTTTGGGACGTCGCCTTTGAATACGAAATCCGTCGAGATATGTACCAGTGTTGCGTTGTGTCTGGCACAGGCTTCAGCAATGTTTGCGGCGCCCGTCCGGTTCACCTTACGGCAGATATCCTGTTCATCTTCTGCCTTGTCAACTGCAGTATATGCTGCGCAATTGATTACAAATAAAGGTTTTTCGACACTAAACAGTTTTTCTAAAAGGTCTTTGTCTAATATATTTCCTTCCTGCTCTGAGGGGAAGGAGATGTCGGTAATGTTTTTTTCTTCGGATACTTTTTTGAGGCAGCTGCCCAATTGTCCGGATGCGCCAAGAACTACGATTTTCATCAGGTAAGGTGATAAGTGAATGTGGGCAAATATAAGGATAATGTTTTTTAGCTGTTGGCTTTTAGCTATTGGCTGTTAGCTTTTTCTCAGGAAAGCATAGCGTCCTACCGCTTGGCCACAAAGACACTAAGACACGAAGTTCAAGCTTTCTTTGCCCCTTCGTGGCCCAGTTATTAGTCAAAAAAAATGGCCTGCCCGCGGAGCGAACAGACCTGCATAACGTTGAGTAAGGTAATCGGGATTATTAGAAAACCAAATGTAATAAGTTGTCGCGAAATTTCAATTTATTTTGTAGAATAAATTAATTTCCGTGTCCATATTATTGACAAGTAACTAAATATTTGCTTTACTTCCAAAACTAAAAATGTAATATAAATTATAATATTCTAAACAGCAGGACTTTACCTTTTGACGTGTCTTAAACTAACAAGTAAATCTTTTAATAGTTACATTTGGAGTGGGGTGTGTGAAATGTGAAATGTAAGATGTGAAATGTAAGATGTAGGACACCTGTTCACCTTTCACCTTTTTCCTTCTCACTACCCGGCGGCCCGTTTTTCCTTCTCACCGCCCACTTTTTACTTTTTACTTTTTAGTTCTCACTTCTCACCGCCCGGCGGCCCGGTTCTCACTTTTTACCGCCCGGCGGCCCGGTTCTCACTTTTTACTTTTCACTTTTTTACTTCCAAAAACATCTACTCGTTCGCCATAATCGCCTGTCTTCCAAGATAATCACGATGGTATTGTCTTAGTTTTTGGTCCAGTTGGTAGCCTACGCGGTAGCGTTCTCCGATTTTGTAGCCTCTGGTGTAGGTGTATTCCCAGCGGAATTCATCGGTTGTTCTTAAGCGTGCATTTTTGCCTTGTAGTATTTTACCCGGTGGAATAGGTATCGCGAAATTAAAGCCCAGGGTGGAGCCGTTCTGGGTTTTGGTTGCGTAAAATCCTAATTCGATGTTGGTAAACTGCCGGATCAGGTCTATTCTCCCTCCCTTGTCCGACCACATAAATTGCCCCGCGGTCATTTTTACGGTAAAGTCATGCGCCTTGAAACGGTAGGCGGCGTCTGCCAACAAAATAAAATGATCCAGACTTTCATAATAGATTCCGCCTCTTGGATAATAGTAAAACCCCGTTAATCCCGTCTCGACACCAAACGAAAACGGTTTACCCAGATCCGCATGGCGGTATTGCACATTCACACCGTATTGGTCATTGTTGAAAAAGCCCGCAGATGCGCTAAAGAAGTGTTTGCCTTTTGTGTAAAACTGGTTTAAAAAAGTAGGGGCGGGGCGGATGATCTTGGGCCTGCCATCGAACTGGTTGATGATCGGAAACAGAATTCCCGTTGAGAGCGACAGACCAGGCAGTATGAAAAACTGCGTTTGCAATGCCACACTCGTATTGCTTTCGATGGGCCGGTTGAAGTTGCCAAACATCGCCGTAAAATAAGGCTGTATCCAGAAATCCAGTTTGTAGTTCTTGGGATGCAGGGCAAGTCGCTTGCTCTTTATATAAGCTTTCCGTTCTTCATCTGACAATGCCGCATAGCCAACATCATCCCCCAGCGTATATTTGCCGACCGGGAAACCCTGAAGCAATGGAACAAACACGATGGCCGTCGAATCATGCACCACCTGATTCATTTCAAACAACCCGATGAATGGGTTCCTGAAAAGACGCTGCTCGTAGAAGACCTTTTGGCCTTGTCTTGAAATATTCTCAAAACTAAGCTTCAGTTTCTTCCGCTCGTAATCTGCCTCAAACGTTTGAGCACTTGCGCTGAGCGGGCCCAGGGCTACCAGCAAAAAGAAGACGATCCTATTTATTTTCATCGATTTTCTTTTTGGTTCGTTTAGAGGGTTTTATAAGGGATAAGGCATAGGAGGTGCCCACTGTAACCTGGTCACCATTGAGTAAAGCCGCCTGAATGGTCCAGTGCTTGAATAGCGTAGCAAAGGCACCTACATTGATATGTTTTGAATCATACTCCACCATCACGCCGCCCCATTTCCGGTACCGGAACACAGCGCCGCCAAATGGGCCAAGCAGGTAATGGTTTTTGAATTTATCCTCGCTTTTCTTTTGCCAGGTGAAATTGGATAGTATGCTTGAATTCTTGAGGTTGGCTTCATCCCGCCACAAATAGTAGGGGCTCCCGTAACCAACGCTCAATTCAAAATTAAAATCCTTTCTGATGGTCACATTTTTAGTGGCCACGAGCGCGTGTGTAAGCATGGCCCCGTCTATGGTAAATGGGGTGGTAAGCACAACTGCCAATGACGGCCTGTTCTTTTTTTCTTTCAGGATCAAATACCGCAAGTCCAGCTGCCTGTCCCCAAGCCCTTCTTTGACTTTTCGAGTGCTGGTATTGATCATTTGCAAGAAGTTGATGTTTATTTCCAGTCTTGGCAGGATCGTCACATTTGCGTAGATAATTCGCTCTGGATTTCGGTTCCTGCCTCGCAACGCATACCGGATCGGGTTGTAATTGTAACCAAACCGAAACAAACCATCTTCGGTTTCTACCGCGCTGGGGGTATAAATTAGACCTGGTTTGCCGGACAGATTGATCTGACCTATTACTGCCTGGCATGTTATAACCAACAAAAGGAAGGATAGCACGAGGCTACCCTTCCGATATAAAATGAAATCGTTCAAGATCAGATACTTATTGACCACCTCCCTGGTTGTGGCAGCTTTTAGAAAGTTCAACAAAAGCGGTATTTGCAGCAGCTATTGCCGTATTGTAAGTTGTGGTAGACTTCGCAAGGTTAGCAGTTTGTGCTGTTTTGGCATTGGTAGTTTTTGTATCCTTGGTCTCGGTACAAGCTTTCAGTGATGCAGCCTCGAGTTGATTCAAACCCGCAAAGGCACCAATGGCCTGCACACTCAAAAGGGCGTCCAAAACCGGATAAAGGTCACCCAATACCGCTTTGGCAGCTTCAAGATCGCTTGCCCCTTTGTTTATTTGTGCCTGAATACCGGCCCTGTAAGTAGCAAATGTGCCTGGTACCGAAGCCTTACAATCGGTCTCCTCCTTGGCCAAGGGCGCTATTGCCGCTGCATATGCGTCGTTAGCTATTTTATCATTATCGGCTTTTCCCTGATCCAGGGTTGCCTTGGCTGCTTTATAAGTATTTTCTGCAGAGAGTGTACAAGCATCGTCAACCAACACTTTTTCCACTTGCTCGATTTGCTCTACCGCACCAACACGTCCTGAAATCGTTTTGCCGGCAACAGTTGGGAAGTTGAATTTAGGAAGATATGCCTGTAATGCAGGGTTTGCAGCCACTTTGTCCATAATCGCCTTCAGTTCAGCTGGTACCGCGCCCCCGGCTGAGATCTTCGCAATGTCAGATGTTGTCACTGCTGCAAGCGTAGCAACGTCGGCTGCGGGAAGTGCTGCTTTTACTTCGGTCGCAGCCGTTGAAACACTTGCAGGAACGGTACCCGATGATGCGATATTCGCCATGGCACCGTTTACTGCTGTTGCTTTTGCTGATGCCTCAGCAGTTGCAGCCGTTGTTGTCACCGCAGCAGGTGCATCAGCCGTAATGGTCGATACCTTGATATCCTTGATCTTGTTAACCAAGTCCTTGTCCGGCTCCGTCGGGAACGTATCCTCTTTTTTACAGTTGTACATGACCAGCATCATCGCAAGGCCACATACGAGTACGGAAATTTTACTTTTTTTCATTGTGTTCATTTTAAATGGTTAGTATTAGTGTATTAGTTTATGCGTTGGGGGTTGTTTTTTTTAATGGCCAATGGACAATGGACAGTTGACAATGGACAGTTGACAGTTGACAGTTGATAATTGGATTACTGAGTTGACTACGAATTCGACGCCGGAGGCTTTTTCATTGTCAATTGTCACTTGTCAATTATCAATTAATGAATGTCACTTGTTAATTATTGCCTAGCGTCCTCTTCCTAGTACCATCACTTGTACGGTTTGGAAAATGAGCATGACGTCGGTGAGCATGCTGTATTTTCTGAGGTACTGGAGATCGTATTTCAGGCGTTGTACGTTTTCGGCTACATTGGAAGCATATCCTACCTTGATCTGTCCGATGGATGTGATACCCGGTTTCACAGTTAATAACTTGCGGAATTCATGGGGAGCCTCTCTCATCAGCATATCCACATCGTACTTGTAAAGCGGGCGTGGACCTACGATCGACATGTCTCCTTTCATTACATTGAAAAATTGAGGCAGCTCGTCCAGTCTGGAACGGCGCAAAATACGTCCGATGGAAGTGATACGAGGGTCATGATCACCCTGCGAGTGCTGCAGACCAAATTTTTCTGAATCGGCATGCATCGTCCTGAACTTAATCACTTTGAATAGTTTGCCCCATCTGCCGGATCTTTCCTGTAAAAAGAAAACCGGGCCGGGAGAAGAAATGGCTACCACACCCATCAGAAGAAGGAACAAAGGCGCACCAATGATCATCACGATCGTAGCAAATGTTATGTCAAACACGCGCTTCACAGTCGCTTCTTCCATGCTGGAAAAAGGTTTGGTATTGACCTGAATTACGGGATACATATCGTGGTATTCGATGGTGGCCAGGTTGGTCATAAATCCGCGGAAGTCTGGTACCAAGCGTACCTGCGTTTTCTGGCGTTGTGCTACATGCATGACACCTTTCACAAGCGTGTCGTCCATGTCCGACAGGCAGCAGTAAATGTAGTCGGGCTGTACGCGTTCGAGAAAGCTTTCCAAACGGTCCATTTCGTTTCCGCTCTTGTGCACCCCAAAAACGCCGCATTTTTTGTAACCCAGTTCTTTATGGTCGTTGTAGAACCCGTCGATCATACCCGCCAATTCACCGTTTCCGATGATGGCATAAGTACGGAAGTTATAGCCAGCCTGCCTGTACATCTGTATAGCAAGCAGCATCAGCATCCTGGCTGCAATCGCACTGATCACAAAAAAGCTGTATGTGAATAAAAATTGTTTTCGGGAATAGTCCTCGCCTTGTTTGGTGAAATACAGAAACGCAAGCGCGCAGGCGGCATGCACAATGCTCGCCTTAATCACATTGAGCGTCTGGCGGTTGATGCTGTAAGTGAGGCGGCTAAATTGGTACGTCTTAAACAGGTAGGTCGATAGCACCCACAGCAAATTACCCACCAGCAACAGATTGAGATACCTGTTGTCGGGAATATCTGATACTGAATCGAATCGGGTGAAGTAAGCGAGGATGAACGATACATTCAGGAGGACAATATCCGCCCATAAATGCACCTTCGGAAGGAGTCCGGAGCTGCGATTCTTCATAGATAACGTTGAGTATAATGATCGTTGAGTAAACTACTTTATGCTTATAATCTTATTATGTAATAATAACAATCTTGTCGGATTCGGGTTACTTCGCGTTCGGTGCAAATGTATTTATTAGATCATATAGAATGATTTCTACAACAAGTCTACGAAATAAATTGGTAAAGTCAAAACTGACAAAAATCATAAAAATTTTAAGTTGTTAATAATCAAATTGTTAGCTCCGAAAATAATTTTATTCGTTATATCAAATCTTCTAATTGTTAAAATGAATTTTAATTTGCAAAAAAAATATTACATAGATTATTTAAACTTTTTATCCGAATACCACAACTTGTAGATGAAGTATTTTTGAGAAAAAATCCCCTCTTCAAGAGGGGTGCCGAAATCCGAGTGGGTTACCAATGTGAAAGGTTGCTAATAAATGCAGGGGGCGTGGGGCAGATTCTACACAGAGCAATATTTCATTAGAAGCCACTGCATTCAATGAATTCATTTTTCGGGTTAGAACTCACAATTTCGAACCGCTTTCGCAACCTTTCTGGATTCAACTTTTCGTAGATAGACGGATAGACTATTAAAGTAGTATTATTCTGAAATTCCGGGAATTTACTTGTCCAGATAATTAAGTTCCAGGAGGGAATTTGAATATCAATTATTTGCGATTCGTCTTGAAGAAACCCTACTTTTTAGAAATTCTTTTACGAACAGAAATAGAAAGAGCGTATTGGTATAAAAATATCGCTTCCAAAGTCGTCCAGGTTCCTGGTATAGTCGGTAGAGCCACTCCAGGCTGTATTTTTGCATCCACTTTGGCGCACGCTTCTGCATACCTACCATCACAGGTAAGGCACCGCCAATACCTACCATACAGGCATGGATACGTCCTTTCATAGATGCCATCCACTTTTCTTGTTTCGGGCAGCCAAGCGCGACGAACACTAGATTTGTACCCGAATCATTGATTTTCTTAATCACTTCTTCTTCTTCCTGGATGGTCAAAGGACGGAAAGGAGGGCTATGGAAGCCAGTAGTTTTTAATCCTGAGTATACCCGATGAACATATTCTCCTGTTATTGTTTGTATGTCATGAGTACCGCCATAGAAAAATACCTTCAAATTTTTTCTTTCAGCTTCTTTTAGAAGATCAGGAAGTAGATCCATTCCTGCTACCCGATCTTGTTCGAATCCATGAATCAACTTGATGCCCTTAGCGAGTGGCATACCATCAGGCGTTGTAACATCCGCTTCATTCACAATTTGTGCGAAGTTTTTATCCTGGTGTGCTTCAACAAGCATATGGACGTTCATGACGCACACGTATGAAGAAATTCTCGCTTGCGCCAAATTAAATATTTGATCGATGAAGCTCTCGTAACTACCAATTGTAATATTTGCGCCAAGGAAGCTGCATTTCAAAGCTTTCATTTTACACATTTAGGGAGTGATTTGGAGGCATCTACTCGGTCACCCTGAGTTTCCTCAGCCTCAATAGATCAATATTTTTTCCGCTTTTCTCAAAATAATTATTACCGAGGGTAATTTTTGAAGTATCAGTTTTATGAAATCTGTAATCCTGGCTTCTAACATTGATGACCACATTGCTATCCACGAGAAAACCAGACGATCCTTCGTCGAAAAAAAAGCCATTGTTTAATGATCCAACAGCGATTTTAGAGCGGTAAATGTTTTTTATGAAGTTGTTTCTATATACGGATCCTGATTGGTTCCCAAGGGTATAAATTCCTGCGCCGTCCGCCAAAACCTTCATCACATCGTAAATGTAATTATCCTCAATTATATTATTGTTGGTATAATTATCTTCAAAAGTGTATGTCCAACCAATACTAATCCCGGTATAGGGAAGGTCGTAAATAGTATTAGACTTAATAATTGTATGATTTGCCTGCATAACAGCAATACCCACACCGGATGGAAAAATGACACCGCAATTAGAGATTTTACAATTTGAAACTACATTAAAAGAAGGCGACTTCGTGGGGGGTGAAATCAAGCGTTTAGCACCTGGTACATTCAGGCCTACTATAATTCCACCACCACCAATGTCCTTGATACTTGAATTGGAAATGACGTTATTTTTGGAAAATTCAGCAATCCATAAAGCGTAATTCCCCAAATTTGTAAATGAACACTTGTCAAAGCTACAATTTTAAGCTCGGGCTAATAGTATTGGAGCACCACACTTTGGTGAGGTCTGTCCAGGGGAAAAGCCTTCATTCAAAATTAGCCACGAAAAAGTTTTTGAATTTGCTACGTTGTATTTCTCTTCTACATTATTGTATCCCCATTTTGAGCGGCTATGACTAAACCTGATATTGGAAGACTTAACATTCCTGACATATATCTTACTACCAGCGCTCCCTTTCATAATCAACAGTGTATCCAATACAGGAATAATAAATTTTAGTTTGTTTGGATTCTCATTCTTATTTGAATAATAGGATGCTTCCTCGGTATTATAATCCAAAAACCAGTCACCTGGACTATCAAAGTAATCTTTAGAATCGATATAGATGATATGATTAACTTTATCAATATCTCTTATGCTATGCCAGGGCGCTTCCCAACTATTAGACACTATGGCCTCCACAGAATAGTCCTGTATTGTATCAAGTGTATTTTTTTCATAAACAAATACAAAAGGATTATTAATATAGCGATTCAAGGCACCTTTCGATTTAAGTGCTGACAATGACTTCTAAATGAGCTCCTGTCGGGAATGGATTTATAAAATTCTATTAACACAAGTTATTTTCTCACTATTTAGTAAGTTCTCAGTTCAATTGAACAATTAATTGTTTCTTTATCATTGCTATGAAATTCAATCTTCATATATTCTAAGTCAAAGCTGCCTATTTGTTAATTTTGGTCGCTAATTAGATTGAATTACATTATTCTTTCTTTTATAGATATCATATCTTATTAGTTATCGTCATGTAAAAACTTGTAAATAGAATCCATTTTTTTCGAAAGAACATTAATGTCGAAGTCTGTAGAAATTATCTTTGACGAATTGGATACTAATCTATCTCTAAGTGAAAAATCTTCGATCATTCTTGAAATACAATAGCTAAGTTTTTTTATGTCGCCGGGGCTAAATATCAAAAGCTCATTTTCGTCGGAAAAGACATCTTCGATTCCTCCAACTGAAGTTGCAATAGTAGGTATGCAATATGTCATTGCGTCAAGAATGGCCATTGGAAATCCCTCAGCATAGGATGGTAAACAGAAAATCGAGGCCTCTCTAAAAATTTTATCTTTTTCAAGCCCCGACACCCAGCCTACAAATTTGACTCTATCCTCTATACCCAGTTTTTGAGCGGTTATCTCGCCTTGCGAAATTTCACCATTTCCAGCAAATACCAGATTCCATTCAGGAAAGTCATCAGCGATAATTGCGAAGGCGCGGATTAGGTCTTTGAAACCCTTTCGCTCGTTTAATGTACCTGCAAATAATACGAAGGGTAACCGCTCTTGAGATGAATGTTTAGCTAGATTACCCATAGATAGACTTGGATTGTACAGAATTTGGACTGGGATATTTTTACCTAAACTAGATATAAGCTCGTTTTTCCAAAAGTTAGAAAGGACAATAACGGTATCACTATTGCTAAATAGGAAGCGATACAAAGCTTTGTAGCGGCCGTTTAGCGTGGAATCGGTTGAGAATGAGTGGAAATGAGTTATTATTTTCTTTCTAGCTATAAGTGCTGGAAGGAAAAAGAACGCCTTTCTAATTGCTGAAACCGGTTCACTTAGATGTATATGGATAATGTCTGCACTTGGAAGAAGATGAATATAGCTGAATAACGCCTTAACAAAATATATAATTTTGGCGGTTTTCGTTGTGTCAATATGTGTTTCTATCCAATGACAGTTCCAGTCTTTCCACATGCCGGTTTGACTATATTCTGCAACTACGGCTGTAATGCCACCGCGAGTTTGTCGACTAGGCGCAAGAACAAGTAATTTCTCTCTATTTTTCAAGGTCCGCAGTTTTAATAATGCTCATATCCTAATTAGATGTGAAAAAGTTTCGAGCTATCATTTAAGAATATTGTTGTGTTCTACTGAATTCTTGATGGTTTCTAACAATGCATGCGAAAGCGAAATAAGTTGCTCATTGCGAACATTAATTTTGTTAGGAGAGAATTTAGCGAGCGCTGTTTTGACTTTTTCAGGAACGCACTCTATATCGCTTTGATCAATTATCTTAAAATGGTGTGATAGTAGATCGAAATCCTTCAGGATCTCGGACCTCTTGGATAATCCCTCATCGTTATATTTATCTTTATTCCAATCGAAGGTAAATACCGGTTTATTAAAACGAAGGGCAAAAACAGTGTCATGAAATCTTTCGGTAAATACTATTTCACAATATTTGAATAGTCCCCCCCACTCATATATATCCATATGCTTAAATGAGATGTCACAAGAGGGGTCATATTCTGGGGTTATTAACTTATAGCCCATTTTTTTCAAAATAGTAGCTAATTCCTTTCTATATATAAATCTTCTATCAAAGTGAAAGATCGCCAGTTTCTCTTGGCCAGCAAGTTTCGAGATATTTTTTGGCTTTAATTTAAACTGTTCAAGAGACAATAAATACGTTGGGTCTGGTTGCTTTGTAATCAATTCAGCGGGTACTTTCAGATAGTTTATTAAAAATGCCTTTGTTATGTCGTCTCTTATCCCTATAAAACTTAATGATCGCACTTTTTTCGCTAATTCTTCATGAAATTCCTTTTTTAATTTATTTTCCTCACTACTATCGCCACTTGCCGAAAAGGTTATCTGTGCCGACTTCCTTTTGGAATCACCCCACATAAGACCTATTTGGTTTTTAGTAGCAATCTTTTCCAAAATTGTATCGCTACCGGTAGAGATTATGTCGAAAGTATCTGCATAACTGAGAAATTTGCCCTCATCATATTCGAAATAGTCAAAGCAAAAATCAGATTCAATGAATAATTTTTTTGTAATTTTTTCAAATTTTTTTTTTCTGATGTAGTTGTAATATTTATTTAAAATTAATTGAAAAGAATTAATTGATAATTTTTCCGAATTGCTCTCTTTCTTTCGATATGTTGTTCTCAAGAACTCGATGTTTGCATCTGGAAAAATTGAGAGCAAACCAGTTTTAACACCTAGAGCTTGTAATACCGTCCCAGGGTTTAGATCTTTGTAATATGTTATTACTAATATTTTCATTATTTATATTTTATAATTCTTCATGAATACGAATTCCATTTTTTTTAATTATTACTGACTTGGAAGGGACAACTACACAATTTGCCGGAACATCCTTCACTACAATTGATCCTGCTCCGATACTAACATTGTCGCTAATTGTGACGCCACCGAGTATTACTGAATGAGCCGTTATCGTTACATTATTACCGATAATTGGCTCTCTAAGATCTTTGCTTCCAATGGTAACATTTTGAAATACTTTACAACTATTTCCGATTTGTTTTGCATTAATGACTGTAGACCACCCATGGCCGATGTAAAAGCCTTTTCCAATATTTGAGCTCTTAGTGAAGATGTATAGAGTCGAAAGTTTGGGAAGAATGAGGCTACAAATTATACCCTGAGCTCGCCCAATCCTCATATAAAATATATTCCTTAATTCAGGAAATTGTTGAATAAGAAGTATGAATGCGAAAAGTTTATTGGTTTTGACTTGTTTATGGCCTATCCAGGCTTCAAGATCACCTAAAATAAGGATTTTTTTTTGTGAGAGAAGATAGAACGCAAGATGTGGAAATAACCTTAGCGCACCTAAGATGTATAAGATTTTTCTGACCCGTCCAATGCTTTTCATATCAAATAAAAGTTATGTAATCCTTTGATTCTTTTCGTTCTGAAACAGCCACGCTAAAATGGTCTTTTAGATGACCAACACCTAATATTACTATTGGAACTTCATTTATCGGAATTTTCATTTCCTTCCTAAGGAATTTCAAATCCGGAAATTTCTTTGCCATAGTTAATGGAATGGTTCCCAGACCCAATGAGTGCAGTGCATACATTAGATTCATTGCGTATAGACCACCATCGACATATGGTTGATTTTTTTCATGAATGAAGTAACTATTATAGTCACCTGTTATTAAAATAGCGATCTTTATGTTGTCAGTGAAGCCATTATTTCCACCCTGCCATTTTAGAAGATCGTTTTTTCTTTCTTTGCTGAATACATAAAGGTGCCAAGGTTGTCTATTGCACGCTGATGGGGTTCTTCGACAAATCTCAAACGCCTTGTTTAGAAGTTCGGCTTCTACAGTCTCATCAGAGAAATTGCGAATAGAGTAACGTGTAGATGCAAAAGTTTTGAAATCTATGTTTGTACTTTTTGATATCATATCTTTGGATACTAAAATTGTTCCACCCTCATCTGGTATTTTCGACTCGATTGAAATCAGGAGCTTATTGAATTTAGATTTAAGAATTTCATTTGAATGTAGATTTTTTTCTTGGAATTCGAAGTATTTTGATATGATTGCCAGTTGTATTGCTACAAATGTTCCGTCACCAAAGCTTGAATGGTATTCATTCAGAAGGTCAAGTAATTCCAGAATTTTGGCTTCACCAAAGCCTATTCTTGGAACAGGCATTGCTAGACCTTTTTCAATTGCGTGGCTTCGAATTGTTAAATCTGCTCGAAATTTTTTGGAGTTTCGGTATCGATCTGAGGCGGCTAAATTATTTGTTAAATATATGGTTTCTAAAAAATTGAAAATTGATAGGCGAGCGAATAAAACTATTTTGCTCTGTTGTATGAATTTTTTAAGTTTTTTCATTTGCTTAATTATCTAGGATGCTATCGAAAAAGGATTCATACTTGTCAAGAATTACTTCTGTTTTGAAATCCGATTTAATTTGCTCGCATAATTTTTCTTTCATTTCGGAGTAGTCTTGTTCCGTTAGCATAACTGCTTTAATTAGTACTTCGGTCAGTTTTTTTGAGTTATTTACTTCAAAGAGAAAGCCAGTTTCATTGTCAATTACTCTCTCAGAAAATCCTTGGATGTCAGTTGCGATCACTGGAACTTCGTAATTGTAGGCAATCATATGTGGCCCACTTTGAGCAACATTTTCATATGGTAAAACCAGGAATTTGCTTCTAGCGAACAAGAGTGGTATTTCTATGTCTGGGATTCTTCTAAAATCAGCTTTTATGTGTTCGTCATTTGAAATTAGTTGGCGATAATATTCCTGATTGTCACATTGTCCGGCAATTACCAACATTGCTCTGCTTTTTACTTCGGTTGGTAGCGCTTTGAACGCGTTGATCAATAGATCTAACCTTTTATTTAGTTTGACATTTCCAAAGAATAGAAATTCAACTCTATCATCTTCATTTGAGTGTATTCCAGGATCGCCGTAATTCTTAAGACTTAATGGTGCATAAAATGTTTTTTTGTTATTATATTTTAAATCGAAATAGTTCAGTAAATGTTTTGAGAATAAATGAAAGTTATTAAAATTATTGAATACATATCGGATATAGGTACTGAAAGCTTTTTTATTCGGCCAACCATTGTAGGGCAAAACGTTGTGTGCAGCATGAATTACATTTTTTGGGCCGATAATTTGTAAAAGGATTGGGTGAAAGAATGGGAATCCTACGATGTCTACGTATATCAGGTCTGCTTGTATTTTTTTTATAATACGGAGCATTTTATAATATGTAAAAATCAACATTGGATTTTTACTGCTGTATGGTAGTTGAATGATTTCCGCCTTAGCTCCATCTAGTGTGGAAATTTCAATATTTGAATTTTTACTTTTTATTATATACCATCTTATGTCGTATTTTATTGCGAGTTTAGGAACAATGGGAATGTCAACGTCAATAAAGTAGTCTGCTGTCAACCACACGATTTTTTTTTTTGTATTCTTATCAATTTCAAGCATACTAAGATTATTTATTTTCTGATAGAGTACTCTTCAGAGCTTTAATATAGCCCTTTCCATAAATTAGGTCGGGCTCCATATAATTCCCCTCGGCCCATTCATTCCAAGATTTTAGAAATACAATTTGATCCTTTTGTTGTTTTTTTCTTACTATTTTGAATACTTGTTTTAAATGTTTGGTGAACAACTCAGGTGTTGAGCCGTCTAAAATTGTTCCCCGTGCTCCACTACGGGGGCTATGGTCCCAGCATGGAATGACTGAAGGGTAGACGTTGTTTATCGAATCCTCATTTTCGTTGGAGAAATGCTGTATTGCAGTTTCATAGGGAATCTGGAAAGAGGGCCTCTTTCTAACAAATCTTCTTAGTCGGAATAGAGCCTTTTTGAAATTTGGTAAATCTGTGTATGCATTTCTTATTCTCTCAAGCGTTACAGCATCAAATCCGGAATCGACTAACTGCTTGTAGTCCGAAAATTTTGCCGCCCTTGCTATGAAATGTATTCCTTTTAATCCATTTTCTTCAGCTAATTTGTTCCAATATTTTATGAAATTTGGTAGGTCTGGAATTTGAAGTGGCTGATATATAAGAAACACCGGTTTTTCGTCGACTTTTATATATCTTGGATCAAGAAATGCTGGCAATACACAGTTAAAATGTTGGCTATAATCTTCTAATCCAGGGTATATCTGTACGATTAGGTCCCTATCTATCTTGCCATCACCTCCCCAATATTTAGCTTTCCATGATTCATTTGCCCAGCCAAGACAAAAGGGGAAGTCTGGTGTACGGCTTTCCAGTACTTCTTGAAATGGTCTTTCTAGCAATCTTTTGCCATTGCCAAACCAATAGTGCCAATAACAAAATCCATGGACCCCTGCTTCTTTTGCCAGTTCGACTTGCTGTTCTCGAACTTCAGGTAGCCGGAGGTCGTAATATCCTAAATCTGCAGGAACCCTAGGTTGATAATGCCCACGGAACAACGGTTTTGCCTTGCCAACGTTAGTCCATTCTGTAAAACCTTTTCCCCACCAAGCATCGTTATCAGTTGTAGGGTGAAACTGGGGTAGATAGTATGCAATTACTTTAATACTCATTTCTTTTTGAAGTAAAATTCAATTATTTGTTAATGACTGCGATTCAATTGCCCGGTCTAACTTAGGAGGTATAGGGTATTTTCGCATTTTCTTTTTTTTATGTGATATTTTCAAAACGAAATATATCAAGATCATAAAAAGCAGGTATAGGTTAGAAGTAAATACCTTAAATGTGTAGTAGGTGAAGCCAAGAAGACAAACCTTAAACCAAATACTTAATAAAACTACGCGGTGTAGAGGAACCTCTTTTTTTACTCTTATATACCTTAAAAGTACGGTTGAAACGAGTAAGATGAAAATCAAAGTACCTAATGCGCCCATATCTGCATAGAAATCACCAATGAAGGTATTGAAAACCATCATGTTTATTCCGGTTCTAGCACCCCAATACGTTCTATTATCTAAGTTATCCGTAAATGTGTCCAACCCTAGGACATATTTTAATAGAGGAAAGCTACTATCGCCCAACATCGAGATTTTTACATCCCACATCTGGCTATTAAAGTTGAGCATTCCCTCTCCAATGTACAAAGAGATCCAGTCTAGAATGGGGTAGACCATGCCTGCATCATTTTCATAGCGGAATATTGTTATAAGGATGACCAGCAATGCGATACCTCCCCCTATACTGCCACCTAAAACGAGAACTTTTTTGTATATTTTTGTGTCGATTGAATTCTTGAAAAGAATAAATAAATAGACGATGTAAAATAATTGGGTTACGATTCCAACTCTTACAGCATGCACATATGAGTGTAAAATTGGATTTAGCATGGCCACACCCAGTCCATATATCAAGAATTTATTTTTTTTGCCTAAAGTAAGAAAGTAAAAAAAGAGTATAGGAATCAAGTCTTTTGCATAAATATTAATTACGTTTAGCTTTCTACCCAGCCATGTCATACCTTGGTTAATCGAGTCGCCAACATTTTTTTCGCCGGTCGCTTGGGCGTCGTATACTTCGGAAATGTATAGAGACGCGTTACCATCAAACGTTTTTGCTACCAAATATAAATTTTCCAATAGTGGTTCACACGATACTAGGACTAAAAAGTAAGCGAGTGCGCTGACAACCTTTTTATTTGCATCAATTGTATTTACTATCTCACTGGTAAATTTTAAAATTGGAACGAAACTTAATAGGACAACGAAATACAAGTAAAGAAATGGCGTCAGCGTTAATTTGCTATAATTTCGTACCCCTGAGTTATAGAAATAGATCGAACATAAAGCCGATAGGGCCCAAATTAACAATAAATAGGAGCTCGCGTTAAACCCGTATTTCCTGTAATACAACAAAAATGTTATACTATACAAACCAGCGTTAATGATAACGTATAATTGAATACTATCATTCATGTGTATTTTGACTATAATGAAATTGACTTACTCAGCGTTAATTTTTTCGCATTGGCTGTTTTATTGAAAAAATGAACAGCCAATACTTTACAGTTAAGCAGGTAAATTGAAATGTTTAAATCCTAGATATACCTTTATTGAATTAAAATATTTCACAAAAAAATCATTTTTTAATATATATATCTGTAAAAATAGCATATATAGGCAAGAAAGCGAACCCGTACACAACAGCGTCAAAATGGGATTGTGAATTATTTCTCTGACGAGATACGAGATAATCACATATGGTATCGCACCAACGAGGTTTGTGGAAAAGGATCGCCATGGGATGTTAATAACGTTCAATTTAGAAGTTTTTATGATGTAAAATGCCGTTACTGAGGCTTCTGATAAAAGAAGAACGAATGCTGTACCGATGCTTCCAAATCTTCTGACTAGTAGAAGATTAAGAATTAAACCAATAACTGCGCCTAAGATTGATGCTTGTAGAATTATCTTGTCTTTTCCCAAAGGCATAAGCACTTGAATTGCTAGAATTTGGGCGACTCCGACAGTCAATATTAATGGCATTATTATTTGCATTAAAATTACGGATTTCCCATATTCTTTTCCTGAGAGAACAAAGATTAGCTCGCTTGACAGCATCATTGAGATTATTATTATCGGTAGGCTCATGGATAGCAAAATATTAAATGACTTTGTTATCATTTGCCGAAACTCTTGATGTTCATTTTTTGCTAGTAGTGAGCTCATTCTTGGCATCATTACATTTGTGAATGCCGTGTAGATTCCTAAAAAAATTGCATATATTTTTAGTGCCGCCCAATAAAAACCTACCTCTGTTGTTGTAGAGACAAAGCCAAGGTACATCACGTTGAAGGTGGTATATGTGGAAGTTAGTACCAGATAAATTCCAAGAGAAGCGGAAGGAACAAGGTATTTTTTTATATCAATGTTTTTTAACGAAAATTTGACATATTTTCTGGAATAGCTAATGTTTATGATCGCATTTACTACAACTAGACTTGTAGTAAGAATAAAATAAATTGCATAGTCTTCTCTGCTTTTAACCAGTATAAATAGAGAAGCAACATATAATATTTTTATAACAATATTCCGAATTGAGATATATTTAAAATTTTCGGTCCCCCTAAAGAACCATTCAACAAGAAATGCGGTGGAGACTAGTTTTGCCGCTCCTATTAGAAACAAATCTTTGTAGATTGCAAATTGTGGTACAAAGATAATTGCGATGATATAGGCAATAAGAATGAGGATAGTATATAGTATTGAAAGCAATAATAAGCTGGAGAATGCTTTCTCGAGTGCATCTTTATCGTCTTTAAACTTCGCTATTTCCCTTATTCCTAAAATGCCAATGCCCATGGTACAAAAAAGAACAAAATAATTACTTGAATTGTCAACAAATCCGATTACACCTACTTTGGATACTCCTAAAACTCTGGAGATATATGGAAAGGTGATCAGTCCAATTATATATTGAGAAAGGGTTAATGTGCTATTGTAGAAGAAATTTTTTTTAACACTCATCGTGATTTGGCTGGCGTTAATTGGGTCAATGATTATCGGAGCAAATTTTGTCGTTGCGGTGTAATTGATTCATTTAGAGTTTTCTCGCCACCTATTATTGAGATTTGTGATACTTTTACTGGCTTCTTTGATCAATCACTCAAAATAATTCAAAACCCCAAAACCCTCTTTCAGCAACAGCTGATCTTTCTGGAACAAACGCAAGTCGGAGCTTGCCATATCTTCAATCAGCATATCCAAAGTGTGTTTTGGTTTCCAGCCCAGTTTTTCGTCGCATTTGGCAGGGTTTCCAATGAGCAATTCCACTTCAGTTGGTCGGTAGTATCTTGGGTCAATTTTCAAAACCGTTGTGCCCAGTTTCAAATGTTCTCCGCCGGCAATGCCGAGCTCTGAAAGACGTGCGGCATCTACGCCGGAGATGGTACCCACTTCATTTTCTGCTTCACCGGTAAAAGTCAGTTCCACACCCAGGAAAGCGAAGGTCTTTCGGATGAACTCCCGTACACGGGTGGTTACGCCGGTCGCAATCACAAAATCTTCCGAAACTTCCTGCTGAAGGATCAGATACATGGCTTCCACATAGTCTTTTGCATGGCCCCAGTCACGTTGCGAATCAATATTTCCCATATAGAGGCAGTCTTGCAATCCCAAAACGATCTTGGCCGCAGCACGGGTGATCTTACGGGTTACGAAGGTTTCGCCGCGCAGGGGAGACTCGTGGTTAAACAAAATACCGTTGGAAGCGAACATGCCATAGGCCTCACGATAGTTCACAGTGATCCAGTATGCGTAGAGCTTGGCTACGGCGTAAGGAGAACGCGGATAAAAAGGTGTGGTTTCGGATTGTGGGACAGCCTGCACCAAGCCATATAGCTCGGAGGTGGATGCCTGGTATATTTTTGTCTTTTTGGTCAGGTTCAAGAGACGAACTGCTTCGAGAATGCGCAACGTACCAATTCCATCTGCATTGGCCGTGTATTCGGGCATTTCGAAACTCACTTGTACGTGGCTCATGGCGGCCAGGTTATAAATTTCGTCAGGCTGCACTTCCTGGATGATCCGGGTCAGGTTCATGGAATCCGTCAGGTCACCGTAGTGCAGGATGAATTTTGCATTGTTGACATGCGGATCCTCATACAGGTGGTCAATACGCTCTGTATTGAAAAGAGAACTTCTGCGTTTGAGGCCGTGTACGGTATATCCCTTTCTTAAAAGAAGTTCGCTCAAATAAGCGCCATCCTGGCCAGTTACTCCGGTGATTAATGCAACTTTACTCATCTAGAATGTTTTTAAAAGTTTGAAAAAGTTTCAATAGTTTAAGACAGCGGTCCGTTGCTGCGGTTTGAAAAAGTTTTTTAGTTTAAAAGTTTATTAGTTTAAGAGTTTGGCGTTTGACTTATTGTTCGAAGTCGTTCAGTTTTTGGGATTTGGACAACCCCTTCAAACTCCTTAAACTACTACGGCGAACCGTTTAAACTTATAGACTCATAAACTTTTTCAAACTCTCTTCAAACCGCATACGCCTCCTGGTTTTTAAGGAAGTCGCTGTACGCTAAGGCTACTCCTTCCGGCAGCTCTATGCTGTGTTTCCATCCCAGTCCATGGAGTTTCGAAACGTCCATGAGTTTGCGAGGTGTGCCGTCGGGTTTGGTTGTGTCCCATTTTATTTCTCCTTCGTATCCGGTTGTCTGGGCTACGAGTTCTGTTAATTCCTTGATAGACAGGTCTTCTCCTGTTCCGATGTTCACCAGTTCGCGGCCATTGTAATTTTCCATCAGGAAAAGGCAGGCCTCTGCCAGGTCGTCGGCAAACAGAAATTCACGTTTCGGTGATCCGGTACCCCAGGCCTGCACAAACGGTTTGTTCTCCTCTTTGGCCTCGTGAAATTTCCGGATCAAAGCGGGCAGTACGTGCGAATTATTCAGGTCGTAATTGTCGCCGTACCCATAAAGGTTGGTTGGCATGACACTGATAAAGTTGCTGCCGTATTGGTCGTGGTATGCTTCACAAAGTTTGATACCGGCGATTTTGGCTATGGCATAAGGTTCGTTGGTTTCTTCCAGCAAACCGGTCAGCAGATATTCTTCCTTCAACGGCTGTGGGGCCAGTTTGGGATAGATGCAGGATGAACCCAGGAACATCAGTTTTTTTACCCCGTGCAAATGAGCCTGATGAATGATATTCGCCTCGATCATCAGGTTTTCATAAATGAAATCGGCTCGGTAGGTATTATTTGCCACAATCCCACCCACTTTAGCTGCGGCCAGAAACACATATTCAGGCTTTTCTGCCTCGAAAAAATCGGCCACTGCCTGCTGATTTCTAAGATCAAGCTCGGAGGAAGTGCGGGTTACAATATGCTCGTACCCCTGAGCCGTAAGCGCCCGGTTAATAGCCGATCCCACCATGCCTCTGTGTCCTGCGATGTAAATTTTAGCGTTAGGCTTCATAGCTGTTTTCTTTTTAACGGTTGGCCGTTTTTTAGTTTAAAAGTTTGAAAGTTTCAAAAGTTTGAAAGTTTCGGTTTCCAAACGACCCTTAAACCGCTGCGGCGGACCGCTTTTGGCTTTGTTGTACTTGAATGAATAGTTTGTCTTCTAGGGTTAGTCGTGCGAGATTGTTTGGCCGTTTTTTAGTTTAAAAGTTTCAAAAGTTTGAAAGTTTCAAAAGTTTGAAACTTTGGGTTTCCAAAGGACCCTTACCCCGCTGCGGCGGACCGCAAGCTCAGACTGACATTTTACTTTTCACTTCTCACTTCTCACTTCTCACTCCTCACTCCTCACTCTTAACTCAGTTCACCAACTCCGGCTTCTCCCTCTCCAGTCGCTCATATATCTTCTTCACATCCTGGCTGTTGCTTTTGTCGAGCACGAGGATGGCGTCGGCGGTTTCTACCAGCATTAGATTATCTACACCGAGAAACTCGACGTGTTTTTTGGATCCGACGACACAGTTGTTGTCTTTGAAATGGTGGCTTTCGCCCTGTCCTTCCCAGTGCTCCCAGATGGATTCAAAAGATCCCAGATCGGACCAGCCGAAATTGGCCTGTACGACTTTTATTTTTTCCGAGCGCTCCATCACGGCATAGTCAATGCTTTTGGAAGGAATTTGCTTGGTTTCAGCTTCCGGCAGGAAGTTGTCCGTCAAGCCCTTAAAGCAGATCAGTGATTTTTGCAGGATCTCGGGTTCAAAAGTGTATAACTCTTCAAGGTAACTACCGGCCTGAAAACAGAACATGCCGCTGTTCCACAGGAAGGTACCAGAACCATCCGCCGTTCTGTTTATAAAAGTTTGGGCAGTTTGTAAGTTTGGTTTTTCACGGAATGACAGCACTTCATTGCCTTCACATTCAATGTAACCATAGCCGGTTTCAGGCTTGGTGGGGTTAATGCCAAAAGTGACAAGATATCCTTTATTCGCAAGATCAATTGCTTCCGAGACGGCTCTTGCGTATTCGGCTTCGTTGGTGATGATGTGGTCAGATGGCGTGACCAGTAATATATCTTCCGGATTCACCGCAAAGGCTGCGAACGCAATGGCTGCTGCAGTATTGCGCGGCGCTGCTTCGATGACTTCGCTAAACTCAGCTACACCCGCACGGAGCATGTCGGCCTGCGAAAGGAGGAAATTGTCCTTGTTTCCAACCACAAGCGTCTGATCCACAAGGGCTTTGCTTCGCTCTGCAGTCAACTGGAACAGCGATTTATCACCAAACATGGGGATGTACTGCTTTGGCATCGACTTCCTGGACACCGGCCAAAGACGGCTTCCAACTCCTCCTGAAAGTATGACGTGGACTATCTTAGACATTTTTTTTTAGCTGTTAGCCCTTGGCCGTTGGCCGTTAGCTTGATTTGTGGATGTATGTGAATTTGCAGGTTTGAAAAGTTTAAGAGGTTTGATAGTTTAAAAAGTTTGAGCTTCTTAACGACCCTTAAACCGCTGCGGCGGACCGCTCCTTAAACAATTTTAAACTCTCTTAAACTGTTTTAAACTCCCTCAGACTGTTTCAAACTGTCTTAAACTCCCTAAACCTTTTCGGCGAATCGCTCCTTCGCGACCGCCTCTCTCCCTATACTATAATAAGCAAATCCCTGCTCTTTCATCGTTTCCAGCTCGTACAGGTTTCTTCCGTCGAAAATGACTTTGTCTTTCAATAGTTTGGACATTTTGTCGAAATCGGGCGTACGGAACTGGGGCCATTCGGTGAAGATCATCAGGGCATCAGCATCGTCCAAGGCAGCATAGGCTGTGTGGCAATAGGTGATTTCGGGAATGAGCTTCTTCACGTTCGGCATCGCTTCGGGGTCATAGACCGTGATCTTTGCGCCTTCGGCCAATAGTGCTTTGATGTTTTCCAGGGCAGGCGCTTCACGGATATCGTCCGTATATGGCTTGAAGGCCAGTCCCCACACTGCTATGGTTTTGCCTTTCAGGTCTGCGTCAAAATATTCTTTTACAACGGGCAGGAGACGCTTTTTCTGATCGTCGTTGACCGCCATAACGGAAGTCAGCATTCGGAAATCGTAACCGTAATCGGAAGATGTTTTGGCCAGGGCCTGTACGTCTTTTGGAAAACAGCTGCCTCCGTATCCGATGCCCGCAAAGAGAAAACGCTTGCCGATGCGGCTGTCTGTCCCGATTCCGCGACGGATGTCGTCCACATTGGCACCTACCTTTTCGCAGAGATTGGCAATCTCATTCATAAACGTAATTTTCAGGGCCAGGAACGAATTGGCTGCATATTTGGTCATTTCAGCTGAACGTTCGTCCATGAAAATGACAGGGTTACCCTGGCGTACGAGTGGTGCGTATAGTTTTTCCATAACCTTTTTCGCCTTATCCGAAGTGGTGCCTACCACGACGCGGTCGGGCTTCATAAAATCGTCTACGGCAACGCCTTCGCGTAAGAATTCCGGATTGGAAACGACATCAAAATCGACCGTTGCGTTTTTGGCGATGGCGGCCCGTACTTTTTCTGCGGTGCCAACGGGAACAGTACTTTTGTCGATAATGACTGCGTAACTTTTCAGGATCGGACCAAGGTCATTGGCCACGCCCAATATATATTTCAGGTCCGCAGAGCCGTCTTCGCCGGGAGGTGTTGGCAGGGCAAGAAAAATGACTTCTGCATCTTTTACACCTTCTTCAAGGTTGGTGGTGAATTTGAGACGATCTTCAGCAATGTTCCGGTCGAACAATACATCGAGTCCTGGCTCATAAATGGGTATTTCGCCTTTCTGAAGCTTTGCTACTTTGGCGGTATCGATATCCACGCAAATAACCTGGTTGCCGGTTTCAGCAAAACAGGTCCCTGTTACGAGACCGACGTAGCCGGTACCTACTACTGCAATTTTCATGATATACTGGAAGTGTTAGGGAGTGAGATTCGTTCGATAAGGTACGGCTCTTGCCGAAACTCCTTGGTTTCCGATACCCGTCTGGAAGCCTGGATCAAGGATCCGTCAGATGCGGTGTCAGCTGAGCTGTTGAACGAATAGAGGTTCATAAAAATAACGTTGAGCACTGGCACTGTTAAGTTTAAATGACAAGTCGTTTCTGAAATAGGATTAAAAACAGCTAATCTGTATAAAACTTATTCGAAAATAATACTTTTTTAAGAATATACCAACTTTATTCGTAGAATATTTAAAAAGTCCTATTATTGCTTACCATTATTAATATTATGCTGCTGTCTAATTAGTACTACGAAAAAGTGACGGATATGTACCACTGGGAATTGGGGTTTTGGGGCAGGGGGAAGGCCGCCTGGATGCTTAGGATGGGAGTTGAGTTGAGAGATGAGAGATGAGAGATGAAAGATGAAAGATAAGAGTGTTAGAAATGGTTAGGCGTGGTCAGGATTGGTCAGGTATTGTCACCCTGAGCGTGTCGAAGTGTGCTCTTTAAATTGCGATGCCCGGTAAATCTATTGTCAAATCGCTCACAGCCAAGGATTTTTTAGCCACCAATGCACGGATTTACACGAATTTGATATTGTCGTAGCAGGCAGCTTTTTGTCTGCTTTTTTTTGGAGCGGGGGAACAGCTAACAGCTAACAGCTGTCCGCCGCCCGGCTAATAGCCAACAGCTCATAACAGCCAAGGATTTTTAGCCACTAATGCACGGATTTACAGGAATTTGCTACTGCCGTAGCCGGGGTAATTTAATCTGCTTGGATTTAGGAGCAGGTTAAAAGCTAACGGCGGTCGGCCGCCCGGCCAATCTCTCACAGCTATTAACTAACAGCCACGAATTGCACTGATTTACACGAATTTGCTACTGTCGTAGCAGGGAGGTTTTTGTCTGCTTGGATTTTGGAGCAGGCTCAAAGCTAACATGCTAATAGCCACGAATTGCGCGAATTTTCACGAATTTGCTATTGTCGTAGCTGGGGACATTTTGTCTGCTTGTTTTTTGGAGCAGGGGCCAGCTAACAGCGGTCCGCCGCCCGGCTAATAGCCAACAGCTTATAGCTAATAACAGCCAAAGGATTTTTTAGCCACGAATGCACGAATTTACACGAATTTGCTACTGACGTAGCCGGGGAACTTGCGTCTGCTTGCATTTAGGAGCAGATTAACAGCTAACAGCTAATCGCTAAAAGCTAACAGCTAATAGCCATGAATACACCGTTGACGGACCGCAGATGGCGGGGTATGTGGATACTTGTTGCGGCATCTGAAAAGAGGTGATCGGTTGGATCACTCGTAGCCGCTGCTCATCTACGGTTCGTCAGTACGGTGTATTCATGGCAATTTCTTTTGGCTCATGGTGTTAAGTAGCCACGAAGGCACTAAGACACCAATTAAATTTTACATTGCAAATACCTGTTAGCCATCTTAAAATGAACACCTTCGTGTCCTTGTGCCTTTGTGGCATTCTATTAACTGACAGTTTTAAGTAGCCACGAAGGCACTAAGACACCAATTAAATTTTACATTGCAAATACCTGTTAGCCATCTTAAAATGAACACCTTCGTGTCCTTGTGCCTTTGTGGCAAAATTAAAGACACGAGGCGCTAGCTTTTCCCGACCATGCGCTTTAACCTGTGGCTTACGTCAAGTGCTTTGTTTTTATTATCTTCTGTATAATAACCGTACCCGTAGCCTCCGTATCCATAACCATATCCGTATCCTGAACCGTAATTGACGCCATTGTAAATAACCGAAAGGTTCGCAAATCTTTTGGTGCGCTGTAAGTCGGCGATACGGGTAAGGTGGTCACGCAATGTATAATTGAACCGTACGACGTAAAGGGTTGCATCCACATAATCGGCGATCAGTGCTGCATCGGTTACCAGTCCAAAAGGAGGGGAGTCAATGAGGACGTAATCGTATTCCTGACGCAACTCGGCGATCAGTTCGGGCAAACGGCCGTTGCTGATCAACTCAGAGGGGTTTGGAGGAAGCGGACCGCTCGTGATGACGTCGAATTTTGGATGTATGGAAGTTGACTGGATCAGTTCTTTCAGGTTTTTCTGTCCAACCAGGTAGTTGGAAACCCCCTTTTTGTTGGGAATCTCAAGACGCTCATGCAAAGAAGGTTTACGAAGGTCAAGCCCAAGCAAAATGACACGCTTGTCGGAGTAGGCAAGGCTGGCCGCCAGATTGACGCTGATAAAACTTTTTCCCTCGCTACCGATGGATGAAGTAAACATGATTGTCCGGCAGCTGCCATCACCCAGATATTGGAGGTTGGTACGTAAGGCCCTGAATTGTTCCGCTACCGCACTGCGGCTGGTCATTTTGATAATGGCTTCTGAAGGTTCCTGTCCTTTTTTGGATTTCATTAAACCGATCTCGCCAAGGACAGAGGCACGTGTTGTCTTTTCGATTTGTTCCCGGCTCTGGACTTTGTTGTTGAGCAGGAATATGAGATTGATGAGTAGTAAAGGAATCACAACGCCTGCTGCCAGGGAGCCAAGCCAGATCAGAGATCGTTTCGGCTTAATCGGGTTAAACGTAGAGATGGGTGCATCGATCAGGCGACTGTCTGTAACCGTAGATGCGTATGCGAGTGCAGTTTCTTCTCTTTTTTGCAACAAATACAAATACAACTCTTCTTTGATGGATTGCTGCCGCTTGATGCCCACGAACTCACGTTCTTTTTTAGGAATACTTCTCAATCCTGCTGAAAAACGCGTATTAATGCCTTCCAGGTTTTTACGGGTCACCGACATTCCGCGTTTCAGGTTCTGTACGTTCTCCTTGATCGCCTGGCGTGTGCCATCCAACTGGGTATTGATGGTTTCCAGCAAAGGGTTGTTGGCGGTTGTGGTCCTTGCATAACGTTCACGCTGCAATTCCAGATCATTGAATTTGTTAAGCAATGAAACTAAAACGGGATCATCGATCATATAGGTTGCGGGCGCGACGGCTCCTTCGCCGGCATTCTGGATATAATTATCAACGCTTTCGAGGATGCTGATCTTGGTATTGACCTCATTCAATTTTGAATCATTTTCCTTGATATTTTCGAGGAAAAGCTGTGATTCAGCACTGATATCCGTGATTCCCTTGTCTGTTTTGTAGGATTCAACATCTTTTTCCACATCACCCAGTTCGCCAGTGATCAGGCCAAGGCGATTTTCAATAAATTTAAGCGTGTTGCTTGCTTCGGAATTTTTATCGTTTAGTGACGATTGCACATATACATCAAGAAGTTTGTTCAGCACATCTTTGGAGCGCTGGACGTTTACGTCCTCGTAGGTGAGTTCGAGAACCGTACTTTTTACATTGGGCTGCTGTACAGTGAGATTTGCCAGCATACCCTCGGCCAGATTTTTAATATCAGTAAAGTGTACCTCAATGTCAGTAAAAGTTGATTTGAACCCTCTGTTGACCACAAAAGCGCCCCAGGGATTATTCAGTCTTTCGCCTACCTTAAATACTTTTGCTTCATTGTTAATACGATAGTGTATAGAGTCAACCATGTGGATGGCCATCGCCTCTTTCATTCCAAAAACGGTGATCACCTCAGGTGTGATTGTGATTGGCGTTGCTTTGTAAAGATTGATCGTTCGGAGGTCTTCCTTGCCAGTATAAGTAACATCCAGGCTGAGCTCCTTGATCACCTGCTCCATCAGGTTTTGGGATTTGATGATTTCCAGTTCATTCTCAACGATTTTATTACCTCCAAACTGCGTACTGAGTTCGGATAAAATATCGCCCTGAGCTCCTCCAAGCCCTTTTTTCTCATCTTTAATTAAAAGGGTTGTTTTGGTACTGTAAATCGGTTGGGTGATCTTAAGATAGAAGTAAGCGCCGGTGACGGTGAGTGCCAGGAAAATGGGGAAGAAATACCAGTACCGTAAATATCGACGGATGTAATCATTCAGATCGAAGTTCTGCTCCTCCTCCTCAAAAAAGTCTTGTCCCTGATTTTTGTTGTTGTTCATGTTGTGCGTATTGTAAAATGTTCAGGATTAGTAAAACCTGTAATTGTCTTGTTATTTTGATGAAGGATATCTGCGAAAAAAGTGGTTACTCGCAGTCACCCATGTTTTCTGATTTGTCAACTAAGTTTATTTCCAGCAAAAATGAGCTAACAGCTAATAGCCAATAGCTTCTGGCTATTTCGTAAAATTCAAAATCAAAATTCCCAATGTACTGATACCGCCCACAATGGTTGCGATCAATGGCACGGTACGAATACGACTGTCGGTATCGAGCATTTTGGACTTAACCGGCTCGATATAGATCACATCATTCTTATGCATATAGTAATAAGGGGAGTTGAATATGTCTCTAGATGTCAGATCGATCCGTGCATATTCGCGTTTACCATTTTCTTCGCGAATGATCATCACATTGCTTCTGCTCCCATAAATCGTCAGATCACCCGCGAGGCTTAATATCTCAGGCAAAGTGATTTTTTCATCCGGAATGACATAAACTGCCGGGAGTTTTACTTCTCCGAGTACAGATACCTTGAAGTTGAGGTTACGGACGATGACACTGGGCTCTTTCAAATAGCGCATAAGTCTGATGCGTATTGTATCTGCTGCGTCCGTAGTGCGCAGTCCGCCGATCTTAACCTTCCCAACGAGTGGGACCTCGATTGAACCGTCAGAGTCAACTAAATAACCAAGCGGTTGAACTTTTGCACCACCCCCGTTTGAGCTATAATTTGTACTTGCTGTTGTAAATAAATTGGGAGTGTTGAATACTTCGTTTGCTTCGGCATTCAAGCTTCCAACCACAATGGAGAGGATATCGTTGGGTTGGATGGTCGGGATATACTTTTGTGTGATCTCCTGAGTGGAGTAACGTGAGGTGTCACCTTGGAAATATACTATTGTCTTAGGAGAAACGCAGGAGGTGATTCCGCTGAAAATAACAAGACAAACAAATGAAACGAAAAGCGCAGAGCGGTGAGTTAGAGAATAAGTATGAGTCATGTATGTAACGTTGAAAATTAAATAGAGGCTTTTGAGGCCACCGTTTTATAACCTGCGAAGGTTTACGGGCGAAAAAAAGCGTTAAAAATCCATATAAACGTAAAAAATAAGGGATTTGAAACAGTTAATCCCTTTTTGTATTATTCCGTAATTCATCAAAAATGGCAATAAGAATTGTTTTGCTACAAATATAGAATAAGTTCTAATTCAATGTACTATAAATTAAGGAGTTTTTCATTTTGGAAAGGGTAGTCTGTCAACCAGTTCTGCTTTTTGATCCTTCCGATTAAATCCAAATGCTGAATTTTGTGTGCATCAGAGCCTAAAAAAGTGATCAGATTGTTCTTTAAAAGCCATTCTGCCATTTTTTGGATATTCTCCCCATAATAGCTTCCAAGAGATAAGATGTTCACTTGCAGCTCGCATCCCTGTCCGCATAGCTTCTTGTATATGGACGGATCGTTGTAAAGATAGGTGTAGCGCTCGGGGTGAGCCAGGACCGGTGTGTAGCCCTTTTCGATGATATGGAACAGGGTTTCGGAGGTGTTCATCAACGGAGTGGAATAGGGGAGTTCCACCAGTACGCGGTTGCCGGGGAGGGTAAGAATGCTGCCGGGGATTTCCAGCAGCTCCACAAAGTGCTCGTCAATAAAGTACTCGGCGGCGGCGTTGATGTCGATCGTCAATCCTTCCTGTCGGCAAGCGAGGCGGATATCGGCAAGGCCTGAAAGGATGGTATCGGGGGTATTTTTGTAACAATCCCACATGATATGGGGAGTGGTATACAACTGACGAAAACCCAGTTCCTGCATTTTACGGATCATCGTCACCGATTCCGCGATCGTTTGCACGCCGTCGTCTATACCAGGGATCAGGTGAGAATGTATGTCTATCCCGATCCGGGCTAAATTAATTTCCTTGCTTTTTTTGCTATCGAATAACCAATCGAGCATACGTATTCATTTGATTCTAATAGAAATGTATAGCGACCGGCAGAATCAAATTTCTATTACAGGAATTTGGAATTGTTATTAGTCGACAAATTTAGGTTAAAAAAAACAACAGTCTTAGAGATCGGTAAATTAAAGTTTATTTTTCAATTTAAAATATTGGAATTATGCAATTTTGGAGCAAAATTTGAGATGAGTGAGTGAATTGACAGTTGACAGTTGACAATTGACAATTGACAATTGAGAATTGAAAATGGGGAGCGGAGAGAGGGTCGCGGGCGATAATAGAAAATGCCCTCATGATTCCCCGGGGAAAATGATGACTGATCTTGGCTTGGTCTGCGTATCCGACCCGGCCACCACTTTCCCGGCCAGGCCCTTCACCTGTTGAGTGAGAACCGGGCCGCCGGGCGGTGCAAACCGGGCCGCCGGGCGGTGAGATGTGTGATGTTGCCACCACTTGCCCGGCCCTTCACCTGTTGTAGAAAAGTGAAAAGTAAAAACCGGGCCGCCGGGCGGTGAGAAGTGAGAACCGGGCCACCCGGCGGTGCAAACCGGGCCGCCGGGCGGTGAGATGTGGCCACCACCCGCCCGGCCCCACCCTTCACCTGTCAATGCCTGAAATATGATGACCGGTTATGTTCAACCTTAACCGATCTGATTTATGGCTACCCAAAAACCAACTTCTTCTACTCGCCGTATATGCTAGTCCGTACAAAAATATAGAATACGCTCAGTGCCTTTTGTAAGAACATCTACTACGGCCTTCGAACAAAAAAAATAGCCTATCGAATTGATGCGATCTCTGCTTCAATTTAATCTTTACTTGAGCCTATCAAAGTTATTTTCTTCTCATTTTCTTAAATCGGTTTCACCCCAAACTGTGGTGTTTGCTCCCCAGAAAAGATCCGTGACGTGGAATACCTTCTATTTTATAAGTATCTTATAATCAGATTATTAAAATTAATTAATTATACAAAAACCATCTATTTACCCCTTTTGTCGCCCTTGCCTTCACCCCAAAGCGATTGTGGGATCTCACCCCACCCATTAGTTTTACATTATCAAAAAACGAAGGAAAAACCAGTTGACCCTTTTCCGAAGTACGATGACAAGAAGTCTAAGTCAAGCTTAAAACTTACCAATGGAAACCCTACTACAAGACATTTTTTTAAGATTCCGGTCCGACTAGCTTAATACAAACCGCTTCACCTCTGATTTCATAAAGGATTTTGACCCCAAAAAATCCTGACGGGAATCGCTGTGCCCAAAAAAAGCGGTCGGACGCTAAAAAACCAATGAGAATTCCAAACAACAAAAGCAAATCAAATTTTATAACCATCTATCTATCAGCGTTACAATGAAAAATTCTGCTTCAAATTCTACCAACAATGCATCAATTAACTCAAAAATTGATTCAGGCATATTCCGCGCGATCTATGCTCATGTAACAATGTTCAGAGGACTGTTAGTGATATTAGTATTGGTATTATCCCTTACTTCCTGTAAATACGAAGATGTATCGGTAAGACCGCTTGCGAATGAATTGGTAGGGACCACCTGGATCGCTCACCTGGGAACAGGCACATCTGACAATCTGGAATATATCCAGGTATTAAGATTTACCGATGAAACTGATTTGTATTTCATGAACTACAATTCCAATGGAGTGATACTGAACGCTGCTGATAAATATACTTTTTCATATTCCAGCGAAAAAATCCAGGTGAGCAACAGTTTTAGGCTTATGAATGGTTACAGAGATGGAAATGTGATCAGGATGGGCGCTTATGAATATTACTACGTGGATATAAATGGTAGTGTAAGTGATTATCTAAAGAAAGCGCAGGCGACAGCAAAAAAGTAAAAACTGCAGATACAATTCACAGGTTAGATTCTAACAAAATAAATTTTGACTACACATTCATGGATAAGGCAGGGAACGCGCAGGCGCCGTTAAAATATGAATACAAACGGTCGGACAATACTACTCTGCTAACGCTCGTACTATTTTCGGCTGAAAAAGAAGATAAAAGAATCCGACTAACATGGTTGGCAAGTCATGTTAATCAAAGAGACCCGTTTGAGATCGAACACAGCTTGAATGGAAAAGACTGGGAAAACATCGGAAGTGAAAGTGCATATGAAGGAAATCAGCCGGTTATAGAATTTTCCTTCGTGCATGAATCACCTGCTGTCGGCTCAAATTCATATCGAATAAAAATAACAGGCGCTGCGGGTTCTTTCGTTTATAGCGCTGTTAAAAATGTAGATTTTGAAAAACCAATTCAGGCATTCATTTATCCCAACGCGGTGTCTGATATGGTGAATACCCAGGTGGACGATCCTGATGATATCAGCAAATTGCATGCGTTAAACATTTACGATACCGCAGGAAATCTGGTTTTATCACCTGAATCAACCTCAGGCAGCATCGACGTGGATGCTTTGAAAAACGGATTTTATGTGGTGCAGATATTAAAAAGGAACGGTCAGATCGCTCCTTTCAAATGAGTATTAAAAAATAGCATGTTTAGCCGGGGGCGGCCAGGCTGTTCAGCTTAAGAAGTTAATCATGATATTTCGTTTCCCTCATCTCCAATCAGTGTGTGCAAAACCCTTCTCAGGCCAGAGAAGGGTTTATTGTCTATGAAAGGGTCCGAAGTGAAAATGCTTTGGCCGTCAAAGTAAATCTTCTTCCTCGTAAATAATATAAATTGGAGTAAACTAACGCAACAGCAAAGCTTTAGCTCACGTAATAGATGTAAATTGCATTGGTAAACCGGGTTTGACTTTACTTTGTTGTTATGAGACAATTTCTCCTCTTGATGTCTTTCATTCTGGCTGTGGCGATTCCTGCATTGGCTCAAGTTGATTGTAGTAATATAGGCTTTGAAAAGGGAACGACCCAGGGCTGGACAACTACTCATGGAACGATGAGCGATGCGAATTCTCAAACAATTTTTTCGAGTGAGCTCAGCGGTTCGACTGGCACCCTGCATACAATTACCAGCCTGGCAAGCGGAAATGATCCCAATATCTCCTCAATACCAATGGTCGCTCCGGGAAGTACGCATTCGATGCGGTTGGATAATACCAGTGTGGGTGGCGACTATTCCCGGATTAAAACAAATTATCTCGTCACCGGTGATAATACATTGTTTCAATACAAATTTGCCGTGGTGCTGCAAAACACGGGTACGGATGGCAGAGCAAGCCATGAACCGTTTCAGAAACCTGGCTTCAATATAGAGATTCTGGATAGTGAAGGCGGCATACTGCCGTGCAGCAATTATCAGATACAACTTCAGGGTCGGGAGGCGGTTGATGGCTTTGTGGCAGTTGGCGATATCCAGTATCGTAATTGGACGACCGGTGCGATTGATCTCAGAAACTATGTCGGTAAGTCGATCACCATCATTGTTACTGCCCACGGATGTACGCGGATGCGCCATTTTGGTTATGCTTATTTTGATGCACAATGTGTGAAAATGGAGATCACTCCCTTATCATCCTGCCCCGATGCCAACGGAATGATGACGCTGGTAGCACCTGCGGGCTTCGGGAAATATAAATGGAGTAACGGCGCTACCACGCAAACTGCGAAAGTGCCTGCGCGGCTGGGAGCTAAATACAGTGTGAAAGTGGAACCACTTGGCAGTTTGGACGCGAGTTGCGAGCTGCAATTGGATTACACATTGAAATACCAGGAGGCTTTCTCTACGATCGACTCGACGATTTGCGAGGGCGGACAGGTTGCGGTAGGAGATACTGCTTACAAAACTACGGGAACCTTCGTTCGAAGGGTGACTTTTTCGAGTGTGTGTGATAGTACGGTTACGCTCAACCTGAAGGTTAATCCAATCGTTAGATTCGCGCAAAAACCCATTATTTGTGAAGGCGATAGTGTTGTTGTCGGGGATACAATTTACAGGACGACTGGTGTTTTTGTTAAAATTCTCAAGGCTTTCACGGGTTGTGACAGTATTGTGACCACAAATCTAAAGGTGGTCAGCCTGGAATTATCGGTTGCATCCGACTATATATCGATGGTCCAGGGTGACAGTACCCAGATCACAGCGCTGATCGAGCCGCCCGGCCAGTACAGCTATCGTTGGGAGCCCAGTACGGCGTTGTCATGCGTAACCTGTGCCGAAACGTGGGCTAAACCGGATAGGTCTGTCAAGTATACGATCTTTGCCACCGATCCCGATAAAGCCTGCGATAAAAATGCGAAGGTAACTGTGACTGTAAAACCTTGTGGCGTATATGTGCCAGACGCCTTTTCTCCAAATCATGATGGGCAAAATGAGGTCTTACACGTCTACGCGAGTCACTGCATCAAGCAGATAAGTAAAATGACGATATACGATCGCTGGGGAGAAGTGATTTATCAAAGAGAGAATTTTTCCGCATCCGACCAGAGCGGCGGCTGGGATGGTATGTATCATGGCGAAATAAGTACTCCGGGAGTTTATCCTTACAAAATCCAGGCTGTAATGGTCAGTGGAATGACTGGAGATTTCAAGGGCGTTATTAATCTGATAAGGTGAGATTAGTGAGGACCGGGCCGCCGGGCGGTGAGAGGTGAAAAGTGAAAAGTGAAAAGTGAAAAGTGAAAAGTGA
>Ga0123337_10001228_pt1 | contig 34321 bp, 30 predicted proteins | sample frozenSSSSmetaG_FD_89792 | JGI IMG/M metagenome (GOLD analysis project Ga0123337, IMG submission 89792) | Glacier valley bacterial and archeal communities from Borup Fiord, Nunavut, Canada, to study Microbial Dark Matter (Phase II) -... | ecosystem: Environmental > Aquatic > Freshwater > Ice >...
ATCAAGTCGGCACTACACAAGGTAAACATCCAAGTGAACAGTCACTGCATGCTTCCTCTCCGGTATCGTAAAGGTAAAAAAAATCTAAAACTTCTAGTTTTTAAAGATAGTACCTTGCGCCAAACTGATAATTATCAATATCAAAAAAACCTTCGAGGAGAGCCTTCAAATTGCCTTCTTAAGCATTTGATGGCTAACACCTCAAAGGTTAAGCAAACCGCTTCAACGCCAGCTCAGCCACTGTTCCTCCAATGGCTAGCGAGCTGGTAGCGGCAGGAGAAGGGGCATTAAGCACGTTGATAGCATGTGCAGATTCTCTAATAGAAAAATCATCCAACAATCCACCCGTTCTATCGCAAGCTTGTGCTCGCACACCAGCTCCGCCCTCAGTAAGGTCAGATTCCTGTATTTCTGGAATCAATTCTTGCAGCGCTTTAGTGAATGCGGCTTTTGAAAAAGATCTATACATCTCACCAAAACCCGTTTGCCAGTATTTGGCAGCTACTTTCTGGAAACCTGGCCAGGCTAAAGACTCGGCCAGCTCTTTAAGATTGATTTGTGATTTTTTATAACCTTCTCTTCGGAAAGCTAAAACTGCATTTGGGCCAGCTTCCACACCACCTTTCATCATTCGGGTGAAGTGTACGCCTAGGAAAGGGAAATTAGGATCTGGCACTGGGTAAATCAAGTTCTTAACCAGAAATTCCCTATCCTTTTTCAGCTTGAAATATTCACCTCGAAAAGGAATGATTTTCACATCAATTGGATCCTTTTCACTCATCTGAGCTACCTTATCCGAATAGAGTCCAGCGCAGTTAATTACCAATTTACTTTGGAAGGTTTGCTTGGAAGTTTCAATGTAGTTAACTCCCTCTTGTTGCTTAATTTCTAATACTTTATGATTAAGAAAAATCTCTCCACCCTGTTGAATTATTTTTCGCCCATAGGCCAAAGCAACTTTGAAATAATCTACAATTCCAGTCTGAGGAACATGCAATGCAGCTACCCCGGCACAATGAGGTTCGAATTCTTTCAGCTCTTCTAATGTGATGTATTTCGTTCCTTCTAAACCATTTTGAAGGCCTCTCTCATACAAGTTGTGCAATAAGGGTTTTTGGGCTTCTCTAGTGGCAACTACCACTTTCCCTGTGATCTCGAAAGGAATTTTTTCTTCCTCGCAAAACTGAATCAATTCATGGTATCCACTTATACAATTGGTAGCTTTTAGTGAACCTGGCTTATAGTATAGCCCGGAGTGAATCACACCACTATTATTACCTGTTTGGTGTTTAGCAAGTTGATCTTCCTTCTCCAAAATAGCTATTTTAAGGTCTGGACGTGCTTTTTGAATTTTAAGAGCAGTAGCCAATCCCACAATTCCACCACCAATTATTGCTATATCGTATATCATGTTTCTCGGTTTGTAGCTTCAAATATACAAGCCGATTTTTCAAAATCCCTGACTGTGTGTTAGCAGTTTTTTTACTCATTTAGTATTTTTTAATTCAATTCATGCCGATATCAACTTGGATTGAAATAATTTTACAACTCCTTAATCACCCAGGATTTGACATTTAATGATTAGAAGATACTTTTTCCTCTTATTTCTTCTGGCTAGTACCCAGTCCTTTGCGCAGTATGTGATCAAAGGGAAAATTACTGATTCAGAGACTGGTGATCCTATTCCATTCGCTTCGGTGATACTTAAAGGAACCACCATTGGCGTCAATTCTGATTTTGAAGGGAATTATAACTTGGAAGCCAAAAAGCTTTCAGATAGCATAACAGTAAGCTATCTCGGTTACATTTCGGCGAGTAAAGCTTTACAAAATCAGCCAGAGCAAACTGTAAACTTTCAACTCAAGCCATCAGATTTTGAGATGGAGGCTTTTGTTTTTGAAGCAGGAGAAAACCCGGCGTTTGAAATTATACGCCAAGCCGTAGAACGAAAAGAGTACTTTGATAAAAGGAATTTAAGTTCTTATGAGTCAAAGAACTATACCAAGATTGAAATTGATGTAGATCATGTTTCTGATGATTTCTCGCATCGAAGATCTGTGCAGAAAATAACTGCTATACTGGATTCGATCAAGCAACTGACCAATGATGAGGGTCAGAAGATTTTGCCTGTATTTTTCTCTGAAACCTTATCTAAATTCTATTTTAGAAATAACCCGGTGCTTCGAAAGGAAGTGGTGGAGAAATCCAGAATTACTGGGGTAGGGATTACGGATGGATCGACTACGTCACAGATCACGGGTTCGGCATTTCAGGAATATAACTTCTACAAAAATTGGTTGACTATAGTTGAGAAAGACTTCGTGTCGCCTATAGCAGATGGCTGGAAAGCTTATTACGATTACGATTTACTTGACTCTGTGCTTGTAGGTGCGGACTCGTGTTATATGCTGCAAGTGTATCCACGGAGAGAGCAGGATCTGGCCTTTACAGGGACTATCTGGATAAATAAGGAGACTTATGCGCTGAAGCAGGTCGATTTGGCTATTCCTAAGGAGGCGAATTTGAATTTTATTGAGCGTATCAAAATTCAGCAGGAACTTGTTCCCACTGAGGCAGGACCACTTATTCCTTCCAAATCACGTGTACAAATCAAAATAGGCCAAATCACGCCAAAGACGGCTGGGTTGCTTGCTAAATTTTATACCTCGGCAGATAGCATTCTTACCGGTGAAGCTAAGCCAACTTCTTTCTTCAATCAGGCTGTCACTTTGGAGCTCGATTATGCTTCAGGAGATGATGAATTTTGGAAAATAAACAGACAAGATCCACTGAGTGATGAGGAGCTTGCTGTGTTGCAGATGGTGGATACACTAAAAAGGATTCCTATTGTTCGCTTCTTTTCCGAGGGTTTAAAATTCTTTGGAACAGGCTACCTCCATGTTGGTATGTTTGAAATTGGTCCATGGCCAGGCTTTTTTAATTATAATGATATTGAGGGAATTCGCCTGGGAATGGGAGCTCGTACTTCGGTAAAATTCAGTAATAAATGGGAACTGGAAGGCTACGGAGCCTATGGTTTTCAAGACGAGGAATTTAAGTATACTGCCAAGGTTAAACGTATTTTAGACAGATTCCATTGGACCACACTTTCCTTATCTACGCAGAAGGAAATCGATCAGGTAGGATTGGAGATAGCAAACCTCCAAGGGAATTCTGTATTTCTGGCAGCAAGTAGATTTGGTACGCTACGTCGCCCATTTCTGAATACTAATTATAATTTCCAGTTTCAGCGGGAGTTTTTCAAAGGATTCTTATTCACTTCCAATCTGCATGTACGGCAGTTTGATCCACTTTTCGACTTTTATTTTCTGGAAAAAGACACGAGAGAATACGAGTCTAATTTTGAAACCACCGAAGTTCAGGCTGCTTTACGATACGGTAAAGACGAAATTATTATAATCAATGACAATGCGCGCACATCTTTTGGCCCTTCCAAATGGCCGATAGTACAGCTTTCTTATGCCAAGGGTATAAAATGGCTAGGTGGCGATATCGCTTATTCCAAACTTGATTTCTACCTATATCAAAGATTAAATGTAGGGATGCTTGGAGTGTCCAGGTATGAGTTATTTGCGGGAAAAGTATTTGGCGAAGTGCCCTATCCTATATTGAACAATCACCTTGGTAACGAAACACTTTTTTATACTTCGGCTGCTTTTAATACCATGAATTTCAACGAATTCGCTTCTGACCAATATGCCAGTTTGCGATATAGACACTATTTTGAGGGCTTCCTTTTGAATAGAATCCCTGTGATCAAAAAACTCAAATGGAGAGCTGTGGCTAATGCCAATATTCTTTATGGGTCGGTTAGTGATAAAAATATCACAAATACGCCAAACGTCGATCCTCTGGGAAATCCTTTAGAAACCTTTGGAAGGCTGGATCCATCAAAACCCTATGTGGAATTAGGCTATGGCGTAGAAAACATTTTCAAATTCTTCAGAATAGACTTTTTCCATAGAATCACTTATCTGGATAATCCTGGGGCTAAGCCATTTGCTGTTAAAATATCAGGCCAGTTGATTCTTTAGTTATTGGATTCTATTCACTATTTTGGGTAGATGAAAAATGGTAGCTCCTTCTTAAAACTTACGACTGCTCTCACTTTAGCTCTGGCCTTAGCGATATCCTTCAATTCTTCAGCCCAAACCGAACCTGAGACATTAACAGCAAAAAATGCTGTTTATTTGGAGTTTGGGGGAAGTTCTGGAAGATACGCTATCAACTACAGCAAGATTTTCCATCAAAAAGGGAAACTAAAGCTGAATGCGAGTGCCGGCTTTTCCATGTGGCGTAATCAAATAAATGATTTCAAGACGATTTGGCTTCCCGTTATTCCTTTGGAGGTAACAGCCTTTTACGGCAGATCAAACCATCATCTGGAAATGGGTTTTGGGTTTACCTCCCTCTTAGACAGAACTTTAGATTTTGATTCAGAAACATTAGAATTAGAAGATAAAGTGGTTTTGGACGCCTACATTCCTCTTAGAGTTGGATACAGATACCAAAAACCAGAAGGCGGATTTTTTTTCCGAGTGGGATATACTCCAATTATCATTCTTCCAACTGGCGGAAGAGAAGGATGGATCTTTGAGCCAAGATTTGCAGGAGTGAGTTTTGGAAAGAGTTTTTAATACTCTGATAGTCTAAATCGTTAATTCCTTAGTTTAGTGGCTCATATTGCATTTGAATGAAAAAAATAAATTCATGACACTTAAGCTTAAAGCAGAACTATATGGCTACAGTTGACAGCATTAGAAATGAATTGATCGAAAAAATTCGTTCAATAAAAAACAGAGATTTTTTAGAAGCCCTTGATAAATTGATTTCCTCAAGTGCGCCTTTAGCCGATAAGGTGGAATTGACTGAAGAACAAAAAATGATGTTGGAAATGAGCGAGGAAGATATTACCAACGGAAAACTGATTTCTCAAGAAGCAATGGACAAAAGAAATCTGGAATGGCTAAACGCGATGTAATTTGGACTAAAACGGCAGACCTCCAATTTGTCGGTGTTTTAGAATATTGGGTAATTAGAAATAAGTCTACTAACTATTCAAAGAAGCTTGTAAAGCTAGTTTCCAGAAAAACCAATCAAATTTCTCAGAAGCCATTTATCTACAAAGCGACAGATTTCAAAAGTATCAGAGTCGCTTCAATGGGCAATTTCAGTATTTATTACAAAGTCACTGATGAACAAATTATAATTGTAGCATTTTGGGATAACAGACAAGACCCTCAAAAACTTTTTAAAGCCCTTCTGAGCGTGCAATAACTTTGCGCAAGCAGCTTTTGCAGCCAAAGACTCTAAAAATCCTGTATTGATTGTCTATACAGTGAAAAAATAAGGTGTTTTTATCCAGCAGCAAGTGGGTGTTTCTGCAATTCGGATCAGTAAAAGACAAAAAAGCGACTTATTGTAAGTTAAACACTAGCATTGAGGCTACTCCGGTCACCCGTCATCGGTCTTCCAGCCAAAGCAAGCAAAGAAAATACGGTTACAGACATGATTAGAGATAATTAAAAAATATCCACTCATTTCCATATTCCCTTCCCATATATTTTTTGGTTGCATTCGTGTTTTGCATATTTGCACCTTAATATTTATGCCTTCTTGTATGGGCAGAACTAATTTTACACATGTCACAACTTATTAACATTACCCTTCCAGATGGCACTGTGAAGGAGTACGAAAAAGGAACCACCGGACTACAGATTGCTGCAAGTATCAGCGAGGGTTTAGCGAGAAACGTTCTAGCCGCAAAAGTAAATGGACAGGTTTGGGATGCTACCCGAGCAATCAACTCAGATTCAACCATCCAATTGTTGACTTGGAATGACGGAGAAGGCAAAAACACGTTTTGGCACTCCTCAGCTCACTTGCTTGCAGAAGCATTGGAAGTACTTCATCCAGGGATCAAATTCGGTATCGGTCCTCCGATCGAAACTGGTTTCTATTACGATGTAGATTTCGGTGATAAGACGCTGGATGGTTCTGAGCTCGAGGAGATCGAGAAGAAAATGATCGAATTGGCTCGTGAGAAAAATGAGTACATCCGTTCTGATGTTTCCAAGAAAGATGCTATTGCTTATTTCGAGGATAAAGGAGACGAGTATAAGCTCGACCTTTTAGAAGGACTTGAAGATGGAACCATTACTTTCTATCAGCAAGGAAACTTCGTAGATCTTTGCCGTGGACCACATATCCCAAATACCGGTTTTGTAAAGGCTGTAAAGCTGACCAACATCGCTGGTGCATACTGGAGAGGAGACGAGAAGCGCAAAATGCTTACTCGTATTTACGGTGTTACTTTCCCTAAAGCGAAAGAGCTATCTGAATATTTAACATTACTTGAAGAAGCTAAGAAACGCGATCATAGAAAACTAGGGCGTGAATTAGAATTATTCATGTTTTCTGAAAAAGTAGGAGCTGGTCTTCCGCTATGGCTTCCTAAGGGAACTCTTTTGCGTGAGCGATTAGTGAATTTCATGAAAAAAGCGCAGGATAAATCTGGTTATCAGCAAGTAACTACGCCCCATATTGGACACAAGGCTCTTTATGAGACTTCTGGTCATTACGAGAAATATGGCAAGGATTCATTTCAGCCAATAACTACTCCGCATGAAGGCGAGGAGTTTTTGCTGAAGCCGATGAACTGTCCGCATCACTGTGAGATTTATAAGAATAAGCCACACTCTTATAAGGAGTTGCCGATTCGCTATGCGGAATTTGGTACGGTATATCGCTATGAGCAAAGTGGAGAATTGCACGGATTGACGCGTGTTCGAGGATTTACTCAGGATGACGCACATATCTTCTGTCGCCCAGATCAGGTGAAGGAAGAGTTTATCAAAGTAATTGATTTGGTATTGTATGTATTCAAAGCTTTAGGTTTTGATGATTACACTGCTCAGATTTCTTTGAGAGATCCAGAAAATCCATCCAAATACATCGGAGGCGATGAAAACTGGAACAAGGCAGAATCTGCGATTATCGAAGCAGCAGCTGAGAAAGGGTTGAATACGGTCACTGAACTTGGCGAAGCGGCATTCTACGGCCCTAAGCTGGACTTCATGGTCAAAGATGCTTTGGGAAGAAAATGGCAGTTGGGAACTATCCAGGTAGATTATAACTTACCAGAACGATTCGAGTTGGAATACATCGGATCGGACAATCAGAAGCATAGACCTGTGATGATCCACAGAGCGCCATTTGGTTCTTTGGAGAGATTCGTTGCGGTGCTTATCGAGCACTGTGCAGGCAACTTCCCGCTATGGCTTTCTCCTGAGCAGATCAATATTTTGCCTATTTCTGAGAAATATGTAGAATATGCAGAAGAAATAAAGTCAATCCTCGAAGAGGTGGGAATATCAGGTTCTATTGACAACAGAGATGAAAAGATCGGAAGAAAAATCCGTGACTCTGAAGTTAAAAAAGTGCCTTTTATGCTGATAGTAGGGGAAAAGGAGCAGGAAGAGCGAAAGCTTTCTGTCCGTAAGCATGGTGAAGGAGATCTAGGTAATTTCTCTCCGGAGGAGTTTATAAACTATTTTCAAGGCATTATTTCAGCATCATTGAGTAAGTAATACTTGGGTATTATTTAATTCAGTTTTTCTTAATTAGAAATAATTCCGATATTTGCATCCAATTTCATAAAAACAATCAACGCAAACTTGAGAAACCAAAGACAACCCTATAGAGGTAGACAAGAAGAACCTTATAAAGTAAACCAGAAAATCAGAGCTCGTGAAGTGAGAGTGGTTGGTGATTTCGTAGAAGGTGGAAATGCATTACTTCCTACAGACAAAGCCATCAAAATCGCACAAGAAAATGACCTGGATCTTGTAGAGATCTCTCCTAACGTCGATCCTCCAGTTTGTAAGATTCTTGACTACGCTAAGTTTAAATACGAGCAGAAAAAGAAGCAGAAGGAGATCAAATCCAATGCAGCTAAGATTGTTTTGAAGGAAATCAGATTCGGACCGAATACAGATGAGCATGATTACAATTTCAAATTGAAGCATGCAATCAGCTTCTTGAAGGAAGGTGCAAAAGTGAAGGCATACGTGCATTTCGTAGGTCGAAGCATTGTCTTTAAAGAAAGAGGAGAGATGTTACTTCTGAGATTTGCTCAGGCACTGGCAGAATATGGTGCAGTAGAGCAGCTTCCAAAAATGGAAGGAAAGAGAATGAACATCTTCATCGCTCCGAAGGCAGGAAAGAAATAAATTTCAACTAAATAAATACAGCAAAATGCCAAAGGTAAAAACCAAATCCGGTGCAAAGAAGAGGTTCGCTTTAACGGGAACCGGCAAAATCAAAAGGAAACACGCTTTCAAAAGCCACATCCTAACTAAGAAAGCTACTAAAAGAAAGAGAAACTTGACCAAAACTGGTCTGGTTCACGAATCTGACGAAGGTAGAGTAAGAGACATGTTGAGAATCTGATTTTCAGCAGTAGCTTAAAAATTAATTAAGGTTTATTTATTCACCAGGCACACTGGTTTCCAAGATCCCGATAATTCGGGACACCATGCGTCAAAAAACAAAACACTATGCCTAGATCGGTAAACGCGGTAGCGTCCAGAGCAAGAAGAAAAAAAGTGCTAAAAGCCACAAGAGGTTACTTCGGAAGAGGTAGCAACGTATGGACAGTAGCCAAAAACAAGTATGAGAAAGGTCTTCAGTATGCGTACAGAGATCGTAAAGCGAAGAAAAGAGAATTCAGAGCTTTATGGATTCAGCGTATCAACGCAGGTGCAAGAATGCACGGCGTATCCTACTCTCAATTGATGGGATTATTGAAGAAAGGTGAGATCGAACTTAACCGTAAGGTTTTGGCAGATTTAGCCATGAATCACCCAGAAGCATTTAAAGCTGTAGTTGAAACTGTAAAATAAGGACGCACTGCCTTATTTTATTAAAAGCCTTCCCTCGGGAAGGCTTTTTTGGTTTCAGACTATTCTTTTATTGATAAAATCCATGATTTTTATTTTATTAGGTGATGAAATTTTTATGCTTCACTATCTTTTTGTTTTGTGTTCAAGTCGCATTAGCTCAAAATCAGCAAACAAATAATATTTCCGGTGTCGTGATAGATACGGAAGATTCCTCTCCTGTCCAGTTTGCATACTTATACCTCAAAAACTATCCGGATTTTTCAGCTTTGGCAGATGAGCAAGGAGAGTTTAAGTTCTTTTTCCCTTCCCAGTTCGGGGATGAAATCGTAGTGATCTCCTCCATAGGGTATCAAAAGCTGGAGCTCCCTGTCTCATCGCTTTCGAAAACAGGAAACATAATTAGGCTCCAAAGGCAATTACTCTCTTTGAATGAGGTGACAGTGATGCCTGAAGATCATTCTATGGAAGAGATGATTTCGAACGCGATCGATAATATCCCCAAAAACTATCCTGACAAACGTCATCAGCTAAGAGGGTTTTACAGAAAAATATCTACGAATTACGAGGAGTTCACTAAGCTAGTAGAAGCCGCAGTAGTGGTAGAAGATGTTAGCTATCTAAAAGATGGATCTGCACTTAGAGTTAAATTGGAATCCTTAAGACAAAGTGATGAATTGGGTGAGGTTGACTCTACTATGACAATTCTGAAGCAAAGAATTAGGGAGCAAATCAAAGCCTCGGGAAGTACTATTGGGCCATTAAATGAAATTATAGAAACCTATCATCATAATAATGGATTTCGAGGTAATGCTTATCATTCCAAAAGTTGGTTTGGAAAAGATGGTGATCGATTTATGGGTATTCCAGAGTTGCCAACCTACCGGAGATTTATGGGAGAGGAGATTGTGGGAAATGACACGATTTATCAAATAGCTTTTAGTACCAAAGATCCTCCAAACGGTAGTAGCTATTTGAAAATAAACGCTAGAAACCATGCGATTGTAGAATATCAAATCACTTTTCAAACTGGGGAATATCAAACTTTTGCGAAGTTTCGAGAAGTTGATGGATTCTATTACCCGGAAATGATTCGTAATAGGGAATTAAGATTGATAAATCGTGATGTGGGCATCCATCAAATGGATATTAGTACGTTTTGGTTTGATATGCCCGTGACTGAGGATTTGAAAAAGATTCGAGCGAAAGATGCACTTGACAGAGATGAGGAAGTTGAAAATAATGAATATGAACTTGATTCAAGTTTTTGGAAGACCTATGATATAATCAAAAAACATCCGCTGGATTCAGCAATTATCAGGAGTTTGGAAAAGAATAAAAGTCTGGAACAACAATTTAACAGCAATGCGAAAGACTAAAAGCAAGGTTCACATATTTTTTCTATTTCTGCTGCTTACGGCTTTCTGGTCTTGTAATTCCGGAGAAAAGGGGGAGAAAAGAGAAGCAGCTGTTGAGCCCGGCCAAATTGTATTGTTTTTTGAAGATAGTGTTACGAATCAGTTTTTTCGACAGCGAAAGGCAGTATTCAAATACATGGATGATAACATGCTACCTGTGGAGATCTCATTCAATTCTGAGGCGTTAAGCAAAGATCTTATCATCAATAATAAAAGAGGATCTATTGACCTTGTGTATAGAGATAATAGCCAGGTTGAGTTTACCTATTACCTCCAAAATGGAGATAGTATTCTTATCCAAGAAAAGGACAAAAAGCCATGGTTTGAATCTGTCAAAAAAGAAAGCTCTTCTTACACTTACAATCTGGAGCTTCTTAGGAACACAGAGCTTTATGGTAAATCCCATTCAAAAGCCCAGGATTTCTATTTTTTGTGGAATGAGACAAAGGCGTTTCCGTTCGAATTAGATATGAATGAGGACTTGAAGCGAAATAAAGATGAAGCCATTCAGGGATTTCAAAAGGAGTTGAGCTGGATTGATTCTTTGGCAAATACTGGTTCAATTTCTGAAGAAGTCAAAGCTTTTTACACTTCTAAAAATAGAATGGCGCAAAAGAAACTGGAAGCTTACCCCACTGATAGTATGGTTTTCGATTCTCAATTGGCTGTCAATTCATTTTTAAATGAAATTGAACCTCAGCTAGATACTACGGTCTTTTTAGATGAGTTTTCTGAATTGATTATTGCCAACCAAACGCAGGTTCAATCAAGGGACTTAATTGATTCACTGCTTGCAGGAAGTGAGCTGAATCAACGTGAAAAATCTCTGCTCTTTCACTATTTGCAAAAGGAAATCCCATTTCTATCATTTAAAGTAGCAGATGAAGTTCTTGTGCGTTATAGTGACAAATTAGCTAATCCTGCCCAGTTGGTTCTATTGAATTCATCTAATAAGGCTCTTCAAGGTATTGAGCCCGATATAGAATTGATGGGACTGCAGAAAAGCTCAATCACATTTGAAGAGATTCTGAGCCAAAAGAAGGGCATGTTCTTATATGTTGATCTTTGGGCTGCCTGGTGCATTCCTTGTATCAAAGCTTTCCCAGCATCGCTGGCTTTAAATGAGGAGTATAAAAGCAAAGGAGTTGAAGTAATGTTCTTATCAGTTGACGATAATTATAAGTTTTGGGAAGAGGTAGCTATCAAATATGACATTGCAATTCCAAATCAATCATTTGTAGCCATGAATAAAGATGAATCAGAATACCTGAAAGCATTGAACGTAGCGCTGATTCCAAGGTATTTGATTTTTGATCCAGAGGGGAAATTAATTCATCCAAATGCTCCACGACCAGAAAGTGAGGAGATAAAAGCTTTATTTGATAGTTTAATTGATCAATAATTCTCTCTTCTTAACCTCCTAAAAATTAATATAATGAAGCACATAAGTTTAGAAAATATACTTATGTTGATGACAAAAGGCACAGTGATTCTAAAGCTATAGTTTCCTTTAAAGAGTTTGATAATGGTTTCTGAGCCAATAAAACTATAATCGATATGTCAGTACCAATAAAATACATTTTCTTCGCCGTAATTGGTTTTTCAATGCTGATCCAAAATAGAGTGCTTGCCCAAGCTGAGACGGAGACTAAGTCCGAAATTTTCACAGCGAAAAATTCAATACATGCCGAATTTGCAGGAAACTCAGGTGGCTATGCACTTAATTATGGGCGCATTATTTATCAAAAAAATAAGATGAAACTTGCAGTAAGTGCAGGTTTCTCAATGTTTTATCGTAGAGTGGATGAACGAATTTCCTCTGACTATTGGGTGCCGGTGTTTCCTGCTGAGATTACTGCTTTTTGGGGAAAGTCCAAGCATCATCTGGAGCTGGGAGCGGGCTTTAACACCCTGCGAAATCGCACATATATTTTTGACGAAGATTTTCCAAATAATATCAGAGAACAGATACATTGGGATCAATTCATTGTAGGTAGGATTGGTTATCGGTATCAGAAGCCTGCTGGAGGTTTCTTTTTTAGGGCTGGTTACACGCCTATGGTTGAATTTAATAATTCCGATACTTCTTATAAAGGAATCAGCTTTATTCCAATTGGACTAGGCATTAGTCTGGGAGTTAGTTTTTAAAAGTATCCACAACTTTCAAAATCAAAAAAACTAGAGATCGTTCAGCTAAAATAACTTCACAATACCATAGATAGAAACCAAGCCTATGGAAAGCACACTTAGCCAAAAAAGGATAGTTGAAAAAGCGCCAGAAGCTAGGTTTAAGGTGCTGTTTTTAAATCTAAACTGAATCGCTGCATAGACAACTAATAGGAGCAATACAGAGCCGATTACGCCTCCAGATAAGACCATAAATGCAGGAAGCTCTACGAAAGCAAAGGCAATAGCCCATAGAATGGGTAAAACCCAGGCCAATATAGCAACCCAGGCTTTTCTGGTTTTCAGATCATCATAAGCTATCCATCCCAATTCTCCGAATATATCTGGGAATAACCTTGTCCAATAAGCCAGCGTAGCAAACACACTTGAAAAAAGCACAAAGAATGCTCCGGAGATATAGGCAAGACGGGCATTTTCCCCGAGAGTTTGTGTGTAAATATTGGCTAAGGTTTCAATGAGTTGATTCCCTGTTGGAATGTCTTGATTACCATAAAGTATGGAAGCTCCCAGTAAATAAAAAGCTGCAGTGACTACGGTGTAAATAACCATCGCGACGATGGCATCCAAGTACATGATTTTTATCCAGCCATTCGCCCGAGATTTCCATTCCTCGCTACCATCATTTTCGCCGGCATATTTGGCGTAGCCCTTCTCAAGACACCAATAGGTGTAAGCAATAATCTCGTCACTTGCGACTCCCGTGATCCCAAATGCTCCTATAGCAACAAAAATCAGATCGGAAGGCAAACTGAAAGTCAAACCACTTGCTACGTCTGAAAAAGTAAAACCAAAGGGACTGTAGCTAAGGGCTATCACAGATGCAAGCGTGAAGACGGTAAAGCCAACCACCATAAACATGGATGTCCGTTCTACAATGCTGTAGTAATTTTTATAGATCAATAGGCTTGTAACGGCTCCTAGAATGAAGGCTAGAATAATAGGAGAGACCTGAGGCAAAAGCATGCTTAGTGCGATAGCAGCACCACCGATCATTCCACCTAATTGCAAAATTTTAAAAAGTGTCAACAAGAATGTACTCCAAACTGCCCAGTTCTTTGGCCCTGGCAATGAAGAGAATGACGTCATTAGAGGTTTCCCGGTGATGATCGCATTCTTCCCAAATTCCAGCTGGATAGCAACTTTCACCAGACAGCTAATCAGTATCACCCAAAAGGTGATAAAGCCGCCTTTTGCTCCCAGCACAGTGGTGGCTATTAATTCCCCAGATCCAACGATGGAAGCTGAAAGAATAAATCCAGGTCCAAGAAACTTGAGTTTTTCAAAAAATGAGGAAGGTGGGTTTTTTATTTCGGGCGATGTCATCCACTAAAAATAGGGAAATATATTTCCGCTAGATCAAAATGCCGTAGGATATAGTAGTGATGAATTTGAGTCAATTCACTAGTAAGTAAAAAAGCTTCCAATTCTGAAAGGCTTTAAGTAGTCCGGAACGCTTTCGGGAGGAGACTTGAATTTACCTGCTGCTGGTAGGCTCCCGTTTCCGAAAGCCTTTAAGTAGCGAGAGGGAGATTTGAATTTACCAACTGTAGGTTGGCTCCCGTCCGCCGCGCCTGTGCGCCCTGGCGTAGCGGATATGAATCCTGTGCTCTAAATGTTTAAAACAAAAAAGGCTTCCGTTTCTGAAAGCCTTTAATAGTGAGAGGGAGATTTGAACTCCCGTCCGCCGCAGCGGATATGAATCCTGCGCTTAAGAATAATTTGGAAGGACATTTAATCTTAACCAATCTCTACCTTTTCCTGATTTGAGCTCTTTTTCACGAATTAAAGCCTCTGTTTTAGAGTTAAAGAATTCCACATGAATTACAATCCAAGGTCTGTATTTTAATGTAAATCCTTTGGTTGATTTGAAATTATGGAAATGGAATCTTGTGATTAAGGCAGAAGTCATTCCTGTGTAGGTTTTACCAAAAGACTTTGAATAAAGAATATAGACTACAAATTCATCCATTAATAAAAATAAAAAAAGGCTTCCGTTTCCGAAAGCCTTTGAGTAGCGAGAGGGAGATTTGAATTTACCAACTGTAGGTTGGCTCCCGTCCGCCGCGCCTGTGCGCCCTGGCGTAGCGGATATGAATCCTGCGCTTCATTTAGAAAGTAATTGTTATTGAAACAAAAAAAAGGCTTCCGTTTCCGAAAGCCTTTGAGTAGCGAGAGGGAGATTTGAACTCCCGTCCGCCGCGGCGGATATGAATCCTGCGCTTCATTTAGAAAGTAATTGTTATTAAAACAAAAAAAAGGCTTCCGTTTCCGAAAGCCTTTGAGTAGCGAGAGGGAGATTTGAACTCCCGACCTCAGGGTTATGAATCCTGCGCTCTAACCAACTGAGCTACCTCGCCATTTTAAAATTTCTTATCAATATTTCAATTGGGAGATTTAAACTCCCGTCCGCCGCGGCGGATATTAATCCTGCTCCCGATAGTCATCGGGATACCTCGCCATTTATATATTAATGTTGGTTCAATTACTTCAAACAGTTTCTAACCCGGTAGAAACATTTTTTGGGTATTGATTTTTGAAATTAATGCCTATATTAAAGCGCATTCGAAAATCAAATCAATTTGGTCGAGAATCGTATATTGTCAACCCCAGAAAACCTCCCTTTCGAATGGGAATGCAAATATGAGGTCTTGTACTGTGAAATGCAAGTTGACGTTCTTTAAAAAAATGATTTTTTACATAGTGTAAAAGCGATTATCATGGTAAAAAACAAGTTTGTAGCTGATTATCAAATCAATGCCTCCAAAAAAATAGTTTTCCATTATTTAAGTACTGCGAGTGGATTAGAAGAGTGGTTTGCAGATGAAGTGAAAATAAACGAGGATAAGAACTATATTTTCAATTTCGACCGAGAAGATCATTATGCCCGATTAGCTTCTCAACGCAGTAATTCTCATGTGAAATTTGAATTTTATGATCCTAAAAATCCAGATGAGTCAGATCATGCATTTATAGAATTTAAATTGGAAGAAAATGATCTCACTCAAACCTTGTTTTTGAAAGTGATAGATTACTCTGATGGCTATGATGATGAAGAACTAGTTTCTATCTGGCATGGTCTTATAGGAAGACTCAAAGAAATTATTGGTGGGTAATCTCAATTGATTTTACCAAATTTGAACTTCAGCTACAGGGCTTCGTATTTGCCTTGTGAGCAGTTTGAATAATGAAGAAACTAGATAAACTTATACTTGGGTCATTTTTGGGCCCATTTTTATTGACATTTATTGTCGTGGATTTCATCCTGTTGACTGTCAACATGCTGAAATACTTCGATGAGATTTTTGGGAAAGGTCTGAGTTTTTGGATCTACATGGAGCTCATTGGCTACTTCGTGATCAGTATTTCACCCATGGCATTGCCATTGGCAGTATTGCTTTCCAGCTTAATGACCTTTGGGAATCTGGGAGAGCATTTTGAACTCACAGCTATTAAAAGTAGCGGAATATCCCTATTGAGAGCATTGCGTCCGATTGGAGTATTTGTGATTGTCCTGGCTTTTGGAGCCTATCTTTCCAATAATTTCTTAGTACCAAAAGTAAACCTCAAAACTTTCAGTTTGCTGTATGATATACGGATGAAATCGCCTGCTTTGGATATTAAAGCTGGGGTTTTCTACGCAGGTATCCCTGGGTACAGTATCAAAGTCAACGAAAAAGTAGGTGAGTTTGGACTCAAAGACATTTTAATTTATGATCATACTGACGGTAGAACAGGAAATTTAAATGTGACATTGGCTGATTCGGGCAGAATGGAGCCCTTTTTCAATGAGAACTATATGAAACTGTCCTTATATCAAGGTCAAAATTATAAAGAATCTAAACCATCAAGGGGGATTCTTGAGAAACCCGTAGAATTTGACAGGATATCGTTTGATACAAATGAAATTGTGTTTGACTTGAATAATACCTTCAAACTCAATAGAACTGCTGAAGATGCTTGGTCCACTAACAGATCTATTAAAAATATATCACAAATTAAAGTAGGGCTAGACTCCATCGGTACGTTGGTCAATGAGCAGATCTTTCGGAATTACCTAGAAGCAGAAAGTATCTATCCTTTTTTTACAAGAGAGAGAAAATTCAAACCTCCTACAAAGATTTTAGACCGTAAAGCTTTGGATGACTCTTTAAGGATGGCAAAAATGAATAGAGAACAAGCACAATCGGATTCTCTTGAACAGTCAAAAAACCTAGCTCAAAAAGACACTTCATCGATTCTAGTTGATAATCCAGAATCAAGGAAATTAAGGACAGCAAGCGATTCGTTAATCGCAGACAAAAAACCAGTCATAATTACCAAAGAAGCACCTGCTAGTGATTCCTTATTTGTCGAACCTAAAAGTAGGGACTTAGAGAAGTCCGAAAGTAAAATAGCGAAGCTGGACACGAATGCCAAAGCAAATATTAAGAAAGAAGTAATCAAGGTTGCCCGTACTGCGCCTTTGACGGATAAGGAGCGAGACCAAATTGATTCTCTTGTTGAACATCGTGGCTATGAAAAGGGTGCAATTTCAATGGCATTAACTAACTCTAGAAATCTAAAGAACTCATTTAATGTCAAGATGAGCCAAATAGACAACTATCAGAGGGAATATAGAAGGTACCAAATAGCTTGGTATCAGAAATACACCCAGGCATTTGCATGTTTTGCAATGTTTTTGATTGGTGCGCCACTTGGAGCTATTATCAAAAAAGGCGGTTTGGGGATGCCTGTGCTGATTTCCATTATTTTCTTCATCGTGTATTATATGTTGACGATAACAGGGGAGAAGTGGGCTAAAGAAGGTATAGCTGATCCTTTGTTTGGAACTTGGTTTTCGAATCTTTGCTTATTGCCTTTTGGTCTTTTCTTTGTGAGACAGGCCAGAAAGGATGCAAGATTGTTTGAGCCGGACTTTTATTTGGCGATTTGGAAGAGTATAAAGAAGCGCTTCAAAGTTCTTGGCTCAAAAGCGCATTAACCTTTTATTTTCTCAGAATAAACCCTACCTTTGTGGTTGTTTTACAAAATTTAGCTAAACATGTATTTATCCTCAGAGATTAAAGAAGAGTTATTTAAGAATCATGGACGGTTAAAATCTGCTACTGACACAGGATCTCCTGAGTCTCAGATTGCCCTCTTTACACACAGAATCAAGCATTTGACTGAACATTTGAAGTCAAATAAGAAGGATCACTCCTCAAGACTTGGTTTATTGAAGCTAGTAGGTAAAAGAAGAAGCCTATTGGATTACCTTCACAAGAAAGAGATCGAGCGATACAGATCAATCATCGCCGAGCTAGGAATCAGAAAATAACCAATCTAGTAAGGTTCTCTTGAGTGAGAACCTTACTTTTTTATTTTTAAGGTTATAAGAACACTTTTATCACTAACGACGCAAACTAACAATCATTTATGTTACCGAACTTAATCACCAAGACCATCACCCTAGAAGATGGCAGAGAAATTACAATAGAAACTGGAGCATTGGCGAAGCAAGCTGATGGATCAGTAGTAGTGAAGATGGGAAAAGCTATGCTTTTGGCTACAGTAGTATCCAAGAAAGAAGCTGGCGAAGGGGTGGATTTTTTACCAATGTCTGTTGACTACCAAGAGAAATTTGCTTCCTCAGGAAAAATTCCTGGAGGATTTTTGAAGAGAGAAGGAAGACTTTCAGATTACGAGATTTTGATTAGCCGTATCGTAGATAGAGCTATTCGCCCAATCTTTCCAGATGATTACCATGCAGATACTCAGATTGCAATCACTCTTATCAGTGGTGACGAGGATGTGCTTCCAGATGCTTTGGCTGGTCTTGCTGCTTCAGCGGCTTTGGCTGTTTCCGATATTCCTTTCAATGGTCCTATCTCTGAAGTTCGCGTAGCGAAAATCGATGGTAAGTTGATTATCAACCCAACTCCAACCCAGTTGGCTACGGCTTCTTTAGAATTCATTGTAGCTGGTTCGCTTGACTTTATCCTTATGGTAGAGGGAGAAGCTAACGAGATCGAAGAGGAAGAAATGCTAGAAGCAATGCAATATGCTCATGAGGAAATCAAGAGACATTGTCAGGCTCAGATCGAGCTTACTAAGCTTGTAGGAAAAGAAGTAAAAAGAGAATACTGTCACGAGAAGTCTGATCCAGCTCTTTTTGATAAAATGAAAGCTGAAGTTTATGACAAACTTTACGCATCTGTAAGCAAGCAAATTGCTAACAAGACTGAGCGTTCAGCTTTAATCAAAGAAATCAAAGAAGAATTCGTTGCTAGCTTAGGCGAAGATCACGGATTCGAAACAAGCCTAATCGGTCCATATTTCAGCAAAGTCCACAAGGAGGCTGCTAGAAACTTGACCTTGAATGAGAAGAAAAGATTGGATGGTAGAAAGCTCGACGAAGTAAGACCTATCTGGTCTGTTGTTGATTACTTGCCATCTGCTCACGGTTCTGCTGTGTTCACTAGAGGAGAAACTCAATCGCTCACTACTTGTACTTTAGGTACTAAGATGGATGAGATGATGGTGGATGGCGCAACTATCTCAGGTTACAACAAATTCTATCTTCACTACAATTTCCCTGGATTCTCTACGGGAGAAGTGAAAATAAATAGAGGTCCTGGAAGAAGGGAAGTTGGTCATGGTAACTTGGCTATGAGAGCTTTGAGAAAAGTTCTTCCTCCTGTTGAGCAGAATCCATACACTATCCGTATTGTATCAGACATCCTAGAGTCAAATGGTTCTTCGTCTATGGCTACGGTTTGTGCAGGTTCATTGGCATTGATGGATGCAGGTATTCCTATCAAATCTGCTGTAACTGGTATTGCTATGGGAATGATCTCTGACGCGAAAACTGGTAAATATTCTATTCTTTCTGATATTTTGGGAGATGAAGATCACCTAGGAGATATGGATTTTAAAGTAACGGGTACTGCAAAGGGAATCACTGCTTGTCAGATGGATCTTAAAGTTGAAGGATTAGATTACTCTGTATTGAAAGAAGCTTTGCATCAAGCAAAAGCAGGTAGACTTCACATCTTAGACGAAATCACCAAGACACTTGCTGCTCCTAAATCAGAATTGAAGCCTCATACTCCTAGATCATTCATCATGATGATTCCTAAGGAATTGATCGGTGCTGTGATCGGGCCTGGAGGTAAAGTAATCCAGGAAATTCAGAAAGACACTGGAGCTACCATCGTGATCGAAGAGATCGACAATCAGGGTAAAATCAATATTTTCTCTGCTAATCAAGATAAACTTAATGCTGCACTTTCTCGTATCAAAGCGATCGTGGCTCAGCCTGAAATAGGAGAGACTTATACAGGTAAAGTAAAAAATATTCAACCTTTTGGTGCCTTTGTGGAATTTATGCCAGGTAAGGATGGTTTACTTCATATCTCCGAGATCAAACACGAGCGTATAGAAACTATGGACGGTGTACTTGAGCCAGGAGAAGAAATACAGGTTAAATTGATCGATGTCGATAAGAAAACCGGCAAATTCAAGCTTTCAAGAAAGGCTTTATTGCCAAAACCATAAAAACCAGCACTTAGTGCATAAGGTTAATCGAAACATTTGATTAATTTGATTTTCTTAAACTATTAAATTTCACAAATCATATTCCTGAATGAGGCAGCTAAAGATTAGCAAACAGATTACCAACAGAGAAAGTCAATCCTTGGATAAATATCTTCAAGAGATTGGAAAAGTTGACCTGTTGACAGCAGACGAAGAGGTAGTACTGGCTAAGAGAATTAGAGAAGGTGACCAATTGGCACTTGAAAAATTGACGAAAGCCAATCTCCGATTTGTTGTTTCAGTTGCCAAGCAGTACCAAAACCAAGGACTTTCTTTGGGAGATTTGATCAATGAGGGTAACCTTGGTTTGATCAAAGCTGCACAGCGATTTGATGAAACTCGTGGATTTAAATTCATCTCCTATGCCGTATGGTGGATTAGACAATCTATCCTTCAGGCACTGGCTGAACAGTCTAGAATTGTTCGTCTTCCATTGAACAGAGTAGGTTCTTTGAATAAGATCAGCAAGACGTTCAGCGAGCTAGAGCAGAAATTTGAGCGTGAGCCATCTCCTGAGGAATTGGCGGAAGTGCTTGAAGTAACTGCAAATGAGGTAGTGGATACCATGAAAATCTCTGGTCGTCACGTATCTATGGATGCGCCATTCGTTCAAGGTGAAGAAAATAGCCTTTTGGATGTATTGGAAAATGACGGAGATGAAAAGCCAGATGATGGCTTGATGAATGATTCCCTTCGTAAAGAAGTTCAACGTGCACTTTCCACTTTGACACAAAGAGAAGCTGATGTAATTACGCTTTACTTTGGACTGAATGGCGAGCATGCGATGACTTTGGAAGAAATCGGGGAGAAATTCAATCTTACCAGAGAGCGAGTAAGACAAATCAAAGAGAAGGCTATCCGCCGACTGAGACATACTTCCCGTAGTAAGACACTAAAACCTTACCTCGGATAAGCAAGCACACAAGTAGAAAGGGGGTATTAGCCCCCTTTTTTATTTCATTATATCCTACCTTAGTATCAGCTTGTAGCTCATATATTATTTCCTTAAGTCGAAAGCTTAGGGAATTTTAACAATATGCAACTTTGTTACTAGAGTAGAATTCATAAAATTTGCTCGATTTAATACTATACTATTAATGAATCCAGAAATTGAAAAAGTAAAAGTTTTGATCGTAGGATCAGGACCTGCAGGTTATACTGCCGCGATATATGCTTCTAGAGCAGGACTTTCACCTGTTTTATATACTGGTGGACAGCCAGGAGGTCAACTGACTATCACAAATGATGTAGAAAATTATCCAGGTTATCCTAACGGAGTAGCAGGGCCTGAGATGATGGAAGACTTTAGAAAACAAGCAGAAAGGTTTGGTACTCAGGTGAGATATGGTTTGGCTACGAGTGTAGATTTCACCACTAAGCCGCACACTGTTATCATCGATGAACAAATCACAATTCATGCTGATACGGTACTAATATCTACTGGAGCTTCAGCTAAGTGGCTAGGTATAGAAAGCGAAACTAGACTGAATGGCAAAGGTGTTTCTGCCTGTGCAGTTTGTGATGGTTTCTTTTTCAGAGGACAGGAAGTTGCTATAGTAGGAGCCGGAGATACAGCTTGTGAAGAAGCTTCCTACTTATCAAATATCTGCAGTAAGGTTTACATGTTGATTCGTAAGGATGAAATGCGTGCCTCACAGATCATGCAAAAGCGTGTGATGAATAATCCAAAGATCGAAATTCTTTGGAACACAGAGACAGATGAGATCCTTGGTGAAGAAGAAGTTAATGGTATAAGAATCTTCAATAATAAAACTGGACAAAAATCAGAAATCGCTATTTCTGGCTTCTTTGTTGCTATTGGTCATGAACCAAACACCGGCATATTTAAAGATTATATTCATATGGATGATGCCGGCTATATCAAAACTATCCCAGGAAGTACCAAAACCAACGTTGAAGGCGTTTTTGCTTGTGGAGATGCGCAAGACAATATCTACCGACAAGCAGTAACGGCGGCAGGTACAGGCTGTATGGCCGCTTTGGACGCTGAACGATATTTGGCAGAGTTTGAGAATGATTAAACCCAATAAATGAGGTATTCGATCCTATTCGTAGTCTTTTGTATAAATTTGAGCATTGGTGTGTTAAATGCCAATGCTCAAATTTTTCCAAAGATTATTAAGAAAAATAGCAACACTCAATCCTCTGCAGTAGGCCAGGAGAGGAGAAATATTGAACTCCGGTCATTCGATCAGGAGTCTTATCTCAAGACATTGTCCTCGGTTACTGATTCCATTATTTTTGAAAATAATGTACAACTAGGTAGAGTAAGATCTATTATCAGTGAAGATCAAAATATAATGATCTGGGCTCCCACTAACCAGCTGATCAAAGTTTCCGAGCAAATTCAAATTGACAGTATATGGGTTACTGCATACGAGTATTACTCTGCTTGGGATTCCAACAAAATTGATATTTACAATTTCGATCCTAAAACCTTCAAAGACACAGTTAATATTCAGTTGTACGATGAGTTTTTCGGATACAATTGGAAGATGCCTTTAGAGACTACTCTGGTGACATCTCCATATGGTTACAGATGGAGAAGATGGCATTATGGGACAGACCTTGATCTAAATACAGGAGATCCTGTTTACAGTGGTTTTGATGGGATAGTCCGTGTAAAATCATATGATCGATATGGCTACGGATATTATATCGTAGTTCGTCATAAAAATGGTTTAGAAACCCTCTATGGTCATTTGTCAAAACAACTGGTTGATATAGGACAAGAGGTCAAAGCCGGAGATTTGATAGGTAAGGGTGGAAGTACAGGGAAAAGTACTGGATCACACTTGCACTACGAACTGCGATATAGGGGCCTTGCCTTTGATCCTCAAAAAGTTTATGATTTTTCTGACAGTAGAATACTTAGTCAAAATTATTCAATTACCTCTGCTCTTTTTGGAAACATTGTTCAGGCTAGAACTAATGCTTATCATAAGGTGAAGAAAGGGGAGAACTTAGGATCCATAGCACGGAAATACAGTGTTTCGGTGAGTTCCCTGACTAAATTAAATGGTATTTCTACTCGTTCAATTTTAAAAATAGGGCAGAATCTTCGTGTCCGTTAGCCAAATTATAAAATGACAAAGCTGGATATTTTAGTTTTTGCTGCGCATCCTGATGATGCCGAATTAGGTTGTTCTGGAACCATTGCATCTCATATAGCGAGAGGACACAAAGTAGGAGTAGTTGATTTTACTCATGGTGAGATGGGAACTAGGGGCACTCCCGAATTACGACTTCAGGAGGCTGATACCTCCAGTAAAATATTAAACCTTTCAGTACGGGAAAATTTAGGTTTCAAAGACGTTTACTTCCAAAATGATGAGGCTCATCAGTTGAAACTGATAGAAATGATCAGAAAGTACAGACCTGAAATCGTGCTGGCAAATGCCGTTTCTGATAGACATCCAGACCATGGAAAAGGCTCAAGTTTGGCAAGTTCTGCTTGCTTTATGAGTGGCCTTCGAAAGATTGAAACTGAGTTGAATGGAATAATTCAAGAAGCTTGGAGACCAAAATTTGTTTATCATTATATCCAAAATAATTACATAGAGCCTGACTTTGTAATGGATATTACACCTTTTTGGCAGACAAAGATTGATAGCATTTTGGCATTTCAGTCACAATTCTATGATCCAAGCAGTGCCGAACCTAAGAGCTTTATTTCAGATCCGGAATTTCTTCCTTTTATTGAAGCTAGGGCACGAGAATTTGGTCACAAAATCCTAGTCAAATACGGTGAAGGCTTCACGGTAGAACGTATGATAGGATCTGATAATCTTTTTGACCTAAAATAATCAGGGTGCAAGTCTTGCTATAACCCAACTATCCCCTTGTAGTTCGTATCTAATTCTATCATGGAGTCTGCTAGGTCTTCCTTGCCAGAATTCTATAGTAGATGCCATTAATCTATACCCTCCCCAATGTGGCGGACGAACCATGTCTTTTTCAGCAAATTCCTTCTCAACAGCTATTTGCTTTATGCTTAAATAGTCTCTCGAAGCAATTTTTTGACTTTGTGGTGATACCCATGCACCGATTTGTGAGCCAGTTGGTCTGGAAAAAAAATAGGCGTCAGATTCTTCTTCAAATACCTTTTCCACTTTACCACGCACTCGAACTTGCCGCTCTAGTTCGGGCCAAAAAAAAGTAAGTGCAGCGGTTTTATTCATTTCTAGCTCCTGACCTTTTTCACTTTTATAATTTGTAAAAAACACGAAACCGGTATCTATTCCTTTCAATAATAAGATTCTAGCATTGGGAGTACCATCCAATCCTAAAGTAGAAACGGTCATTGCATTGACTTCCAGAACTTCAGCATTTATTGCCTCATCAAACCAGGCATTAAATTGTGCTATTGGATCAAGTTTAACATCACTGATATCCAGTGATTTAATGGAATAATCTTTACGTATTGCTGAGATGTTCATAGTAAGTTGTTTTTCAAGAAAATCTTATGGATAAAAGTACCATAGGCATTGCATTTAAAAAATTATGATCTATATTTTTCAAGAATTTAGATTTTGAGCAGAATGAATAAAGATGAACAGCGTAATCCTAAAGCCGGTGATCTTCTAATTTCCGAACCATTTTTGCAGGACGAGAATTTCGTTCGCTCTGTGGTTCTGCTTTGTGAGCATTCAGAAGAAGGGAGTTTTGGGCTGATAATAAATAAACCTTCAATTCTTAAACTGGGAGAGCTGGTTGAAGCACTCGCCTTTTTGGATAAAGATGTATTTGTAGGTGGTCCAGTAGAGCAGAATACCCTGCACTTCATATACTTGGGTGAAAAAGCTTTAGAAGGAAGCATCTCCTTAGGCGAGAATGTTTGGTGGGGTGGTGATTATGAATCTTTGGTAGAAAAACTTAAACTCGGACTGTTTGACCCGGAGACAGTGCGCTTTTTCTTAGGCTATAGCGGTTGGGGATCTACCCAATTGGATGATGAGCTCTCAGATGAAACTTGGATCATCTGTAGAGAAAATCTTGGTGAGAAAACATTTGATTTTACGCCCGAAGAACTATGGAGAAACTTGCTTAAAAATATGGGGGGCGAGTTCAAGGTAATAGCAAATTATCCACTAGATCCAAGATTAAATTAGGCAAAATCCCTACTTTTGCTCATATTGCCGCCTAATAGTACTGTTTTTATGACTGAGAAAAGTAATGATTTGTCCGACAAGGACAAGGTGACTCAAGCCTCCAATTCTGAAGAGGTAAAGGGTATCGAAAATGAAACTAATTCTGAAGCTAAGAAAGAAATTGTAGCGGATCAGGACAGCAAGTCTGAACCTGAAATAGAATCTGCCACTGCAACTGAAGAAGTTGATGGGGATTCTGCGACTACAGAAGCCAAAGAAACTAGTGATGAGGTAGCCGAAGAAGCGCCCTCCGAAGAAATTGAGTCTGCAGAGTCAGAATCACCCACCACTGCTGAAGAAACTCTACCTGCATCAGAAAATCCTTCCGAAGAGGTAGTATCCGAAGAAAAAACTGAAGAAGCGGCAGTCTCTACCGAGTCTGATGAAGCTTCAACTACAGATGAAGAAGAATCTACAGAGGAGAATGAGGAAGAAGAAGAGCATCATGAAGAAGAGATTGATGTTACTGTCCTTTCCAAAATCGAGCTCGTTGCTCTACTGAAAAGTAAAGTCAAACAAGATAATATCTATAGAATCGATAAGCTTGTTCATGAAATCAAGGCTGCTTTCGATGAATTCACCCATAAGGAGAAGGAAGAAGCGCTGGAGAATTTCAAGGCCGAAGGTGGAGTAGAGGATGATTTTGACTTCCGTCCAAGCGATGAGGAGAAAGAATTCAACACTTATTATTACGAATACCGTCATCAGCTTGGAGCGCTTCGCAAAGAAGCTGAGAAGCAAAAGGAATCTAATTTTACAGCTAAGAATGAGTTGTTAAATAAACTCCGCGAACTAGTCGATGGAGAAGAAACTACACTTAGTATGGCTACTATCAAAGCCCTACAAGAAGAGTGGAAAAGTATAGGACCAGTGCCCCCAGCACAAAACAGAAGTCTATGGGCTAGTTATAATGCCTTGATGGATCGCTTCTATGATAATAGAAGCATCTATTTTGAGCTAAAAGAACTTGATCGTAAAAAGAATCTAGAAAGCAAATTAGAGCTTGTTGCAAAGGCTGAAGCATTGAAGGATGTAAAAGACCTGAAAGATGCAATCAAATCTTTGAATGACCTTCACGAAGAATTCAAACATATTGGTCCCGTTCCGAGAGACGAGCAGGAAGCTTTATGGCAAAAATTCAAAGGAGCATCTGATGCTGTTTATGACAGAAGAAAGGATTTCTATGAAGGTCAAAAAGAGGTTTTCAAAGTAAATCAAGATCAGAAGGAAGCTTTAATAGAAGCCTTGAAACCATTTGCTGATTTTAAAGCAGATAGAATCCGTGATTGGAATATCAAGACTAAAGAGATCTTAGAAATTCAGAAGAACTGGGAGAAAATAGGACCTGTGCCTAGAGAGTCAGGTAAAGATGTCAACAAGGCATTCTGGGCTGCATTCAAACAATTCTTTCATGGCAAAAACTTATTCTTTAAGGAACTCGATGAAATCCGAGCTACTAATCAGGCAAAAGCAGAGGAATTGATTGCTAATGCCGAGGAGCTAAAAGACAATAAGGATTGGCAGAACACTTCCAATGCTTTAGTGAAGCTGCAGCAAGAATGGAAGAAACTTGGACCAACACCTGAGAAAAGCAGAGATAGTCTCTACAAGCGCTTTAAACTGGCTTGTGATACTTTCTTTGACAATAGAAGAGACTCTAATAAGCAGGAAAATGCCGAATTCGAAGATAATCTGGTAAGCAAGCAAGAAATTTGCAAGAAACTTACAGAAGCTGCTGCCGGTGAAAATGTATCCGAAGATGAGCTTTCAAAATTTGTAAGTGAATTCAATGATCTTGGTTTCGTGCCGAGAAAAGCGATGAAAGATATTCAGGCTCAATTTAAAACAGCCGTTGATCTATACTTAGAAAAATTGAGTCCAGACGGAGCAGGAAGAGAGGACTTCCTTTTCCGATTAAATCTGAACAGGCTACAGTCGGATCCAAATGCAGTGAAAACTTTAAATAAGAAAGAGCACGGCATTCGTAAGCAAATTTCTGAATTGGAGAATAACATCACCTTATGGAAAAACAATTTGGAATTCTTTGCTGCTTCTAGAACTGCAGATAAATTGAAAGATCAGTTTGATCTAAAGATCCAAAAAGCGGAAGAAGAGGTCGAAAAACTCAAAAGTAAGCTGTCTATAATAAGGGAGTTTTAAATTTTTCTCACTCAGAATAAGGAAGATAGGATTTTTCTTTTCTGAGGGTTTGGAGCGAATAAAGTGAACCTCTATATTTGCATCACCAATACGGAAAAAAGCCTCCTTAGCTCAGCTGGTAGAGCAACTGACTTGTAATCAGTAGGTCATTGGTTCGATCCCGATAGGAGGCTCAAAAAGAGAAACAGAAATGTTTCTCTTTTTTGGTTTTAGGTATTTTTTAGCTAATGCCTATATCTGAATTTCCTTATCGATAGTTGCTTCTGATATTTCAGCAACCATCATAAGAAATATAGAGATGCCAAGGCAACTAAAGAAAGTGATGAAGAATGAGTTGATAGTTGCGTCCTTGTATATCCTCATGAAGAAGGGAGTAAGGAAGACGACTAAAGCAATTAATTTTAATACTTTCGCGCCTAATGATATTGCAGGATGATATTTTGGATTTATCCGCAAATTTGAAGGAAGGTAATTTCTTTTGCTTTTCATGATTACTTTGGGTTTAGCTGTATAAGAAATTCAACCTACTTACAGAAAATCAGGTAGAATGATGAATTCCTTTGCTTAATAATATACTGTTTATTCCTTAAATAATCAGTCACTTAGATTATTATTTCGCCATCCCACGGGATTGAAAACTAAAAAAACTCCTTACTTAGAGGTAGTAAGGAGTTTATTATTTGATCGAAAGAAAGACTCACTATACTATTTTTACTATTCATTTTGGCCAGGCTAGAAAAGCTACCTGCAGTTCTCCCAGTTTTTTGTAGCCAGCCTCATTCATATGGATGGGGTCCGTGTAATAAAGGTCTTTGTTATACAGGCTATATCCGCCTAGTGTAAACTGATCTAAGTAGGGGATGCCATGAAGTTCACAGATTCGTTTTTGCATGGCTACATGGGCTTGCATTCCGTTTTCAGCGAAGGGATCATAAGCGCCTCTATCATTGAATGCCTTACTGGAAGTGAAAAAGTAAATCTGTGCTTTAGGATTGAGCTCGTAGATTTTTTTTATGCAATAGTTTATTCCACCCGCCTGCGTGATAAGCTTGTTTTCGTCAAAACCATCGAATTCAGAATAGTCAGTATAGCTGCCCACTTCCCGCTTATTTGTGTAATCATTGGTTGAAGCCCATAAGATATAGATATCAAAGACTCCAGCTCCATCTACTTGCTGCTGAAGGGATTTTCCCTGAAGTGAAGAAAAACCTGCGCCTCCAACGCCATAATTGGTGATAGTCATACCTAAACGTTCTTTCCACATTTCTTTGGCACTATCACTAGCAGGAATGACTGAAACCGAGCCACCAAAAACAGCCACAGACTTCCCGTAGTTATAGGAAGCTTTTAATGTTATTTCCTCTGATATTTGGCCAAATGAATTTGTGTATAGCAAGGCAAAAATAATAATCAGGTAGTTCTTGATTTTGCTCATCTCAGTATGGCAGGTTAATGGTTGATATAAAGTAAAATAGTAGTTGCTACTCAATCATTCTTGAATAAGCTTCACCTTAGTTTTTTCATTTGAATCAAATTTAAGGATTTTGAGTTCTTAAGGACGTGTAGTGGAAGTAGGCGTCCTGTATTTAACTGTATTTATTCTAAAAATATCGTTTCTCATAATTTGAGTATTCAGGTATTTTTTCCTTATTGTATCAATATAAAACATTAACCCAAATACAGATGAAAAGAAAATTTACAATCCTAAGCAGCTTGATGCTTTTGGTGACTATGAGCTTTGCATTTGCTCTTTCTAGCCCTAACGAAAAGTATTTCGAAGGTAAATGGTCTGTTCTAATCAAAGGAACGCCTCAAGGCGATGCTACTATCCCCATGAGGTTTGAAACAGTAGATGGAAAGACCACTGGCTACTTTATCGAAGAAGGGGCTAATGAGGAGAAAAAAATGAGTTCAGCTACCATCAAAGATGATGTTCTTAATACTTCCTTTAATATTAGTGGCTACGACGTAACACTTTCACTCACCAAAGTGGATGATGATAATGCCAAAGGTGACCTTCTGGGCATGTTCGATGTTGAAGGTAAAAGAGTTAAGTAAGTATACTTACTTATGAATATTAAAAAGTTTGAATAACCCAATCTATCTATATATAAAAAAAAGGTGGCAGAACGTTCTGCCACCTTTTTTAATCTTGTAACCCAATCTATTTTACTACTTTGAGTCCTGTATAAAGGACTACTTTATTTTAAAGTATATTTAAATTATTGCTCTAATAGCTTTAAAATGAGCTATTAGTAAAGGCTCAAAATGTATTTGACCATATCTTTGGCATCCGCCTCACTTAATGCAGGATGCGGTGGCATTGCTGCCTCTCCCCATACACCGGCACCACCATTTATTACTTTATTTGCAAGTTTGGTGATATTCTCCTCATTAGGCTTATACTCAGCGGCTATTTCCTTAAAAGCTGGTCCAACGACTTTTCTCTCTACTAAATGACAGGAAAGGCAATCTGAATTACCGATTTTTTCTTCTCCTGTAAGTTTGATACTGCTCTTATCATCTATTATTTCTTCCATCTGATCTTCCTCTATGATCGGCTCTGCGACAATAGGCGGGGTTGGCTCAGCTGGCTTTACTTCAATAGGTGTTTCATTTGTGGCTGATTTTTCCGTAGTGGTATCTCCTCCTCCGCATGCAAACGATAGTACAGCTAGCAGTATGGTAGCTGACTTTGATATGATTTTGATTTTCATTCTTTTAAACTATTAATATCCAATGGCCAAATTTGAATAAACACTTTTATTTGGACCGATTAATGATTGTTTAGAGTAAACTCAGGTAGATGTTTGATTGTTCCACCGTCCATTGCAGACTCATGAGCTAAAATCCCTACACACGTAATATTTGCAGATTCTTTAGCATTTGGATAAGGAGCCCTCTCTTCTGCCAGTGCATTCAAGAATTCATTGACCATGTGCGGGTGAGATCCACCGTGACCTGAACCTTGAATAAAGGATAGATGCTGATTGTCATCACCATCATACACTCCAGCAGTGGTGAATGGAGCAATTTCCTCAGGAAGTAAATGTCCATAATCAGGAATTTTCACTTTCTCAGGACTTTCCCCAGTATGGATCACGGAGTCTTCATGCTCAACCAATGTCCACTCAAAGGACTTTTTGGAGCCATAGACGTCAAAACTCTCTCTATACTGTCTGGCAGTGTTGAAAAGCGATCTAGTCACCTCAGCAGACAAGTCTGAATCTTTGAATTTGATGTGACACGTTTCGATCGCGAAAGGAGAACCATACTTTGGAATCAATTCTTCATCAATACGTCCGGAACCAAAGCATGAAACGTATTCTGCCTGAGCCTTTGGCAAAGCCAAAACAGGTCCCACGCAATGCGTCGCATAATGCATAGGAGGGAGGCCTTCCCAGTATCCTGGCCAGCCAGCCATTTCCTGCTGATGAGATGCGCGTAGGAACTGTATTTTTCCTAATTCGCCTTTCTCATACATTTCTTTGACGAAAAGAAATTCACGGCTATAAATCACCGTCTCCATCATCATATAAGTCAAGCCCGTTCTCTGAACCTCTTCGACGATTTTCTTACAGTCTTCTACAGAAGTAGCCATAGGAACGGTACAAGCTACGTGCTTGCCAGCTCTAAGTGCTTTCAGAGATTGCTCCGCATGATTTTGAATTGGTGTATTGATATGAACTGCATCGATATCCGGATCTTTTAACAGTTCGTCGTAGTCTGTGTACACTTTCTCTATGCCGAAAGCCTTTCCGATTTCCTCAGCTTTTTCCTTATTTCTCTGGCAGATTGCATACATATTAGACAGTTTATGCTTCTGGTAGATTGGAATAAACTCGGCACCAAATCCAAGGCCTATAATTGCGATATTGAATTGTTTTTTACTCATGTTATTTTGATAATGAAAAATCGTTAAGGGTTAATTGGTCTTACTTATTCAGCAGCCCATTTTTTCAAGAACTCAAGTCCTTCTTTAGCGAAGCCATCCTGAGATGGTACCAAAGGCTTCCAGATACATACTGCACCGGCAAGTTCTTTCACGTCTGGCGTGAAACTTTCAATAGATACCACTCCCTGATAGTTAATCGCTTCAAGACCTCGCTTATACGCATCCCAAGGAGTTATACCTGTCCCTGGAGTTCCACGATAGTTTTCCGAAACTTGGAAGTGAATCAATTTATCTCCGGCTCTTCGAATAGCAGCTTCAGGATTTGGTTCTTCTATATTCATGTGAAAGCCATCCAAGATCACCTTTGCTTCTGGTTCGTTGATATCGTCAATCAATCTCATCAATTCCTCACAGGTATTGATGAGATCAGTTTCGAAACGATTTAAAGTTTCTAAAGCAATGTCCAACCCAAACTTTCTGGCAGTTTGACAGACTATTCGCAGATTAGTCACTGCTCTGTTCCACTCTACTTTTTTCTGCTCAGGAGAAACCAATCTGGCTTTGCCCACAGCTGAGTACATAGGTCCAGCTACGAATTTGGCATCCAAGCCAGCAGCTATCTCAAAGCACTGATCCAAGTAATCAAAGCTTGTTTTATGAAAGGAAGGATCTTCATTGGTGAAGTCTCGGTTCGTACCAAAAGCACCGCAGATAACGGCCTCGAGGCCGTTATCGCTAAGCGCTTGTTTCACTTCTTTGATATCTATCAATGCTGGGTCTTCCACAGGAATCTCCACTACATCATATCCGAAACCTTTGATTTTTGGTAAAAGGCTAAGCGTTTCAGAACTGAATGGAGAAGTCCATAACCAGGTGCTCACACCGAATTTTACATTAATTGGCATCGCTTATATAACTTTCATTATGCCGTTCATTTGCTTCCAGTGATTAGGAAGGGTACAAACAAATGGATAATCACCTCTCTGAGAAGGCACTTTCATGATAATAGTTTCTGTCGAATTTGGGAAAACCAAGTCTGTTGAAGCAAGTACCTCAGAAATCTCAGGTACAAAGCTCTTGTCCATTCCAGTTAGCTCTTGGGCCATCTTGTCTGCAGCCTGACCGATTTTTTCGAGTGAGCCAATGGCTCCAATAACTAGATTGTGTTGAACAAAGTCAGGGTTATTAAAATCCAAAACCAGTTTGCTTCCCGCTTTGACAATAAATGCGGATTTATCAAATGACATCTCGTGAGGGATGGTAGTTAGTGTAACCAAACCATTTTTAACTACTTCAACTGATTCTTCTATTGATGAGACTGCTTTGCTAGCTTCACCTGAAGAGGTTTTCTTTAGATCAAGGCTTGAGTCATTCCCGATTCTACCTGAGAATCTCCAGTTACCTTCGTAGTCTCCAACTTTGTTATTAGAATCAAACTGACCTACACGCACATTTTCCGGAGATAGTGGTCCTGTAAACAAGCCTTTGGTTTTACCCTTAGCTACTTCGTTTCCGTCGATCATTAAGCTCATACTACCATCTTCTTTAAGTGTAGCGTTAACAAGGAATTGCTCTGAAGGTAATTTCTTGCGTGAACTGATGATTTTCACATCACCATCCTGGGCGATAGCAAAATGCAAAGCGTCTTTATAAACGTATAAGCTATACCCATTGGTGCCATTTCCTTGAGCTACCATTACGCCGTCTAGTGCCTCTCTGCCTGGTGCAACTACCATCTCAATGGTCATTTCTTTTCCTGTAGGATCAGGTGGGAATAGAAGAGCGTTACGCTGGCTTAAGGTGTATGATTCAGATATTAGGCTTCTGGAAATTCTATCTGCAATACTCATTACAGAATCAGCCTCAGCTTTTGGAGCTACTTCTCTGCTTTCAAAAGCAGAAGGGTGAGTCAATGCTGCAGCAAAAATCGCCTGTGGTAAATACTCATCTTTTGCATTGTCCTCATTTTCAGATATAGCTAATAGTTTCTTAGAAACATCTGCTGAAGTTGGCATTTCAGAAACTGCTACGATAGCATTTTTTCTTGCCTGAAGATTGGGATCTTCCATCAAGTTAGCTGCTAAGATCGCATCTAATGCAGATTGGTTTTTAGGAATTACTCGTACAGCATTTTTTCTAACAGCTGCAGAAGGATGGCTTAAAGCTTTTTCTACCACTTCCTGTGCTTTTGCATTATTTCCATCCAATACGCCTAATCCATGAAGTGCCCAAAGAGCATTGATTGCAGGAGCATTTAAACCAATTTCATCTACTTTTTGATTGTTGATGATATCATACAAACCTTCAATCACGTCCATGTTTTTAGATTCTACAATCAATCGCTGTGCGGTTAATCTCCAGAACATGTTCTCACTTTGAATGGCAGCTAGAAGCTCATCAGATTCAGCATCTTTCAGATCGAAGACCTTAGATGATTCATTTCCTTTGTAGGTAAGACGATAGATTCTACCATGTTGTCTATCTCTCAATGGATTGATGTAGGCATTTCCCTCACCATTTTCCCGACCTCTAGGAGTAGGGTTATGTTGGATTATAAAGTTATACCAATCAGCCACCCAAAGTGAACCATCAGGTCCTACTTCAGCATGAACTGGGCTAAACCATTCGTCAGAACTGGCTAGTATATTGAATGCGTTTTTCTCTTTGTATCCAGAACCGTCTTCAATCAAGCGTGCATTGTGTAGCACACGTCCCGTAGGCTCAGCTACAAAAGCCATTTGATTCCAATATTCTTGTGGGAAGTTTCTTGCAGTATATAAGTTGTGTCCAGCAGCAGCTGTATAGCTTCCATGCCAATCTACCTGTCTCAAGAATGGAGTCAAATGAGGCATATCATAATGCGAATCAATACCAGTTGCAGTATTAGGGGTTCCCTTATATATAGTTCTCTTAGCATACTTAGTTTCCATCGCCAAATAAACGGAGTGTTGGCCGTTAGCTGTGGAAATGAATGTCTCAAAATCTTCAGAGAAG
>Ga0123337_10001230_pt1 | contig 34307 bp, 26 predicted proteins | sample frozenSSSSmetaG_FD_89792 | JGI IMG/M metagenome (GOLD analysis project Ga0123337, IMG submission 89792) | Glacier valley bacterial and archeal communities from Borup Fiord, Nunavut, Canada, to study Microbial Dark Matter (Phase II) -... | ecosystem: Environmental > Aquatic > Freshwater > Ice >...
TCGTCGTCCCAGAGCGGCAGTTGTCGCTAGCTATTGGCAAGGAAGGCCAGAACGCTCGCCTTGCTGCCAAGCTGACTGGCTGGCGCATCGACATCAAGAGTGCATCGGCGGGGCTGCGCGAGCAAGAGGACGAACTCGCCCGCGTTGCTCGTGCTGCCCTCAGCGGCGAAGGCGGCGCGACCAACTTCAGCCTGGAGGGGATGATGCCACCTGACTTTACGCTGGAGAACGCCCCGGTTGCTGATCAGCGACGCACTGTCCGCCCCGACAATACGATCAGCTACCAGGGCAATAGCTATGGCCCCTTTGAGGATGAACTGGTTGGCGAGCAAGTCTACCTCGCGGAGCGTGAGGGCAACCTGCGTGTTCGCACCGCCAGCCGCATCCTCGGCAACTTCCCGTTGCTGCCTGCCCTGAGCGAAGGGGATAGTGCGGAGGAGTAGGACAGCGTTCCTTCTAATTTTGCTGGGCGTACAAAGTGTGCGCCCAACAATCGAAACGGCAACCATGTAGCGTAACTGCCAGGTAGCAAGAAGATGAGCAACCAGACCGCCAGCCAGCCAAATAGCAAGCCGAAGCAGCCGCTGCGCCCCAGGCACGTGCCACAACGCACTTGTGTAGCCTGCAAACGCACGGAGGCCAAGCGTGGGTTGGTGCGCATTGTGCGTACCCCCGAAGGCCGAGTGGTGATTGACGAGCGCGGCAAGATGAACGGGCGGGGGGCATACCTCTGCCGCACACAAAGTTGCTGGGCCATTGCCCTCAAGCGAGGCGCACTAGAACGTGGCCTCAAGCTGCAAATCAACCAGGAAGATCGCGCCATGCTAGCGGCCTACGCTGCCAGCCTGCCGCTTAGTGATGATGAGGAGGGTAGCGAAGGTGCGCCCGCATAGCCCTACCCAGGCGTGGACAATTGAAGATTGGACCCGAACAGTGGCGGTCGCCTATGCGTAATTAGCGTAGCCAGCCAACTATTGGTCAGCGGCGTTTATGCGCCCTGCTTTCCTGCGGGTCAAGTTCAACAGCTACCCTGTCCGTAGCCCGAACCTGATCCCTTATTTTGTGGGTCAGTCGAATAAACGTAAAACAGCTTTTAGCATAGGAGAATGAATCATAATGAGTGACGAAAGAGAACCAAGACCAGAGGGTGCAGCTAACGCCCCCGAGAGTCAGCCACGCCCGGAGCAACCGCGGCGCAACGATGGCTACAACGAGTATAACGCCAATGGTGGCGAAGACATTACCGCACTGCCGAAGAACGTGCGCGAGTTGTCGCGTCCGACTGGTGCGCCACCGCCACGCCCCAGTGGCCCCGGCGGTTCCGGCGGTTCCGGCGGCTACCGTGACAACAACGGCGGTCAGGGTGGCTATCGCGGCCAGAGTCAGGGTGGCCCTGGTGGTGGGCAGGGGGGTGGCTATCGCGGCCCCAGCAGCGGCGGGCAGGGCGGCCCTGGCGGACAGGGTGGCTATCGTGGCCCCAGCAATAGCGGTCAAGGTGGCCCCAGTGGTGGGCAGGGCGGCTATCGTGGCCCCAACAACGGTGGTCAAGGCGGCTCCAGTGGTGGCTATAGTGGGGGAGGGCAGGGGGGCTATCGTGGACCCAGTGGCCCTGGTGGCGCACCAGGCGGCCCTACCGGAGGGCAGGGGGGCTATCGTGGACCCAGTGGGCCTCCACGTGAGGGTGGCGCACCCGATGGTTCTAACCAAGGTCAGGGTGGCCCCACTGGGGGCGGCTTCCGCAGCAACGGCCCCAGCAACTATGCTGGTGGCGCGCCCCGTGAAGGCGGCTACAGCGGCCCCCCACGTGAGGGTGGCGCACCGGGCGGCCCTCCGCGTGAAGGTGGCTTCGGCGGCGGTGGTGGTGGCTATCGTGGCCCCGCTGGCGGTGGCAGTCGGCCTCCCGGCCCTGGCGGGGGCGGTGGCTTCCGTGGTGGCCCCGCTGGGGGTAGTAGCGGCGGCTTCCGGGGAGGGCCTGGTGGTGGGCGTAGTGGCCCTGGCGCACCGACGGCTCCGCCAACCGGCGTAGATCGCGGTCAGCCAACTCGCCGCACGACTGACCCTAGCCGTGACAAGCGGCGTGACCAATACGCCCCCCGCGACAACGACCAGGCGGGCGCACGTGGCTCGGTTGCGGCTGCAACCCGCAGTATGCAAGGCAACCGTCGTCCCGGTGGCCCAGTCGCCCTCAGTGAGCGTCCGCGCACCATCGTTGAACTGCCAGCCCTGATGTCGGTCAAGGATTTGGCCGATGAGTTGAACTTGGGAGCGGCAGCCGTAATCAGCGAGCTGATGAAGAACGGCATGATGGCAACGATCAATCAGGAGATCGACTACGAGACCGCTGCGATCATCGCGGGCGAACTCGGCTTTGAGACCCGCGAGCAGAAGATCGAGATCGATGCGAACTTCGTCGCGCCCAGCCCAGAGCAGATTACTGAGATGATCAAGAACGACCCCGATGCCCGCCCCCGCCCGCCGGTGGTGGTGATCATGGGCCACGTTGACCACGGTAAGACCAAGCTGCTGGACGCGATCCGCTCGGCCAACGTCGCGGGTGGCGAAGCCGGTGGTATCACCCAGCACATCGGTGCCTATCAAGTAGAGGTGCAGGGCCGTAAGGTCACGTTCCTCGACACCCCCGGCCACGAAGCCTTCACCGCCATGCGCGCACGTGGGGCGCAGGTAACGGACATAGCAGTACTGGTCGTCGCTGCCGATGACGGCGTGATGCCACAGACGCTTGAGGCGGCAGCCCACGCCCAGGCCGCGAAGGTGCCAATCGTAGTGGCGGTCAACAAGATGGATCGCGAGGGCGCGAACCCAGAGCGGGTCAAGCAGCAATTGTCGCAGATCGGCCTCACCCCCGAAGAATGGGGCGGTGAGACCCCCTTCGTCCACGTCTCCGCGAAGGACGGCACTGGTATCCCCGACCTGCTCGACGTGCTGCTGATCGTGGCCGACATTGCCGAGTTGAAGGCTAACCCCAACCGCGCTGCCATCGGCACGATTGTGGAAGCGCGCATGGACAAGCAGCGTGGCCCCGTCGCTACCGTGCTAGTGCAGAACGGCACGCTCAACCTCAACGATGCCATCGTCGTTGGCACCGTCAGTGGCCGGGTCAAGGCTCTGCGCGACGACAAAGAACGGCGGATGCGTAAGGTTGAACCTGGCACCCCCGCCGAAATCCTCGGCCTCAGCGAGGTGCCGCAGGCTGGTGACGTGTTGCAGGTAATGGCAGACGACAGCATCGCCCGCGATATCGCCAGCCGCCGCGCCCTCGTTCGCCGCGCCGAGTCGATCCAGCCGCTCAAGGCTGTCAGTCTGGACGACATCTTCACCCAGATTCAGGCTGGTAAGGTCAAGGAACTGCGCCTGATCATCAAGGCCGACGTGCAAGGCTCGGTTGAGGCTCTGGTTAGTTCACTGACCAAGCTGACCACCGAGAAGGTGAGCATCCGCATGATCTTCCAGGGTACGGGAGCCATCGGCGAGTCGGACGTGAACCTGGCGACTGCCTCTGGCGCGATCATCATCGGCTTCAACGTGCGCCCCGACCCAGCGGCTCGCCGCTCGGCTGAGGCGAACCATGTGGACATCCGCTTCTACAACATCATCTACAACTTGATTGATGACATCAAGGCAGCCATGGTTGGTCTGCTCGACCCCACCTTCCAGGATGTGATCGACGGCGACGGCGTGGTGAGGGCGGTCTTCAAGCTGCCCAAGAACGAGCAGGTGGCTGGTATTATCGTCAACGACGGCAAGCTGACCCGCAACGTGCAGGTTCGCGTGCTGCGGGGTGGCACTGTGGTTCACGACGGCACGGTGAGCAGCCTGCGCCGCTTTAAGGACGACGTGCGCGAAGTGACCTCTGGTTACGAATGCGGCCTCGGCCTCGACAACTTCAACGACTTCCATGAGGGTGACCAGTTGGAGTTCCACCACCGCGAGATGGTGAAGCCCACCACGGCCTAAGAGCGGTAGTCAGCAGTTGGCAGCAGGGGAGGCGGCATGGGTTAGTGGCAATCACTGCCCACGGCTACCTCCCCGCTGCAATTCTGGAGGTAAAAGTTATGGCTTATGGTAACAAGGGGAACGGTCGCCGCCCCGCCCAGGTTGGTGAGGCGATCCAGCGCGAGATAAGCGAGATCATCCTGCGCGAGATGAAAGACCCGCGCATGGGCTTCGTTACGATCACTAGCGTAGATGTCAGCCCCGACTTGAAGCTGGCGCGCATCTTCGTCAGCGTCCTCGGCACAGACGAGGAGCGGCAAGCAACGATGGTGGCTCTGGAGAAGGCGCGGGGCTGGTTGCGCCACGAATTGGGTGGGCGGCTAGACCTACGCGCCGTCCCCGACCTGGCCTTCAAGGGTGACGTGAGTGGGGCGACAGCCCAACGCATCAGCCTGCTACTCAACGAGCTATCAGTGGAGGAAGCGAGGAAGGACGCAACAGCCTGGGCCGAAGAAGGTCAGGGCAAGGGCGGCCAGATCGCCGAAGATTAGCACATTGGCAATAAACAGAACAGCCTGCCCCGTGATGGGACAGGCTGTTTTCTGGTATAATGACCGCTGTTGGTTAGCGGTGGTTCTGGAAGCAGTTGCGGCAGTAGACTGGGCGCGCCCCGGTTGGGCGGAAGGGAACCTGAGTCTCACGGCCACAATCGGCACAGTTGACGGTGAACATCTCACGGGGTGCGCTGTTGTAGCCGCCGCCACCGCCGCCACCGCCGCTGCTATAGCCACCGCCACCGCCACCGCCGCCACCGCCGCCGCTGTAGCCACCGCCACCGCTGCGACCGCCGCCACCACCGCCGCCGCGATTGGACTTGGCCGCAGAACGGCAATCCTGGCAGCGGCCCGGCTCGTTGGTCAGCCCGCGGTCAGCATAAAACTGCTGCTCGCCAGCACTAAAGGTAAACTCGTTGCCGCAATCGCGGCAGGTGATCGCTCGATCCTGGTAAGTCATCTGTATACCTAACTCCTGTGTACTTGAATGGAAAACGGTTGCTGGTTCGATCTGGTCGGGCTTCAATCAAGTTCTAGTCACCGTTTCCACAACGCCGAAGCAGCCGGGAGCGGACAGAGACCCTCGCGCAACCTGCGCGCCAACCTGGAGATACCTACGACGTTGCTAATTATAGCACATCGGCGGCCCATAGGCAATACTTTTCGCACATATTCGACTAAAAGGGGGCGTTTGGCATGGCAAAGGGACAGGATAGCGGGGTTGCGGGTATTCTCAACCTGAACAAGCCGATGGGGATGACCTCGCACGATGCGGTGTCGGCGGTTCGGCGGCTGGCTGGCACGCGGCGGGTCGGCCACGCGGGTACGCTCGACCCCGCTGCCGAGGGGGTGCTACCGCTCTGCCTGGGCAAGGCCACGCGGGTGGTAGAGTACCTGAGCGACGCTGGCAAGACCTACAGAGCTACTATTGCCCTCGGCCTCGCCACCGCCAGCTACGATCTGGAGACCCCCCCCGATGCCGTTGCCGATGAAGCGACTCGCGCCCGCCTACGCTCCATCAGTCGGGCAGAGGTGGGGGCAGTACTAGCTGGCTTCCTCGGCCCGCAAGAGCAGTTGCCCCCCATGTACTCGGCAGTGCAGGTGGGGGGGCAACGCCTCTACGACCTCGCCCGTGCTGGCAAGGAGATCGAGCGCGCCCCCCGCCCAATCACCATCTACCGCCTGGACTTGCTGGACATGAGCGAACGGGAATGGTCGGTGGTCGTTCGCGCCGAAGCCGAAGGTCAGCCGCACGCTGGCAGCTACCTTCTACAATCCATAGTTGTAGAGGTGGAGTGCAGCAAGGGAACCTACATCCGCAGTCTGGCAGTGGATATCGGGGCGCAGCTAGGCACGCCCGCTGTCCTAGCACATCTGCTACGTACCCGCAGCGCAACCTTTCGACTGGAAGATTCGTATACTCTGCAAGACTTGAGCGAACTGGCGAAGAATGGCCGCTTCGCTGAAGCACTTTTGCCCACCGACTACGCCTTGCAAGACCTACCCCGCCTCGACCTTGACGCGGAGGGGGAGCGCAAGGTAAAGACTGGGTCGGCCCTGCCCGCCAGCGGTGACTACCCCGCAGGCCAGCTAGCCCGCGCCTATGCTGGCAGCCAGTTTGTGGCAATCTTGCGCCAGGAGGGGGGCCAGTGGCGACCAGAAAAGGTGTTTAACGTGGATTAGGTTGTTTGCTAAGGGAGGTACTATGAAGAAATTGATTGCGGGGGTAGAGCCAAAGGTTACTGCCGCGCCGTAACCTCACCATTGGTCGGGGTGTTGTAGAACATAGCGGGGCTGCACGACAGCCTCCTACACTATTTGGAGGAGCAAGGAATATGATAGCAGGCAAGGTTGAGGCGATCCAGATCGCGGCGGAGGCGGCGGCACCAATGGAGGAGGTGGCTGAAGTGGAGGCAGTCGGTGGGCATGGACTGGCGGGGGATCGCTACCACAAGGGGGTTGGTACCTTCTCACACATCCCCAAACCGAGAGGTGTTACCTTGATCGAGGCGGAGGCACTGGCCGCCGTCAACCAGGGCGGCCTGCCGCTCAACTACGCCGAGTGCCGCCGTAACATCATCACCAGTGGGGTAGCCCTCAACGAACTGGTGGGCCGTGAGTTCCAGGTGGGCAGCGTCACCCTGCGGGGGATCGAACTCTGTGAGCCATGCGACCATCTGGCGGGGTTGGCCGGTAAGCCGTTGATTGCGCCGCTGGTGCATCGCGGCGGTCTGCGAGCCGAGGTTGTCAGCAGCGGCACCATCCGACGCGGTGACAGCCTCAGCAGCTAGAACGTCGGTAAAGTAATGAGCAAGGGATTGACAGCTTGGCCGCCATGTGGTTTGCTTTGCATCTCACAAGAGAGGCAGCTCACCCATGCGCCCTCAACTCTGGCAGCCCCCAGTCGACCCCTCGCCCCAAGAACAAGCTATCCTTAAGCTCATCAAACGCACCAAGTTGTGCATCTTTCTACGTCAGCAACGTCATCACATCTCCAGCCCCTATTTCCAGCAGGAACTGGCCCAGGCCTACCATGATAGCAAACGCAGCCACCACGCTGCTGCCGCTCGCAACGTGGCCCTGATCTGGACGATGGTTGTCTATGCGCCTGCTGCCACTAGCCTAGCAACAGGCACATCGCTGATCATACTGGCCCTGCTCGTGCCTTCAGAGGCAGTCCGCTATCGAGCAGTGGCGCGGCTGGCTGATTACCCACTGCCGCCACAGTTCGTGGCTGGCGGCTTTGTCGTGCCACCCCAGCCAGCCGCGTTCAGTGTTATAATAGAGCAAGCAGCCGCGTGCGCGGTGCTGCCTGGTTGCTGATCACAACCGCCAGGCCTACTTCTGGCATTGTTCTTGCCCCAATCTTGTTAAGCAAGCCACCAGGCCAACAGAAGGTAGAACAACCCCCCATGCTCAACTTCCTCAAGCAAGCCCTACGTTCGCGCCGCAAGCCACAAGCAGGCAACCCCAGGCGATCTACCGCCGCCCGTTTCAATCCAACCAGACCCCTCCTGCTATCTATCGAACGGCTGGCAGCCGATGCTCAGCAGCTTGCCCACAGCCACCAGGTTGGCATCCCCCAACACCGTCGCTCATCCCTGCTGCTCCGCCTGGAACGCACCAGCAACTACCTGGCGACTGTCTACAAACGACTGATTGACGAGCAGCCACAAACCCAGCTAACTGTGCCAGCGGCAGAGTGGCTCCTGGATAACTACTACATCGTTCAGGAGCAAATAGCCGAGGTTCGGGTTGACCTGCCTGCCCGCTACTACAACCAGTTGCCGAAGCTGGTAGACGGCCCCACGGCTGGCTACCCGCGCATCTACGCCCTGGCCCGCGCCTTGATTGTTGCCAGCGACGGCCAGCTAAATCTAGAGCGGGTCGTTACCTTCACGCGGGCGTACCAGGCTGCGGGCGCGCCGCTGACGATGGGCGAACTCTGGTCGGTGGCAATCATGCTGCGCCTCTGCCTGGTCGAACGCCTGGGCAGGCTGGCTGCGCAGATGCTAGCTGTCCACGACGAGTGGTTGGCCGCCGACGAGCAGGCCCGCCAGTTGTTGGAGGCCGCCGAGCAACGCCTGGGTGAGCCGGTCGCTGTCCCCGCTGGCTTGCGCGAACGCAAGGGGCCGCTCAGCCCCATCTTCGCTACCCGCCTGCATAGGCTGCGCGAACAGGGCGAAACCTTCATGCCCGTGCTGGATTGGCTAAGCGAACGCCTGTACGAACAGGGAACCAGCCTGACCGAGATGGTGCAGCTGGAGATACGGCTGCTGGGTGGCATCCAAGAGTCGGTCGGCAACGTGATTACCAGCATGAAGACCATCTCCGCGCTGGACTGGGCCAGCTTTGTCGAAGACCTCAGCGTGGTTGAGGCAACCCTGCGTGGCGACCCAGCCAGGGTGTACGCCGAGATGGACTTCACCACCCGCGACCGCTACCGCCACGAAATCGAGCGGCTAGCCCGCCAAAGTCAGGTCAGCGAACTAGAAGTAGCCACCCTCGCCGTCGAGTTTGCAGCCAAAGCACAGGCGGCGGGTAAAGGGCTGGCGGCAAACGCCAGCCTTGGAGAGCCACCACTGGCCGCTCTGGAGAGCTACAGCCCGCCTGAGTCACTGCCCCCATTTGTTGTTGACGACCGCCAATCACTCAAGGCCCATGTTGGTTACTACATCATAGATGACGGGCGGATGCAACTTGAGCAGCGCATTGGCTATCGCCCTACGCCACTAGATCGGGTGGCGCGGGTGGTCGAACACTACCCCACCCGCCTCTACCTCGGCACCCTGGCGGCGGTTAGCGGCGCATTGGTCGGCGGCGCATTGGCCTACGCCCGACGGCAAGGAGCAACCCGGCTCGGCACACTCGGCGTAGCAGCAGTGGCCGCCTTGCCCGCCAGCAGCCTGGCAACCAGCCTGGTCAACTACCTGATTACCACCATCCTGCCGCCCCGCCCCCTGCCCAGGCTAGACTTTGAGCGCGGCATCCCAGCAGAGCTACGCACCTTCGTGGTCATCCCCGTGCTGATTAGCAGCGAAGCGGGCGTGCGCGAGTTGCTCAGCCACATCGAAGTGCTGGCCCTGGCAAACCCCGACCCCAGCCTCCACTTCGCCATCCTCAGCGACTTCGCCGACGCGGATCAGCAGTACCTGCCCAGCGACTCCCCCATTCTGGATCGCCTGGTCAGTGGCACCAACGACCTCAACGCCCGCTATCCCGGCCAGAACCGCTTCTATCTATTCCACCGCGACCGGGCCTGGAACCAGGCTCAGGGCAAGTGGATGGGCTGGGAGCGCAAGCGTGGCAAGCTGATGGACCTTAACCGTCGTCTGCTAGGCGACCCCTACGACAGCTTTACGGTCAAGATTGGTGACATGGCCGTGCTACCCCACGTGCGCTACGTCATCACCCTGGATGCGGACACCGAACTGCCACCCGCAGCACCGCACCGACTGGTCGGCACCATCGCACACCCACTCAACCAACCACTGCTCAACCACGAGCGCGGGCTGGTCGAGCGCGGCTACGGCGTATTGCAGCCGAGGGTAACCACCACGCTGCTCAGTGGCAATTCCACGCCATTCGCCCGCCTCACCTCTGGGCATAGCGGCGTTGACCCCTACACCACTGCCGTCTCCGATGTCTACCAGGACTTGTTCAAAGAAGGCATCTTCATGGGCAAGGGTATCTACGATGTGCGCGCCTTCGAGGGTGCGTTGCGCGACCGCTTTGCCCAAAACAAGCTGCTCAGTCACGACCTGATCGAGGGGCTATACTCGCGGGCTGGGCTAGCCACCGACGTTACCCTCTACGACGACCAGCCCGGTAGCTACCTGGTTGCCGCCCGCCGCTCCCACCGTTGGGTGCGTGGTGACTGGCAGATTGCGCCCTGGTTGTTCAACCGCGTGCCTGCCCCACAAGGCCAGACCGCCGCTAACGTAATCACCCCAATTGGTCGCTGGAAGATTTTCGACAATCTGCGCCGCAGCCTGGAGTCGCCGGGGCTGCTGGCGATGCTGCTGGCAGGCTGGACGGTGCTACCCGGCAGCCCTGCACTGTGGACGGGGCTGGCGGCCTTCGTGCGAGCCTTCCCGACCGTCGCCAACCTGGTCGCCACCATCCCCCGCAAGCCGCCAGCCACCGCCTGGCCCTGGCACCTCAACTATGTGCTGCACGAGACTGGCCTCAACCTCTTGCACCTCGGTATCAACACGACGATGCTGGTAGATCAGGCGGGGCTAATGCTGGATGCGGTGGGGCGCACGCTTTGGCGAGTAGCGGTCAGCCATCGCAACTTGCTGGAATGGCAGACCGCCGCCGACAGCCAGCGCAAGTTGAAGAACGACCTGCCCGCCTACCTCAAGTGGTTGTGGCAGTCACCGCTGGTTGCCACTAGCGTGGGGGGCTTGCTGCTACGCTTCCGCCCACGCGCCCTGCCAGTGGCGGCTCCGTTCCTGGCGGCCTGGGCTGCTGCCCCACTGGTCGCCTGGCGGGTTAGCCAACCGACCCCTCCACTCCGCACCGACCTTAGCACCGAGCAGAGCCACTACCTGCGCGAGGTGGCCCGCCAAACCTGGCGGTACTTCGACACCCTGGTTGGCCCTGCCGACAACTGGCTCGCTCCTGACAACTACCAGGAGGACAAGAACCTCATCGCCCACCGCACCTCGCCAACCAACATGAGCCTGGCCCTGCTCTCTACCCTGGCCGCCCGCGACTTCGGCTTTATCACCACCACCAGCCTGGTTGAGCGGCTAGGTCATAGCCTGGCTAGTATGGAGCGGCTAGAACGGCATCGCGGCCACTTCTACAACTGGTATGACACCCAAACCATGCAGCCCTTGCTGCCCACCTACATCTCGACGGTGGACAGTGGCAACCTGGCGGGCCACCTGGTTGCGCTCAAGCAGGGTTGCTTGCTGTCGATCGACGAGCCACTGGTGGCACCCGGCACCGTTGAAGGCTTGCAAGATGTTACCCGCCTGCTGGCCGCAGCCCTGACCGCCTACCAGCAGCACACTGGCCGCCTGACCGCCACCACCGATGCGCTTTACGAGCAGCTAGCCCAGCTTGACCGCTTGCTTGAGCGCGAAACCAGCGACCATGCGCAGTGGTCTGTCCTGCTGGACGAGGTGGCAGCCCTGGCTGGCGGCATGGTGGCGACTGTGGGCAGGATTGGGGCTGGAGCAGACGGTGACGAGCTACGCTACTGGGCTACCCAGTTGGGGGCGACGGCGCAGAGTGCCGCTGACCAGACCCACACCCTCCTACCCTGGGCAGGCCTGCTGGCAACCCTACCCCCCGCTCCGGATAGCGACCACTACCCCGAAATCGCTAGGCTGTGGCAGGCGGTCGCTCTGCCAGAGTATGGGCTGTCGCTCAGTCGTGGCCTGGCCTGGTACGTGGACACTCTCCCCCGCCTGCGCCAGTTGCGAACGGCTATCGTGCGTGGCGGCTTGCCAGCAGCAGAGGCAGCGGCCCGGCTGCCCTGGCTTGAGCAGTTCAACGCGGCAGTCGCGGCGGCCTGGTCAGCCAGCGAGAGCCTGATTTATCAGCTACGTGAAATAGCCCGTCGCTGTCAGGCGATGATCGAGATGATGCGCTTCGACTTCCTCTACGACGAGGGACGCGACCTGTTCGCTATCGGCTACAACGTGGCCGAGCAACGACGTGATGGTTCGTACTATGATTTGCTGGCTAGTGAGGCGCGGCTGGCTAGCTTCCTGGCTATCGCTCGTGGCGAGGTGCCAATCGCGCACTGGTTCAAGCTAGGCCGCGCCCGCACCCACGCCGCTGGCAGCCACGCCCTCCTATCCTGGACTGGCACCATGTTCGAGTACCTGATGCCCAACCTGGTGCTACGCAGCTACCCCAACACCCTGATCGAGCAATCGAGCCGCGCCGCTGTCGGTCGGCAGCAACAGTATGGGCGCGAACGCAACGTACCCTGGGGTATCAGCGAGTCGGCTTACAACCTACGCGACCAGGCTGGGGTCTATCAATATCGCGCTTTCGGGGTGCCAGGCCTCGGCCTCAAGCGCGGGCTGGCTAACGATTTGGTCGTTGCCCCCTACGCCACAATGCTAGCCTTGCTGGTCAATCCCCCGGCTGCGGTCGCCAACCTGCGCCGCTTGCAGCTAGCCCTCGGTCGCTATGGCTTCTACGACGCAGTCGATTACACCCCTGGCCGCCTGCCAGAGAACACCGACCACGCAATCGTCCTCAACTACATGGTTCACCACCAGGGGATGTCGCTGCTAGCCCTGGATGGCGTGCTGCACGGCGCACCGATGATCGCTCGCTTCCACAACGAACCAGCAGTGCAGGCGGTCGAACTGCTGCTGCAAGAGCGTATCCCCCTGCAAGCCCCTATCGTACAACCGCACATCCCCGAAGTCGAAGGCACCCGCCCTGCTCGGCGGCTACCTGGGGCTGCTACCCCCAACGCGAACGTGCGCCACTTCGAGACGGCTGCCACGCCCCAGCCGGAGGCACAGTTGCTCTCCAATGGGGAGTACCACCTGATGCTGACTAACAGCGGTAGCGGCTACGCCCTTTGGAAAGACCTAGCGGTGACGCGCTGGCGCAAGGATGCAACCCTAGACCACTACGGCCAGTTCATCTACCTGCGTGATACCCGTAGCGGCCAGTACTGGTCGGCTGGCTGGCAGCCAACGGCTACAGAGCCAGAAGGGTACGGCGCAACCTTCGGGCTTGAGCAAGTTAGCTACTGGCGACGCGATAGCGGGATCGAGACGCTCACCAGAGTAGTGGTCAGCCCCGACGAAGCCGCCGAACTAAGAGTGGTTACCCTCAGCAACTATGGCAACCGACCGCGCGAGATTGAGGTCACCAGTTATGCCGAAGTCGTCCTCAGCAAGCCAGAGGCAGACGCAGCCCACCCAGCCTTCAGCAAGCTGTTTATCGAAACGGAGTTTCTGGAAGGGCCGGGCGCATTGTTGGCCTCGCGCCGCCCTCGTTCGCACAAAGACCCGCGTTACTGGCTAACCCACGTGGTTGCCACCCAGGGCGATGTGCGCGGTGAGTTGGAGTACGAAACCGACCGCGCCCGCTTCATTGGTCGCGGCCAGTCCTCTACCCTGCCAGTTGCGCTGGAAGGCCGTACTCCCCTCAGCAAGACCGTGGGGGCCGTGCTTGATCCCATTGTTAGCTTGCGCCGTCGGGTGCGCCTTGCCCCTGGGCAGCAGGCCATCCTCTACTTCACCACCGCAGTTGGCCTGGAGCGCGCCGAGGTCGTGGCCCTGGCTAACCGCTACGCCAACCCCGCTGCCGGTGAGCGCGCCCTTCAGCTTGCTGCCCAGCACAGCGAACTGCGCCGCCGCCGCCACGACCTCAGCATAAGTGAGGCTATGCTCTACCAACAATTGGCTTCGCGCATTCTGTTTACTACCCCCGCTCTGCGCCCAGCCAGCAAGGTGCTAGCCACCAACACAAAGGGGCAACCGGGCTTGTGGGCCTACGGCATCTCTGGCGACGCGCCGATAGTGCTGCTGCTGGTGCAGGATATCCGCGAAGCTGGGCTGCTGCAAGAACTGCTGCGCGCCCACGAGTATATCACCGCGCACGGGCTTGTTCACGACCTGGTAGTGGTCAACGAATACGATCTTGGTTATCAGCAGCCGCTCAACGATCTGCTCTGGCAGCAGATCATGTCCAGCCCAGAGGCAGAGATGCTGGGCCAGCGTGGGGGTGTCCACCTCTTGAGGGCTGACAATATGCCCGCCGCAGACCTGATCCTGTTCCGCACTGTCGCCCAGATGGTGCTAACTGGTGGCCTCGGTTCGCTGGCCGAGCAGCTTGACAACGTACTACCCACGGCCAAACCGCTGCCTGCCTTCCAGCCAAGCGACCCACGCGCAGCGGAGATGAGCAGTCGCCCCCGCCGCGAAGACACCAACCCGCTGCCGACGATCAGCAGCGAAGATAGCAAGCGGCCTGCTGAAGCTCAAGCCAAAATCTATGACAATGGCATTGGTGGCTTCAGCGCAGATGGCCGCGAGTACGTCATCAACCTGGAACCGGGCCTGGATACCCCTACCCCCTGGAGCAACGTGCTGGCTAATGCCGACTTCGGCTGCCTGACAACCGAGAGCGGGGCGGGGACAACCTGGGCGCAGAATAGCCGCGAGAACCGCCTCACCCCCTGGCACAACGATCCGGTCAGCGACCCACCCTCCGAGGCGATATACTTGCGCGACGATGCGAGTGGCGCGCTCTGGTCTGCCACCCCCCTGCCAATCCGCCAGCCACTGGCCTACACGGTGCGGCACGGCTGGGGCTACAGCAGCTATCAGCATACCAGCCACGAGATCGAGCAGGAGCTAACCCTGTTTGTGCCACCCGATGCCCCACTCAAAATCTGGCGGCTGCAACTAAAGAACCTCGGCCCAGCCCGCCACCTGACCGCCACCCACTACCTGGACTGGGTGCTGGGGGTTAGCCGCGAAGGGTCGAGCCGCTATGTGATCAGCGAATGGGATGAGCAGGGTACGATGCTGGCCCGCAACCCTTACAACAACGAGTTTGCGGGTGCAGTCGCGTTCGTCACCAGCAGCCAGACCAGCAGCAGCTACACTGCGGATCGGGCTGAGTTTCTGGGGCGCAATGGCGGGCTGGCCGACCCAGCCGCTCTGCATAGCAGTGGCCTGAGCAACAGAGTGGGGGCCGACCTTGACCCATGCAGCGCGATCCAAAGCGGCATTGACCTGCCAGCAGGTGGCGAAGTGACAATCCTCTTTGTTGTGGGCGAGGCTGAGGATCGGGCTGCGGCTCTGGCCCTGGCTGCTCGCTACCGCCAGCCAGCGGTGGCCGCCCAAGCCTGGCAGCAGACCATAGCCCATTGGCAGGAAATCACCAGTGCGGTGCAGGTAGAAACCCCCGACCCCGCGATGGACTTGATGCTCAACGGCTGGCTGCTCTACCAGGCGGTTGCCTGCCGCTACTGGGCGCGTTCTGCCTTCTACCAGGGCGGAGGGGCCTATGGCTTCCGCGACCAGTTGCAGGACGTGATGGCCTTCGTCTACAGCCGCCCCGACCTGGCCCGCGAGCAGCTAGTGCGGGCAATCCAACACCAGTTCAAAGAAGGTGATGTCCAGCACTGGTGGCACCCACCAACCGGACGTGGGGTACGAACTCGCTTCAGCGACGACTTGCTCTGGCTACCATTCGTCACCGCCTTCTACATCAAGGCGACTGGCGACCAGGCAATCCTGGCCGAAGCCGCACCCTACCTGCAAGCAGACGTGTTGCAGCCCGGGCAAGAGGATGCGTACTTGCAGCCAGCGACCAGCGAGGAGAGCGGCACGCTCTACGATCACTGTGTGCGTGCGCTCAAGCGGGGCGCAACTAGCGGGCGGCACGGTCTGCCCCTAATGGGGGCGGGCGACTGGAACGACGGCATGAACCACATTGGCATCGAAGGCGAGGGCGAGAGCGTCTGGCTAGCCTGGTTCCTGGTCGTCGTGCTAGAACGCTTTGCGGGCCTGGCTGTCAGCCACGACGACGCTGAGTTGGCGGCCTGGTGTCGGGCAGAACGGGTGCGCTTGACCAGCGCGCTTGAGACGCAAGCCTGGGACGGCGGTTGGTATCGCCGCGCTTACTTTGACGACGGCACGCCACTCGGCTCGGCCCAGAACGACGAATGCCAGATCGACGCTATCGCCCAATCCTGGAGCGTGATCGCTGGCACTGGCGACCCGGCGCGGGCGCGGCAGGCGATGGCCGCTGTAGACCGCCGCCTGGTGTGGGATGATGAGCAACTGCTCCTGCTGCTCACCCCAGCCTTCGACAAGGGTGCGCTCGACCCTGGCTACATCAAGGGCTACCTGCCCGGTGTGCGCGAGAACGGCGGTCAATACACCCATGCTGCCACCTGGACGATCCTGGCCTTCGCTTTGCTCGGTAATGGCAAACGCGCGCACGAGTTGTGGAGCATGGTCAACCCGATCAGCCACAGCCACGATGCCGCCGCTGCTGACCACTACAAGGTAGAACCTTACGTCGTCGCTGCTGATGTCTACAGCCACCCGCAACATCTGGGGCGGGGCGGCTGGACGTGGTACACTGGCAGTGGCTCGTGGCTCTACCGCGTGGGGCTAGAAGCGATCCTCGGTTTCACCCTGCACGGTGACCACTTCACGGTCAAGCCGACGATCCCCCCAGACTGGCCCGGCTACCAACTGCACTACCGCTACCACAGTACAACCTACCATGTAGCAGTGCAGAGGAATGCGGGCGGCCCAGCCGTCAGCCTCGACGGTGTGACAATCAGCGATGGTCGCATCCCCCTGCACGACGATGGCCGGGAGCATCAGGTGTCTGTTACCCTGGCAGCATGAGGAGGGGATAGTCTACCTGGTAGCATTCTACAACTTGCGTATTATGCGCTATGTGAACCGCTCCTATGTTGAAGCCAAGCGCAGCACCCTGGCGGGGGTGTCAGGTAAACTCCGCTAAAACTCGTGTGCTACGGTAAGGTGTTTGGTAAGGTTGAGGTGCTATAATAGTTACAGATGAAGCGGCCCACCATTCGAGGCAGGGTTTGTTGGCTCATCTGAGAGGAAAGGAAAGAGTAGCGTTATGCGCCAACAGGAATTGATTTCTACACCGAAGGCGGCTGCCTATCTGACGATCAGCAGCGTCACCCTCCATCGCGCCGTCAAGCGAGGGATCATTAGCCCAGCGATGGTCACGCCCGGTGGCAACCTGCGCTTCACCCAAGAGGAACTGGATCGCTACATCCGCGAGTCGGTCGCGGGCGTGCGTCGCGGTGCAATCGTGGCCCAGCCACTGCCCGCTGACCTGAAAACGCCTGAGGCAGCACAGGCAGACTGAGCAACGAGTCCCTACTGCCCTTGATCAGACCCCGCCAACAGAGCGGGGTTTCTCTTTGGCCGCCCGATATGGTACAATGGATGGTGAGACAAAAGAACAACAGGGCGGTACAAAGGGTGCTGCCGAAGGAGAAAACAGTGAACAATGTACAGAACAGGGCTACCGAGGACGGCAACAGGAATCGCCAGGAAGTATACCCCGCAGGCAAGCAGGATGTAGAACTCTACGTCCGCACCTACACCACCATGCTGCGCTCTAGCTCGGACATCAAGATTAAGGCACTGGTGCAGGCTCACGTCAGTAGTGACAGCAGCCTACACGTCAAGGCTGATGCCCCAGAGCCAGATTTGGGCGCGTTTGGCTACAGCAGCCAACGCCTACCAGTGGAGATGATGCGCGTCACCCGCGTGCTGCTCGGTCAGTCGGAGCAAATCTTTCGCGCCAACGGGTACGATGTGTCCAAGTGGCAGTCGGTTAGCGCAGCAGGCCGCCGCCGCCGCTGGTACTACGATGGGCGCAACACCCTGGCTGTCTATATCGCCAGCACCTCCGACGTAGACGACATCATCCCCGTCCTGGTTGGCTTCCAGATCGAGTGGAACAAGCTCTATACCCTGCTCAATGCTGACCCCAACACAATTGAGATCATCCGCGCTGGTTTGGACGAGGACTCGCCGATCTACAGCGAAATAGTCAAGGTGATTACCAGCCGCTTGATGATGAGTGTAGAGGATTGGGAACGGTTGCGGGCGATCTGGGGCAAGGACTTCTGGGACAACCTGCTGCTAATGTCTGCCCACGACAAGAGCATCAGCGTACAGATGCTGGGCGGCACTTATATCGGCTACGGCAAGGCCGCCGACAGATGGTGGCAGCCCATCGGCCATCGCCTCAGCGAACTGGGGCTGCAAGATCGCCCTGTCTACTTCGTCTCCAGCAACACCCACAGCCTGACCAATATGCTCGGTGGGGGAGTGCAGCGTAGCCGTGGTGAACTGGACAAGTTCGTGCGGGGCAGCCGCGACCCAGAGGTAATTGAGGAGTACGAGAACATCATGGCGGGCGAGAGCAAGAGCAACCTCGACAACTTCCTCTACTTCATCTCCCGCCGTTACTATTCAAAGAACAGGGCCACCCTCCAACATCGTGAGCAGGAGGAGAGCGAGCGCGGCATCCACTACATCCACACCCGCGACGGCATGGCGGTGGACGCGCAGATCATCGAATTGGCGAAGCTGCGCCCTGGAGACCTCGACCCTCGCCTGAAGCTGCCCAACCTGGGCGCACTGAGCCAGAGCAATGCCGTGCTAATCAATATTGACTACCCCCTAGGCCTGGCTGCCTACTACGCGCTGGTGCAACTGTTGCAGAGCGTCTCCGACCTGCACGGGGTCTACGTCCTGGGCAAGGCCGCCACCCTCAACGGCAGCATTGGTGACGTGATGATCAGCAACTCGGTCTACGACGAACACTCGCTGAACACCTACTGGCTCGACAACTGCTTCACCGCCTCTGACATCACCCCCTACCTGGTCTACGGCGCACTGCTCGACAACCAGAAGGCGGTCACGGTCAAGGGGCCATACCTGCAAAATCGGGGCTACCTCGACGAATACTATCGCGAGAGCTACACCGTAGTGGAGATGGAGGCTGGCCCCTACCTCAACGCCCTCTACGAACATATCTACTCTAATCGTTACCCAATGAGCGAACACATCAACCTCAACCGCCTGCCCTTCGACCTCGGTGTACTCCACTACGCCTCCGATACTCCCTACACACGAGGTAAGAACCTGGGCGCGAACAGTATGGCCTACATGGGTATGGACTCCACCTACGCCTGCTCGGTGGCGATCCTCAGCCGCATCTTCAAGCTAGAAGGAGCGGGGAATGCTGCCAACACAGAGCAGAACAGGCAGGAGGCGGTTGCCAGCCTGCTAGCCGAAACCGTTGACGCAATGGCGACCACCAGCCGCTTCGACGGCGACAGCAGCGATGGTGAACGGGCCGACGTGGATAGCAGAGTGCCAGTTCCCGCTGGGGCTGGCGCGAGCAGCAAGTAGAGGAGTGAGCTATGTTCCAGCACGGTTATGCCGAGGCGAACGGCCTGCGGATGCACTATGTCAGCGAGGGTGAGGGTAAGACGATCCTCTTTCTGCACGGCTTCCCAGAGTTCTTCTATGCCTGGAAGCACCAGCTAGCCGATCTAAGCCGTGACCATCGCGTAATCGCAGCAGACCTGCCCGGCTACAACCTGTCGGACAAGCCGCAGGCAGTGGAAGCCTATCGCATTGAGCAGATCGTGGAGAACGTGCGTGGCCTGCTCGACAGCCTGGCCGCAGGCGAGCAGGTAACCCTCGTCGGCCACGATTGGGGTGGCATTATCGCCTGGGCCTTTGCCGCCGCTCACCCAGAGTACCTGGCGAAGCTGGTGATCCTCAACGCCCCACATGGCGCGATCTTCGCCCGCGAACTGGCCCACAACCCGGCCCAGCAGAAGGCAAGCAGCTACATGGCTGCTTTTCGCCACCCCGCCGCCGAGGCCACACTCAGTGCCTTCAACCACGCGGCTCTGGCGAAGGTGACGTTCGACTCCGCCAAAGCGGGGGCGTTCAGCGACGAGGACAAGGCCGCCTACCAGATTGCCTGGTCGCAGCCTGCGCACTGACTGGCGGCCTCAACTACTATCGCGCCCTCGGCAACGCTTCCCTCAGCCCAGAGCAGGCAGCGGCGATCACCGTCCACGTCCCCACTCTGGTGATTTGGGCAGAGGGCGACACTGCCCTGCTGACTGGCAACCTGGACGGTCTGGAGCAGTACGTTCCCGACTTGCAGGTGCGGCGCATCCCTGGGGCAAGCCACTGGGTGATGCACGACGAGCCAGCGTTGGTCAACCAGTACATCCGCGAGTTCATCGGCTGACACCAAAGCCGCCATTGCAACCATGAAGTTGCCTAACCTGAGCCAAGTTGCACCCCAGCCGCCCGCTCTGGTACAATGGGCAGCGTGAATGCACCCGCCCGCTACCTGACTGCCGCCCGCCTGCCACTGCTGGTGGGGCTGATGCTTGCCAGTTTGCTGCTAACTGCCTGCTGGCCGCTGGCCGAGCCACCAGCCACAGCACCCGCTGGCAGTGGTGGTCTGCGCCTGGTCGGTTGGGCCGCCCGCACTCTTGACCCCGCCCGCGCCGACGACCCCGCCAGCCTGCTGCTGGTGCAAGCAATCTACAGCGGCCTCCTCACCTACGACGCGAAGCTCAACCCGCTACCCGACCTCGCCAGCAGCCTGCCTAGCATCAGCGACGATGGCCGCACCTACGCCTTTACCTTGCGCGACAACCTTAGTTTCCACAACGGGCGGACGATTACCGCCGCGGATGTCAAGTACAGTATAGAACGCAGTTGCAGCCCCGCGACCGCTGCCCCCGCCCCCGCTGCGTCGCTGCCCTGCGCCCGCCTGCTAGCGAACGTGCGCGGCGTGGCCGACCTGCTTGCGGGCAAGAGCAACCAGGCCGAGGGGATCGTGGTGCTGGATGCCAGTCATTTGAACATCAGCCTGAACCGTAGTGATGCCACCTTCCTCAGCAAGCTGGCTGCCCCCAGCAACGCGCTGCTCGACCGCAGCCTCGTAGAGGGCAACCCAACCTGGACGCTCAACCCAGTTGGCAGCGGCCCCTACCTCGTGCTAAAGAGCGACCAACAGGGGGTAGAACTAGGTCGCTTCGCTGCCTACGATGGCCCCACCGTCGCCCTCGACCACATCACGGTTAGCGACGGGGATGGGCAGGCAGCGTTCGCAGATGGTACTGCCGATCTTGCCCTCGTGCTTGCTGGAGTTGCCAGCCCAAATGTGGGACAGCTACGCACAGCAGCCAACCTGCGCCTCAGTTATCTTGGCTTGAACACACGGCTCAAGCCGTTCGACGACCCCTTGGTGCGCCACGCCCTTACTCTCGGCCTCGACCAGGACGCACTGGCAGGCGCAGGGCAACCCGCCACCAGCCTGCTACCGCCGATATTGAGGACGACCACCAGCCGCTTCGACCGGGGAGCAGCCCTCCGCTTGCTGGCTGAAAGTAGCTACAAGGGAGCGGCCAACCTGCCGCCAATTATGATCCACAGCACCGGTAGTCCCCTTGCAGCCAGCGTAGCAGCGATTTTGAGAGACAGCCTAGGGCTGAAGGTTAGCGTGCAAGCGGTGGAGTACAGCGACTTCATCCGCCAACGTAGCAGCTACCAGGCGTTCGTGGACGACTACCAGCCCGCCTACCCTGGTGGCCTTGCGCTGTTTGAGCCACTGCTTGCCACAAAGGGGGAGGCCAACTATACTGGCTACAGCAACGCCGAGGTTGACCGCCAGCTAGCTGCCCTGGACGAGGAAACGGATGTGGGCAAGCGGGCAGCAGCCTTGCGCCAGCTAGAGGCGACCGCCAACGATCTGCCACTGGTGCCACTGGTCTGGCAGGCGCAAACCCTGCTGGTCAGCGAGCGAGTGGAGGGGCTGCCGCTCGGCCCCTATGGGCTGGAACTGCGTCGCTTGCAGCTAAAGAACCCCTTATCGGCCAACTCTCTCCAGGCATATCCAGACAGGAGAGCAAGTCACTATTTACCAAGCCTATGATAAGCTACAAGCTACAAGCCTATGTGGAACCGCTTCTTCCCCAACAACCGAACCCCAGAGCAGAGCCAACTGTCGGTTGAGCCGTTGCGTCCAGCCGACGTTGGGCGGGTGCGGCTGGGCTGGAACAGCAGCTTCAACAGTGTCTCTCTAGCCCGCCAGATCGAGCGGCAGCCACAGATGGCCTGGTGGGTGCCGCGCACTGGCGACTACATCCTCGGCGAACCCTGGCGCAAGCGGACGGATATCGGCTGCGTGGTCGAGCTTGGCGCACAGGGAGCGAACCGCGCCGCCCTGCTGGAACGCCTGTTGGCTATCTTCCGCGTCGAGGACTACCGAGCTGCCGTCCTCAATTACGAGGGCTGGGAGAGCTACCGCAAGTTCTACGAGGCCGAGGGCTGGCAGGCGGTAGAGAAGATCGTCTACTTCGAGAAACCAACTATGGCCTACAGCTACCAGCCGCCGCCAGCCTTCGCCAGCGAGATCGAGATTGCGCAGCTGCAAGCTGGGGAGATGGCAACGGTCATTGCCATTGACCACGCCGCCTTCCCCTGGCTGTGGTGGAACAGCCGCGAGGAGATGGACAACTACAGCCTGCTGCCCGACGTGCGAATCTTCCTGGCCCGCTACCAGGGCCAGCCGCTCGGCTACTTCAGCTTTACCGCCTTCGACCGTTGGGGCCACCTGGATCGAATCGCAGTTGACCCCAGGGCGCAAGGTATCGGTCTCGGCGCAGCCCAGCTAGCCCGCTGTATCGAGGAGATGAAGAAACGGCGCATCAGCCGTATTACCCTCAGCACTCAGGCCGCCAACTACCAATCGCAGAAGCTCTACACCCGCTTCGGCTTCCATCAGACCAATGAGAGCTACTACCTGTGGGGGCGGTCGCTAACGGGGGATGGCATACAGCGTTAGCTGGCCTGTGAGGTGCAACCTTTGCGCCGCTGGAGTGTTGAGCGTGGCTAGGCATTAACTAAGCACACTTCTAAGCCATTGGCTTAGCTCGGCTCGAGTAATAGGCGCATCAGGTCTGAAGCAGAAACCCTCACCGCTTGGGCAACGAACTGGTTTAACTATGTGCTTGGCAACTATTGTTTCCACTGGTATGTAGCTTTGATGGTTGTTAGGTACATCACTAAAACTTGGTTGGAAGGGGTCATAAGGGGTGTAGGCCATTGCTTGGACGAGCCTCTGCGCTGCTTCTGCTCTACTCACTATAGCATCCCTGTCGCCAAGCAAAGTAGATACAGTCCTTCCTTGAGCAAGGAAACTCAGCAGCGTGAAGAACTCGGCTTCAGTTACTGCTGCGTCTGGTCTAAAGCTAAGACTACCATCCTCAGCTTCTGTACCATTCAACAATCCACGGCAAGCTGCATAGATAGCACCTGGATAATCAGGACTGTCAGTAGCAACATCAGAAAAGGAGAGACTGCACTTGACAAAGGTGCTGATGGTTGCAGAGTCTCCTGTCGTGCCATCCACGTTCTGTGCGCTAATTGTCAGTTGGTGTTCGCTGGTTGCTGCTAGGCCAGTTGGCACTGTCAGACTTACGTTGTAGCTGGCTTTGGCACGTGGCCCTAGAACCAGTTGGCTAGGCAGGTTGCTGCGATCCAGCGGCCAAGTGGTGCTGTTCTGTACTGTGACGTTGTAAGTCTCCGTGCTATCGCCCAAGTTGGTGAGCATTACATTGTAGTCCACCACACCTGGATCACGCTCGCCGCCATATGGAGCAGCTACCCGTACCATCCCCTTGCGGTTCTCGTTTGCTATGTCTGGGTACCGCGGCTCTGCTTCTACAGTTGATGAAGCAGAGGTTATAGTCGCGGTAGCCACGCTGCTAGCTTGGATTGCCGAATGGATGTCGGATGAGTTGTAGGGTGTGCCACAGGCCATCACTATCACAGCGGCAAAGACAAGAATAACAGTGCGGTTTACCGCCTTGAGCTTTCGGGAGATCTTCATGCCTCAACTCCTTATATGCTGCGATGTCGTTGCTGTAGGCAAAGCTTGCCTCACCCAAGCCAGAACTTACGCCCCACTGTCTGGCACGACGTACCATCACACTAAGCTCACCAAAGAGGTAGAACACGTCGGCTGCTCTCTGCTCGTCACCAGGTAGACGTAAACCTGCTGCTGCTTGTTGTCGATATGGGATTATGCCCATGTGGACCATTGTTGGTCGACTGAAAATGGGTGCAAAGAATAGGTAGTGGTTCATGGTTCTATTTTACCACATTGTACGCCCGCCTGGTAGGTATGCGCAGAAGTGGGAAGTTATTGTAGCCATCTCGCTTCTTTCTTCGGTCGTCCGCGCTTGGTTCGACGATAACGTGATGGAACTACGTGAACGGCAGTTGAGCAAGGAAGGACAGGCGCAGCTACGCCAGCGGGTGACGGTGGAACACAGCTTGGCCGACGTAGGACAATGGCAAGGGCGGTGCGCCCACTACGGTTGATGCGCCGACCTATTCTCTAAAGCCGCTGCATTACTTTACCGACGTTCTAGCAGGCCGCCTGCAACAAGAGGGGAAAGCCGAGGTGTGGCTCCCCCTTTCATTACGCCTCTAACTTAGTGATGTCGCGCCGCTGGAAGCCGACGACCGCGCTGGCTAGCAACACAACCGCTGCCACCGTCAGGAAGCTGAAGCCCCCGCCATCGAAGCCAGTTCGCGCCGGGTTGCCGTACTGGTGGAAGATGCTCAACCCCTGCACGAAGGTAGGCCAACTGAGGGCTGGGGCTAGCAGTTGCAGGAAGTAGGAGGCGATCACCAGCACGCCGACAACAGCAACCGCGCCGCTGGGCCGCCGCAGCCAGGCTGCCAGGGCGAAGCCAGCCGCCGCCACCGTGAGGGTGAGCGGTAGCAGGCTGATTATACCTGCCATCATCTTACCAGCATCCACATCAGTGCCACCCGCCGCCGCACCAGCGAGGATCGCTGCCCCCGTCGTTAGCGCGATCAGCGTGCTGGTTAGGGCGATGGCAGTAAAGCGAGAGAGGATCACCTGCGGGCGAGACTGCGGGGTGGTCAGCGTCACTTCCAGCCGCCCACTCTCCTCCTCCCCAGCCCAGCCAGCCACCTGCGTCAGGGCGTAGCCAGACAGCAGCAGTGGCAGGAAGTTGAACAGGCTGAGGGCCACCAGGTCGTTGCCAGTAACGATCTGACCGGCGAAGCGGCTGGGGGACTGTTGCTGCCGCCCAGTGCGTTCTTGATAATCGGTAGGAGTTGGCTGCCCAGCCCTGCCACGTAGCCGCAGTAGAGGGCCAAAGCAAGCGACCACCACAATGCCCCCAGCCGCAGATCGCGCAGCGACTTGACGAAGATGTTGTTCAGCAGCCGCTCATGCCAGTTGACTGTAGTAAGGCGGGCGACTGGCTGGCTCTTACGCCACTGCAAGGCCGCCCCAGAGTCGCGCCGAAGATAAAAGTAGCGTGCCAGGGCGAAGCTGGCGACCGCGAGGAGCGGTGCGATGCTGAAAGCCAGCAAGTCGAAGCTACTACCCGGCACTAGCGGCTTGTTGAGGTTGGTATAACGGAAGGGGGAGAGATAGGTTAGCCAGCGGGTGCTGTCGAGCGCACCGGCGATGGTGTTGAGCAGGTAGGTGAGGAGCATCAGGCCGATAGTGATGCCCGCCGCTGCGCCCCGCGAACGGACGAACTGAGCAATGAGCAAGGCGAGGCTGCCCCAGAACCAGGCCAATAGGCCGAGGTTGAGCAGCATCAGCAGGCTCTCTAGCGGGCCGACCCCACCATTGGCCGCCAGACTGCTGCCGTAGGTGACGAGCCAGGCTACCAGCAAGATGCCAAGCAGCGACAGACTATAGCCCAGCCACTTTTGCAGCAGCACGTTGCTGCGGCTGTGTGGGGTGGTCAGTACCAGGTCAGCGATGCCGCTCTCCTCCTCACCCCGTGTGCTACCAGTTGCGCTCAGGGAGGCCCAGATCGAGAGTAGCACTGGCACGAAGCCAACTACGCGCCAGGTCAGGTAGCCACCGGGGGTGGAAACATCCACCGGCTCGCCCAGCAGGAAGCGGAATGATTGCAGCAGCGGGGCGAGTGCCTGCGCCCCCCTCAGCCGATCAGCAACGGTTGGGTACTGCACTATGTAGGCAACCAGGTTGAGGCCAAGGATCAGCCCCATGCCTACGCCCCAGCCCATTATCGCCTTCCAGTTGTCGCGGATCGTCTTGAGCAAGATGTTCTGTAGCATGACTACTTCGCCTCCTCACCAGTGCTATGGTAGTATTGGAGGAAGGCTTCTTCCAGGTTCGGCTCGTGGGTGACGAGGTTGACAATTGGGTAGCGGGCGGCGGTCTTCACCACTGGCGCGACGCTGCCTTGCACCAGCACGGTCAGGTTGTTGCCGTGCGCCTCCGCCGAGGTGACACCAGGGAGATTGGCGAACTCACTGGCTGGAACTGGCTGGCTAAAGCTGAACTCCAGGCGGTGCGCCTTCTCACTGATGATCTCGTGGATGCTGGCGACCCGCACCATTCTTCCCTCACGGATGATCGCCACCCGCTGACAGGTGCGCTCTACTTCCTCAAAGATATGGGAGGAGAGGAACACGCTGGCCCCGCCTGCCTGAGCTTCACGCATGATCGCGTAGAACTCCTGCTGGTTGAGTGGGTCGAGGCCACTAGTCGGCTCGTCGAGGATCAGCAGGCGTGGGTGGTGCATGACTGCCTGAATGATGCCTACTTTCTGCTTGTTCCCCTTCGAGTAGCTGCGGAACTTCTTACGCAAGTCGAGGTCGAGCCGCTGGGCCAGGCTCTCCACGAACTTGACATCCACCCCGCCGCGCAGGTTGCCCAGGTATTGCAGCGTCTCTGCCCCAGTCAGGTTACCCCAGAGTGCAAGTTCGCCAGGGAGGTAACCGATCAGCCGCTTGATCTCTACACTGTCACGCTGGCAGTCCAGGCCGAAGATGCTGGCCTGCCCCTTCGACGGGCGGATCAGGTCGGTGATCAAGCGGATCGTGGTCGTCTTGCCCGCCCCGTTCGGGCCGAGGAAGCCGAATACTTCGCCTTCCGCTACGGTGAGGTCGAGGTCGATCACCCCGCGTGCATTGCCGTAGAACTTGCTCAACCCTTCGATTTTGATCGCCAGCCCCTTGTTGGTCTGCGGTTCATGCTTGCTTACCACTTCGTCTTGCACTTGCATCATTGTTGCTCCTTCGCTTGCGCGTCTTTTCTGGCCTTGAACTCGTACCAGGCGGGCATCAGATTTGCCACATAGTCACGGGTGAAACGTAGTAGATCGACGAACTCCTCAACGTTCTCATGCGCTTGGCTTTCGCGGGGTACGATCTTGAGGCCAAGCTCGGCGATCTTGAGCAAGCCCGCTGTCACGCGAGAGCGTAGCTCCAGCAAGGTAGTCATGCTGCCTCTAGGCACGCGGTAGTAGTCGCGGCGGTCGCCTGGCACCAGGGTGCGCTCAACCAGGCCAGGGGGCTGCAACATACGGATGTTGGTACTAACGCTGGCGCGGCTGATCTTCAGTGTGCCAGCGATCTGCTCTGCCGTCAATGAGCCAGGGCTAATCAGGAGCAGCGCAAGGATGCGCCCGCTGATGTTGGTACCACCCGCTGCCTCATAGTACAGCCCCATGCTGTTGATGAACTGCTCTACATCGGGATTGCTTACATCTACCAGGTTGGGGCGGCTCTGCTCGTCAAGTTTGTCTGCTTCGTTCAAATGCTTCTCCTCATGATGGTTGCTCACTCCTCAACGTGCGGTAGCCAGCATTGCCACCTCTTTAGCATAGCACAGCTTGTACGTTTTAGTCAATAGTGAAACAGTTTAATTCCGTGAAATGTTTCAGATTGTGATGAAAGGGCAGAGCGGCGATTACCTTTGCAGAGCGGCGCATTTGTTGCTATACTTCAGGCAGACAAGCAAGGTAAGGAGCAACTTTGGACAGATTCAGCGACCTCAGCCAGTTGCAGCGGCAGTCAGTAGCCCTCACGATTGGTACCTTCGACGGCGTACATCGCGGCCACCAACAGTTGATGCAGAGCGTGAAGGAGCGGGCGGTAAGGCATGGCTGGCGTAGCGCAGTGCTGACCTTCGAGCCACACCCCCGCGCTGTTCTGCGTCCAGAGCAACCACTCGTCCTACTCTGCACCCCGGTAGACAAAGCAGCCCTGATCGCACGGCAGGGGGTGGATATGCTGATCACCCTGCCCTTCACCCCAGAACTTGCCCGCCTGACCACCTACGAATTCGCCGCCAGCATCCAGGCGCGACTTGAGGTCAAGGAATTGTGGGAAGGACCGGACTTCACGATGGGCAGCGACATGGTAGGCGTAGAGCAGATCGCGCTAGTGGGGGAGCGGCTAGGCTTTGCGCTGCACCAGATCGACCACTATCGGCTGGCAGGGCGGGAGGTACGCAGCACTGCCATTCGCAATGCGATCATTGAGGGCGACCTGCCAGCCGCCGCGACTATGCTGGGCCGCTACCATAGCATCCAGAGCGAAGTAGTACACGGGGCGCAACGGGGCCGTACCTTCGGCTACCCTACTGCCAATCAGTTGCCGCCGCCCTACCTGGTGCTGCCCAACAATGGCATCTACGCCACCTTCGCCGAATTGGAGGATGGTAAGCTGCTACCTGCCGCCACCAATGTTGGCCTACGCCCAATGTTTGCCGACGGTAGCCGCAATGTGGAAACCTACATCCTGGACTTCGATGCAGACATCTACGACCAGCAGTTGCGCGTCCACTTTGTAGAGCGGCTGCGTGGGGAGGAGAAGTTCGCCTCGCTCGACGAGCTGATTGCTCAGATGGGCCGCGACTGCGCCCAGGCCCGGGCGATCCTGGCAGCGGCCCGCTAACCACGCAACAGACAGGCGGCCCAGCCGTTCCCGTTGTTGACTGTTTCGTGGTCAGCGTGGTATAGTAGGCGAAGGTTAAAGCACATGGTCAGCAATGTAAACAGCAAAGTTAATAACCCAGAAGTGCGGGACAAGAAGTGCGCTACCTGCCGCCACTACGAGCCGTCTCCCCTGCGGCGGCGTGGCTGGTGCCGCAACCCGCTGCTCTACGACCGCCATACCAACCACCTCGTTGAGGAGGATACGCTTGCCTGTTCACGGGGCTTTGGCTCAATAGACTACTGGGAGCCACTGATCCTGCGTGATGGTCGCACCGCCTTGACCCGCCGCGAGAAGGAGCAGGCGCGAGCAGTATCGCTTGAGGTTGACCGCGAGATTGGCGAGGCCCAGGAGGAGGCGGACTCAACGTCTAGCTTGCCAACCACCCAGGCGACGATGGAGAGCCAGAGGACGGAGCCTGCCCCTCTGCCAACCAACACCATCCCACCGACGATAGTAGAGAAGCCCATCCGTAATCCCAATCGAGTCGTCACTGCCCCGACCCCCACAGTGCTACGCTCGGTTGGCAACCCACTACCCTCGCCGAACGACGATAGCCGCAGCCGTCTGCGCCAGCGGTTTACCCGCAAGAAGGCACCGCTCGTTCCCATGCCAGCAATGGGCCAGATTCCTGCACCGCCGCCGCTAACCTTTGGCCGCCGCGTGCAAATCTTCCTCTACGCCCGCCCCTGGTTGCTACTGCTAGCGATCCTGCTGATCGTGGGCGGCGCAGGTGGGGTGACGCTGGCTCGCAACGGCGGCTTCAGCAGCCTGCCGATAGTCGGCTCGATCTTCAGCCCCAAGCCAACCGCCGTCCTGCTGCCAACCGCTACTGCCACCATCTTCCTGATCAATACTCCACTACCAACCGTGGCGGTGCTGCCGACCAGCCTAGCCCAGCCAGCGACGGCCACCCCATCACCACTGCCGCCTACCGCATTGGCAGTCGGGGTCTACGCCCAGACCACTGGCAGCCTTAACGTGCGGGCCGAGGCGAGTACGAAGGGGGCTAAACTTGCCACCCTGGAAGCGGGCGTGACGGTCAAGATCGTAGATGGGCCGAAGCAGGCGGGTGGGATTGCCTGGTGGAAGGTGACGAACCTGCCGGGTCAGCCTAGCGAAGCCAGCGGTTGGTGTTCGGGCCAGTTTCTCAAGCCAGTTGCGCCACCAAAGTTAGACTGGTTTGAGGGTGGCAAGGAGGGGCGGGAGCGCGTCAGTTGGCTGCTCCCGCCCTTGCTTCAAGCCACCAATAGTTAGCGCGCACTAACCAATGCCACACCGACCAGGGTGATCGCCACCCCTAGCCACTGCGACCAACGCAGGCGGTCGTGCAGGAAAACAGCGGCCAGCAGCACCGTCACCGCACTGAACAGCGAACCAATGACGCTGACCACCGACACCTGATCGGTGCCGAGGCCGACGCTGTTGGCGACGAAGGCCACGGTGTCCAGTAGACCTACACCGATGATCAGCCACCAGATGGAGCCGCGTGGCAGCCTGACACTCTGGCCGCTGGGTCTGGCAACCAGGAGCAAGATGGTCGGGGTCATTACCCGCACCAGCCAGACGGGAATCACCCCGCCAACGTAGGGGATGATCAGGAAGCCGTACATCCAGAAGGTAACACCAAAGGCCACGGCGGCGAACAGGGCGAGAGCAATCCCAGAGTGGAAGAAGCTATGACCCCTCACCTGCGCCTTCACCCGCGCTGCTGCTGGCGGTGGCGGCCCCGCCGAGGCCAGCACCACCCCCACCAGGGCAGCAGCTATGCCTGCCCAGCGCAAAGGCTCAAGCCGCTCACCGCTAGCGAAGGAGAGAACAACAGTGACCGCCGCATAGCTGGCGGCAACCGGCGAGACGACGCTGATCACCCCCACCTCGAAAGCACGGTAGAGGGCCAACGCGCTGGCGATCTCTAGCAGGTTGGCTACTACCAGCCAGGCCCAGGGCTGCCAGCCACTGCCTAGCGACCGCTGCAACTCGCCGCTGGCAACTACATAATAACTGAGGATCAGCAGCCCGATCCCTTGCATGAACAGCAGGGTGCGGTAGCTGCCGACCAGGCGGGTGGCATAGCGGGCGAGGAAGTCCGCCATGCCCCAGCAGAGGGCGGCAGTCAGGCCGAGGATGATCCCCATACTGGTTAGCGTGCTTCCAAAGTGACCAGCACGCCGTTCTTTGGTCGGATCGTAAAGGAAGGCTTGACCATTACCTGATGGTTGGTGGCTGGCTTGAGGTTGTAGTGCTGGGTAATTTCGGCAAGCAGCAAGGTACCCTCCATCGTCACAAACTGGTTGCCAATGCAGATACGTGGCCCGGTGTTGAAGGGCATACAGGCGCAGCGTGGCAGCCGCTTCGCCAGGTCGCCTGCCGAGCGTTCTGGCTGGGAGGCATCGGGATCGTCAACGTAGCGCGTGCCGACAAGGAAGGCAAGCGGATTGCGCCGAAGCGCGACGGCTTTGCCCAGCAGCGGCAACCCTGGGGGGCTGGCAGGCTGTTCCCGAACGACCATCAACTACACTCCTCACAGTAGAAGGACAGGGTATGTCGAATGCACAAGATAGGGTACCCGGTCTGCCAGGTACCCGTCGGGTAAGGTCAGGGAAACTAACGGCCCATTGCTGGGAAGCTGGTGGGCAGTTCGCGCCGCTCATAGCCGCTAGCGGGCGGCGAAGGGCAGCGCAGCGGCTTGTCCTCACGGTAGCCGAGAGCGTACTCGCCCTGCATGATCGTGTGGATTTCGCGCGTGCCTTCGTACAGCACTGCGCCGCGGGCGTTGCGGAAGTAGCGTTCGACCGGGTATTCGTTGGAGTAGCCGTAGGCACCATGAATCTCAATCGCGTCGTCTGCTGACTTGAGAGCCACATCGCAGGCATACCACTTCGCCAGGCTGGTCTCGCGGGTGGTTCGCATCCCATAGTTCTTCATCCAGCCAGCGCGATAGCAAAGCAGGCGGGCGGCCTCGGTACCAGCGACCATGCGGGCGATCATCTGCTGCACCAGTTCGAACTTGCCAATCGCACTGCCGAAGGCTTCGCGCTCGCGAGCGTACTTGACACTAGCATCGAGGCTGGCCTGGGCCAGTCCGACCGCGCCAGTACCAACCGTATAGCGGCCCCAGTCGAGGGCGGACATGGCGATCTTGAAGCCCTCACCCTCGTTGCCGAGGCGGTTGGCCGCAGGGACGCGCACATCTTGCATCACGATCTCGCCAGTGTTGCCCGCGTGTACCCCCAGCTTGCCCTTGATCGAGCCGGTGCTGAGACCCTCCATGCCGCGTTCGAGCAGGAAGGCGGTTACACCCTTTGCGCCGCTACCAGGGTCAATGTTGGCGAAGACAAGGAAGTTGTCGGCGATCTCTGCCGCACTAATCCACACCTTGTTGCCGTTGAGGATGTAGTCGTTACCGTCCCGGCGGGCAGTCGCCTTCATGTGGGCGGCATCGCTGCCAGCAGCGGGTTCGGTCAGGCCGAAGGCGGCGATTTTCTCACCACGAGCCTGGGGGACAAGGAACTGCTGCTTCTGCTCCTCACTGCCCCATTGCAGCAGGGTCATGCTGTTGAGGCCGAGGTGGACGCTGAGGAGGACGCGGAAGGCAGTCTCCGCCCGCTCAATCTCCTCGCAGAGGATACCCATGCTCACGTAGTCCAGGCCGGTGCCACCGTACTGCTCTGGCACGCAGATGCCGAGGAAGCCGAGCTCACCCATCTGCTTGAGTATATTGCGGTCGAAGAAGTGGTTCGCATCGTTCTGCTGGGCGACCGGGGCGATCTCCTTCTGGGCGAAGTTGTAAACCATGTCGCGCACGCTACGGTGTTCGCTGCTAAGTTCAAAATCCACTGAAGTTCCCTTTCTGGTAAGTTAGGGCATGACCGATCACGCCCCTGTAAAAGATACGTTTTCAGGAATGCAAGCTACTGGGTGCTGCCTGCCAAAGCAAGATCAGCCAGCTCAGCCGCAGCTACCGCTTCCTTCGCGGCCACCCCCGCCGCCCAGCCTGCATCCATCGCCGCCAGGTTCGCTGCCAAGGCCTTCGCCGGGATGCGTCCACTGACTGCCTGGGTCAGAGCGGCGTGCGATACGATGCCAGTAATGCCGCCGATTGCGCCAAGAGCGACCACGGCGGTAGCGATGATGCCACCCGTATGTTCGCGAGCGATCTGGGTCAGGGGTAGGCGGTAGAAGCCGACTCCCTCTGGGAAGCCCTCTGGCTGACGATGAACCGTAGTCGCCTCGGCTACCACCACGCTGCCCGACTTGAGGCGCGGCATGAACAGAGCCAGTTCGTCGCGGTTCATCGCCAGCAGCACGTCGGGATTGAGTACGCCAGGGTAGTCAATCGCCACTGGGCTAAGTACCACGTCGGCACGGCTGAAGCCACCCCGCGTGCTGATGCCATGAATCTCGATCTGCATCACCTGGTTGGGGCCGTACAGCCCGGCGGCTTCAGCCAGGATCACCCCGGCCATTGCCAGCCCTTGCCCGCCGACCCCAGCCAACTCTACTTCGGTGCGGCGGGGTAGCAGGCCGGGAACGTCGTTAGTGATGATCAACCTTCGTCTCCTTGATGCTCTGGCTCGGTCTGCTTGTCGAACTCGCGCTCGCGCAGGTGGGCGATCAGCTTGGCGTGTTCCTCGGCAGAGCGGGCCTGCGCTTTAGCGATCACCTTGTCGTACTCTGCTGTCCACTCTGGGACGATCATGTTGCGTAGCTCACCGGTGATAAAGCGGTCACCGATCTCCTCGTCGCTCATCTTGGCAGCGCGGTTGACGTTGAGAGCGTGGTCTTTGTACCAGAACAGCATCTCACTGGCGATCTCGCTATAGTTGCGCTTGCCATAATGCACATGGCACTGTGACATGATCTCCACCACGCTGAAGCCAGGGTGCATGATAGCCTTGCCAATCAGGTCGACCATCTGCTGCACGTGGAAGGCCGTGCTGCGGGCGACGTAGGTTGCGCCTGCGCCAGCCGCCAGCTTGCAGATGTCGAAGGGGTTCTCGATGTGGCCGAGGGTGGCGGTGGTATGCTTGCTACCTCTGGGCGAAAGTGGCGAATACTGGCCGCCAGTCATGCCGTAGGTCTCGTTGTTGATCACGATGGCGGTCAGGTCGATGTTGCGGCGGGCCGCCTGGATGAAGTGGTTGCCGCCGATAGCCGCGCAGTCACCGTCGCCCATCGGCACGATCACCTTGAGGCGCGGGTTGGCGATCTTCATGCCGGTTGCTGCGGGCAGGGCGCGACCATGCGTGCCGTGGAAGCCGTCGAAGTTGAGGTAGTTGTAGATCAGCCCGCTGCACCCGATCCCAGTGACGATCACCACGTCGTCATGGGGCAGGTTGAGGTTCTCGACCGCCCGCACAATCGCGCCGCTGATCGTGCCAATCCCGCAACCCGGACACCAGAGCGAGTTCAGCCCCTCTGTTCGCAGGTAGCGTTCCTTCATCTCACTGGTCTGCATCATCTCTACTGCTGGCATCGTGTTTCTCCTTATAGAACTATGGACTGCTAGTTGGTGCTGGTGGTACGAAACTACCCCGCAACTCGGTTAGCCGCCAGGTAGATGATAGTTTGATGTTTCCATCGTCGCCACTGAGTTCCAACGCTTTACTGCAGTGAGTGACAGCCATCTCACGATAGTAGTTGCTCAACTTACCTTTCTCAAACTCATTCACTCCTTTTTTTTGAGCTAGCTCCTTATCTACCCGCATATTAGCTACACAAGCGTCTAGGTAGATGGAAGCATTTGGCTTGCTGCACAATACATCAGCTACATCGCATGTAAGTGCTTTGTTCATATAGAACAATGCCCTATCTGGATCAGGCAATCCCCAGATGTAGACATGACCAACATTGGCGTTCGCAGATGTAAAGTTTGGATTAAGATGCGTGGCGGTTAGCCAGTATGGAAGTGCTAGTTCAAATCTTCTGTCTGACTCACGAGGTTGCA